>Ga0209806_1000191_pt1 | contig 38744 bp, 43 predicted proteins | sample GraSoiAngelo_152_FD_186166 | JGI IMG/M metagenome (GOLD analysis project Ga0209806, IMG submission 186166) | Grasslands soil microbial communities from the Angelo Coastal Reserve, California, USA - 14_1009_12_30cm (SPAdes) (version 2) | ecosystem: Environmental > Terrestrial > Soil > Grasslands ... | reverse complement strand
TATACTCGGCCCGATCTGGAGCCGCTTTCTTTTGACGATCTTCCTCTCGGTGGCGAGTGGACCACGCGCCGCCGCACCGTCTCCGACGCAGAGATAGCCCTGTTCGCCGGCGTCGCCGGCGACCTCTCCCCGCTCACCATCGAGGCTTCCGGAGATGGGCGCCGTCCCGCTCCGCCCGCATTGGTGGTCGCGATGGCGGTCGGCCTGGGCTCCGTCGACACGCCCGTACCGTCGATCGCCGAGTGGGAGTGGCTGAACTGGAAGTTCCCCCGTCCGGTGCACGCCGGCGACACCATCTATGCCCGGTGGACGCTCACCCAGAAGCGCCCGCCCGCCAGCGGCGCGCCGTCGTCGATCGTCGTCTGGCGAGTTGACGTGCACACCCTGGACGGAGCTCTTTGCGCGGAGGGCGAGATCGGCGCCAAGGTGAAGCGGGGGGTGGCCGCCGAGCGTCCGCGTCCAGCCGCCGAGCAGCCGGCAGCCTCCAGCGGTCCACGGCGGCGGCGCCGCCGCCCGCGGGCCAACGGCGCTGTGCCCGAGCCGCCGCCGGTCGCAGCGCCACCCGCCGCCACAGCCAAGCCTGAGCGAGCGGCGGGACCCTCGCGGAGACGCCGCAGGCGGCGCCCCTCAGGCTCCGGTGCCCGCGAGCGCGAGAACCCGGACGAGCACGAGCCGCGCGCGGCGCACGTGCCCGAGACAGCCCCGGCGCCGTCGGCGGAGTCCGCTCCCGCCACCCCGGCGCGGCCCGCGGGCCGGAGTGGGCTGGGCGGGGTGCTGCGGCGCCTACGCAGGCCAACGCAGGCCTAGGCCGGAACCTCCAGGGCCTCCAGGTACTCGATGACCCGGCGGGTCAGCTGGGTCGGCGTGGATGCGCCGCTGGTCACACCGACCCTGGTTGCCCCCTTGAACCAGGCCAGGTCCAGGTCCTCCATCCGGTCGACGAGGTAGGCCGGCTTGTGACCTAGCTTCTTCACCACCTCGACCAGGCGCAGCGAGTTTGAAGAGCGCGTGCTGCCCACCACGATCACCAGGTCGACCTCTCTTGCCGCCTCGACCGCCGCCTCCTGGCGCTCCTGCGTGGCGCGGCAGATCTCGTTGTGGACCTCGGCCTGCGGGTAACGCGCCAGAACCCGGGCGATCAGGTCGTCCGTGTCCCACACGGAAAGCGTGGTCTGGCATGTCACGGCGACACGGTCGCCCTCGAGGTCGAGAGCGTCGATGTCTTCGGGGTCCTGGACGAGGTAGACCTTGCCCGGCGCCTCCCCCACCACCCCTTCGGGCTCGGGATGTCCCTTGCGGCCGATGTAAACCACCTCGTAACCCTTACGGGCGAGGTCGGCCACCAGCTCATGCGTCCGCACAACGTCCGAGCATGTGGCGTCGACGGGGGTCAGGCCGAGCTCCACCGCGCGCTGCTTGACCTGCGGCGACACGCCGTGGGCCGTGAAGATGACGGTGCCTTCTTTGATGTGCTCCAGACCGGCCAGCCGGTTCGGCTGATCGACCAGCTCGATGCCCTGGCGCTGAAGGTCGTCGGTCGCATGAGTGTTGTGGACCAGCATGCCCAGCATGTGCACCGGACCTTGCGTCTCCTCGCGCACACGCTTGGCGATGCGGAACGCGTCCACCACCCCGTGGCAGTAACCCCGCGGCGTGATCTTCAGGACCTGCATCGCGGTTCCGAGTCTACGAGAGCGAACTCAGCGGATCCCCGCGAAGAGGTCAGGTTCGGGCAGCTCTGGGCCCGCTTTGCCTCGAACGAGCTGGAAATACTCGGTACCGAATGCCAGCTCGTAGATCTGGCTTGCCATCGTCGCAAACCACGAGTTCGGATCGTTTTGGCTGACGTGCGCCGCGAACGCCTGGCGTTTGCGCTCGACGTAGTCATGCACGTCGACCCGGGTTGTCACAAGCTCGTCCGGCGTGCCGGCGAAGCGCATGTTCGGGTTTTGCATCCGACGCGCCTCCTCGGGCATCTGCTTCATGAACTCCTCCATCCCGGAGCGCGGGATCGCGGTGTAGTACAGCTTTTTGGCCGGCAGTCCTTCGCGCTCGAGCATGTCGAGCGCTGCGTTCGTGACGAAATGCGCCTTGATGTGGTCGGGATGGCCGTACACCCCGTCTTCGGCATAGGTCACGACGATATCCGGGCGCTCCTCGCGCATGAACACGGCCAGCCTGCCCGCGGCCTCGCCCAGGTCCGCCTGGTGAAAAGAGCGCGGGTCCTTGTTGTCAGGGGTGTCCACCATGCCGGAGTCGCGATAGCCCAGGAACTCCTGCCGGTCGACCCCGAGGATCTCGCCGGCTGTCTTAAGCTCATCCGTCCGGATCTCGCCCAGGCGAGGCCGCGACGCCGCCTCGTCCATGTTGTAGATCTCCCCGGCCTCGCCGCGGGTTGCGGTGATGTTCACGACGCGATGACCGTGCGCCTTCGCCTTCATCATCACGCCACCGGTCGAGATCGCCTCGTCGTCCGGGTGTGCGTGAACCAGCAGAAGTGTGCCCATCTAGTGGAGCAACGCTTCAGCCAGCTGCTGAATTCCGCCGTGGCCCGGCCCGGGGATGATGCGGTCCGCGGCCGCGACAACTTCCGGCGGCGATCCTTCGACCGCAATGCCGAGCCCGGCCCAGGCGATCATCGACGCGTCGTTGCGACCGTCGCCGACGGCGGCCACCTCGCCCTGCGCAACGCCCATGCGCTCCGATAGAAAGCGCAGCGCGGAAGCCTTGTCGCTCTCCACGCTCGTGAACTCGATGTACTCCGGCACCGAGGTCGCGGCGTTGAGCCTGCCCGCCCAGCGACGTCGAACATCGGGCAGCAGCGCCTCTGCCTTTTCAGCCGCGGTCACGATGACCAGCTTGGGCGTGGTCCGGCCCATCGCCCCATCCAGGTCGCCGACGACGTTGATTTTCATGCCGGCGTGGTTCGCGTACTGATGCGCCTCGGGCCGGTCACGCTCGACAATCAGCTGGTCGTCTCGGTACGCCTGCACGTGCAGGTCTCGCTCACGCGCGTAGCGGACCACTTCCATTGCCAACTCGTGCTCGACACCGTGATCGAGCAGGACGCCGCCGTCGAGCGTCCGGACCTCGGCGCCCTGGTAGCAGATGATCGGACCCTCGAGGCCGAGCTGTTTCACCCATGGAACCGCGCCCGGAAAGGGACGGCCCGTGCACGCGATCACTGTCACCCCGGCTGAAACTATGTGGCTGAGGGCTTCCACGTCTCGCGGGTCGAGGTTCAGCTTCATGTCCAGGATCGTGCCGTCCAGGTCCAGCGCCAACAGCTTGTATCGCGTTGCGAGAGCTATCGCTTGGCCTCGGGGTTGACCAGGTTCGGCGGGCGGCCGCCGCGCACGGCCGTCGCCATGTTGCGCGCGGCCATGGCGGACATCTCGGAGCGGGTTCGTACGGTGGCGCTGGCGATGTGCGGGGCAAGCACCACATTGGGCATCGGAATCAGTTGCGGATGCACCGCGGGCTCGCGCTCGTAGACATCAAGGCCCGCACCGGCCAGCTTGCGTGCCTTCAGCGCTTCGACCAGGGCCGCCTCGTCCACGACCGGCCCGCGCGATGTGTTGATCAGGATCGCGTTCCTCTTCATCGCGTTGAACTGCGCGGTGCTGAGGAGATGCAGCGTCTCCTTGGTCAGAGGCACATGGACCGAGATGAAGTCAGACTCGGCGATCAGCCGATCCAGGCTCGAGCGCGTGGCGTTCAGCTGCTGCTCGGCCTCCTGCGGGAGCGGCTGTGGATCGTAATAGAGGACCCGCATGTTGAAGCCCTTCGCGCGGTGAGCCACGCCCCGTCCGATTCGCCCGATGCCGATGATGCCAAGCGTCGCACCGTACACGTCCTGGCCCAGCATCATGTCGATCGCCCAGCCGTGAAAGCCCGCGCTGCGCGTGAAGTTGTCCGCTTCGACGACCCGGCGTGCCGTCGCCATCAGGAGGGTGAAGGCGAAGTCGGCGGTCGCATCATCGAGAACTCCTGGCGTGTTGGTCACCATCACCTTGTGTGCGGTGGCGGCCGCCAGGTCGATGTTGTCGAAGCCGACCGCGACGTTGCTCACGCACCTGAGGCCCGGGCTCGAGAGCACCGTTTCGCGGATCGGGTCCATCAGCTGGCTCACGATCCCGATGCAGCCCTCCGCGGCCTGTCTTATGTTCGCCTCGTCGAGCGGGCGGTCGGGCGGATAGGAGATGACTTCCGCCGCCTCGGCGAGTATTGCGGGGCCCGGGTCCAGGATCGGATGCATCAGCAGGACTCGAGATCGCCCCCCCGCGATCACGGCCGGAGACCTCGTCGAGAGATTCGGTGCACAGGTGGCCCAGATGCTAGGCGCGGGCGAGCACCGGAGCGAGCGCATCCGTCGATGCGTGAGCGAGGAGCGCAGTCCGCAACGACGCAGATGGGCCGCATGGGCGCCGAAGATCCGGCGAGGGGCTCCGGCCGGGATCGCGTGCTCATGGATTCAGTCCCAGCTCCTGCGCGATCGGCTTCAGGGCATCGCGGACGATCTCCACGTGCTCGTCGAAGGGTATACCCAGCTGCTCCGCCCCGGCGGCCAGCTCCTCGCGATGCACTCCTCTGGCGAAAGCCTTGTCCTTCATCTTCTTGCGCACGCTGCTGGGCTCGACCGCGCTCAGTGACTTGTCCGGCTTTACAAGCGCGCAGGCGATGATGAACCCGCACATCTCGTCAACCGCATAGAGCGCCTTGCGCGCGTTGGTGTCACGCGGCACGTTCAGGTAGTCGGCGTGCGAGGCGATGTCGCCGAGGATGTCTTCCGGCCAGCCCTTCTCGCGCAGCATCTCGATGCCGCGCATCGGGTGAAGCTCGGCGGTCGGTCCTGACTCGTAATCCCAGTCATGGATGAGCCCGAGGACGGCCCAGCGATCTTCGTCTTCGCCGAAACGTCGGGCGTAAGCGCGCATCGCCGCCTCGACGCTGCGCATGTGACGGCGCAGCTGGTCCGATTTCGTCATCGAGGTGACGAGCTCCCATGTCTCCTCGCGCGACGGTGTCGTCACAGGATCTCCTTGAGCGCCGCCAACAACCTCTCGTGCTGGTCTCGAGTGCCGACCGTGATGCGGATCCAACCCGCGATCGGCTCACGATCGTAATGGCGGACCAGGATTCGGCGCTCGCGCAACGCCGCGACAACGTCAGCGGCCGGCTTCGGCGGTTTTGCAAAAACGAAATTGGCCGAAGACGGGACGAGGTCGAAACCCAGGTCGCCGAGAGCGCCCGCGAGGTTGCCTCGATTCATGACGACCTCGGAGACGAGCTTGCTGTGGTGCTCTTGATCCTCGATCGCGGCGACCGCGGCGGCTATGGCGAGCCGGTCGACGTTGTACGAGTCCTTGACCGAATCGATGGCCTCGATCAAGTCGCGCGGGCCGAGCGCGAAACCGATGCGCAGACCGGCGAGCCCGTATGACTTGGAGAAGGTCCTGAGCAGCAGAACGTTTTCGTGATGCTCGAGAAGCGGCAGGCATGAATGCGGCGCAAAGTCCACATAGGCCTCGTCTATCGCGACGATGCCCGGCGAGGCGCCGACCACCGTCTCGACCTCTTGAGTGGCGAAGAGCGCCCCGGTCGGAGAGTTGGGGTTCGCGATGAGCTTCAGCGGGGCTGGGTCGGGCGCGAGGCTTGGCGGCAGCTCCCACGGAAGTTCGGTCGGATGCAGTGATGGGGTCGCCTCGTGGATGCGACACAAGGGCTCGAACAGGGGATAGGTCGGCGTCGGAAAAGCGACGCGGTCGCCTGCATCCACGAAGGCGCGGAAGCACAGGTCGATGAGCTCGTCACCGCCGTTGCCGATGGTGACCTGCGCCGGATCGAGCCCAAACCGGCGGGCGATTGCCTTGCGGGCCGGCGCCGCGGTTGGGCTGGGATACAGCCGCAGCGAGTCGTTGGCCGCCTCCTTGATCGCTTCGATCACTCGGGGCGACGGAGGCAGCGGCGACTCGTTGGTGTTGAGCTTGACCCAGCCTTCGCCGTCCGCCGGCTGTTCACCCGGCGTGTATGGCTGGAAGCCCTCGAGGGACTTCCTTACGACGCTTTTCGGCATTCGAGAAGAAAAGTCTCCAGAGCCAGACGTGGGCTGACATTCTGCTCGAGATAACCGAGGGTGTCGTACGACAGCTCGAGCAGCCGCGCCCACCGCCCTTGCTCGCGGCCATGCGCGGCGAGCATGCGGCGCCGGAGCTCGATCTGCCAGCTCGCGATCGCGAAAAGGGCGGGGTCTTCCTCGGCGCCTTCGCTCCGACGCCAGCCCATCTGCTCAGAATCCAGCTGAGCCGCGACATGGAGCGGCACATCCGCCGGCGCGCCAAAGATCTCTTCCAGCCGTCGCGTCCATGCGTGGTGCATCTCGATCACGCTCTCGTCGCGGGCTCTCCGCAGGGCCCAGCCCGGCCTCCCACTCGACAGCTCGGCCAGCAACCTCGCCCGCGGCGCCTCCAGACCGTGCCCGATGAGCAGCCTTTCGATCTCCGGCGCTGGCACCGGGTGGAAGAACACGCGCTGGCAGCGCGAGACCACGGTCGGCAGCACGACGAAGGGGTTGAGGCTCGGTGTGGTGAGGACGATGACGCGGTGCGGGTGCGGCTCCTCGAGCGTCTTCAGCAGGACGCCCTGGTCCTGGTCCCGCAGGCGGCCGACATTGACGACGAGCGCGACCCTGCGCATTCCGACTGCGGGCTTCAGGTTGAGGAATGCCTGCAGCGAAAGCTCGTGAAACTCAGGCGGCTTGTCCGGCAGCAGGCGGATCTCGTTGATCGACAGCGGTTTGATCCGATCGTCCTCCCAGTAATCGGGGTGCCTGGTTAGCGACGCCTCCGGCAGCAGCGCCGATGCGAGGGCGCGTGCGGCGGTCGACTTGCCGAGGCCCGCCTCACCGACGAACAGGTAGGCATGCGCCAGGCGGTCTTTCCTGAGCTGCGAGCGCAGCTGGTCCAGCGCCTGCGTGTGCCCGATGACGCCGTCGAAGGGGTCCGCCCCAGACAATTCCATAGACAAAAGGTATCGCTGGTCCCTCGGCTGGTGCGCCTTACCCTTCAAACGTGGCCTCCACGCGCGACTCCTCATCAGTCCCTCTCGCCGGCCGCACCCTGCTCGTCACCGGCGCCTCGAGTGGTACTGGGCTCGCCGGCGCGCTCGCCTGGCACCGGCTCGGCGCAGAGATCGTGGTGGGATCGCGCAGCGCGGCGAGCTGCGCGCAAGTGGCGGACCGCATGGGCAATGCCCGCGTTCATCCTTTCGTGGCAGATCTCGGCGACCCCTCCGCCATCGACCTCGCGATCGGCAACCTCGAAGGTTCGGGCGTCGCGCCGACCGACATCGTCCATTTCGCGGCGGGTGGCCTGGAACCGATCCTGCGTCCACTCCTACGGCTCACGGCCGGACTGCGGCGAATGGCTCCTTCCAGGGAACGCGACCAGGCCTTCGCGGACGGACGGGCGGAGATGGAGCGCCTCGTTGCCGCGACCTCTGCCACCGGTATGGCCGTCAATTACGAAGGTCCAAGACGGTTGTTCGAGCGAATCGGGCCAACGATGCCGGACGGTGGTCGGATCATCCTCTTCGCTAGCGTTTGGTCGGAAATGGCGGGCGCCGGCTGTCCGGCCTTTTACAGCTCGGTGGCCGAAAGCAAGACGCGCCTCGAGAAGTGGCTCAACACAGAGGCGCGGGAGGCGGCACTGAGAAACGTCGCCGCAACGGTGATGGTGGCGCACGTCATCAGCGACACCAGCACGGGACGGCTTATCGATAGGAATATCGCGCCCCTGATGACGCCTGAGGACCAGAGCGCATTTCGGGCCGCCTACGTCACGACAGAGCAGACGATCACCGCGACGACCCGCCTTCTGCTGGGGCCGCCTGGCCTGAAAGGGTTGCTGCGCCGCGTCTACCAGGTCGGATCAGACGAGCTGACCGAAGCTATTGCCCCCGAGGTTCGGGCGGTCGCCTCACGGGTCCCCTTGTAGGCGGCCGCGGGGCTGCAGCGAGGCCTTGGCCGCCTCGGCGGCCTGGCGCGCCCCCGATTCCTCACGCTCCCTGGCAAGGCGCTGGGCACGGCCCTGCAACCAGACTTCGCGGATCCGCTGCAGGGCGGTGATGTTGGTGACGATGGCGAGCAAGAAGACGACGCCATAGAGCACCGGGCCGCCGATCAGCAGCCCGATCACGGTCACGACGACTCGTTCCGGTCGCGCAAAGAGTCCCGTCTCACAGGTAAAGCCCAGGCTCTGGGCTCGCGCCCGCACATAGCTGACCAGGAACGAGCCCGCGAGCGCGGCCATCGTCGCCAGGACGAGCCATCGCTGCAGTGGGCCGTTGATGGTCACGAAGTACGCCGCGAGGCCCAGGTAGATCGCCCCTTCGGAGTAGCGGTCCAGGGTCGAATCGAGAAACGCGCCATACGGGTAGCTCGCCTTGGTCGAGCGCGCAAGGGCACCGTCGAGGATGTCGCAGGTGCCGGCGAAGATCAACACCACCCCGGCCCACCGCAGCTGTCCGAACGCAGCCAGGGCGGCGGCGACGAAAGTCAGCGCCACGCCGACGACGGTGATCTGGTTTGGCGTCAACGGCGTCCGTCCGAGGGCGGACATCAGCGCCTCGGCCCGCCGCCGCACCCAGGCCTCAAACCGCGTTGTGAACACGTGACACCTCCAACGCCACCGCGGGTTGCGCGGCGAGCGCTTTGCGCGCTTCCTGATACACACCGACGATCTCGGACGCAACGACGTCCCACGAATACCTCCGTGCCTTGTGGAGGGCGTAGTCCGACAGCCGGCGGCGCAGCTCGGCGTCGCGCGCGAGGATCACGAGAGATGCGGCCAGCTCGCGCCAGTTCTTCGGTGGCACGGTGATGCTGTCCCTTCCGGATTCGAGGACCGACATGTATCCGGGGACCTCGGTGGCGACGACAGGAAGGCCGCTCGCCAGCGCCTCGAGGAGCACGATGCCGAAGCTTTCGGCCCCGGTCGCTGGAGCGCAGAAGATGTCGGCGCTGTTGTAGTACCTCGGCTTCACGGATTCAGGCACGTAGCCGGCCATGACGACGTTGGGCAGCCTGTGCCGCGCTATGTACGACTCGGCTCGGCCGCGCAGCGGCCCATCGCCGACGATGATCAATCGTGCGTGCGGGATGCGGGAGATGATGGCTCGATACGCGCGCAGCAGATCGCCTAATCCCTTGCGCTTCTCCAGCCGGCCGACGAAGAGGATGTTCAAGTTGTCGTCTCGCAGATGGCGGATTGGAGTGACGTCAGGGTTGTAGACGTCGAGGTCGATGCCGTTCGGAATTACGCGCATGGGGAAGTTGGGGAAATAGCGGTTCACAAAGGCGCGCGCCGGCTCGCTCACGGCAATCGCGCGATGCAGGTGCCCGAGGTACGGTTTCAGCAAGGGCCGGCCGTAGTAGTACCCGACGTTCGAACGCGCGTAAGCGTGAAACGTCCCGACATTTGCGGTGGTCGACATCCGAAGCATGGTCATGGGCAGCGCGGGCATGAGCGGCTCATGGAAATGAAGGACGTCGAAGCGCTCGTCGGCAGCGATCGCGGCGACCTGGTTGGCGAGGTGAAAGCTCAGCGTGATCCGAGCCACGGAGTCGTTGGCCGGGATGGCGATGGGGGTGCCGATGCGGTAGAAGCGCGCCTTGTCGAAGCCGACGTCTGCGCGACTGGACGGCGCGAAGATTCGCGCCTCGTGTCCGGTCTCGGTTAAACGCCGGGCCAGCTGGCGGACGTGGTCGTTCACGCCGCCTGGTGAGGCGAAGTCGTAAGGGGAAACCAGACCTACTCGCATGCGCGCCGCTCTATGGGGAGCCCGCCCAGATGCGATGTGGAACGTGCCACTGCTCGGGGTGATGCTGGATGAACTGCTCGATGCGGCGCAGCAAAGCCTGGGTCGCCTTGACCTGGTCGGCTCGGGGGTTGCCCGTGGACTCGGCGAAGATCAACGGAGCGACTTCGACCTGGTATGTGTCGTCCGGCAACCTGTACACGCACACCGGGAACAGTGGCGTCCCCAACCGCAGCGCGATCGCCGCCGGACCGAGCGGGATGGGGGCAAGCTTGCCGAAAAAGGGCATCAGGTAGCCGGTGCCCGTGATGTCGCGGTCGATCGCGGTGATCACCATCTCCTGGTCTCGCAGCGCATCGAGCACCTTGCGGATGCCGCCGTAGTCGAGCGTCAGCACGCTGATCCCCAGGCGCGCTCGCGTATCCCGGTACCACTCGAACAGCGGGCGGGGCTCCAGCTCCTCGGCGAAAAAGCTCACCGGCGCAAGCGTCGCCGACCAGATCGCGGCAGCGACCTCGTACGACCCCATATGACAGGAAACGACGAGAACTCCTCGACCATGGGCTCGCGCCTGTTCGAGATACTCCCAGCCGTTCACCTTGAGGAGTGGGCGCATAGCTTCGACCCTTGCCAGCGGCAGCTGCATCAGGTCCGCGTAGGCCTTGGCGTGGTTGCGGAAGTTGAGCCACGAGATGCGACGGAGCTCGTTGCGGTCGTTGGCCAGCTCGGGACACGCGATCTTGAGGTTGAACTCCAGGCGTGGACGGGCAAGCGGCGAAAACCACCAGGCGAAGCGCGCCGCGAACACCGCGAGCGCGTAAGCCCAGGCCCGCGGCATGTGCTGCACGATCGACTGCACGGCTTTGAAGCCGCGGTACTGAACCGCTGTGATCGCTCGCGAAAGCCGATACCGCCACAACTAGCTGAACATGGGGCGAAAGGCGTACCACTGATCGGGACGCTCCTTGATGAAATCTTCAAAGCAGTCGATGACCCTCTGGGTCAAGCCTTCCTTGGTGTCGGAGGGCGACCACACCAGTGGTTGATGCACGTGGCCGTGGTACTTGCCGTCCCCGATCCCATAGACAAACGTGGGGACAAGCGCCGCGCCGGTCTTCATTGCAAAGGCGGCAGGGCCGCTCGGCACGATCGCCTGCCGACCGAAGAACCGCACCTTCACGCCGGGACCTTGCTCGAGGTCGCACAGGAGGGCGACGATCCGGTTGGCGGCGAGTGCCGCCAGGATCGCCCTCACGGCCGACCGGCCAATCGGTATGACGTCCATTCCCATCCCGCGGCGGGTAGCGACGACCGCGTCGTTCAGTGATCCGGGGAACACTTCCGCCACCGCACTGATCGGGTAACCCTGCACCGAAGCGAATGCTGCCGCCATGTCCCACGAGCCCATATGCGGCAAGGCGAGGACCAGGCCACGTCCTCGAGACAACGCCACGTCCAGGTGCTCCAGCCCGTCCGCCGACATCCGGGCGTTGACATCCTCCGGCGAGAGGTCGCCCATCAAGAGAAAGTCCATCAGCATTCGCCCGTAGTTCTGGAATGCCCGTCTGGCTACCTGGGCCGCGCGTGGATCGGATGAGTCGACGCCGAGCACCGTCGCGTAGTTGTCGAGGGCGGCACGGCGCTGGGCCGCGCTAAGCCAGAACCACGCCGTCCCGCCGGGCGTCGCGGCCGCATGCCGCAGTCTGGCGGGAACGGCGCGGAGCAGCCGCGCGCTTGCCTGGTAGACAGACCCGCCCAGTGACACCCCGCGGCCCTGCGGCGGCCTAGACGGCCGACCGGCGCCCTGTGGGCGCCTATCCGGCGTCAGCTCCTGCGCTGCTCGCTCACGCATCCACGATGCGCTCGCTGCGCTGCTCGTCGCTTCCTGGGCTTCGGCCGTCGATGCCGCCGCATTGCTCGCGTGGCGCCACTGTGCGGGTCTAGCGCCGAGCAGGCGCGGCCGGCTTCGCGCGGGCGACGCGGCGGACGCGCCCGTCGCGCCCATTGACTCCCGCCTTATCACCTTCGATGAACTCCTCGACCAGCCTTCTGGCCTCGTTGTCGCTGTACTGGACCGGGGGCGACTTCATGAAGTACGAGCTCGGCGACTCCAGCGCTCCGCCGATGCCGCGGTCCAGAGCCAGCTTGGCGCAGCGCACGGCGTCGATCACGATGCCCGCCGAGTTCGGTGAGTCGACGACCTCGAGCTTGAGCTCGACGTTGAGCGGAACGTCGCCAAACGAGCGGCCCTCGAGCCGGATGTACGCCCATTTGCGATCGCTAAGCCAGGGCACGTAGTCCGACGGCCCGATGTGGACGTTGTCCGCGCCGATGTCATAGTCCAGCTGCGACGTGACGGAGCGCGTCTTGGAGATCTTCTTCGACATGAGGCGGTCCCGCTCCAGCATGTTCAAGAAGTCGGTGTTGCCCCCGAAGTTGAGCTGGTATGTGCGCTCCAGCTTCACGCCGCGGTCTCGGAAAAGCCTCGTCAGCACGCGGTGCACGATGGTCGCGCCCACCTGTGACTTGATGTCGTCGCCGATGATCGGCAGGTTTTTGTCCAGAAAGCGCTTCTGCCAGTACGGCTCGCGGGCGATGAAGACCGGAATGCAGTTCACAAACCCCACGCCGGCGGTAAGCGCTTGCTCGACGTACCACTTCGTAGCCTCTTCAGAGCCGACCGGCAGGTAGCTCACGACCACGTCCGCTTTGGTCTTCTTGAGGATCCCGACGACGTCGGAGGTCTCGCCCGGTGCCTTCTGGACGATGTCGGCGAGGTATTTGCCGATTCCATCGTGAGTCATGCCGCGCTGGACCTTGACACCGACTCGTGGAACTTCGGAGAACTTCACGGTGTTGTTGGGCTTGGCGAAGATCGCCTCTGAGAGATCCAGACCAACCTTGTTCTTGTCGATGTCGAACGCGGCAACAAACTCGATATCTCGGATGTGATAGCCGCCCAGCTCGACATGCATGAGTCCCGGGACCGATTCCTTGGGCGATGCGTTGCGGTAGTACTGAACGCCCTGGACAAGCGAAGAGGCGCAGTTGCCGACCCCCACGATGGCAACCCGAACTTTCCTGTCGTTACCGTTGCGATGGCCGTTCCTCTGATTGGCGCTCATGCTCCCACCTCCTCACGAACTTTCACTCTGGATGACATACCGAGCATCTGGTCGAGGCGCTCGCGATAGCGCCGGATGTTCTCCACGTCGAGCGAGCAGTAGACCTGCCGACCCTCGCGCCGGGTCTTGATCACCCCGCCCACGCGCAGCATCCGCAGGTGCCAGGAGATGCGCGGCTGGCTCATATGCAGGAACTCGGCGAGGTCGTTGACGTTCTCCTCACCCGCCTGGGCGAGGCGCTCCAGGATGCGCAGACGCGTCGGGTTGGCAAAGCCGAGGAAATGATCCGGCAGCTCGTTCCGCGGGTTCTGGAGAAACATAAAGGTTACTTTATGTTCGAGTATACATAAAGGCTGGTTTATATGTGATCGGGGAAGCCGGCCTCCATCCTGGCAAGCCGCCGGGGCCCCGCAACGACCGCAGCCGCGACAGCCGCGACTACAAACAATGCGACCACAAACGCGTCGGCATGGTCGCCCGTCACGCTCGGCACGATGCGGATTCCGAGGTTGTAGCCGGCGTGCGCGATCATCACGATCAACAGGCTGCCGCCGGAGCTGTTGTAGAGCCAGGCGAAAAGGACCGACATCGCCATCAGCCGGGCGATGGTCAGAAATCCGTCGCTCCATGTTGTGCCGTCAAGGCCGCCAGGCGCGACCACCGGCCACACGTGCCAGACTCCCCAGACCAGACCGATAACAATCGCGGCACCCAGAGCGTTGTGACCGCTCTGCAGCCGGCGCTGGCCTAGTCCTCGCCAGCCGATCTCCTCGCCAAATGACCCCGCCAGGAGCGCGCCTACCAGGAAGACCGCTGCGGCGACGGTGGGCAGGGTGACCCAGTGCTCGGGCAACGGCGCGTGGATGATGGCCCGCGCCACGTCCGCTCCGAGGAAAAGCACGGTCGATCCGGCGGCCGCCACCAGATACCACGCGACGGCGACACGCCAGCGCAGCACGGGGCGAAGAAGCCGCCTGATTCCACGGGGTTCTCGCATCACGGCGACGATCAGCACAGCGGCTAGAGTCGGAGCGAAGGCGGTTAGCTCGATGCCGAGGCCGGCAACAAGGGGAACCGAGCTCGAAAAGGTGAGCTTGCCGAGGTCGAGCCGATAGACATAGAGCGGCAACATTCCGAGGCCTGTAATTGCGAAGACCGCCGCGATCCAGACCAGCACCAAGCGATCGTTGGCGGCGGCCCTTTCTCTCGTCTAGGACCTCTTGACCAGGTCTAGGAATTCGGCTCGAGTGCGCGGGTCGCGGCGGAAGGTGCCCAGCATGCACGAGGTCATCATGTGTCCGCCAGCCTTCTCGACCCCTCGCATCTCCATGCACAGGTGGCGCGCCTCGACAACGACCCCGACACCGCGAGGGGCCAGCGACTCGTTGAGCGCCTCGGCGATCTGCCTGGTCAGCTGCTCCTGGAGCTGCAGGCGGTGGGAGAAGACCTCGACCAGGCGCGGGATCTTGCTCAAACCAACCACCTTGCCCTTGGGGAGGTAGCCGACGTGGACCTGACCGAAAAACGGCAGCAAGTGGTGCTCACACAGGCTGTAGAAGTTGATGTCCTTGACCACGACCATCTCGTCGTAGTCCTGGTCGAAGATGGCGCCGGCGATCACTTCCTCGGGGCGGACGCCGTAGCCGTCGGTCAGCTCGCGTAGCGCGCGGGCCACCCGGTCAGGCGTGGCTTTAAGGCCCTGGCGCTCCGTGTCTTCGCCCAGCTCGACGAGAAGCGATTCGACCAGTTCGGCGATCGGGTCGCCGGGCTTCGGTTTCGGGGTGGCCACCTTTGCTCACACAATTTACGTGGTGGATGCGCTTGCGGCGGCCCAGGTACTGTCCGAAATCGGTTACCTGCTCCGCCAGGATCCAAAGGAAGTCTTCCGCGCCAAGGCATTTTCAATGGCGGCCTGGTCACTCGCTATCGAGCGGCCCGACCTCCAGGCCCTGCACCGGGACGGCAAGCTGACGACGCTGGAGGGAGTGGGCGCCGGCATCGCGAAGGTTCTAGCCGAGCTCGTCGAGACAGGCCAGAGCCGCTACCTGGCCCGACTCCGCGAGGAGATGAAGCAGCCCGCGCGGGAGGACGAGTCCCGGATTGATTTCAACCACTACCAGGGCGACATCCACTCACATACCGAGTGGAGCGACGGGCGCGCGACGATGCTGGAGATGGCGGAGGGTGCCAGGGCCCTTGGCTACCGCTACCTCGGGATCACCGACCACTCGCCACGAATCAAGGTCGTGAACGGCCTGGACGCGGAGCGTCTGGTCGCCCAATCGCGGGAGATGGCGCAGGTGCAGTCACAGGTCGACGGGCTGACGCTGCTGCAGGGCATCGAGGTCGACATCCTCGAAGACGGCGCGCTCGACCTGCCGGATGCCGTGCTCGAGATCCTCGACGTGGTGATCGCCTCACCCCACGTAAAGCTGCGGCAGGAGCCGGCCGCGATGACTGAGCGGATGCTTCGCGCCGCGGCCCACCCGCACGTCGACGTGATCGGCCACCCCACCGGACGCAGGCCTGGATCGAGGGAGGGCGCGAGCTACGACTTCGAGGCGGTGTTCAAAGAAGCAGCCAGAAATGGAGTGGCGCTGGAGATCGATTGTGACCCCGCGCGGATGGACCTCTCGCCGGAGATGGCTCGCCTGGCTTGCGAATTCGGGTGCGATTTCGTCGTCGACGCCGACGCGCATGCGCCGGCCGAATTCGCCTATGTGCCGATGGGCCTTTGGATGGCACGCCGGGCCGGGATCCCGCAGGACCGCATCCTCAACTTCCGACCGCTCGATCAACTCACCGACGCGCTGGATTAGGTTTCCGACGGAGGCGGCTTACGATCAGCAGTCGTGACGCAGGTCGGGATCATGATCGAAGGCCAGGAGGGGTTGAGCTGGGAGCGCTGGCGGCGCATCTGCCACGACACCGACACCCTCGGCTTCGCGTCGCTGCGGCGGAGCGACCACCTGATCTCCCTCATGTCGTCGCCCGACCGGGAATGCATCGAGTGCTGGACCTCGCTCGCGCTGGCCGCGGAATGGACGAAGCGGATCGAGTTCGGTCCGATGGTGAGCCCGATGACCTTTCGATTGCCGGGCGTCCTGGCAAAGGTCGCGGCTTCGGTGGATGCCCTTTCCGGAGGGCGATTGATCCTCGGAGTCGGAGCAGGGTGGAACGAGAACGAGCACCGCGTGTTCAACATCCCGTTCTACACGGAAAGAGAGCGTTTTGACCGGCTCGACGCCGGCATTAAGAAGATGCGCGAGATCTGGGAGACGACGTATCCGAAGCCAGCCCGCAATCCGATTCCACTTCTGCTCGGCGGCAAAGGCGCCAAGCGCACGCTTCCGCTGGTGGCGCGCGAAGCGACTGAGTGGAATCTCTCGCGGCTCGATGCCGAGATGTTCCGGCAGCGCCGCGAGGTGCTCGAGCAGTCCTGCCGCGAAGTCGGTCGCGATCCCGCCACTATCCGGCGCTCAGTGATGACGACTTACATCGTCGGGCGTGATCGCGATGAGCTCCGGGAGCGCGCCCTGAAGCTGCGCGACATCATCCCTTCGTTGAAAGGCCTGGATGCCGAGCAAGTCCTCGAGAAGATGCGACTGCAGGCCTTCGTCGGCACTCCTGAGGAGATTGCCGAGCAGATGCGGGAGCACGCGAAGCTGGGCGTCGACCTGTTCATGCTGCAGCACTTCGTGCTCGACGACTTCGACGCGCTGCGGGTGCTTGCGAAAGAAGTCCTTCCCGCTGTGGCCTAACGTAAGCGCGTGGACTTCGAGCTCAGCCCGACAGAGAAGGCGTTTCGCGATGAGGCTCGGGCGTGGCTGACGGCCAACGCGCCGCGCGACGGGGATGGAGCCGGCGACATGAAAGCCTTCATCGACAGCCGGCGGGCGTGGCAGGCCAAGCTCTACGCCGCGGGCTACGTTGGCCTCACCTGGCCCGAGGAATACGGCGGGCGCGGCCGCAGCTTCATGGACCAGCTGATCTTCAACGACGAGATGATCCAGGCTCATGCCCCCGATCCGATCAACGTCATCGGCCTCGGCATGGGGGGACCGGTCGTCATCGCTCACGGCACCGAGGAGCAGAAGAAGCGATACCTTCCGCCCCTGCTCTCCGCGGAGGAGATCTGGTGCCAGGGCTTCAGCGAGCCGAACGCCGGCAGCGACCTGTCAGGGCTGCAGACGCGCGCCGATGACAAAGGCGATCACTACGTCGTCAACGGCCAGAAGGTCTGGACGACGCTCGCCCATGTGGCGAGGTGGTGCATGCTCCTCGCCCGCGAGCGCAAGGAAACCAACCCACGCGAGGGTTTGACCTATCTGCTGGTCGACATGCAGAGCCCTGGCATCGAGGTCCGCCCGCTGGTCCAGATCACGGGTGACGCCGAGTTCAACGAGATCTTCTTCAAGGACGTGAAGGTGCCGAAGTCGCAGATCCTCGGCGAAGCGGGCAACGGATGGGCCGTCGCGATGACAACCCTCCTCCACGAACGCGGCACGCTCGGCCTGGCCCTGGCCACACGAGCGCAGATCACGGCGGCAGAGCTGGCTGAACGTGCACGCAAGCTCGGCCGAGGCTCGGATCCGCTGGTGCGGCAGAAGATCGCGCAGCACACGATTGAGGCCCGTGCCCTGCAGCTGAACGGATATCGCGCCGTCACGGCGGTCAAGCGAAGTGGCGTTCCGGGACCGGAAGGATCGATCCTCAAGCTGATGTGGTCTGAGCTCAACCAGCGGATGACCGAAACCGCGATGGACATGGCAGGGTCCGGAGCGCAGGTGGGCGATGGCGACGGCTGGAAGTACCAGTTCCTGCGCTCGCGCGCCAACACGATCGAGGCAGGTACTTCAGAGGTGCTGCGCAACATCCTCGCGGAACGCGTGCTGGGTTTGCCGCGAAGCCGGTAACCTCTCTCCAGATGACCGCTGTCGCCACCAAGGCGACCACCACGACTGCACAGAAAGGCATCGACCGCGGAGTGATGGCCGTCTTCGCCGGCCTGATGCTCGGCTCGCTGATCGCGTCACTCAACATGACCCTGGTCGCGCCGGCGCTGCCCACGATCGTCGCCGAGCTCGGGGGCCTGGCCGACTACAGCTGGATACCGATCTCCGCCATGCTTGCCTCGACGATCGTCGTGCCCGTCGCGGGCAAGCTCTCAGACATCTACGGCCGCAAGCCTCTGTACATGACCGGGATCGTTGTCTTCGCGATCGGATCGGGCCTGTCCGGCCTGGCCCCGAACTTCTGGTTCCTGGTGTTTGCCCGCTTCGTCCAGGGCGCCGGCATGGGTTTCATCATGCCGCTGTCGCAGGCGATCATCGGCGACATCATCTCGCCCCGCGACAGAGGCAAATACCAGGGCATGATGGGCGCTTCATTCGGTCTGGCCTCGATAGTCGGGCCCGCCGCGGGCGGATTCATCACCGAGCACTTCACATGGCGATGGCTTTTCTTCGTCAACCTGCCTATCGCCGCGATCACCCTCATCGTCATCTGGTTTTACATGCACGTCCCGAACGAGAGACGGAAGCACGCGATCGATGTCTGGGGCAGCATCACCCTCTCGGGCGGTATCACTTGCGTGCTGCTTGCCACCGTTTGGGGCGGCCTTCAATATCCGTGGGCCTCGTGGCAGATCGTCGGCCTTTACGCGGCGGGCGCCCTCCTGCTGGCCGGGTTCGTCTGGGTCGAGCTGCACGCGCCGGAACCGGTCCTACCTTTGCGCCTGTGGAAGAGCAGCATCTTCACGTTCTCCAACATCGCCAGCATCGGGGTCGCGATGGCGATGTTCGGCGCCATCTTCTTTCTCCCTGTTTTCGTCCAGGGCGTGATCGGCAACAGCGTCACGAACTCCGGCGCCATCCTCGTGCCGATGCTGGTCGCGATGATCGTCACCAGTGTCGCCGGCGGCCAGTTCATCTCGCGGACCGGCAGGTACAAGGGTCTGCTATTGGTAGGTCTGGCCCTGATGGGCGCGGGCTTCTACCTGCTGTCGACGTTCGATGTGCACACGACCAACCAGCAGACCATCGAGGCCATGGTGATCATCGGTCTCGGGTTGGGCCTGACGATGCAGACCTACACGCTCGTCGTCCAGAACTCGGCCGATCGAGCCGACATGGCGGTCGCGACGTCGGCGACCCAGCTGTCACGCTCGATGGGGGCGGCTATAGGTCTTGCGATCCTCGGCACGATCTTGACCCAGGGGATGACGACCTCGATCGCCAGGTACCTATCCGCGTCAGCCGTCCAGAAGCTTCAGTCCGCCGGCGGTGGGGCCACGGCTGTGTTCGACCCAGCGCAGCTGGCGCATCTTCCGCCCGCGATCGCGGCGGGCATCCGGCACGGGTTGGCCGACGCCCTGCATCCCGTGTTCCTGGCCCTCCTGCCAATCATCGCGGTGGCGTTCATCGTCACCCTCTTCATCCGGGAGGTGCCGCTGCGCCAGACGGCGCACGTGACCGCCGGGCGGCAGGTGACCGGCGCCTCGGGCAAGGCTTAAGAAAGGCCCTGTTTCCGTAACCGGCTTGTCTTGCGGCGTCCCGAGGGACAGAATTCCGGGACGTGATCCCATCCCTGGGGCAAGAACAGCGTCGGATCTGGTCGATCTGGGCGGCGGCGGGTATCGTCGCGTTCGGCGGCCTCATGCCGCTCGTGTTCGGAGGCACCTCGAGCCGCGTCGCCGGCGTGATCGTCCCGTTCTGGATCGCGGCCATCGCAATCGGCGCCTGTGGCCTGCTCAGGACGCAGAGCAGGACGGTCCTCTCGATCATCTATTTCGTGGCCGGCCTGGCGATCGTGTACGGCCTGCTATCGATGTTCACCCTGCCCATCCGCCTGGCCGTGCTGGGGACTTGCCCGGCCTTGCCGGCCCCATGCCCAACGGGGCTGTCGCGCCCGCTCACCGACGGCGAGAACACCGGGATGGGAGCTGCGGCGGCGCTCGGCATCGCCGCGCTGTTCCTGGGCTTCTACGGCCTCATGACGATCTTCCGCGGCGCGGTGATTCCGCAGCTGGCCCGGCCGGTGCGCAAGATACCGCCGGTGGCCACGCCGGTCGCTCCGACACGGGCGCCTGAGCCCGCGGCCGTGGTTGCTCGCGCAGCATCCGAAACCGAGCCTGAGCTGCCCGCGCATGAGGAGGCGGAGCTCCCTGAGCTGCCACCTCACGAGTCGAGCTCCGCCAAGACCTAGACTCTCGACTAGTCGTGGACTTCGCTTTCTCTGAAGAGCAGGAGATGCTGCGGCGCTCGGCGCGCGAGTTCCTGGCGAAGGAATGCAGCCCCAAAACCGTGCGCAAGCTGATGGAGGGCGCCGACGGGTTCGACGCCGCGATGTGGAAAAAGATCGCGGACCTGGGGTGGACTGCGCTGGGCATCCCTGAGCAGTACGGAGGCGTGGGCACGTTTCTCGACCTTGTCGTTGTGCTCGAGGAGGCCGGCCGCGTGCTGTTGCCGGGGCCGTTTTTCTCGACGATGGGATTGGCCGTTCCGACCCTCCTCGAAGCCGGCACCGAAGCCCAGAAGAAAGATGCGCTTGGCGCCATCGCGTCAGGCGATGCGAAAGCGACCCTGGCGTTCACCGAGCCGTCAGGCCGCTGGGACGCGAGCAGCGTTGCGCTGACGGCCAAACAAGCAGGCGGCGGGTGGCAGCTCGATGGGGTCAAGCTCTTCGTTCCGGACGCACACACAGCCGACTACACCGTCGTGGCCGCACGCAGCCGAGGCGAGGGCGAAGAGGGCATCACACTGTTCCTGGTCAAAGGCAGGCCGAAGGGCATGAGCGTCAAACCGCTCGAAACCCTCGACATGACGCGACGCTGGTGCGAGGTTCGTTTTGAAGGCGTGCAGCTGGATCCCGAGGCCGTGATGGGGACGCCGGACAAAGCGTGGCCGCGACTGCGGCGCGCGCTCGATTGGTCCACCGCCGCTCTGTGTGCGGAGATGGTGGGCGGCGTGCAGAAGGTGCTCGAGACGTCGACCGAGTACGCGAAGACACGTCAGCAGTTCGGCAAGCCAATCGGCATCTACCAGGCGGTGTCACACAAGCTCGCCGATATGCTCGTTCTGTCCGAGAGCGGAAGATCGGCTACCTACTACGCCGCGTGGGCGGTCGACGCGGACGCGCCCGATCGCTCGCTCGCCTCGTCGATGGCCAAGGCGTACGTCTCCGACGCGTACCGAAAGGTCGCGGGGGACGGCATCCAGGTGCACGGTGGGATCGGCTTCACGTGGGAGCACGACATGCACCTCTACTTCAAGCGCGCGAAATCGTCAGAGGTGACGCTCGGCGACGCCACGTACCATCGCGAGCTGGTCGCGCAAGCCCTCGACCTCTAGGCGAGCCGTGACACCCTGGGTGCTGCTGACAGCAGCGATCGCCACCGAGGTCGCGGGCACGCTGGCCCTTCGCGGATCCGATGGCTTCAGCAAGCTGGTGCCGTCGGTGATCACGGTCGCGGGCTACGTCGCCAGCTTCATCCTGCTCGCGATCGTGCTCAAGTCCCTGCCGGTCGGAGTCGTCTACGCGATCTGGTCAGCCGTAGGCATCGCGCTCGTCGCGGTGCTTGGCAAGCTGATCTTCGATGACCCTGTACCACCGCTTGCGATCGCCGGAATGGTGCTGATCGTCGGCGGCGTCTTGCTCGTGAGCGCGTCAGGCGCCAAGACGCACTAGGCGCGAACTGTCCCGACGACCAGGCCCGAGAATCCCATCGACGTGACCGAAGCGGGCGCGCTTGCGGAGACATAGGCAAGCTGGAACGGCGGCTGCTTCAGGGGATCGGTGTTGAAGTCGCCCGCCGACGTGGTCGAGTCGAGCCAGGCGTAGCCATACAATCCCCGCGCCAATGTGACCCGGCTGCCGTCTCGACCGATCACCAGCTCCGCAACGCCGCCCGAACCGCTCTGATCGGCACAGCACATCATCACGTGCTGGGCGTCCGGTGCCAGGACGGGAGAAGAGGGAGCGTTGACGCCGGACACTGTGAAGTGCCACAGCTCAGTCCCATCGGCGCGTCGGACGCTCACGGGCTGCACGACATTCTGCTGAGGCGTGCCGCCGCCTGTGATCGCCGAGTCGCCTGTGCAGACGAATGCTCCGTTGGCCACCGAGCCCCACGCCATGCACGAGCTGGGGTCCGAGAACCGACCCAAGGCTTTGACCGTGGCTGCGTCGACGTGAACCAGCACGCCGAGCGTGGAACCCGGACCGCCACCTTGTGACGCCCACACTGTCGGATATGTACCAACAGGGCCCAGCTCATCCCATCCGGTTAAAGCCAGGACGTTCTGAGACTTGGTCCAGCTCTGGTGATAGACAAGTTGACTTGCACCGCCATTCGATGCCGAGTAGGCATCGAATGCGAATGTGCCCGCGGACGCGGAGCCATCGCATGAGAATGCATTCGTAGGGATTGTGAAGACCGTGCCGAGGACCCTGCTGCCGTCGGGGCTCACCGCGAAGGACAGCATCTGCTGTGGCGAGGTCATCTGAAACGTGGCAACGGTGCGGATGGTGCCGTCAATCGAAAGACTCCGCACGACGCCTTTCGCGTCCGCGAAAAAGACCTTGCCCGCCGCGACATGCGCCGATGGGGGAATGACCGCGCCCATGCAGCCGAGGCTGGGCACAGGCATCGGCGTGAAGGTGGTCTTCGCTCTCGCATATCCGTCGAGGCCGGCGATCGCGACGGTGTTGTAGGTCCAGCTATTCGCCGTGCCCTTCGCCTCCAACACCGCGAACAACAAGGATGGCGTCGCCCCGGGGCTTGGATTTGCCGCCGGGCCAGGGCTCGAGGTCGGTGGCTGGCTTGGCTCAACGCTTACGGCGGCCCCTGGCGTCGAGGTGGGAGACACGGTAACCGACGCCCCTTTTCCTGGGGCCTGACCGCAGGCCACGACCATGAGGAGCAGCGCTGCGATGCCGACCAGTCTCATAGCAGCGAAAACGTTCGCAGGCTCAATAGGTTTCAGCCTGAGGCTAGAAGTCTGAAAACCACCAGGCCGAACACCACGCAGCTGGGGATGACCAGGCTCCTGAAAAGCGCCCAGTAGTTGGACCAGGCCTCGCGCAGCCGGTCGAGACGCCGTCCCGAGCCGAACACCAGAGACCAGTAGATCGGAAGCGCAGCTCCGGTGTTGATGGCAAGGGCGAGGACGACGCCCGCGCCGGCAACCGCGAACCACGCCTGGAGCGGCGCCGCTGGGCCGAAGCCGAGCTGTAGTCCCCACAGCCCACCCACGCCGGCGAGGGCGACCACGGCCGGAATCCCCAGCAGGAAGAAGGCGGCAAAGCTCAAGGCCACGAGCCCGAGCATGAGCGCAAGCGTGGCCACGATGCCGGCCAGCCCCGCCGCCGCGACTGTAGTGCTCGTCGGGTGGATGTTGGAGGCCTGCGCGGTCGTCGACGCGACCGGGGTCGGATCGATTGGCGATCCGGTCGCGGCTGCGCGCACGTCTGACCAGGAGTGCCAGTGAGCGCCTGCGCTTACCGTCCCGGCGACGCCGGCAGAAGCCGCCGCGATCATCACGCCCGCCGCGACCGCGACCGCGTTGCGGCGGATCACGGCTACCGGCAGCCAGTTGCGGCGGCGGCGCGTGCGTCCCAAACCCGTCTCCATCAAGCGCTCGCGGTCGAACGCCGCGCCACACAGAACGGTCAACGCGAAGCAGGCGGTGAGCGGGAGCAGCAGCGAAGCGGGCGCCAGCGGCGAGCGGAAGACAAATAGCGCAAGCGGAAGGTCAGCCACGGCAGCCGACACGGGTGAGAGCAAGAACGACCACGCCCCGCCGGCTGCGCCTTCGCGCGGAAAGAGCATGAAGCCCAGCATTCGTCCCATCGCGGCCCAGTACGAGGTGACCGCCGCGACGAAGGAGAACACGGGCAGGAGATCCCATGGCGCCGTCTGCCCGAACAGGGTCAGCAGCCCCATGCCGGCAGCCATCCACAGCGTCACCCAGACTGTGCTGACTACCGCGCCGGGGAGGACCTCGAGCCAGATCAGCGAGGGGTCGTCGACAGGCGTGTAGAGAAGCACTTCCAGCGAGCCCTGCGCCTTTTCCCACCAGATCCCGATCGAGCTCTTGATCGATTCGAGCAGGGCAAACGACATGAAGAAAAGCGGAAGGAGGAGCCCCGCCTGGAGCGCGTTCCCACCCGCCAGGCGCTGCGCAACCTGCCCCGCAGGGCCAGGTAGCTGGCCGAACAGCGATGTGCCCGCGACGAGCAGAAGCACGAAGGCGTTCAGGTACATCACCCAGCTGAGGTCGCCGCGCCGCCACCAGGAGCTGACATAGAAAGGAAGCGAGTGGCGCAGCATGTCGCCCTGCTCCCGCAGCGACGCGAACATGCGCGGCGCGCGGATTCCCGACGCGATATGGGCCGCCGGCGCGGGCGGCAGGTCCTGCGCCACGATCGGAGCGTCCATCGCCTTCAGGTAGACCGATTCGAGCGTCGTCTGGCGCTCCTCGAGCTCATGGAACGGCGCGCCTTGCTCGGCCAGGTGGGCCTGCAGGGCGGCGGCGAACTCCGCGCGATCGCTCAGGGTCGCCCGCCACGGCAGCGTGTAGGAAAGCTCGGCGCCCTCAAGGCTGTGCGCCAGAGCGCGAGAGCTCAGCCACCGCATGATCGCTTCGGGGCTCGCCGGGCTGCGCGCGAGGCGCGCGCTGAAACGCCGTCCCCCCTCGGCCTCCTGGCGCAGCTCGTCCAGCGTGCCCTCGGCGACGATGACCCCACGGCGCATGATGGCGATGCGGTCGGCCATCAGCTCCGCCTCGCCCAGCACGTGAGTCGTCACGATGAGAGCCGCGCCACGGCTCTTCTGCTCGCCGAGATAGCGGCGCATGTCCGCCGCGGCCACCGGATCCAGACCAGCGGTGGGCTCGTCACAGAAGATCCAGTCCGGCTCGTGGATGGTGGCGCGGATGAGCGCCACCTTCTGCGCCATACCGCGGGAGTAAGCGGCGAGAACGGTGTCGGAGCGGTCGGCGAGCTCGAACCGTTCGAGGAGCGATGCGATGCGCTCGCGGCGAATTTTTTCGGGAACTCCGTACAGGTAGCCAAAGCGGTCGAGGTATTCGGCTGCGGTGTTGCGACCGTAGAGACGCGCCTGGTCAGGCACCACGCCCAGCCGCGATCGCACCGCATCGAGGCTTTCGGGAAGCCGAAGGCCGTCGAGCTCGATCAGGCCGGCGTCGGGACGCAAGATCCCCCCGAGACAGCGCAGCGTCGTCGACTTGCCCGCGCCGTTCTGGCCGAGCAGCACGAGGATCTCGCCGCGCGCGACACGAAGGTCTACTCCTGCCACGGCGCGCACGTCGTTGAAGCTCTTGCGCAGACCCTCGACCCTGATCATGAAAAGTCCTGGCTCAGATCTTCTCGAAGGAATCCACCGGTACGACGAAAACTGTGGCGCCGCCCACCTGGACCTCCACGGGAAAAGCCATGAAGAACTCGCCGGGTTCGGCCAGCGGCGGGACCGGAGTCAGGTAACGGCTGCGCTCGTGGCAGTTCGCACGAATGACCTCGAGCGCATCGGTCACCTGGCCGTCGTCGACGCCGACCAACAGCGTGGCGTTGCCCTGCTGCAAGAAGCCTCCGCTGGAGGCGACTCTCGTCGAGCTGATCCCCTTATCGGTCAAAGCGAGCACTGTGCGCTGGGCGTCCTCGCCCTGGACCACGGCGATGATGAGCTTCAATCCTTGCCTTCTAGGAGCGGCTTGAGGTGATCGCGAACCTCGAGGTGGATCTTGTCGCGCGAGCCGGTCGCATCAAGCCGGACGAATCGAGAAGGCTCGGCCGTGGCCAGCTTGTCGTACGCCTCGGCGACCTTGCGGTGGAAATCGATCGACTCCTGCTCCATCCGGTCCTTGCTCTTGCCCGCCTGCTCGTGGCGGCTCAGGCCGGTCTCGACCGGACCCTCGAGCAGAAAGGTGATGTCGGGGCGGGGAAAGGTCGGGGGCCAGGTCGTCGGTATGCCTCGGCCACCGCCCTGGTAGGCAAGCGTCGAATCGTGAAAGCGGTCGGCGATCACCACCTGGCCCGATGCCAGGGCGGGAGCGATGACCTCCGCGATCAGCTGCCTGCGCGAGGCCATGAAGAGGTACATCTCCGCTTCGGCGTCGATCTCGAGGCCCTTGTAGAGAAGGACATCGCGGATCTGCTCCCCGAGCTCGGTGCCTCCCGGCTCCCGCACGACCACCGGGTCCCGCTTGGCGAGCCACTCGCCGAGCAGCTCAGCCTGGGTGGTCTTGCCTGAGCCCTCGGTGCCCTCGAACGTGATGAACAACCCGCGCTTTGCCATCTGTGCGCGGGAAGCGTACTAGGCGGGTTCCTCTGGGGATGGGGTTATGCGCAGCCGGCGCTGCGGCTCTTTCCCGGTGCTGCGCGCCGACAGGTCGTTCTCGGCAACCAATTGATGCTGGAGCCTCCGCAGGTAGGCGTTCTGGGGCGAGATCTCAACGGGCCGCAGGGTCGCCTTGACCTGCCGGATCGCCGCCGCCGCCTCGGCCAGGGCTCGAGTCGTCGCCTCGTCCTCCTTGTCCACGCCGTAGATGCGCGCCAGCGCATCCCGTACCTGGCTCACCGAGTTGCTCTTGAGGATGTGGATGGGGAGGCCGCGACTTTCGGCCTGGCGCAGGCTGTCGGGGCGCCGGCGGTAGTGATTTTTCAGCGTTAGAACCGCACCCGCGCCGTCGAGGTTGCCCAGCACCCGGACAGGGATGTCGAGCTCCCGGATCGACTGCTCGACGTGATGCCGGCTGACCCCGTAGGGAAAGATGCCGAGCGGCCTGTTGTTGGCCGCGGGGGCAAGCGGTTCCGAGGCGACGACCACCGGCGCATCGACGTTCGATATCACGCGGCCCTCTCGGGTGCGAACCCGAATCTTGGGCGTCTGCATCGGGCCCCGGAGCGCCGTGTCGACGACGTCGGCGAGCGGTTGGTGGATCGCGACGCGGTCGCGGTCCTGGATCTCGACCAGCACGTCGAACGTCGGCGGCGCCTTCCGCTCGAGCACCGACTTCTGCGTTCCACGGCGGCGGGCCTCCTCGTCGGAAAGGGTCACGCTCTGGATGCCGCCGAGCAGGTCGTTGAGGGTCGGGTTGACGAGCAGGTTCTCGAGCGTCTGGCCGTGCGCGGTCGCGATCAGCTGCACGCCGCGCTCGGCGATGGTGCGCGCGGCCGCGGCCTCGAGCTCGGTGCCGATCTCGTCGATGACGATCACCTCGGGCATGTGGTTCTCGACCGCCTCGATCATCACCGCGTGCTGCAGAAGCGGAGTCTTCACCTGCATCCGGCGCGCCCGGCCGATGCCAGGATGCGGGATGTCGCCGTCTCCTCCGATCTCGTTCGAGGTGTCGACGATCACGACTCTCTTGCGCAGCTCGTCGGCGAGCAGCCGCGCGCACTCGCGCAGCATCGTGGTCTTGCCGATCCCCGGACGGCCGAGCAAGAGAATGCTCTGCCCGCTCACGACGATGTCGCGGATTATCTCGCCAGTCCCGGTGACCGCGCGCCCAACCCGCATGGTCAGGCCGACGATCCTGCCAGACCGGTTGCGAATTGCCGAAACGCGATGCAGCGTGCGCTCGATTCCGGCGCGGTTGTCGTCGCCGAACTGGCCGACGTTGTTGGCCACGTGATCGAGGTCGGACGCCGAGACAGGATGGTCCGCCAGCAGCACCTCGCGACCAGGGACGCGGGCTTCGGGCTCGCGGCCCAGGTCGAGCACGATCTCCAAAAGCTCCCTTGGATCGGTCCGCTCGTGCAGTGCTCGCGCGAGGTCGGGTGGCAGGGCGCGCGCGAGGAGCTCGACCTCCTCGTCCCAGTTCACTGCGCGAGATTGCTGCCTCGCTTGAGCCATCATCCGAACGACGGCACCAGTCCTTTCTCGCGCACGGGCTTGGGCACGCGCAGTGCCAGCTCTTTGACCAGCAACAACTGTGTCAGCAAGACGTTAAACCCACGCCCTCGAAGGGCGTCGATCATGTGCGAATCATAGTGACGGAGGCTCGACCAGGCCGGCGCCCCGGAGTCACCCAGAAGCGAGATCCCGTAATCCGCCAGCTCGGCGGGAAGCGGATTTTCGGGCAATGCCATGAACTGGAGAGTGTTCGGTCGGGCGCCCGTCCCGCGCTGCATTCGCACCCAACCTACGACCTCGATCCGATCGACGACGTCGCCACCGCTCAGCTCCCCGGTGTGCAGCGCCCTCCACTCGCGATAGGTCGGCGCCTCGAGCTGCGACACGCCCTGCGGCGTCACCTTGCGATAGAGCTGGTAGAGGCGCCGATCGTCGCCTCGTTTGGTGGGACGCAGGCCTTGCGGAAACTGGTCGCCGCGCCGCTTCGGGTCTTCCGAGTAGACGACCTGCTCCGTCGCGTACTGGCGAAATCCCTGCAGGCGGAAGGCCGGCAGCAGCGCGTCGCGGTCGGGCAGGCGGACGAACAGCCGCAGCGCTCCGCGCTCGAGCGCCTGGTTGCAGAGATGCATGACCAGCGCCGGCGCGACCTCGTCCGGATCAGCCTCATCCGCCACCTGCAGGTTGAGCACCTGGAGAACGCGAGCCCGGCGCAGGTCGAGACTGAGGGGCTGGCCCGAGGCCTGGATGTATCCCAGCACCTTGCCATTTCCTTCCGCGACGTACATCAACGTCTCTTGCGACAGCGGCAGCAGCGCGGAAAGCGTGGAGCTGAACAGGGACCACAAGCGTGCCGCCGGAGGCGCGGCCTCGCTCAGTCGAATGTCCGATGAGCGATGCATCTCCTCGATGCGGGCCAGGTCGAGGAGGCCGGCAGTACGAATTTTCATCGACTCGCCGCCAGGCGCACGAACTCGCGATGCAGGCGGAGGTCCGAGGTCAGCTCGGGGTGGAAACAAAGCGCCACGATGCGACCCTGTCGCACCGCGACCGGATGCCCGTCGTACGTGGCCATCACCTTCACGTCGCCGGTCCGCTCCACGAGCGGAGAGCGGATGAAGACACCGGGGAAATCGGTCCCATCCATACCTTCGATGTGCAGCGGAGACTCGAAGCTCTCGACCTGGCGGCCGTAGCCGTTGCGACGGACGCCGATGTCGAGCAATCCGAGTCCCTTTTGCTCGGGCATGCCGTCAGTGATCTCTCGCGCCAAAACGACCATGCCGGCGCATGTGGCGAGGGTTGCGAGGCCGGCTTGGATCGCCTCGCGCACCGGCTCGAGGAGGCCGACGCGCTCCATCAGCATCGTCATCGTCGTGCTCTCGCCGCCTGGAAGCACGATGCCGTCGAGCTCCTCGAGGTCTTCGCGCGTGCGGACCAGGCGGGTGCGGGCGCCGGCCGCTTCGAGTGCGCGCATGTGCTCCTCAAAAGCACCCTGCATCGCGAGGACCCCGATGAGTGGGCTTTTGCTCCCCTTAGAGCTACCAGCCTCGGGCAGCGAGCAGCTCGTCCTTTGGGATGGCGGGAATCTCGAGGCCTTGCATGGCCTTGCCCAACCCGGCTGAGACCTCGGCCAGCACTTCCGGCTTGTCGAAATAGGTGGTCGCCGCGACGATCGCCTTGGCACGCTTCAACGGGTCCTCGGCCTTGAAGATGCCTGACCCGACGAACACCCCGTCGACCCCCAGCTGCATCATGAGCGCGGCGTCGGCCGGCGTCGCGATCCCTCCCGCAGCGAAGTTGACCACCGGCAGGCGGCCAAGCTTCTGGCACTCAGCGAGGACCTCGACCGGCGCGCCGATCTGCTTGGCCTCGTGCACCAGCTCCGCGTGGTTCATGCCCTGAAGCTTGCGAATGCCGGCGTTGACCGCGCGGGCGTGCCGGACCGCCTCGACGACGTTGCCCGTGCCCGCTTCGCCCTTGGTCCGGATCATGGCCGCGCCTTCCGCGATCCGCCGTGTGGCCTCGCCGAGGTCGCGGCAGCCGCAGACGAACGGAACCTTGAACGGGTGCTTGTCGATGTGGTTTTCCTCGTCGGCCGGGGTAAGCACCTCCGACTCGTCGATGTAGTCGACGCCGAGCGCTTCCAGGATCTGGGCCTCGACGAAGTGGCCGATCCGGCACTTCGCCATGACCGGGATCGTCACCGCGGCCATGATCGACTTGATCAGGTCCGGATCGGACATCCTGGCCACGCCTCCTTCCCTGCGGATGTCGGCCGGCACGCGTTCCAGCGCCATCACAGCGCATGCGCCGGCTTCCTGGGCGATGCGGGCGTGCTCAGGCGTGACGACGTCCATGATCACGCCGCCTTTCAGCATCTGGGCGAGTCCTGCCTTGACTTTGAAGGACCCTTTGACGGATCCGTTCCCGTCGCGGGCACCGTTGCGTTCGGCCACGTTCGAAATTCTACGGGCCCTCCGCCGGCTCCGCCGCCGCCTGCCCATAAATCGGGAGGAAAGGGCCTAGAGGCGCTCTAGAACGAGTGTGCGCTTGCTCGCGTATTCGTGGTCGGAGAGGAGGCCGTCTCGATGGAGTCGGGTCAGCATGTCCATCTCCTCGAGCACGTCGAGCAGGGGCGCCATCGTCCGCCGCGCCAGGTAGGCGTCAGAGGCTGTGCCCGCCTCCTCACCCCGCGCGTCGAACTCGCGGACGAAGAACAGAGCCTTGACCGCGGAGAAGGGGATGCCGAGCTTTCGAATCGGGCTGTCGCTCTGCTCGGCGTGCAGGTGCAGCACGACCCCGTACCGGTGGCGCTCCAGGGTGCCGTCTAGGTGACCGCGCAGGACCTCTCCGTCGAGGAAGCGGATCGCGACCTTGCGCGTGGGGGTGTCGGCGAGCTCCTTGTCGCGCTGCAGCTCCACCCACTTGACGGCAGTCAGGGGAATCCAGGCGGTTTCGTTGTTCTCCAGGCCACCGGCATCGTCGACCTCGACCAGGAAGTCGGGTTCGTCGAAATCGAGATCGCGGGCGACCCCTTCCACGGTCTCGTCGTCGAAAAAGCGAACGACTATCCTGGCCATCTCACACCTACTGTACTAACCCTCATCTAGCTTCACTCCTGCGCTGGTCTCGGAGCTTTCTCCGGCCTAGTCGGCGGGCGCACTTGGTGCACGTTGCGATGTGGTTTCGAACTGCCTCCGCCTGCGGGCGGCGCAGTTTTCCCGCGAGGTAGGGCGCGAGCAGCGGCACGGCCTCCTCGTGGGTGAGATCGCCCTCGCGCTGGGAGGCGAGGTATTCCTCTTTGAAGCGCAGACGCGCCCGGTACAGCAGCGTCTCGACCGCGCTCTCGGACATCTTCAGGGTGCGGGCGATCTGGCGGTAGCTCATGTCCTGGAGCTCGCGCAGCGTCAGGACCAGGCGGTATTTCTCGGGCAATCGCTGCGCCACGTGCCAGACCTGGCGGCGGGTCTCGTTCGATTCTTGGACCTGGACCGGGTCGAAGGCCTTGGCCGTCGACGGCAGGTTCGACATCAGCTCGTCGTCTTCCTCTTCGGTCGCGCCGTCGGCCCGGAGATCCCGCTGCCGCCGCCGCAGCTCGTCGTAGCAAAGATTGCGGGCGACGGTGTGGATCCAGCCGCCGAAGTTGAACGAGTCGTCGACCCGGTCCATCATCCGGAGGGCCTTCATGAAGGTTTCCTGCGCAATGTCCTCGGCGAGCAGGGCGTCGCCAAGCTTGCGGCGGACAAGCCGGTAGATGGACGCGACGTAGCGCCGGTGCAGCTCTTCGAACGCGTGTACTTCACCGTTCCGATACGCCCTGACCAGCTCGACGTCGCTCGGGCCGGGGCCTTCATGCGGCGCCGGTTTGTCTTCCTCTACGTCCATTTACGACTGCGGCAGGCTACTACGGTGGCCCGGATTAGCATCCCCTCTGGGTCGTTTAAGGCCTGCCGCAGGTCCGAGCCGCCGTCCGTGAGCGTGACGACCGATGTGACGCCTGACCGCGTCAACGCCTCCCAACCCGGACCCTTGCTTCCGGCCAGGAGGATCACGGGCACACCGGCCGCCTGGGCTCGTTTGGCCACCTCGCCAGGGGCCTTGCCATAGGCGGTCTGCTCGTCGACCCGGCCTTCGCCGGTGATCACAAGGTCAGCCTCGGCCAGCTTCGCGTCGAGGCCGGCCGCCTCGACCACGAGCGGTGCGCCGGGGACCAGCGAGGCGTCGAGGAAGGCCATGAGCCCGGCGCCCGTCCCACCCGCCGCGCCCGCTCCAGGGACATCCGCCACGCGCTTGCCGAGATCGCGCTCGATGACCTCGGCCAGCCGGGCCAGGGCTGCGTCCAGCTCCCTGACGGCGGCCTTGTCCGCGCCCTTCTGAGGTCCGTAGACGGCGCTGGCGCCCCGGGAGCCGGTCAGGGGGTTGGTCACGTCGCAGGCGACCCTGACCTCGACCGCCGGCGCCCACGGTTTGAACCCAGAGGCGTCGATTCGCTCGAGCCGGGCCAGGGCTGCTCCACCCCGCGGCAGGTCCGTGCCGGACTTGTCGAGCAGGCGGTAGCCGAGGGCCTGCGCCATGCCGGCGCCCCCGTCGTTGGTGGCCGAGCCGCCGATTCCAACGATGAGACGGATGGTGTCCCGCCGCGCCGCCATGAGGAGCTGGCCGAAGCCGAACGTGGATGCCCGGCGGGGATCACGGCGCTCGGGGGGAATCAACGCCAGGCCGCTGGCCGCGGCCAGCTCGACAACCGCGCCTGAGCCCATGCGGCCATACCTGGCGGTGACAGGGTCACCGAGCGGACCCTCGACCTGCGCGGTGAGGTATTCGCCCCGGTTGGCTGTGACCAGCGCCTCGACCGTCCCGTCGCCGCCGTCGGCGACTGGAACCTCCATAACCTCAGCGTCAGGAAAGACCTCGCGGACGCCACGCGCAATCGCAGCCGCGGCCTGGGGGGCAGTAAGGGTTCCTTTGAACGCGTTGGGCGCGACGACCACCTTCATCCCGGGCGCCATGTTCGGTTAGTCCGGACGAATCGCCATGAAGTCCGTCGCAAATCTCGGATAGTCCGGACTATCCGGAAGGGGACCGGCCATCTAGTAAACGGGGATGGTCCAGTCCTTGTACTTCGGTGTGTCGCCGCGGACCGCGCCGAAGTAGATGTTCTGCAGCTCCTGCGTGAACTCACCAACCCGGCCGTTACCGACAGGTCTGCGGTCGACCTCGATCACGGGCGAGATCTGCGCCCCCGTCCCACAAAGGAGCAGCTCGTCGCAGGTGTAGAGCTCCGTGCGGTCGATGCTTCGCTCGAGCACAGGCAAGTTCAGCTCGTCTTTGATCACCTTGATCAGCAGGCTTCGCGTGACACCTTCCAGGATGTCGTCGGTCACCGGTGGGGTGATGAAGCCGCCGTCCTTGAGCATGAAGAGGTTCTCGGCGGAGCCTTCCGACACGTGGCCGTCTACGGAAAGGACTATGGCCTCATCGAAACCGTTCTCCACCGCCTCCGATTTGGCGAGCGCGGCCTGCGCGTAGGAACCGGTGATCTTGGCGCGAGCGGGGAGCGCCTGGTCGGGGACGCGGCGCCACGTGCTGACCATGCATCGAATGCCCGCTTCGACCTCGACGTAGTTGCCGAATGGGATGGCGTAGATGAAAAAGCCGCGGTTCAAGTTGTGGAGGCGGACGCCGATCTCCTCGCTCGACGTGTAGAGGAGCGGCCGAACATATACATCCGACTTGAACTCGTTGCGGCGCAGCAGCTCGACTGTGAAGTTGACCAGCTCTTCAGTCGAGAAGGGCAGCTTCATGCGCATTACGTTGGCGGAGCGTTGCATGCGGTCGTAGTGGGCCGCGGCCTGAAGCAGGAACAGCTGGCCCTTCTTTTCGTTCCAGTAGGCGCGGATGCCCTCGAAGACAGCCGTGCCGTAGTGGAGTGCGTGGGTCATCAGGCCCAGCTTCACGTCGTTGTACCGGGCGAACTCGCCTTCGAAGAAGACCCACGTGTTCGGATGGGCCGACGGCTTCTTCACCGCAGCCTTCGGTTTGGTTTCCACACCCATCGAAGTAAGTGTATTAGGGCGGGTGGTTACCCACCTGCACCGCGCTGCCTCATTCTGTTATGAATCCGGGCGTGAGCCTTTACGGCATCATCGCCGACCTCCGCCGCGAACACCCGACCCCAGCCGCGACGCAGACGCTGGACCTGGTCGTGGCGGAGCTCGGACGGACCCGAGACAACCTGAAAGAGGCGGTCGCCAAGCTCGACGGCAAGGCTCTGCCGCCAGGCGGAAAGGTCGTCCTCGACGAGCTCGTCGAGCGGGCGCGCGAGGAGGGCGTCTACGACCTCGACTATGGTCCCGACCCTTATGACAAGCCGCCACCCGAGGCGCTGGACGAGGCGACCGCGGGCATCGGAGCCCTCCTTGCGATCTCATCGCTGGCAGCCATGGCGCTCGCCGTCCTGGCGGTCGTGATCGGGCTGCGGGCGATTCTCAGTACGCAGTAACCATGGCCGAGTACTCCTTCGACGTCGTCTCCGAGTTCAACCCCGCGGAGCTGACGAACGCCGTCGACCAGGCTCGCCGCGAGGTCGGGACTCGCTTCGACTTCAAGGACACAGCGACCGTTTACGACCTTCGCGACGACCTCATCGTCATCGAGTCTGCGAGTGAGGACAGAGCCAAGGCCGCACTCCAGGTGCTGCGGGAGAAGGCCGCTCGCCGCCAGCTGTCGCCCAAGTTGTTCAAGGCCGATGACCCGAAGACGGTCGGCAAGGGTCGCGGCCAGATCGACGTTCGCCTGAACGCCGGAATCACCGATGACATCGCGCGCGACCTGCGCAAGCGGATTCAGAACGTCTCGAGCAAAGTTCAGGTCCGCATCCAGGGCGACCAGCTCCGTGTCGTGGGCAAGGACAAGGACTCGCTGCAGCTCGTCATCAAGGCGCTGCGGGAAGCAGAGGACATTCCCGTCCCACTTCAGTTCACGAACTACCGTTAGCCCGATTTAGCCTCGAAGCGTTGCTGATCATTCCCGCGATCGACATCCTCGGCGGCCGCTGCGTGCGTCTGACCCAGGGCGACTACAACCACCCGATCGTTTATGCGGACGATCCTGTGGAGGTCGCGCAGCGCTACACGACCGCCGGTGCGCACCGCGTTCATGTAGTCGACCTGGATGCTGCACGCGGTTCCGCGAGCAACATGCCCGTCATCGCGCGCATCCTCGAGCTGCCCGGCATCGAGCTGCAGGTTGCGGGCGGGGTGCGCAGCGTTGAAGCGGTTGATGCGCTGCTCGAGGGCGGCGCGCACTGGGTGGTGATGGCTACCGCCGCGGTGCGCGACCCTCACCTTTTTGAGCGATGCGCGATCAAGCACCCAGGTCAGGTCCTGGCCGCGCTCGACGTCCGGGACAACAAAGCCGCCGTGAGCGGATGGCTCGATACCGACCCGGTCTCAGTTGGCGCACTCGTCGGCCGCTGGGAATTTCTCCCCCTCGCCGGAGTGATCCTGACCTCCATCGACCGCGACGGCACGATGTCCGGTCCGGATTTGAAAACGCTCGCACGAGTCCGCAAGATGACCAAGGTCGACCTGCAGTATTCGGGGGGCCTGGCTTCGCTAGACGACCTCACCCGGGTAGCCGCGGCTGGAGCGCAGGCGGCAATCCTGGGCAAGGCGCTCTACGAAGGGCGGATCACGCTGGAGCAGGCCCTGGCACGATGAAACAGGTCGCGGCGATCGCGGCGGCATTCTTGATGGTCGCCTGCGGAGGCCGTGATGCGGCCGACGACCAGGGTCTCCACAACGACATCCAGCAGAGCTCGAACGGCGCCGAGGTGACGTTCGATGCGACGCTGAGCAATGACCCCGTGCAGAGTGGCGACCACGAAGTCTTCGATGTGAAGACGACGACCGGTGAGACCCTCGAGATCGACCACAACACGAGCCTCGCGCAGAACGTGCCCCTGCACAAAGGGGACGCGGTTGTGATCCACGGCCAGCTGTACATCGACCCAGGGCCCCGCTATGGCGTCCACTGCACCCACGCCCATACGTCGAGTGGATGCCCAAACCCGGGCTGGATCGAGTACAACAGCAATTACTACGAATGAGTCGCACAGCGCGTCCCTCGCCGCGTAGCCTCTTCAGCAATTTCATGGCGGGGTCGTATGGCCCGCTCGAACGGCTGCGAGTGTTCTCGAACAACCTGCGGAGAAAGAGCGGAGGGAAGGGTTGCTGCGGCAACTATGGCGAGCCGGGTTGTTGAATGACGAAAGACGAGGCCCGGGCGGCCGGTTTGATCGAGTAGGAGGAACCTGAGCGGTGCGCGCGGTGGTCTTCGAGCGCAACGGCGGCCCAGAGGTCCTCGACTATCGCGAGGTGCCCGACCCCTCACCCCGGGACGGGCAGGTCCTCGTCGAGGTGGAGGGCATCGGCGTGAACTTCCGCGATGTCTACGAGCGCGAGGGTCAGGACTACGGCCAGAAACCGCCGGCCATCATCGGAGTCGAAGGCGCCGGCCGGGTCGCAGGCACAGGCGAGAGAGTCGCCTGGATCAATGTTCCGAGCAGCTACGCGGAGCGGGTCGCCTCCGACTCCAAGCACCTGGTCCCGATTCCCGACGGCGTCTCATCGGACATCGCGGCTGCGGCGCTGCTGCAAGGCATTACCGCGCACTACCTCGCCCATGACTCGTATCCGATCCAGAAGGGCGACTGGGTGCTCGTCCACGCCGCGGCGGGTGGTGTCGGTCTCCTGTTGACCCAGATCGCAAAGCAGCTCGGGGCGCACGTGATCGGCACGACCTCCTCCGAGGGCAAAGCACAGCTTGCGCGCGAGGCTGGGGCCGATGAGGTCCTGGGCTATGAAGACTTCGCGACGCGAGCCCGCGAGATGGCCGGCGGTGAAGGCGTGGCGGCGGTTTACGACGGCGTCGGCAAGACGACGTTCTATGAGGGCTTGCGAGCGATCCGGCCGCTCGGCCGGATGATCCTGTACGGAGCTGCGAGCGGCCAGCCCGATCCCTTGCCGGTGGCGCTCCTCGCCAAGTCGGGGTCGCTCTACGTCCAGCGCCCGACGATACAGACCTACACGCGGACACCCGACATGCTCCGCGAGCGGGCGGGCAAGGTGTTCGAGCTGATCCGGCAGTCCAAGCTCAACGTACGGATCGGGGCGCGCTACCCGCTCGCTGATGCCCGCCAGGCCCACATCGACCTTCAGGCGCGTAAGACGACTGGAAAGATCCTCCTCGAACCCTAGGCCTTGGGGCGCGGGGGTTTGCGCGCCACCTGCCACACCGTGGCCTGGGCGACCGGCCGGACCACGATCTCGTCGATGTCGACATGAGGCGGTCGCGTCACGGCGAACACGACGCAATCGGCGATGTCGTCGGCGGTCAGCGGCTTCAGGCCCTGGTAGACAGCTCGAGCCGCCTTCCGGTCGCCGTGGAAGCGGACGAGGCTGAACTCCGTCTCGACGAGGCCGGGTGCGATCTCGGTCACGCGGATCGGCTCGCCGTTGAGCTCCAGCCGCAGCGTCTTGTTGATCGCACGCACGGCGTGCTTTGCCGCGGTGTATCCCGCGCCACCCTTGTAGGTCTCGAACCCGGCGATCGATCCGATGTTCACGATGTGTCCATGCCGCGCTTTGCGCAGAAGAGGCAGGCAGGCACGAGTCATCCACATGAGCCCGAGCACGTTGGTCTTCCACATGCCGATCCACTCATCGTCGTTGGCCTTCTCAATCGGATTGAGACCCAGAGCTCCCCCTGCGTTGTTGACGAGCACGTCGATCCGCCCAAACCGTTTCCCGACCTCGCGCACGAATTGGTTGATGCTTTCTTCGTCCGTCACGTCGAGATGCAGGGCGACTCCGTCTTCGCCCGCAACGCGTTCGAGACGCTCCACCCGTCGCGCTCCAACCACCACTCGGTAGCCGTGGCGGCCGAGCGCGATCGCAGTCGCGGCGCCGATACCCGACGAAGCCCCCGTGATGACGGCGACAGGAGTCACATTCGCCCCTTTGGTAAATGGATGCAAAAAATCGTCGCTGTCCAAGCGTAACCTAGATAAAAATGCTCGATGCGGCCGTGGGCTTCCTCGTCTTCCTTCTGGTTGGAGCAGGGATCGTCGTGATGCTGGGGCCAGGGAACGTGATGCGGCGCATCGCCTCTTTCCGCCACCCGGGCAAGGTGGCGTCTGTTTTCCCGTCGCGCCGGCCGGTGGAGGTCGTGCCCGCGGCCCTCAACCCGAAGACGCAGCGGGTCGTCGCCGCCGCCGGCCGCCTGTCCAACTGGATGCGCGCACACGGTCACGAGGACGTGGCTCGCGAGATTCGCAATGCCGCTGCGCGTCTGAATGGCAACGAGGCGGCCGGACTGTACGCCTTGCAGACGGCGCTCCGCCGGATTCGTGTGGTCAACATCTCAGACACCGCCGCCCAAGAGCGTTTGAAGGCGCTTGTCATCGAGCTGCGCACCGCGGTCGACGACCGCTTCGAGCAGCTCGAGCTGCTCCCATTTCGAAAGCCCTGAATTCCAGGCAGCGAGTCAGCTCCGGCAATCCGTTCGAGAAATCATTCGGCTATTGCCGCGCGATCCGCATCGGCGACCGCGTCATGGTGGCGGGGACGGCGCCGGTCTGGCCCGACGGCTCGGTTCAATCCGACGCATACGTCCAGGCCAAGCGCTGCTTCGAGATCATCGGCAACGCGCTGGCCGAGGCCGGCGCTTCGCTCGACCAGGTGGTGAGGACCCGCATGTATGTGACGGGCCTGGACTGGGTCGATGCAGTGGGCAAGGCCCACGGAGAGGCCATGGCCAACGCGCGACCGGTCGCCACCATGGTCGTGGTCAAAGACCTCATCGACGAACGCTGGAAGGTCGAGATCGAAGCCGAAGCGGTTATTGCTTAGGCTTCGGCCCCTTGC
>Ga0209806_1000189_pt1 | contig 38821 bp, 35 predicted proteins | sample GraSoiAngelo_152_FD_186166 | JGI IMG/M metagenome (GOLD analysis project Ga0209806, IMG submission 186166) | Grasslands soil microbial communities from the Angelo Coastal Reserve, California, USA - 14_1009_12_30cm (SPAdes) (version 2) | ecosystem: Environmental > Terrestrial > Soil > Grasslands ... | reverse complement strand
CGAGCGAGGTCGTGAGCTGGGCGACCGCGGTGCCGTCGACGTTGATCAGGCAGATGTCGAACTGGCCGAAGCGCGCGTCGCTGACGAACGCGAGCTGCTGCGGCGTCGGGCCGGCGTGGGCATCCTCGCCGCAGGGTCCGGTGGGCTCGTGGATGCCGAGGCCGCACGCGGCGCCGACGAGCGCCGCGAGCACGGCGAGGGAGCGGCGCACGGCCTACGACTCCTGGCCCGTCTTCGTGTACACGAGGATCACGCCGCCTTCGGCGCCGGTGCCGTAGTAGGTCGTGCCCTCGATCCCTGTCAGGATGCGGATGTGGTGGATGGTCCGCGCCGGAATCAGCTCGAGGTTGCGGAAGTCGGGCGTGCGCACGTCGTCGATGAAGAGTAGCGGCGATTCGTTCAGGAGCAGACTCGAGCGTCCGCGCCGCCACATGCGCGCGGGATGGCCGCGGCTCTCCGTGAAGCTGAACTGCGGGGCGGCCCGCTTGATGAGCTCCCAGGCGTTGCCCGCGCCGGAGCGCTCGATGGCGGCCTGATCGATCGCGATTTCCCCGGGCCGCGTCTCGACGCCCAGCCGCTGCCGGTGGACCGACGGCCCGCAGGCCACGAGGAACAGCACGGTGCCGACGAACACGCGCATGAGCCCTCCCGGGCCGGGTCTCCCTTCAACCTCATGCGCGAGGTGAAACCCGTCAAGCCGGCTGCGCGTCGGGCCTGCCAGCGTGTACCTTCTTCCCGGCATGCCCCTGCTCCTCATCCTCGCGCAGATCGCGCTCCCCGCCCCCACGGGGTACGTGAACGACTTCGCGCACGTGCTCGACCCGGCCGCCGTGCGGCGCATGGAAGCGCTCATCGCCGAGGTGCGGGAAAAGACGCGGGGCGACATCGCGGTCGTCACCCTCGCCGATATCGGCGACCGCGCGCCCCTCGATGTGGCGCTGCAGATCGGCCGTGAGTGGGGCGTCGGCGCCAAAGGTGAGGCGGGCGATCCGGCGAAGAACCTCGGCGTCGTGGTCCTGCTCGTCCCGCGCAAGAATCACCGCCCGGGCTCGGGGAAGGTCTTCATCGCGACCGGGCGCGGCGCCGAGGGGTTCCTCCCCGACGCGCGCGCGGGACTGATCCGCGACACGATGACGCCGTATTTCGCGTCGGAGCGGTATTCCGATGGGCTGGAGCTGGGGGTGCGGCTCATCGCCGAGGAGTTCGCCGACGAGTTCGGCGTCACGCTGGTCGGCGCGGCGCGGCCGCCACCGGCTCCGGAGCGGCCCGGTTGGGACGGGCGGCAGACGATCAAGCTCATCTTCTTCGTGGCGCTGCTGGTTTTGCTGGTCGCGACCCGAGCGGCGCGGGCGCGCCAACGCTGGGGAGGAAGGCCTTGGTCGTGGACGGGCGGCGGCTGGGGCCGCTGGGGCGGCGGGTTTGGCGGTGGGGGAGGGGGAGGCTTCGGGGGCGGGTTCGGAGGCTTTGGTGGTGGCGGCGGCTTCAGCGGCGGCGGCGCCGGAGGGAGTTTTTGACGATGGCGAAACCGATCTCGGTGGACGACTTTGCGAAGCGGCTCGAGGCCGCCCTCGGGGGGCGGCTGGTGTCGCTGCTGCTGTACGGCTCCGCGGCGCGCGGCACGCATGTGGCGGGGCGCTCCGACGTGAACACATTGCTGGTCTGCGACGCGGCGGATGAGTCGTTGTTCGCGGCCCTGGGGCCGGTGTTGCGCGACTGGCTGCGCGGCGGACACCCGGCGCCGCTGATCCTCACGGCGGCCGAGTGGCGCGGGTCGGCGGACGTGTTCCCGATCGAGTATGAGGACATCCGCGCGGCGCACCGCGTGCTGGCGGGGCGGGACCCCTGGCCCGGTATCACCGTGCGCCGGGACGACGCCCGCCGCCAGCTCGAGCAGGAGCTCAAGGGCAAACTGGTGCGCCTGCGGCAGGCCTACGCCGCGACGCGAGCGGACGGCCCCGCCCTCACCCGTATGATCGCGGGGAGCCTCGCCGGTTTCTTTACCATGTGGCGCGCGACGCTGCGCTTGATCCCTGGGGACCGTCCCGTGCCCGCGCCGCCCGCGGAAGTCCTGGCGCAGGCGGCCGCGGCGATCGGCTTCGCGGCGGAGCCGCTCGCGGACCTCGCGGCCCACGCCGCGGGCGCCGGGCGGCTGCGGCTCACGGCGGCGGACCCGCGGGCGGCGGCGTATCTCGCGGCCGTCGCGCGGACGGCGGAATTCGTGGACCACCTGTAACGGAAGGAGTGGAGCGCACGTGCGTACGCTGAAACGGACATGGCCCGCGGTGCTGCTGTTGGCCCTCGCGGGGTGCGGTTACAACACGATCCAGACTTACGACGAGCAAGTGAACGCGGCCGGGTCGCAGATCAAGGTGCAGCTGCAGCGCCGGGCCGACCTGATCCCCAACCTGGTGGAGACGGTGAAGGGCTACGCGCGTCACGAGGAAGGCATTTTCGTCGCGGTGGCGAACGCGCGGGCCCGCCTCGCCGGCGCCGTGCAGAGCGGGGACCTGCGGCAGATGGCCGATGCGAACGCGGCGCTCACCGCGCCGCTCGGCCGCCTGTTGGCGATCGCCGAGAACTACCCGCAGCTCAAGGCCAACGAGAACTTCCGGGCGCTGCAGGACCAGCTGGAAGGGACCGAGAACCGCATCGCCGTGGCGCGCCAGGACTACAACGAGGCGGTGAACCGCTACAACGCCTACATCCGCCGCTTCCCCCAGGTGCTCACGGCGAAGGTGATCGGCAAGAAGGCGCGGACGTACTTCGAGGTGACGACGCCGGGGGCGGATACGGTCCCGCGGGTGAACTTCACGAAATAGGGGCGGCACGGGCGGCAACAAAAAGGGCGGTAAGTGATTGCCGCCCTCTGCCGTCTATGCCGCCATTGCCGCGTTCAGTCTACAATCGCATCCGGCATCACGTAGTGCATCGGATCCACCGGCTTGCCGTTCACCCACACCTCGTAGTGCAGGTGCGGGCCCGTCGATAGCCCGGTCGAGCCCACGAGCGCGATCTTCTGGCCGCGCTTCACGCGCGCGCCGCGGGCGACGAGGATCTTCGAGCAGTGGGCGAAGCGGGTCACGATGCCGTAGCCGTGGTCGAGCGTGATGATGTTGCCGTAGCCGTCCTCCCAGCGCACCTCGGTCACGATGGCGGCGGCGGGCGCCTCGATCTCCGCGCCCATCGGCGCCGAGACGTCGATGCCTTCATGCGGCCGGGCGAGGTGGAGGATCGGGTGCACCCGCTCGAGCGCGAACGCGCTGGAGAGCCAGCCCTTCGTCGGCATAATCGAGGGTGTCGCCGCGAAGCGCGCCTGGTGGCTGGCGAGCGAGTCGTATGCTTCGTTCAGGGAACGGACGAGGATGTTGGCGCGGCGGTTCAGGGCGTCGACATCGACGCGCGCGGCGAGGGCCTGCACGCCGTTCGGCCCCGACGCCGCGAGGCTGTCGCGCTCGGACCAGGTGCCGGCGGGCCCGCCGATGCCCGCTCTCTGCACGCCGACGTCCACCGGGGACAACCCGGCCAGCAACCGCAGCTCCTGCTCCCGCTGACCGATCTTGGTGAGCGTGTCCTGGAGCCCGACCATGCGCTCGCGCATCCGCTGGACCTCGTCGGCGAGCAGGCGGTTCTCCCGCTCCAGCGCGCGACTGCGCGTGATGCTGATCCCGCGCGACAGCACGGCGCCGCCCAGGACGACGATCAGCAGCGCGAAGATGCTGCCGAACCCGACCAGGAACTTGAGAACGGTCTGCGACACCTCCACCGCCCGGGACGCGCCCGAGCCGTGGGGCACCAGCATGACCGTCCAGCGACGCTCCGCCTGTTTCGGCAATGCCGTCTCCGCTAGGGCTAGGGGTAAGGCGTTGGGAGTGCAAAAGTAGGCCCGGGCGCGCGCCGCTGTCAACACACGGGGGGGTGACCCAAGTCACGCGCTTTCGGGCCGCTCGCTAACCGTCGCGGAGGCCTTGGGAAACAAGGGCGGGGGCTTGTGGACCCGCAGCCCCTCGACCGGCAGCGTCTCGAGATCCGGCAGCCGCACGGCATCGAGGGGACGCCCGGTCCCGAGCAGCGCCCAGACCGCCTCGGCTTTCACCGGCAGAAATGGTCGAGCGAGGACGGCGAGGCGCGCGACGGTGCGCACCAGATTGGCGAGCGCCGTGTCGAGCTCGGCGTCGCGTCCCGCCTTCGCCAGCGCCCACGGCGCGGTGTCGCCGACGTAGCGATTGGCGCGCGTCGCGAGCTCCATCATGGCCGCGGCGCCGTCGGCGAGCGCGAGCGCGTCCATCGCGCGCGCGTAGCGCGCGAGGGCGGCGCGCGCGTCGGTCTCGAACGGCGTGGCGAAGCCCGTGGGGTCGCGCGGCACCACGCCCCCGCGGTAGCGGTCCACCATGGAGAGAGCGCGCGAGATCAGGTTGCCGAGCGTGTCCGCGAGGTCCGCGGTGTAGCGAGCTTCGAAGCGCTCCCAGCTGAAGTCGCCGTCGTTTTCGAAGCCGATCTCGCGCAGCAGAAAGTAGCGCAGCGCGTCGGCGCCGTAGCGGTCGATCGCCTCGGTCAGGGTCACCGACGTCCCCGCCGTCTTGGACATCTTGGCCCCGGCGAGCTGCACGTAGCCGTGCGCCCAGACACGGCGCGGCAGCGGGAGATCCGCGGCGAGCAGCATCGCCGGCCAGATGACGCAATGGAAGCGAGTGATCCCCTTGCCGATGACGTGCAGATCCGCGGGCCACAGCCGCTCGTACCCGGCGTCGGGGAAGCCCGTAGCCGAGAGATAGTTGATGAGCGCATCGAACCACACGTACACCGTCTGCTGCTCGTCATCGGGGAAGGGGATGCCCCACGGCAGCCGCACCCGCGAGATCGAAATGTCCTGGAGGCCGCCCTCGAGGAGACGCAGCACTTCGTTGCGGCGGATCGTCGGATCGACGGCGAGCTGGCCGCCGGTGATGAGCGCCAGCACGCGGTCGCGGTAGGCGCTGAGCCGGAAGAAATGGTTGCGCTCCTTGGTCGGCACCAGCTCGAGCGTCGGATGCTCGATGCAATGGCCGTTCACGATCTGCGCGCCGGACTTGAACTCCTCGCACCCCGTGCAGTACAGCCCCTCATAGTCGGCGACGAACAGGTCGTCGGGACGGCGCTCCTGAATGCGCCGCAACAGCGCCGTGACCCCGCGCACGTGGCGCGGCTCGGTCGTGCGGATCCAATCGTCGTGGCTGCAGTGCAGGCGTCGCCAGAAATCCGCGAACAGGTCGGCCATGCGGTCGACCCAGACCTGCGGCGTGACGCCGCCCCGCGCCGCCGCCTGGATCACCGACTGGCTGTGCTCGTCCATCCCCATGAGGAAATGCACGGTGTCGCCGCGGAGCCGGCGGTAGCGGGCGATACAGTCGGCGCCGATCTTCTCGAGCGCGTGTCCCAGGTGCGGGTCGCCGTTCGAGTAATCGATGGCCGTCGTGAGGTAGAACTTAGGCACGCCCGCCCGATTCCTCCTCGAGCTGGTCGAGCGGCACGACCCGCGTCGCGCCCTCCTCGTTGCGCAGCGTCACCCGCTCGCGGAAGATGTCCACCGCCAGCACCTTCTCCGGGCCCGCCCCCCCGGTGGTGCGCAGCACCTTCCCCTCCTTGGGGAAGCGCTTGCGGCTCTCGACGTAGAAGTCGTGCTCGTAATGGAGGCAGCACAGCAGCCGCCCGCAGGGGCCCGAGATCTGAGCGGGGTTGAGCGACAGGTGCTGATCCTTGGCGACCGACAGATTCACGGGGCGCAGCTCCGGCAGCCAGCTCGCGCTACAGTACTCCCGTCCGCACCGCCCGACCCCCGACAGCCGCCGCGCCTCGTCCCGCGCGCCGATCTGGCGCAGCTCGATCCGCGTCCGGTACAGTCCCGCGAGGTCGCGGACCAGGGCGCGGAAGTCCACCCGCTGCTCGGCCGTGAAATAGATGGTGAGCTTGTGGCGGTCCCACTGCCACTCGGCGTCCGTCACTTTCATCGGGAGGGCGTGCTCGCGCACCCGCTCCCGCACCGTGCGGCGGACGTCGTGCTCCTGTTCGCGCAGCTGGTCGGCGACGGCCACGTCGCCCGGGGCGGCACGGCGCACGATGCGGCGGGTCGCTCGGGTCTCCGCGGCTTCCTGGAGGGTGCAGCCGTGACAGCCGCGCCCGCACTTCTTCAGGGCGGACTCGCCCAGGGCGGAGACGCGGCCCAGATCCTGGCCCCGCTCGACCTCGACGATCACCGCATCGTCGGGGGCCAGTGGCTCCGCGGCCGGCCACGTGAAGTACTCGAGCCGGTTCCCCTTGAACCGCACTTCGACGACGGAGGTCAACTCACTTCTCGATGAAGGCACCCATCGAAAGGTACTTCTCCTCGCGTCGCTTGAGGAGCTTTTCGATGCGCACGCGCACGAGCTGGCGCAGGTGGCGCCGCAGCGACTCGCCCAGGGCCTGGGCGGCGGCGTCGGGGTCGGAGTGGGCCCCGCCGGGGGGTTCGGAGATGATCTCGTCGATCACACCGAGGTCCAGGAGGTCGGTGGCGGTGAGCTTGAGGGCTTCGGCGGCCCGCTCCTTCTGGCCGGCGTCCTTCCAGAGGATCGCCGCGCAGCCTTCGGGGGAGATCACCGAGTACACCGAATGCTCGAACATCACGACGCGGTCCGCGACGCCGATGGCGAGCGCGCCCCCCGATCCGCCTTCGCCGATGACGGCGGTGATGATCGGCGTGCGCAGCGACGCCATCGTCAGGAGGTTCCGGGCGATCGCTTCCGCCTGGCCCCGCTCCTCGGCGCCGAGGCCGGGATAGGCGCCGGGCGTGTCCACGAGCGTGATCACGGGCGCGTGGAACTTCTCGGCGAGCTGCATCAAGCGCAGCGCCTTGCGGTAGCCCTCGGGGTGGGCCATGGCGAAGTTGCGCCGCAGGTTCTCTTTCGTATCGCGGCCTTTCTGGTGCCCGATCACCATCACCGTCTGGCCGTCGAGCCGCGCCCAGCCGGCCACGATCGCGGGGTCGTCCCGGAAGAGGCGGTCCCCGTGCAGCTCCACGAAGTCGGTGAACACCGTGCGCAGGTAGTCCAGGGTATAGGGACGCTTGGGGTGCCGCGCGACCTGGACGCGTTGCATCGGCGTCAGGGTCTTGTAGACGTCGACGCGGAGCGCGGCGAGCTGCCGCTCGAGCGCGGCCAGCTCGTCGCCGTGGTCGCCGCCGAGCTTCTTGAGCTCCTCGATCTGGCGCTCGATCTCGAGCAGGGGGCGCTCGAAGTCGAGCGAGTAGGTGGGCATTTCAGCTCGCTTTCTCGGCGCGTTCCAGCGCTACGCGGCCCTCGCCCAGGACGCCGCGCAGCGCGGCCAGCAGCTCCTCGCACGGATCCACGCGCACCGACCGGCTGCGCAGGCGGGCCCCGCCGCCGTTGCCGCCGCCGTCCGCCCAGCGCACGTGCACGGGGGCGGGCCCCGGGTGAGCGGCGCACAGGGCGGCGACCGCGCGGGTCGCCTCGGGATCGGGCGGGTCGGCCGCCGACCAGCGCAGCTCGACGGCGATGGCGCCGCTCTCGCGCAGCTCGTCGAGCGGCCGGACGGCCTCGACGATGAACGGCGCCTGCTCTTCTCCCCGGTCGCGGGCGCTGAAGCCGCCCGTGAGCAACAGCGCCTGATCGGGCCGGATGGCCCCGTTGAGCCGCGCCCACGATTCCGGGAACACCAGCGCCTCCGCCGTGCCGTGGAAGTCCTCCAGCACGAGGCGCGCGTATTCCGATCCGGTCTTTTTCGAGATCTGGCGCTTCACCACGGTGACGATGGCCGCGATCGTGACCTTCTGGTCGCTCCACTGCCCCAGGGTGGCTGTCGTCCGGGTTCCAAAAAGCTCCACCTCCGTCCGGTACTTGGCGAGGGGGTGGCCGGAAATAAAGAAGCCGAGCACCCCTTTTTCGCGCTGCAGCCGCTCGTGCTCGGTCCACGGCGTGACATCGGGAGTGGGGGAGGAGGGATGCGGGACGGGGGCCTCCTCGCCGAACAGTCCGACCTGGCCGGCGTCGCGCTCGGTCTGGCGGGCCTGGGCCTCGCCGAACGCCGCGTCGAGCGCCGCGACGAGCGCGGCGCGGTGGCCGCCCAGCGAATCGCACGCGCCGGCGTCGATCAGCGACTCGAACACGCGCTTGTTACAGAGCCGCAGGTCCACGCGGTCGCACAGGTCCACGAGCGAGCGGTAGGGGCCCGTGGCGTCGCGCCCCGCGAGGATCGACTGGATCGCGCCCTCGCCCACGTTCTTGATGCCGCCCAGTCCGAAGCGGATGCGGGCATCGCCCACGACGGTGAACTTGAAGCCCGACTCGTTCACGTCGGGGGGCAGCACGTCGAGCCCCAGCTCCCGCGCCTCGTTGATGTACTCGACGACTTTGTCGCTGTTGCCGATCTCCGATGACAGCAGCGCCGCCATGAACTCGGCGGGGTAGTGGGCCTTGAACCACGCCGTCTGATAGGAGAGGACCGAGTAGGCCACGGCGTGCGACTTGTTGAAGCCGTAGCGGCCGAACGTCTCGATCTGGGCGGCGATGTCCTCGATGGCGCGGCGGTCGTGGCCCCGCGCCACCGCGCGCTCCACGAACCGCTCCAGGTCCTCCTGGATCAGCTCCTTGATCTTCTTGCCCACGGCCTTGCGGAGCACGTCCGCTTCGGCGAGCGAGTAACCCGCCAAGAGGTTCGCGATCCGCATCACCTGCTCCTGGTAGGTGATGACGCCGTACGTGGGCCGGAGCACCTCCTCGAGCGCGGGGTGCGGGTAGCTGACGCGGTCGCGGCCCAGCTTGCGGTTGATGAAGACGAGGTGCATGCCCGTGTCGAGGGGCCCGGGGCGGAGCAGGGCGTTCGCGGCGACCAGGTCGTCGAAGCGGTCGCAGCGCATGTTGCGCAGGCAGTCGGTGGCGAGCGGCGACTCGAACTGGAACACGCCCGCCGTCCGCCCCGACCGCAGCAGGGCGTAGACGTCGGGGTCCTCGAGGTCGAGCCGGTCGATGTCCACCCGCGCGCCGTGGCGCTGCTCGACCATCTGCGTCGCGTCGTGCAGGACCGTGAGCGTTTTCAAGCCGAGGAGGTCGATCTTCAACATCCCGACCTTCTCGAGCGCCACCATGTCGTATTGCGTGATGATCGCGTTCGGGTCCTTGGCGTCGAGGCAGACGGGGATGTAGTCGGCGAGCGGGCCCGGGGCGATCACCACCCCGGCCGCGTGCACCGACGCGTGCCGCGCGAGCCCTTCGATGCGGCTGCCCAGCTCGAGCACCTTGCGGACCCGCTCGTCCTGGTGGGCGGCGGCCTTGAGCTCCGGCACCTTCTCCCGGGCCTCGGTGAGACTCCACGCGACCCCGGGGCCCGAGGGGATGAGCTTGGTGAGCCGGTCCACCTCGCCCATCTCGACCCGCAGGGTGCGGGCCACGTCGCGGAAGGCGGCGCGCGCCTTGAGCGTCCCGAACGTGATGATCTGGCCGACCGATTCCCGGCCGTAGCGCCCGCGCGCGTACTCGATCACCTCGCCCCGCCGCTCGAAGCAAAAGTCGAGGTCGATATCGGGCATCGAGATGCGCTCGGGATTCAGGAACCGCTCGAACAGCAGGTCGAAGCGCAGCGGGTCGATCTTCGTGATGCCCAACGCGTAGGCGACCAGCGACCCCGCCGCCGAGCCGCGCCCCGGCCCCACCGGAATGCCGCGGTCCCGGGCCGCCTTGACCAGGTCGTAGACGATCAGGAAGTAGCCGGCGTAGCCGGTGCGGTTGATGACGTCCAGCTCGTAGTCGAGGCGCTGCGCCACTTCGGGTGGCAGGGGATCGCCGAACCGCTCCCGCGCGCCGAGGCGGGCGAGGTGGACGAGCAGGTCGCTGTCGCTCGCGAACTCGGGCGGGCGCGGGTACTGGGGCAGGAAGTAGCGCTTCTCGAAATCGAACTCGCAGCGCTCGGCGACGTGGGCGGTCTCCGCCACGACCTCGGGATGGTCCTTGAACAGCGCCCGCATTTCCTTTTCCGACTTGACGTAGCTCTCCTGCCCGGCGAACCGGAACCGCTTGGGGTCGTCCAGGTCCTTGCCGGTGCCGATGGCCAGCAGCACGTCGTGGGCTTCGGCGTCCTCCCGCATCAGATAGTGCGCGTCGTTCGTCGCCACCACCGGGAGTCCCAGGTCCGCGGCGAGCCGGTACATCCCGTCGCGCACGACCTGCTCCTCGGGGATGCCGTGGTCCTGCACCTCCAGCCAGAACGCCCCGGGAAACGTCGTGGCGAACCAGCGGGCGCTCGCCGCCGCCGCTTCGTAATTGCCCTGCCGCAGGTACAGGGCGATCTCCCCGGAGAGGCAGGCGGCCAGGCAGGCGAGACCCTCGCGATGCCGCTCGAGCACCTCCCGGTCGATGCGCGGCCGCCGGTAGAACCCCTCGAGGAACCCGATGGACGACAGCTTGATCAGGTTCTGGTACCCGGTGCGGTTGGTGGCGAGGAGCACCAGGTGAGAGTAGATCCCCGGCGCCTCGGCGGGCTTCTCGCGGGCGTGGCGGCTGCCGAAGGCCACGTAGGCCTCGAAGCCCAGGATCGGCCGGATGTTCCGCGCCTTGGCTTCCTCGTAAAAGCTCCAGGCGCAGTGCAGGTTGCCGTGGTCGGTGATGGCGAGCGAGTCCATCCCCAGCGCCTGGACCCGGGCGAGGAGGTCGGGGATCCGGTTGGCGCCGTCGAGGAGGGAGAACTCGCTGTGGGTGTGGAGATGCGCGAACGCCATCGTTGCAAGATTACCGGCGCGTCGCCGCGTTGTCAAAAGCCCTTCGCGCATCGAGATTCTTGCCCCATGCGCTGGGTCATGAGCTTCGTCGCGCTCGGCCTGATCATGGCCGTGGTCCACCGGCTCACCGCCGGTGGCCTGCTCGAAGCGCGCGCGACGCTGGCGCTCGGCTTCCTCGTGCTCGTCGCGCACCTCGCGGGGGGCCTCGCGGCGCGGGCGCGGCTGCCGCGCGTCACCGCGTACCTGCTCGCCGGGTTTTGCGTCGGACCGCCGTGGCTCGGGCTCGTGCGCGCGGACGAGGTGCACTCGCTCGGGTTCATCGCCGACGCGGCGGCCGCGCTGATCGCGTTCACGGTCGGCACGGAGCTGCGGCGCGATACCCTGCGCCCGGACGCGGTCCCGCTGCTCCGGGCCACCGCCGGCTCCATCGTCGTGCCGTTCGTCCTCGTCACGCTCGTGACCCTCAGCGTCAGCCCGTGGTTCCCCATCACCGTGCACCAGCCGTTCCGCGACGCCATCCCCGTCGCGCTCGCGCTGGGGACCTTGGCCGCGGCGTCCTCCCCCACGCTCACGATGGCAATGATCGAGGAACACGACGCCCGCGGGCCGTTCGCCCGTGCGCTGCTGTCCGTGACGGTCGCCAAGGACGTCGCCGTGATCGTGCTGTTCAGCCTGGTCCTTGTCGTGGGGCGCACGGTCGCCTCCGCGGGCACGGTGAACACCGGCGTGGGGTGGGCGCTGCTGGGGCGCCTCGGCGGCTCGGCCGCCGCCGGCGCCCTGCTCGGGGTGGGGGTGGCACGCTACCTGCACCTCGCGCGACGCTGGACGTTGGTCGCTCTTGTCGCGCTGGCGTTCCTGGCCACCCAGATTGCCCGGCTGCTCGACCTCGAAACGCTGCTGATCGCGGTCACGGGCGGCATCGTCGTGGCGAATGTGTTTCGGGTCGAGGGCGACGAGCTCGTGCAGCGTCTGCGCCAACACGCGCTCCCGGTGTATCTGGTGTTTTTCGTCCTCCTGGGCGCCGGGTTACAGATTGGAGCGCTGCAGGACTGGCTGTGGTGGATCGTGTTGCTGGTCGGGCTGCGGGTGTGGGGCCTCCGCTACGGCCTGCGCTGGGCGGGGAGTGTGACGCCCGCCCTAGCTCGCGAGGGGTGGTTGGGGCTTATCTCTCAGGGGGGCATTGCCCTGAGTCTGGCCGCCGCCGCCCGCGGGGCGTTCCCCGAGTGGAAAGTCTCGCTCGAGGCGCTGATCGTCGCGATGATTGGGGTACACGAGCTGGTGGGTCCCGTGTGCGCGCGGCTGGCGCTGGCGCGGGCGGGTGAACTAAAGGAAGGAGCACGATCTGCGAACAGCCCTGATGTGGGTGGGGGCGTCGTCGCTGCTGCTGGCGGCGTGTAGCGACCACCCGATGGCGCCGCGCCCGGTCCCGTTGCCCGTGTGCGCGGCGGGTCGCGGCTTCCAGGTGGCCCTGGCCGTCGATTCGTTCGTCTCGGTGGATCCGATTCGCGATTCGGGGTGCATCATCTTCCCCGCCAACGCGTCCGCGATCGACTCGGTCGAGTACCTCCTGGTGCCGCAATCCGCGGCCGGTACGTTCGGGGTGAGCTCGAGCTTCCAGCTGCTGGGCGACACAATCCATCCCCCGGCCGCGGCCCTCGTGGCGTCGCGCTCTCCCCCGGCCCTGTCCGTCGCCCAACAGTTCCATGCGTTCCTGCGGCGGGGCGAGCGGCTGCATTGGTACGGCTTCGCGCCGCAGGAAGCGCCTCCGGCGGCCGCACTGCCGGCCCTCACCCTGACCGGGCCGCCGCCAACGGGCGACGTGCGGGCCTTCAGCGTGTGCTCCAAGATCGATTGCTCCACGTTCAAGACCGTGAACGCGACGGCGAAGGTAGTGCGCGGGCACATGGCTTTGTATGTCGACAATCTCGCTCCGGCCAACGGCTTGAATCAGGCGGATCTGGACACACTGACGGACCTGTTCAATTCGCGCATCTATCCCCTGGATACGGCGGCGTTCGGCAACGTGTCGGACATCGACAACGACAGCGTCGTGATCGTGTTGATGACCAACGTGGTCAACCAATTGACTCCGAAAAGCGTGTGCGGCGGGGGGTACATCGCCGGATTCTTTCTCGGCGCCGATCTCGACCCGCGGTTCGCGCGCGACAACCGGGTGAACCACGGCGAGATCTTTTACTCCATCGTCGCGGACTCGGCGGGGGCGCTGAGCTGCATCCACTCGCGTACGGCCGCGAAGCAGGATGTGCCGATCACGTTCACGCATGAGTTCCAGCACATGATCAGCTTCGCGGAGCACGTGCTGTTTCGGCCGGGGCAGTCCGAGGAAGGATGGCTCACCGAGGGCCTGTCGAAGTACGCCGAGGAGCTCATCGGCCGCAGCTACCTTCCGGGGGACTCCGTGACGTTCGTCCGGTACGTGAAAGAAGACCGATACGATGCCTATCAGTACTTGAACGCGCCCGGCAACTCGCCCCTGCTGATTGAATTGGATCAGGGCACGCTCGCCGAGATCGGGGCCAGCTGGCTGTTCGTGAGGTACCTCGTGGACCAGTTCGGGGATTCGCTGCCCCTGAAGCTCAACCGGACAACCAAGACCGGCGCGGACAACGTCGCGACGCAGACCGGCGTGGGGTTCGATACGCTGCTCACGCGCTGGGCGCTCGCGAACTGGGTCTCGGACCTTGCGGTCCCGGGATTCACGGCGGCGGCGACGCTCAAGTACTCGTCGTGGAACTTCCGCGCCACGTACGCCGCGCTGAACAGCAGCGATCCGTTCCGATTCCCCAAGCCATACCCGCTCGTGCCGACGAGCAGCGCCGGCAACCTCACGGACGTGACCGGGGTCTTGTACGCGGGGTCCGGCGCGTATCACCGCGCTCTGCAGGGGCCCCTGGCCGCCGGGTTCCAGCTGCAGTTCGGGGACGGCGGAGCAAACTATCTGCCCGCGAGCATCGTGCCGCGCCTGACGATCATCCGGATCCGCTGAGCATGCGGCCCGCGGTGGTCGGGCTGCTCCTCCTGGCGGCGCCGCTCACGGCGCAGTCGGAGGGTAGTCCGCTCGCCGCGCTTCCCGGCTCCACGCGCTCGGCCGGCCTGGGCGGCGCCGGGGCCGCGCTGGTCGGGGACGCGGGGGCGCTGTTCGCCAATCCCGCGGGCCTCGCGCCCATCCGTCACCTCGCTCTCGAAGGATCCTACGAACCATACCTCGCCGGCACGAGCGTCACGACGGCCGCCTTCGGGATGCGCGTCGGCCGGTTTACGTGGGGCGCCGGCGCGCAGGCCCTGGACTACGGCAGCGAGCCCGTCATCGTCCCCGACTCGAGCACCGGCGGCCGCCGCGGCCTCGCCACGGGCGCCACCTTCACCGCGGCCGACCTGCTCGGCGTCGCGTCGCTGGTGTACCGCCGCGGGCTGATCGCCACGGGGGTATCGGCCAAGTACGCGCGGCAGCAGATTGGCGGCTACGCGGCGGACGCCTGGGCCGGCGATATCGGGGTCGCCGTGGCGGTGTTCGACATCTTCGCGCTGGGGGCGAGCGTGCAGAACCTCGGGGGCGATTTCGGCGGCGGCACGCGCCTGCCGCGCCGCACTCGGGTCGCGATCACGATGAACTACGTGGACCCGCAGAGCACCTTCCGGCTATTGTCCACGCTCGAGGCGCAGTGGCCCAGTGGGCGGAAGGCGGTCCTCGTGCAGGGCGTGGAAGGAGGGATCGTGGCCGGCGGCGTCGGGCTGGTGGGGCGGGTGGGATACGCGACGCGCTCGCCCACGAGCGACGCGTCGCGGTTCTCGCTGGGGGGCGGCGTGGAGCTGGGCCACGTGCATCTCGATTACGCCTATCAGGCGTTCGACCTGTTGGGGGGCGCGACGCACCGCGTCGGGTTGCGATGGACGCCCTGACCGAGCGCCGCCGTCCCGCGTGGGGCCGCATCGTCCGGCGCGTGCTGCTCGGCGGTATGCTCGGTGTGCTCGTGGTGTTCGGGCTGGCGCTGGCGTTCAGCGCCGACGCGCGGTACGTGGCCCGGGCCGGACTCGAAGAGGCGCGCATCCTGTGGCGGCGCCGGCCGATCGCCAAGCTCCTCGCCGACTCCGCCGTGTCGGACGCTCTGAAGCAGCGCCTCCGTCTGGTGCTCGCCGCGCGGGCGTTCGCGGCCGACTCGCTGCGCCTCGCCGCGGGGCAGACCTACACGACGTATGTGAGCGTGGGCCGCGACACGCTGCTCCTCGTGCTCTCGGCGAGCCGCAAGGACAAGCTGCGGCAGTACACCTGGCGCTTCCCGGTCGTCGGCGTGGTGCCCTACAAGGGGTTCTTCGACTTTGCCCGGGCCCGCCGCGAGGCCGGGGCGCTCGGGGACGAGGGGTACGACACCTACCTGCGCCCGTCGGCGGCGTTTTCGACGCTCGGCTACTTCAGCGACCCGCTGCTCTCGACCGCGGTCGATCGCGATACGATGGAGCTGGTGGCGACGGTGCTGCATGAGCTGGCGCACAACACGCTGTACGTGCCGAGCCAGACGCCGTTCGACGAGAGTTTCGCGACCTTCGTGGGGTACCGCGGCGCCGAGCGGTTCTTCCGCGCCCGCGGCGACACGCTCGACGCGCGCCGCGCGGTGGCGCGCTGGCGCGACGAGCGCACGCTCGACCAGTTCTACGCGGAGCTGGCGCGCCGGCTCGACTCGGCGTACGCCGAACCGCTGGGGGCGGCGGAGCTGGGGCGCGCGCGCACGGTGATCTTCGGCTGGGCGCGCGACCAGCTGAAGGGCCCCGTGGGGCAGTCGCTGGAGACGTACGACTGGCGCTGGCTGGCGCAGGGGCCGCTCAACAACGCGGTCGTCATCGCCCAGCGGCTGTATCGGATGGACCTGAACCTGTTCGACGAGATCTACCTGCAGAACAACGCCGACCTCGCGGAGACTATCCGCGCCATCCAGATCCGCGTCTTCACCCAGCCCGACCACGATCCCTATCGGGCGCTGTACTCGCGTCCGGGCCTGCCGGCCGACGACTAGTTCCCCCGCAGCCGCTCCGCCTCCGCGACCCGCTGCAGCGCGATCGCGTAGGCCGCCGTCCGGAACGTCGCGGCCTTCTGCTTGGCCAGGTCCCGCACCGTCGTGTAGGCCTTGGTGATCGTCGCCTTGAGCTCCTTGTTCACTTGCTCATGCGTCCAGCGGTACTGCTGGAGGTTCTGCGCCCACTCGTAGTAGCTCACCGTCACGCCGCCCGCGTTGGCCAGGAAGTCGGGGATCACGGGGATGCCTCGCTCCTCGAGGATCGAGTCCGCGGTGGGCGTCGTCGGCTCGTTCGCCCCCTCCACCACGACCTTGCAGTCGATCGACCGCGCGTTCCTCTCCCGGGTGATCACCCCGCCCAGGGCGCACGGCACCAGCCAGTCGCACGGGATCTCCCACAGCTCGTCGTTCGTGATCGCGCGGCCGTCCTTCCACTCGGAGACGGGCTGCTTCTGCGCGGCGTGCGCCAGCAGGCCGGGGATGTCGAGGCCCTTCTCGTTCACGATGCCGCCGTTCACGTCGCTCACGGCGATCACCTTGGCCCCCGCCTCCGTGTCGAGCAGCCGCGCGAGGTTGCCGCCGACGTTGCCGAAGCCCTGGATGACGACGCGGCTGCCCTTGAGGGGGATGCCGAAGTCCCGGGCGTATTCCGCCATCACGTACATCACGCCGCGGCCCGTCGCCTCTTCCCGTCCCAGCGAACCGCCCAGCGACAGGGGTTTGCCGGTGACGACCGCGGGGGTGTAGCCCTGACGGTTGGAGTACTCGTCCAGGATCCAGGCCATCACCTGCGCGTTGGTATTCACGTCCGGCGCCGGGATGTCCCGGTACGGGCCCAGCACGATCGCGATGCGCTGCGTGAACCGGCGGGTCAGCCGCTCCAGCTCGAGTTGCGACAGCAGTTTGGGATCCACCTGCACGCCGCCCTTGGCCCCGCCGAAGGGAATGTCCATGAGCGCGGTCTTCCACGTCATGATGGTGGCCAGCCCCAACACCTCGTCGTGGTCGGCCTCCGGGTGGTAGCGGATGCCGCCTTTGCATGGTCCCCGCGCGCCGTTGTGCTGGATGCGGTAGCCGGTGAACACCTCGATGTGGCCGTCGTCCATCCGCACCGGCACCTCCACCTGCACCTCGCGGAACGGGGCGAGCAGGATGCGCCGCAGGTAGCTCTCGAGGTTGATGAGGTTGGCGGCGCGGTCGAACTGGCTATGGGCAATGGCCTTGCCCGACATCGGGGCACGGGCGGGCGCGGTCACGAACGATCTCCGGGGTTCGGGCGCAGGGTCAGACGGGATGCAGGCGCCTGCCGGCAGGCCGGGCCGCAGGATGCTGGACTTCGGTCATCGCCTGCACGGGGTTGGGCATCCGCTCGCGGCGGACCCCCAAGTCGGTGAGCACGCCGACGACGTCGGCCTGGGGCGGCGCCGTCAGCTCCGCGGGGTGCTCCAGGACGAACGCGAGGCCGCTCATGTGCTCCTCGACGGTCCGCACGGCCTGCTGCCACACCGCGTCGGCGGGCAGCGGCCGCGGCGCCACGACGAGCGGTGCGGTCCGGGGATCGAGCTCCGTCCGGCCGACGAGCGGCGTGTCCCACGCCTCGGCGAGCCGGTTCCACACCGGCAAGGAGGGCCCCACCACGACGATCTGCCCGAACTGCCAGCCGCGGTCGCCGGCCACCTCGAGCAGGGTCGCCACCAGCGTGTCGTCGCTCGGCGCGACCGGACCGGGGTCGGGCGCGAGCACCGCGACGCCGGTCTGGGCGAACCACTCCTCGGCGGGAGCGAGCTGGTCCGGCCGGCGCGGGGCGTAGAAGGCGTAGCGGCGAGTCGCCAGGATCTCGCGCTCCGCCTCCTCGCGCTGCTCCGGATGCTCGGCGGCCTGCGCCGCGCCCTCGAACGCGACTTCCGCAGCCGGGTAGCGGCCCGCGGCGCGAAGGATGCGGCCCCGGAGTCGCAGCGTCTCGGTGTGGGGCTCGAGGGCGAACGCGCGGTCCAGTGCGAGCAGCGCGCGGTTGCCGTCGCCGAGCTTCCAGGCCGCGACGCCGAGCTCGTGCCAGACGAGCGCGAGGTCGGGGTCGGCCTCGGCGGCGCGTTCCAACGAGGCCAGGGCGTCCGGAATGCGCTCCAGCTCCACCAGCGCCGCGCCCTCGAGGGCGAGCGCGAAGCCGGTCGCGCCGAATTGCGCGAGCGCCCGGCCGGCGAGCTGCAGGGCGTCGTCGCGACGCCCACTGCGGCGCAGCAGCTCGAAGTACTCGGCCCAGCAGGGCTTGAGGTCGGGGTGTGTGGCGAGGATGCCGCGGTAGGCGTCTTCCGCGTCGGCGACGCGGCCCTCGCGGGCGAGCCAGCGCGCGCGTGCCATCGCCCGCTCGCTGGGTGCGTCCGGAAACAGATCGTAGGACGCGGTCGTTCGCATGGCGCTAATCTACCCCTGACGGTATCGCTGGCTAGCCGAGGTCGCCCCGTCTAAATTGTTCGCGCCATGAATCACGAGCGGCTGCTCGCCGAGCTCTCGGCGTTTCTCCGCATTCCGTCCGTCTCGACCCTCCCCGCGCACGACGCGGACTGCCGGCGCGCGGCGGAGTGGGTCGCGGAAGAGCTGCGCGGGCTCGGCGGCCACGACATTCGATTCCTCGGCAGCGACACGCATCCCGTCGTCTGGGGCCGGGGGCCGGAAGTGCCCGGCGCCCCGACGCTGCTCCTCTACGGTCACTACGACGTCCAGCCGCCCGACCCGTTGGACGAATGGACGTCGCCGCCGTTCGAGCCGGCGCTCCGCGACGGGCGCCTCTACGCGCGCGGCGCCGCGGACGACAAGGGGCAGGTCTTCTGCCTCCTCAAAGCGATGGCCGAGAGCGGGCGCCCGCCCGTCAACTTCCGCTTCCTCATCGAAGGCGAAGAAGAGTTCGGCAGCCAGGTCCTCTTCGACGTCCTGGAGCGCGAGCCGGAGCGCCTGCGCGCGGACGCCGTGCTCGTCGCGGACATGGCGTACATCGCGCCTGGCTGGCCGGCCGTGTACTCGACGCTCCGCGGCATCTGTTACGCGGAGATCACCGTGCGCACCGCCAAGTCCGACCTGCATTCGGGGGAGTACGGGGGCGCGGCACCGAATGCGCACGAAGAGCTGTGCCGGCTCCTCAGCCGTCTCAAGACGCCCGACGGCAAAATCCACATGCCGGGGCTGTACGCGGCCGTGCGGCCCCCGTCCCGCGCCGAGCGGGCCACGTGGCGCAAGCTGCCGTTCAGAGACGCGGACTTCCTGAAACGCCGGGTGCGGGCGAGGGCGCTGACGGGGCTCAAGGGGTATTCGGTGCTGGAACGCCTCTGGGCCCTGCCGACCTTCGAGATCCACGGGATCACCGGCGGCTTCACCGGCACCGGGGCCAAAACGGTGATCCCCGCCGAGGCCACGGCCAAGGTGAGCCTGCGCCTCGTGCCCGATCAGAAGCTCAAGGCCGTACAGCGCCAGCTGGCCGCGGCGGTCAAGACGCTCGCGCCCCGGCACGTGGACGCCCGCGTGCGGTTCCTGCACGGGTCCGATCCGGCGCGGATCAGACTCGATGATCCGGTGTTCCGCCTGCTCGATCAGGCGTTCAAAGAGACGGTGGGGCGGGGGACGGTCCCGGCGCGCGCGGGCGGCTCGATCCCGGTCGTGCCCGCCCTCGCCAAGGGCGGCGCACCGATCCTGCTCACGGGGATCGGCCTCCCGGACGATCGGCTCCACGCGCCGGATGAGAAGCTGGACGTGAAGCAGCTATGGGACGGGATCAAGGTCTTCCGGAGATTTTACGAGCTTTTTGGAAGCCAAAGCGTAGGGCGGAAGACGTAAGTGTCCCTACGCCTTCTTACTACGATTTCTGAATCTGTTGATCTCATGCTGGGTCAAGCCACGCCCGCCGTACCGCTCCTCGGTCCATGGGTCGCCGCGCATGTGATATCCGTTCTGCTCCCAGAACCCGGGCATGTCATCCGCCAGGAGCTCGAACCCGCGCACCCACTTCGCGCTCTTCCAGAAGTACAGGTGCGGCACCAGCAGGCGCGCCGGCCAGCCGTGCTCGGGGGTGAGCCACTCGCCGCCCCACTTGAAGGCGACCAGGTTGTCGGATCGGTCGAGATCGGCCAGCGGCAGGTTCGTCGTGAAGTCTTGCTCAGCGAGCACCAGGCAGTACCTGGCCGAGGGTCTAACCCCCGCTCGCTCGAGCAGCAGTCGCACTGGGACGCCTTCGAATGTGTTGTCGAGCCGACTCCACGTCGTGACGCAGTGGATGTCGCACGTCACCGTCTTCCGGGGCAGCGTCAGCAGGTCGTCGTAGCTGATTGAGTACGGGCGCTCCACGAGGCCCGAGACTGCGAACGTCCACGCGCTGGTGTCGACGCGCGGGACGTTGCCATAGTGCAGCACGGGCCACTTCGTGGTCACTACCTGGCCCGGGGGGACGCGATCCGTCACGGGACCGGTGACGTCGCTCTCGCCACCAGATCGAACGCCGACTCGAAGCCCCCGATGACTGCAGCGGCGGTCTGATCCCAGAGCGATTCCTCCCCCTTCCCCCCTCCCCTTTCTTTTTCGACCGACGTCATCTCCACGCCCGCGATCCCGCACGGCACGATGCGATCGAACGCGGTGAGGTCCGTCGTCACGTTCAGAGCAAAGCCGTGCCACGTCACCCACTGCTTCACGTGCACGCCGATGCTGGCGATCTTGCGCTTGCCGCCCCCGGTCCACACGCCGGTGTAGCCGGGATGCGGCTCGGCGGCGACGCCGAGCCGGGCCAGAGCGTCGATCAGGGCCTGCTCCAGCGTCCGCAGGTACCAGTGCAGGTCCTGGCGGTGGTGCGTGAGATCGATGATGGGATAGCCGACGAGCTGACCGGGGCCGTGGTAGGTCACGTCCCCCCCACGCTCGATCTCGAACACCTCGATCCCGGCGCCGTCTGCCAGGACGTGCGCCGCGTGACTGTTGCGACCGAGCGTGATGACCGGAGGATGCTCGAGCAGCAGCAGCACGTCGTGCGCGAGCCGCCCCGCGATGCGGTCCTGGGCGAGGCGGCGTTGCCACTCCAGCGCCTCCCCGTAGGGCACGCGCCCGGCCTGGATCACCTCGAGCACGCGGTCGCTCACGGCGTGCTCTCCGTTTCTTGAATGCCCGCGGTCGCCGCGCGCACCGCCCAGCGGCTGCCCAGGACGCCGCAGGCGACACTCGCGAAGCCCCAGGCGATCATGCCGGCGAGGCCGAGGAAGCGGTCGGCGACGGCGGCGAGAAACGTGATGAGCAGGGCGCCCACCGCCGCGAGCACGCCGATCACGCCGCTCTGCCAGAGGTTCTCGAGCGGCGTGCTGCGCCGCCAGGCGAACAGCGCCGCGATGATGACGCCGGCGAGCAGGCCGGCCATGAGCGGGTCCCCGGCGACGCGCTGGTAATCCGCCGGCTCGAGGCGCGTCTGCAGCAGCTCGACGAAGATCTGCGCGAGCGTGCCGACGCCGCCGCCGAGGCCCGCCCCGGTGGCGAGGGCGCCCAGCCCGATCGCCAGAAAATCCTTCTGAGGGGCCTCGCTCACATGTGGATCGCCCGCCCGAGCGAATCGAGCGCCGCCTCCGCGACCGCCTCCGACATGGTGGGGTGCGCGTGGATCGCGAGGTCGATTTCTTCGACCGTGTACTCGTTCTCGCGCGCGACGGCGAGCTCGTGGATCATTTCGGACGCGTGCGCCCCGACGATGTGCGCGCCGAGGATCTCCCCGTATTTCTTGTCGCGCAGGATCTTGACCAGCCCCTCGGTCTCGCCGGTGCCGCGGGCCCGGCCGTTGGCGGAGAACGGGAACTTCCCGGCCACATAGTCGAGCTTGCGTTCCTTGCACTGCTCCTCGGTGAGACCGATGCTCGCCACCTCAGGGTGGCAGTACGTCACGCTGGGGACGTTGTCGTAGCGGATGGGGTGCGGCGTGTGGCCGGCGAGCCGCTCGGCCACCACGGCGCCCTCGCGGAAGCCCTTGTGGGCGAGCATTGGGGGGCCCGCCACGTCGCCGATGGCGTAGTAGCCGGGCGTCGTGGTCTGGAGGCGCTGGTCCACCTTGATGAAGCCGCGGTCGGTGAGCTGGATGCCGCACTCCTTGAGCCCGATGTTTTCCGTATTGACGGCGCGCCCGGCCGCCATCAGCACCACCGCGGCCTCGACCGTTTGCTTGGCGCCGCCGGCCTCGACGTCCAGCACGACCTTGTCCTTGCCGACGTTGGCCTTGGTGACCTTCGCCCCCGCGATCACCTCGATGCCGCGCTTCTTGTAGCTCTTGGCGAGCGTGTCCGAGGCTTCCGCGTCCTCGATCGGCAGGATCCGCGGCAGGGCCTCGAGGAGCGTCACCTTGGCGCCGAAGGCGTTGAAAATGTCGGCGAACTCCATCCCCACCGCCCCCGCGCCGATCACCGCGAGGGACGCGGGCGTCTTCTCGAGGAACAGCGCCTCGTCGGAGGAGATCACGGTGGTCTTGTTGATTTCGAGGCCGATCTGCGGGATCCCCTTGACGCGCGACCCGGTGGCGATGATGACGCCTTTCGTCGCCTCGTACACGTCGCTGCCGACCTTGACCTTCTTCCCCGGCTGGAGGAGGCCCACGCCTTTGATCACGGTGACCTTGTTCTTCTTCATCAGGAACTCGACGCCGCGGGAGTTCTGGTCGCTCACCTGGCGCGAGCGCTTCATCGCGACGCCGTAGTCGGTCTTCACGCTCCCGACCTCGACGCCGAACTCTTTGGCGTCCTTGAGCAGCCGCGCGATGTAGGCCGAGTGGAGCAGCGCCTTGGTCGGGATGCAGCCGATGTTCACGCACACGCCGCCGAGTTTCTCCCTCTCGACGACGGCGGTGGCGAGGCCCAGCTGGGCGGCGCGGATCGCGGCCACGTAGCCCGCGGGCCCGCCGCCGAGAATGATGACATCGAAGGAATTGGCCACGAAATCCTCTTACAGAAGCATGGCGAGGGGGTTCTCGAGCATCTGCTTCAGGGTCTTCAGGAACGCCGCCCCGGTGGCGCCGTCGATCACCCGGTGATCGCAGCTCATCGTGAGCCGCAGGCGCTTGCGGGGCACCACCTGCCCTTCCAGAACGACGGGCTTCTCCACCACGGTTCCCACCGCGAGGATCCCGGCCTCGGGGGGGTTGATCACCGCGGTGAACTGGTCGATGTCGAACATGCCGAGGTTCGAGACGCTGAAGGTCGCCCCCGTGTATTCGTCCGGCTTGAGCTGGCGGCGCCGCGCCTTGTCGGCGAGGGCGCGCGCCTCGACGCTGATCTGCGACAAGCTCTTCTGGTCGGCGTTGCGGACCACGGGCGTGATGAGACCATCCTCGACCGCCACCGCCATCCCCAGGTGGACCTCGTTCCAGTAGCGGATGTGGTCCTCCTGGAACCAGGCGTTGCACGCGCGGTGACGGGTGAGCGCGAGGGCCGTCGCCTTCACGATGATGTCGTTGAACGACACCTTCCCCTGGTCGCCGAGCTCCTTGTTCAGCGCCGCGCGCGCCTCGGCGGCGCGCTCCATGTCCACTTCGGTTGTGAGGAAGAAGTGGGGAATGGGCCCCAGGGAGGTGACGAGGCGCCGCGCGATCGTCTTGCGGATCTGGGTGAGGGGGACATCCTCGTAGGGGGCCCCGCTCCGCACCGCCACCGCTGGTGGGATGTGGGGTGTGGGGAGTGGGGTGCTCGAAACGGCGGCGGGTTGCGTTCCCGCCGCTTCAAGGTCGCGTTTCGTCACCCGCCCGCCCGGACCCGATCCGGTGACGAGCCGCAAGTCGACACCCGCCTCGCGCGCCATGCGCTTGGCCAGCGGCGACGCCTTCACCCGCGTGGCGTCGGCGGGAGTGGGGACGGGGGATGCGGGGGGCGCCGGGGCAGAAGTGACTGACGGACTACTGACGACCGGACGCGCCGCGGGCGCCGCAGTGCTCGCGTCGCTGACTTTCTCTCCCGGCGCCCCGATGTACGCGACCGCTGCTCCCACCGGCACCGTCTTCCCCTCGGGAACCAGGATCTTCACGAGACTGCCGTCGGCCCGGGCGACGAGCTCCATCACCGCCTTGTCGGTTTCGACCTCGGCCAGGGTCTCGCCCGTCTTGACCGGATCGCCTTCCTGCTTTGTCCATTTGACGAGGCGCCCTTCCTCCATCGTGGGCGAGAGCGCCTCCATATGGACCGTGGTGGCCATCGTCAGTCGAGGTAGAGGACCCGGCGCGCTGCCGCCACCACCTTCTCGGGGCTGGCCTTCGCGGCGCGCTCGAGGTGCTTGTTGTAGGGCATCGGCGCGTCGGCCTGGGTGACGCGCTGGACCGGGGCGTCGAGTTGGTCGAACGCGTCCCGCTGGATGATATCCACCACCTGTGCGCCCACGCCGCAGTGCGGCCAGCCTTCCTCCACCACCACCGCGCGGTTGGTCTTCGCGATGGATTCGAGGATCGCGGGCTCGTCCATCGGCCGCAGCGAGCGGAGATCGAGCACTTCGGCCGACACATTCTGCTCCTGCAGCTGCTCGGCCGCCTTGAGCGCGACCGTCACGGTCTTGGAGTGACAGATCAGCGTCACGTCGCTGCCCGCGCGCTTCACTTCCGCGCGACCGATCGGCACCACGTGCTCGCCCTCGGGGACCTCGCCCTTCGTGTTGTAGAGCATCTCGCCCTCGAGGACGATCACCGGATTGTCGTCGCGGATCGCCGCTTTGAGCAGCCCTTTGGCGTCGGCCGGTGTAGCGGGGGCGACTACCTTGAGCCCCGGCATGTGGGCCAGCCACGACTCCCACGCCTGGGAGTGCTGCGAGCCGAGCTGCAGAGCGGCTCCGTTGGGCCCGCGGAATACGATCGGCATCTTGAGCTGCCCGCCGGACATGTAGAGCATCTTCGCGGCGGAGTTGATGATCTGATCGAGGGCGAGGAGGGCGAAGTTCCAGGTCATGAACTCGACGACCGGCCGCAGCCCCGCCATCGCCGCGCCGACGCCGATCCCGGCGAACCCCAGCTCGGCAATCGGCGTATCCACGACGCGCTTGGGGCCGAACTCCTCCAACAGCCCGCGGCTCACCTTGTAGGCGCCCTGGTAGACGCCCACCTCTTCCCCCATCAGGAAGACGTCGGCGTTGCGCTGCATCTCCTCGCGCAGGGCCTGATTCAGAGCGTCGCGGTAGGTCAGGACCGGCATCGCGTCACTCGGCGAGCACGTCGGTGAGCAGCGCGCCCGGCTCGGGGTCGGGGCTCTGGTCGGCGAACTGCACCGCCGCCTCGACCTCCGCCCGCACTTCGGCGTCGAGCGCGTCGACCCCGGCCTGGTCGAGCACCCCGTCGCCGATGAGCTTGTGGGCCATCTGCGTGATCGGATCGCGCTGCCGCTGCTCCTCGACCTCCTCTTTGGTGCGGTATACGCCGTGCAGCGGATCCGACATCGAGTGCCCCATGAAGCGGTACGTCCGCACCTCGAGCAGCGTGGGATGGCCACCTTTCCGTGCCCGGTCGACGGCCCGCGTGGTGGCCTCGTACACGGCCAGCGCGTCCATCCCGTTCACCAGCTCGGCGGCGAGATCGTAGCTGCACGCGTGTTCGACGACATCGGTGACCGCCGCGACGCGCTCGAACGCCGTCCCCATGCCGTAGCGGTTGTTCTCGCAGCAGAAGATGACGGGCAGTTTCCAGACGGAGGCCATGTTGAGGGCTTCGTGAAAGGCGCCGATGTTCACGGCCGCCTCTCCGAAGTAACAGAGGCACAGTTGGTCCCCGTCGCGGTACTTGATCGCGAAGCCGAGCCCGGCGGCGAGCGGGATGTGACCGCCCACGATACCGTGCCCGCCCATGAACCGCTTCCCGGCGTCGAAGAGGTGCATCGAGCCGCCCTTGCCGCGGGAGCACCCCGTCGCCTTGCCGAACAGCTCCGCCATCACCGCGGTGGCGGGGATGCCGCGCACCAGCGCCTGGCCGTGCTCGCGGTAGGAGCAGATAACGTAGTCATCGTCACGGAGCGCGTTGAGCGACCCCACGGCGACGGCTTCCTGCCCGATGTAGAGGTGGCAAAAGCCGCCGATCTTGCCGAGGGCATACGCCTCAGCGGCCTTTTCCTCGAAGCGGCGGATGAGCAGCATCTGCCGCAACATGCGGCGATGCAGCTCGGCATGGCTCTGGTCTTTCGAAGCCGGGGCGGTCGCGGTGGCCACAGGGAGTCGACTCAGCGCGCGGCGCCGGCCGCGGCCGCTTGCTCCCACGCGTGGTAGCTCGAGCGCACCAACGGCCCCGACTCAACATGGCGGAACCCCATCGCCAGGCCGAGACGCTTGAGCTCCGCGAACTCGTCGGGGGTGTACCAGCGGGCGATCGGCAGGTGGTCGGCCGAGGGCCGCAGGTATTGGCCGAGCGTGAGGATCTCCACGTCTTGGGCGCGCAGGTCCCGCATCGCGACGAGCAGCTCATCCCATTCCTCGCCCAGGCCGCAGATCAGCCCTGATTTCGTCATGAGGTGCGGCGCCAGTGTCCTCGCGCGGCGCAGCAGCTCCAACGCGCGCGGGTAGCGTCCGCCGGGCCGCGCGATGCGGTACAGCCGCTCGATGGTCTCGAGGTTGTGGTTCAGGATGTCGGGCCGGGCGTCGACCACGAGGCGCAACGCCTCGGGGTCCCCTTTGAAGTCGGGGATGAGCACTTCGACCGACGTCTGCGGCAGCCGCAGCCGAATCGCCTTGATGCAGGCGGCGAAGATCTCGGCACCGCCGTGGGGCAGGTCGTCGCGGTCGACGCTGGTGATCACGACGTGCTTGAGCCCCATCTGGGCCACGGCTTCAGCCAGCCGCACGGGCTCGTCTAGGTCGAGCGGGGCGGGCGTCCCGTGCGCGACGGCGCAGTAGGCGCAGTTCCGCGTGCACACGTCGCCCAGAATCATGAACGTGGCGGCGTGGTGCTCCCAGCATTCCCCGATGTTGGGGCAGTGCGCTTCCTCGCAGACGGTGTGGAGCTTGAGGCCGCGCATCATCTGCTTCAGGGCGAGGTAGTTGGGACCCCCCGGAGCCTTGACCTTGAGCCAGGAGGGTTTGCGCTGGCTGGCGAGGGGGGGCTCAGCCGGCGCGGCGGCGCGAGGAGAGAGTTGCACGAGCGGAGCGGCCATGCGGAACGGAAGATAGCGGCCGCTAGAGGGGTGGGGTAGAGGAAAACTCAACCGTTTGGTTGATTACCACCCCTGCCTTTGAGCCGGCGCAATTCCTCCTCGATCTGGGCGTTGGAGCTGAGCGTCCCGTCGGCGATGTCGGCCAGCTCCTCGGCGTCCCTCCATTCGCGTTCCAGCTCCTGAACCTCGGCCTGTTCGTCCACCGCCATCTCCAGCGCCAAGCGCCGCTCGGGCCGGAGCGAGCGGAGGGTGAGCTCGCGCTTGGCCACGTCCCGGATCAACCGGTCGGGCCCGCCCGCCAAGTCGACGACCCGGGCCGCTTCTTCCGCGCGGCGTCGCCCCGCGCGAGACGTGTTCAGATAGGAGAGCCCTTGTCGCAGCACCGCGTGCGCGTCGCTGCCGGTGAGCACGGCCGCTTCGTGGTGGCAGTGTGGGCAGCTCACGACCACCGCGATATCGGCGTGGGCCTCGGGGACGACCCGCGCGTGCTGGACGTGCTTGGCGCGGAGCTCGAGCAGGGCGCCGCAGTGCGCGCAAATCGGCGGCTCGACGAGGTTCACCTTCCGGTTGCCGACGATGGTGACGTACAGCCCGTCGGCGAGGCGATGGAGGTTCCAGACGAACACGCCCAGGGAGCCGCCGGCGGCGACGTTGGCCGCCACCCCCAGTCCCACGGCCGCCACGGTCAGCGGAATCACGTACTTGAGCCGCTCCTGCCGACGGGCCCTGAGGCGCTCCCCGTAGCGCCAGGGCGCGAGCTCGATGCGCGGCGGCTTCCCCACGCGGACGAGGTCGTAAACCTGCCAGCGCAGGAGGGCCACCTGCTCGGTCGCGGCGAGGAGTTTCGCTTCGCGCGCCGCGCGGGCGACGGTCTCGATCCGTTCCAGCCGGTCGTCGAGGGGTGTGAGATTCCAGCGCGCGCACTTGGGGCAGATGACCCACAGCCGCCCCCTCCACTCGTCGAAGGCGATGCGGCGCCCCACGCCGAGGCCGGAAGGACCGCCGTCGCCGTCGAGCTTCGCGTTGCAGAACGCGCACGTGGTGTACATCAGTGGTCAGACATCAGACGTCAGACATCGGGCTTGAGAATGTCCTGGTCCGCAACGGGGGTGAAGGTCCGCGTGGGGCTCAACGGCGCCAGGTCCACGTCGGTTTCACCCTTCGTCAGCAGGTCGCCGATGACCTCGCCCGTCAGCGCCGCGAGCAGCACGCCGTTGCGGCCGTGGCCGGTGGCGTAATACAGGCCAGCCACGTCGGGGTCGGGGCCGAGGATCGGCCGGCCGTCCGGCGTGACTGGTCGCAGGCCCGCCCAGCTCCGGCTCACGGTCAAAGACGCGAGCGCCGGGAGCAGGCGCACGGCGCTCCGGAAGATCTGAGCGAGTCCCTCGTTGGTGACCTTCCCCTCGAAACCGGCGTGCTCCATGGTGCTGCCGAGGATGGCGTCACCACCGCGGGCGAGCACGTATCCGTGGCGGATGTGGTACAGGATGGCGGGGGGAGTGTCGGCGGGCCAGGGCGTCATCGCCATCTGGCCGCGGACCGGCTCGATCGGGAGGTCGCGGGGGAGGCCTTTGAGCCGGGGCGACCAGGCGCCGGCGGCGAGTACCACGCGCTCGGCGGCGACGGTGCTGCCGGCAGCGCGCACGCCGGTCACGCGGCCGTCGGCGATCCGGATCTCCTCGACCGGCTCGGAAACGAGCGCCGCCCCGAGCCGGCGGGCGTCCGCCAGCAGCGCGCGAGTCAAGGCCTGGGGATCCACGGCGCCGTCCTCCGGCGCGTACAGGGCTCCAACGCATTCCGGAGCCGCGGTTGGCCAGCGCTCGTGCACGTCCCCGGGCTCCAGCCAGTCGCAGCGCAGTCCCGCCTGCCGCTGGAGCGCCACGTACTCGCGGAGCTGGTCCACCTCGGCTTCCGCGAGCGCCACCGAGGCGATCCCCCCTCGCCAGAACCCGATGTCGATTCCGGTGGTATCTTTCAACGCGGCGGCCAGGGGCTCGTAATGGTCTCGCGACCGGACGCCGAGGCCGAGCAGGAGCTGGTCGGTGGGCTCGATCTGCGCGGCCAGCATCCCCGCCGAGGCCGCGGAGGCCGCGGCCGGGTCGGGGCCCGGCTCGAACACGGCGGTGTGGAGCCCGCGTTCGGCAGCCGCGCGGGCGCACACGGCGCCGATCACGCCGCCGCCGATGATGGCGACGTCAGCGGTCGAAACCCGGCTCATCGGGCGGCCGTACGGGTACGGAATCGGGAATGGTCACTTCGGAGGCAACCATGTTTCGCAGCATCCTCGGCTTCGCGGTGTTCGCGGTCCTCGCCTGGATCGGCTTGAAGATCGTGTTCGGACTCCTCGGCGGCCTGCTCAGTCTCCTGATGACGGTGTTGTATCTTGCCGCGCTCGGCTTCCTGTTCTACCTCGCGTTGCGCGTTGTGAGCCCCAGTACGGCCGACAAGGTCCGCGACATGATCAAGGGACGCCCCGCCGCGGACGCCTAGCGGTCCCAGGGCAATACCTGGCTCGAGTGGACGTGGATGATCTTCCAGCCGTCCGGCTTCTCCGCGAAGACGAACGTCGCCCGTCCTGCCTCGGCCTGGTTGGTCGTTAGGTTGAACCACCGGTAGTCCAGCAGCACCCACGCGAACCGTCCCTCCAGGGTCACCGTCACGCTTGCAACGGTGACCCGGCCGCCGTAGCCCACCCCCGCGAATCGCGGGAAGCCAAGCCGCACGCGCGCGTTGCCGACGACGATCGCTTCGCCCGCGTACAGCGTGTCGGCTTTGGGATCGCCGGCGGCGTCGAGGCGCACGGCCTCGCGCGCCATGGCCTCGACACGATCCGGGATGCCCGCGGCCGTGCGGGGTGTGAGGCGCGCCACGGTGTGGCGAGTCGTGCATGCGGCGAGCCCGAACAGCACGACGAACGCCGCGCGGCTAGCGGGCACCGAGGCGCTCCAGCACGCCCCAACACAGCAACGGGAACAACAGCTCGTGATGCCCGGTCAGCATGATGCCTCGTCCGCCCGCGCGCGTGGGCCGCTCCACCACGTTCACCCGCGGCCGGTAGTGGCGCTGCATGTCGCAGTCCACGGCCGTGAAGTGCGAGGGTTTCCCCCCGTTCAGGTTGCGGGCGATGGAGAGCGCCTTGAGAAACACCTCCGGCATGACCACCGCGCTTCCCAGGTTCAGGACCACGCCGCCGCCGTCGAGGGCCGGCAGGGAGGCGGCGAGCCGCCGGAAATCCCGATGGCTCGTCGCGCCCAGCGCCGCGCCATCGGCGGCCGGGTGCTGATGAGTGATTTCGGCGCCGATCGCGGCGTGCACGGTCACCGGAATGCCCAACTCGGCGCACCCGATGAGGACGGAGACGTCGCGCCCGGGCAGCCCCTGGCGATGCCGCAGCGATTCCGCGAGGGCCTCGCCCGCGCCCTGCTCGGCCTTGGCGCCCGTGGTGATCGCGGCGTTCATCTCCCGCCCCGTCTCCTCGGCCATCCCGAACGTGCCGTCGTCCAAGCCGGCGGCCACGTCCTCGCTGGTGCCGCCGTACGCGGCGAGCTCGAAGTCGTGGATCGCGGCGCTGCCGTTCATCGCCACGTGCGTGAGGACGCGGCGACGCATCAGGGTCAGGAGCAGGGGTCCCAGCCCGACTTTGATCACGTGGCCGCCGAGCATCGCCACGACGCCGTGTTTGCCGGCCGCGGCGGCGACGCGGTCCACGACGAACCGCAGGTCCCGTGCGGCGAGAATGTCGGGGAGCGAAGTCCAAAACGCGGCGAAACTGCGATCCGATCCGGGCGGGTGAGCGAGGAGGGTGGCGTCGACTTTGTTGGAGCGCTGCGCGATCGGGACGGTCTTGAGGCGACGCAAGTCCGCCTCGCGATAGTCGGTCATGGGTGCTCCGGGACGGAGTACTCCTTGAGCTTCAAGGTGACCTGGCCGAACGAGAAGTTGGACTGCAGCGCCAGCATGACCCGCTGGGCGTCGTCGGAGAGCCACATGTGGGCGTCGGCCTTCTCCGCGAAGATGCCGCGTCCGTGGGGGATCATCGGCCGCACCACGATCGCGTTCCACTTCTTGCCCGCGACGCTGATCCGCTCGTGGCCGACCACCTGGACGATGACCGGATTGCGGTCGGGTCGGAAGTAGCGCCGGTACTCGTAGCGCTTCCCCTGCTCGAGCGGCACCGTGCGGATCCAGTACAGGAACGCCGCGTCGTCGAGCGGATCGGGTACCGTCGCGAACGCGGTGTCGCGGCCTTCTTCGCGGTAGAACCCCGAGTCGGGAAAGATGTCGTAATAGTGGTGCCAGATGCGTCCGCGCTCCTCAGTGTCCTGGCGGAAGCGTCGCGACCGGAAGTCCGTCCGCCCCACCCACGATTCCATCGTCTGATCGAGGTGATACCAGAGCGCCCCGCCCTCGATGCGGAAGATGAAGTGCACCGTCTCGACGCCGTCCACCGTGTCCAGGCCGGCCACTTCCATCGTGGCCTTGCCGACGTTGAAGGGCCCGTACTTCGCCTGATACCGGAGCCGCTCGCCGACGGGGAACGGAACGGCGGCGGGCGCCGTGACGGCGCGGAGCGGCAGGCTGGCGGAGGCAGCCCGCGCCGAATCGCTCTGGCTCCGGAGCGGGGCCGCGAGCACCAGTAGCGCGGCCACCGTCGTCACGGCGGTCACCGCCCGTGCCGCCCGGATCACCGGGCGCGCCTTCCAGGCGGCCACGAACTCCTTCCACGGCTGCACGCGGGTGGGCCGCTGCTGGAGGTCGTAGCGGGCCCGCGTCGGCAGCGTGTCGAGTCGGCGGGCGTGCGGCGCCAGTCGCGCCACCAGCTCCGCCCGCGCGGGCCAGCCCTCGGTCGTGAGCAGCGGCTGGGTCGCTTCGGCCCGCAGGGCCTGGCGGAGCAGGGCGAGGCGCAGGGCGAGGTAGCCGGAGACGGTGTCTCGGACGCCCGCCACGCGCAGCAGCCGCGGAGCCCAGCGCCGCGCCCAGCGCAGCTCCCACGCCACGTCCCCGGCGAGCTCGAGCTGCTCGGCGACGACGAGGTCCGCCCCCGACTCCAACCGCTTCACCATCTCGTCCAAGGCGTCGGGGTTGTGGACGAAGTCGGCGTGCAGCGTGATGGCGCAGTCGCGCTTGGGGCGGTCGGTGCGCTGCAGCGCGAGCCGCAGCAGCTCTTCGACGCTCGCGGCGTAGCCGCGCCGCTCCCGGTGGGTGAGCACGGTCAGCGGGAGGACTTTGGCGTAGGTGGCCAGCACCTCGCCGGTGCCGTCGGACGACGCGTCGTCGCACACGATGAGCTGGTACTCGCGCTGGAACGCCGTGAACACCTGGCGGACTTTCCAGAGCACCAGCCCGACCGTCCGGGCTTCATCGCGTACCGGCACGCAGACGTAGATCACGGCCCTGCAATCTAGGCGAGCGAGCGATAGAGGGCCAAGATCGACTCCGCCATCGCGCGTGCGGTGAACCGCTCGGGGAACGGGACACGGGAAACGTGCTGCAGCGCCTGGATCACCCTCGCCCCCAAGGCCGCCGCGTCCCCAACCGGGACCAGCCACTCCGCCGGCACCACTTCCGGCAGGCCCCCGGCGGCGGTGGCGACGACGGGCTTTTCGAGGGCGAGCGCGTGCAGCACCACGCTACCCATCCCCTCTTCCTTCGAGGACATCACGAACACGTCTCCTTCGCGGATCAGGGCATCCGCTTCCTCTACATACCCCAGGAGATGCACCCGATCGCCCAACTCCTGCCGCTCGATCTCGGCTTCGAGGGAACGCTGCAGCTCGCCGTCCCCCGCGATGGCCCAGTGGAGATCGGGGGCCTGGGCGCGCGCGGCGCGCGCGGCGCCAAGCAAGGTGCGGTGGTCCTTGTGGTCCACGAGCGCCGCCACGTTGACGGCGAGCGGCGTCCCGGGCGGCAGCCGCAGTCGCGCTCGAATGTCAAGCGGGCGCGTCGCGCTTTGGCGGATTTCGCCTGGGTCGATGCCGTCGGGGACGACGGTAATGCGGGCGGCCGGGAGCCCGTTGCCCGTCAGCACGCGCTTCACGCCTTCCGACACGGCGACGACGGCGTCGGCGCGATGCCAGCCGCTGCCGGGTCGCACGGGGAAATCCACACGGCGGTGCGCGAGCAGGCGGGGCGGCCGCCGGCGCCAGGCGCGCGCCCAACGCGCCAAGGCGAGGGCGTGGCTGTCGTGCACGTGGATGATGTGCGGTCGAAAGTGCGTGACGAGCCGGCGCAGCCACCAGGCGGCCCGCGGGTCGAGCCCCAGGGCCCACGGGAGTCCGGCGACCGTGACGCCCTCCCCCGCGGCCCGGCGCGCCAGCTCGCTGCCGCGCTTGGTGGCGAGCACCTGGTCGACGTCGCCGGCGCGCGTGAGCTCGCGGGAGAGGAGGCGGACCTGATTCTGGCCGCCGCGCCACTCGCGCCCGGAATCCACCTGGAGAACCTTCACGTTGTCCGAGCCGCGGCGCCGACGCCGGCGAGCACGATGCGGAGCTCGGCCAGGGTGAATGGCTTGTGGAGGAACGGTCGCCCCAGACTCTCGAGGAAGCGCAGCGTGTCGCCGCGCACGGTGTCGCCGGTCGCGAAGATGATCCGCTCCGCCACCGCGGGGTGCCGCTGGGCGAGCTGTTGGTACATCTCGCGTCCGCCCAGACGCGGCATGCGCAGATCGCAGATGATCGCGTCGAACGGCTGTGCGAGCGCGCGCTCCAGGGCTTCACTGCCGTCGCTCGCAATCTCCACCGTGTGACCCCAGCTCTCCAGCGTCGCCCGCATGTAGTGAAGGATGGGCAGCTCGTCGTCCACCACGAGCAGGCGCAGCGCGCGGGGGACGGTGAGGGTGGCCGGCGGGGGCGTGAGGCGCGGGGCCCGAGTGCCGCGCGGCAGCTCGACGGTGAATGTGGCGCCGACCTTGGGGCCCGGGTCGAGGGTGATGCGGCCGCCGTGCTCCTTGACGATGCCTTGGCAGATCGAGAGGCCGAGGCCGGTGCCCTCGCCTTCGGGCTTGGTGGTGAAGAACGGCTCGAACACCCGGGGCGCCAGCTCCTCGGGGATGCCCGGGCCGTCGTCCGCGATGCTCACCGCGACGCCGTCGAGCCAGGGGCGGGCGGTGACGCGGACCCGCCCCGGGCGGCCCGTTGCGGCGATCGCCTGCGCCGCGTTGTTCACGAGGTTCACGAACACCTGCGTGATCTCGTTGGGGTTCATCTCGATTTCGGGAGTGCCCGGCTCGACCTCGAGCTCCGCTTCGACCTTCAACGACATCAGCTGATTGCGGAGCAGGGCGAGAGTGGCTTCGAGCAGCGGCCGGATGGCCTGGGGACGGCGCTCGCCTTCCTGCTTGCGGGCGAAGGTGAGGAGGTTGCGGACGATGTTCGCTGCCCGCTCGGCCTCCTGACGGATCACCTGGAGCGGCTCAGCGAGGCTCGCCGGGACTTCGCCCGACTCGCTCAGGAAGTCCGCAAAGCCCACCACGGAGGCGAGGGGGTTGTTCAGGTCGTGCGCCACCCCGGCGATCAGTTGACCAATCGCCGACATTTTCTCAGACTGTACGAGCTGCTCCTGGAGACGACGCTTGTCCGTCGTGTCCTCGAAGAGCAGGACCGCGTCACCCGCCGCCTCGCCGGCCATCGGCACGGCGCTCACGAGGTAGATGCGGTCGCCCTGCCGGAGCTCCAGCGCCGGTCTCCCTGGGCCGGCCAGGGCCCGCGCCACCAGGTCCGCCCAATTGGGCGGGAGCAGGCCCATCCAGGGCCGGCCGGGCAGGGCGGTCACGGGGACCTGCACCAGCTCGGCGAAGACCCGGTTGCCGCGGCGCACGACGCCCCGGGCGTCGACGATGCAGATGGCGTGGCTGATGGTGTCCACGGTCAGCTCCCACTCGCGCTTGCCGCTGGAAAGCAGCTGCATGAGACGGGAGTTGACGAGCGCGATGGCGGCCATCGCCACCATCGCCGTGGCGAGGTCCAGCTCGGTGGGACCATAGGCCCCGGGACGGGCGGCGGCGATGGAGACGGCGCCGATAGTGTTGTTGAGCGCGGCGATCGGCACGCCCATCCACGCGGCGGGCGCCGGCGCCGTCACGACCGCGCCGAGCGGGGCCGCCCGGGAGGCGACGTCGCCGCTGAAGACGAGGGGACCGCGCCGCAGCGCCAGCTGCACCAGCGGGTCGTCGGTGGCGACGGCGGGCCCCACGCAATGGGCGACGACGAGCCGGTTCAGGTCCATCTCCAGCAGCACGATGGCGAGCCGGTCCGGCGTGAAGGTCTCGACCAGCGCGCGCGCCAACCGCTCCATCACGGCGGCCGGACGCGCGGCGCCCGCGAGCTCCTGCGCGAGTGCGGTGAGGCGCGGCAGGATATCGGCGCTCGGGGATGGGGCAGGCTGACCGGAGGGAGGGTGGGTCATGATCCGCGTTACTCGTCCAGAAAGCGCGTCGGCAGCGTCGTCGCCACGTCGACGAGCGCTTCCGCCGATTTGACGAAGCGCACGACGATCGGCAGCGATCCTTTCAGCGCCAGTTTGCGCTGCAGGATCGCGGCGATCGGGCCCACCTCGCGGCGGATGATCTGCTTCCAGCGGGCGTATTCGGCGGTGAGGATGAAGGGAGCGGCGTCCGCCTCGGCCGCCGGCGTGAGCCGCGCCTCCCGGCACGCGCCGCGATCGAGGTCCAGCCAGATGGCGAGCGGCTCGGCGAGCCCGATCGCCGGCCGCGCGGTGACCACGAGCGCCACGGCACCGAAGGTCCAGTTGAGCGAGGCGGCGCGATAGGTCTCGCTGGCGTTGATCGCGGCGCCGTAGGCGGCGACCCACTCCGCGGAGGGAAAGGGGAGCGTCACCGCGCGGCTGCCGGCGCGCGGGCGAGCGCCCGCGCGAATCCGGCAAACAACGCCGCTTCCGTCAGGTCCTCCGGGTGCCATTGCACCGCGAGCATCCACGGCTCGCCCGGCGTCGCGAACTCCGCCGCCTCGATCAGGCCGTCGTCCGCCCACGCGGTGGCGACGAGCGCAGGGGCGAGGTCGCGGATCGCCTGATGGTGGCGACTGTTCACGGTGAGGGCCGCGGCGCCGAGCGTTTCGGCCAGCAGCGTGTCGGGGGCGACCCGCAGCGCGTGGCGCCCGCCCGCGTCGCGGTGGTCGACCGGACCGGGACGCTCGCTCGGCAGGTCCTGATACAGCGTCCCGCCCAACGCGACGTTCAAGATCTGGATGCCGCGGCAGATCGCGAGGATCGGCTTGGCCTGGGCCCGGGCCTCGCGGATCAGCGCGAGCTCGATCGCGTCGCGCGCCGCGTCCACTTCGCCCAGGGCGGGGTGCGGTGCCGCCCCGTACCGGGCCGGCGCGACGTCCTCGCCCCCGGTCAGCACCAGCCCATCCTGCGGGCGTAGCGCTTCGGCGGCGTGGCCGGGGTCGAGCAGCGGCGGCACGGCCAGGGGGATCACGTCCGCGCGCAGCAGGGCGCGGGCGTAGGCGGTGTTGAGCGCCACGCGCTCGCGCCCGCCGTCGGTGCGGAGCGTCGCCGTCACCAGCGCGACGCTCACGAGGGCTGCTTGGCCGTCGGGAACGCGAGCAGCGGGCAACGCGGGTTGCTCATGCCGGCCCAGTCCACGGTGACGCCGTACAACGGCAAGCTCAGCTCGCTGGTCGAGACGTGCCCGAGGAGCGGGTACACGACCGAGTCGGGTCCCGGCACGTCATAGAGCAGCACGCCCTCGACGCGGTTGGAGGTGTCGTCGACCACGAGAAGGGCAAAGGCGTCTTTGTGACGCGGGAAGAGCGCCCCTTCCCAGCCCAATGCCAGGGCGCTTTTGCGACCCTCCGCGAAGCTGACCTTCACCTTGCCGATCCCGGAATCGCCGGCGGCGGCGAGCCGGCCCGGGAGACTCTCCGGGAGCCCGCGGGGGACGTCGGTGATGATAGCGCGCGCGTTCTTGAGCTGCTCGTGGATCAGGGTCGGCGCGGTCACCAGCGCGATGCCGCAGATCGGGGAGCGCCCGCGGTCGCCGCCACAGGCAGCGAGCAGGAGGGCGGTGGCGGCGAGGAGACGGGAAGTCATCGGGCGCTCACGATCTCCGTGACGGTTTCGGGGGACGGCGTATCGGTCCGGGGAATCTAATAAGTCCACGTGACCGCGACGGTCAGCTTCCGGACCGGCTCCAGGGTGCGGGGGACAAGGTTGTAGATGTAGTTGAGGGCGTTGCTCACCAGGAGGTGTGCGGCGAGGGGCCCGCGCGTCCACCCCGCATGCAGGTCCACGACCTTCGCGGCGACGCGGGGGTCCGTTTCGTACAGCTCGACGCGCTCGAAGCGGCTGCTGTAGCGGAGCGCTGCGCCGACGGAGACCGCGCCCAGCGCATAGTCGGCGTCCAGCGTCAGCAGGTGGCGGGGGCGAAAGGCGAGCGGGCGGGTTGGCGTCGTGTCGTGGGCCAGCTCGCGCGCGTAAAGAAACGTGTAGGCGAGGGTGGCGGAGAGGCGCGGCATGAGCGACGTCGCTGACAAGGAGAGATCGAGCCCTGCCAGGCGTGCGCGGGCCAGGTTCTGGAACTGGATCTGGACAAGCGCCGTGTTGATGCTCGGCTCGATGAGGTGTCGGGCCTCGGTCCAGAACACGGCCGCGTCGACGCGCGCCCGGTCGTCGGCGAAGCCCCTAGCATGGCCGACTTCGACGGTCCACGCTTCCTCGGGGCCGAGGGTGGGGTTGGGGACGACGCGGATGCCGCTCACGTACGTCGACACGAACCGCTCGGCGAGCGACGGGGCGCGAAAGCCCCGCCCCAGCGACGCCCGCCATACACCCCGACCCGCCGGCAGCACGGCGCCCACCCTCGGGCTGACGACCGCGGTGAGCCCACCGCCGTCCACCGCCAGGAAGTCGATGCGTGCTCCGGTCGTCAGGCGGGCCGCGCCCAGATGGTGCTCGCCCTCGCCATAGGCGGCGTAATCGGCCTCCGTGTGGGCGCCGAAGATGTCGCTAGTGACGTCGGAGAAGGTCACCTCCGCGCCGACCGTCACGGTCCGCTTCCGGTCGGGCCGCGCCACCGCCCGGATCTCGCCGCCGACGCGGTCCGCGACGGCGAACTCGCCCTTGGGGCGCAGGTAGTCGGTGAAATCAGTCCGGAACCACGAGCCCCGTCCGAGCCAGCTCAGTGTCGACGATGCCTCCCGTGAAACGATCGCGGTCACGTATCCCTTGTCGGAGCGGGTGTGGTCGCCGAGTCCGGCGGTATCCACCATGAATGGCTGGTAGGCCTGGCCGCGATCGTCGCAGTGACCCCGCAGGCACCACGACAGCGGCACTTCATACTGGTCGCTTGCCCAGGCGCCGGACACGTCGAGCCGTGTGACGGGGTCGAGCCGGTATTGCCCCTTGCCGGCGATCTGCCAGTGATCGCGCTGGTCCTGTTGGCGGTAGCCGTCGGAGTGCCGGGTACCGGCCGACACGGCGCCGTGGAAGGGATCGCGCCCCCAGCTCGCGGTGACATCGACGCCGCCCTCGATCCCGGTATAGTCGCGGAACTTCCAGACGTCGTGCGGGGGACCGGCGAAGCCGCCGCCGAGGACCCGGACCCGGGCGTGGGCGTCGTCGGGGATAGCGCGGGTGATGAGGTTGATGACCCCGCCCAGCGCCGCCGAGCCGTACAACGCGGAGCCGGCTCCCTTCACCACCTCGACGCGCTCGACATTGTCGATGGGGACGAGGTCCCAGGTGGCGCCGCCGCGGTCGCCCTGATTCGTGGGGACGCCGTCCACGAGCAGGAGGACACGGGCGCCCAGGCCCTGCACATAGCCGGTCGAGCCGCGGATGTTGACCTGCCCGTTCAGGAACTGGACGCCGGGCGCGCGGTCGACGGCTTCGTCGATGGTGTTGGCGGCGCGCCGGGCGATCGCCGAGTCGGTCACCAGCGCGACGCTGGCGACAACGTCCTCGAGGAACTGCTG
>Ga0209806_1000188_pt1 | contig 39029 bp, 38 predicted proteins | sample GraSoiAngelo_152_FD_186166 | JGI IMG/M metagenome (GOLD analysis project Ga0209806, IMG submission 186166) | Grasslands soil microbial communities from the Angelo Coastal Reserve, California, USA - 14_1009_12_30cm (SPAdes) (version 2) | ecosystem: Environmental > Terrestrial > Soil > Grasslands ... | reverse complement strand
GCATTTCTCGCCCGTGACGTGGTCGGCGCGCCAGCGCTTTTTGCACCGGCCCAGGCACTGGCGCAGCGGGTCGACGAAGTTGGTCAGGTGGCCTGAGGCCTCCCACACCGCCGCCGGCATCATCAGCGTCGATTCGAGGCCAACGACGTCGTCACGCAGCTCGACCATGTGGCGCCACCACAGGTCGCGGATCGCTCGCTTCAGCGAGACACCATAAGGGCCATAGTCGTAGAAGCCAGACAGGCCGCCGTAGATCTCGCTCGAGGGAAAAATGAACCCTCTTCGCTTGGCGAGGGCTACCACCTTGTCCATCGCTAGGTCGCGGTTAATGGTCATTAAGCTCGCATCTGGTTGAGAAATGCCAGCGACTTCAAGCGCCGGTCGAGGTGGTGCTCCAGTTGCGACTGCAGCACGCCCTCGATTGATCCCATCAGTTGGGCGTCGAGCTTGAGGCGCCTGTAGGTGGCCAGGTCTCCTGATGCCATCAGGCGCAGGACTTTGATTGTGGCCACGGGGACCAGGTCCATCGCCGGCGGCGCGCACTGGTCGCACAGGAATCCTCCCGCTGCGGCGCTGAACGCCGCCGGTTTTGCCGCCAGCGGCCGCTCGCATGACACGCACGCCATCAGCTGCGGCGCGTAGCCCAGCAGGTCGAGCGCGGTCATGATGAACCACGCTGACGCGCGGCGGGGGTCGGACTCGTGGCCCAGCTCGTACAGGGCGCCCACCGCCAGCTCGTACACGCCGTCCACCGGGTGGCGGTCCTCGCACACGCGCTCCGCGAGCTCGGCGATCAAGGCCGCGTGCGCCATGCGCTCCACGTCGCCCTCGATCCGGTAGCCCGGCACCCGCTCGACCTGCGCCACCACGTCGAGCTCGCCGCGCCCTTTCGCAAGCAACACGTCGATATGTCCGTACAGCTCGAGCGACGGGCCGAGCTTCGACGCCGGCTTACGCACGCCCTTCGCGATCGCGCCCACCTTGCCGTGGTCGCGCGTCAGGAGTGTGAAGATGCGGTCGGCCTCACCGTAGTCGAGCTTGCGCAGGACGACGGCGCGATCACGATATGTGGCCAGTTCCTTCCTCCACTGCCGCGTTGTGCGCACCCTCGCGGGCCATCGCCTCCGACGGCCATGGCTCTTCGGCGACCAGCCGGATGGTTTCGATGCGCCGGCCCTTCACCTTCTCGACCAGCCACTTGGCGCGCCCCGCCTGAAACGAATCGCCCGCTTCGGCGATCTTGCCGAGCATCGCGTGCACGTAACCGCCCACCGAGTCGTAATCGCCCGATTCCTCGATGTTGAGGTGCAGTCGCTCGTTGAGCTCCTCGAGCGGGAATCCCGCATCGACACGTGCCTCGTGGTCGTTGACCAGGACGAGCTGCTCCTCCTCCGCGCTGTCGTACTCGTCGCGGATCTCGCCGACGATCTCCTCGAGCAGGTCCTCGAGAGTCACCAGCCCCGCGGTGCCTCCGTACTCGTCGACCACGATCATCATGTGCTGCTTCTTCAAGCGCATCTCGTTCAGCAGCTCGTCTACTTTCTTCTGCTCCGGGGTGAACTCGATCGGTCGCAGCACCTTGTCGATATCGAACTTCTGCGAGCTGGACAGCGTGTAGAAGAGCAGCAGGTCCTTGGTGTGGATGAGGCCGACGACGTGGTCGATGTCGTTCTCGTAGACCGGCATGCGCGTGTGCCGGTACTGCTTGAACAGCCTGACGATCTCGCGCAGCTGCACGTCGCGATCGACGGCGACGATGTCGGTGCGTGGGATCATGAGCTCGCGCACCGTCTTGTCGCCGATCTCGATGATGCCGTGGATCATCTGGTGCTCCTGCTCCTCGATCACGCCCTGCTCCTCGGAGACGTGCAGCACCGTGAGCAGCTCTTCCTCAGTGAGGTACGGGGCTCGCGCGGCACGGCCACCCGTGATGCCTCGGGAGATGAGTGTCACCGCCCACAGGATCGGGCTGAGGAAGGTCGCCACCCGTTCGACCGGAGTGGCGGCCGCGAGCGCCCAGCGCTCGGCGTGCGCGATGGCGAGCGTCTTCGGCGTCACCTCGGCGACGATCAGCAGGACCACCGACAACAGCAGCGACACGAACAGGGTGAGCCACAGCCGCCAAGCGTCAGGCACGCCGGCTCTCGTGAGGATCGAATCGCTCATCAGCGCGGTCGACGTGGAGGCGACGATCAGGGCGAGCGTGTTGGTGAACAGCACGGTGGAGAGAAATCGGTTGGGGTCCGCGCGCAGACGCTGCAGGATCTGCGCCGCCTGGCTTCCCTGCTCCGCCAGGAAGCGGACGCGCAAGCGGCCCACAGAGGTCAGCGCCGTTTCGGTGCCGCTGGCGAGAGCGGCGATGAAAAAGCAGACGACTAGGACGAAGAGCTCAACAGTTTCCTGACCGTTCATGACGAAGGGGTTATCTGAAGAGCTCGCTGACGCTCCGGTTCTCGTGTACCCGGATGATCGCCTCAGCGAGGAGGGGTGCCACCGACAGCACCTTCAGCGGTGATCCCATCTTTTCCGCCGGGATTGGCACCGTATCGGTCACGATCACCTCTTCCACGTCAGCGCTCTTGAGTTTCTCCAACGCGTCGCCGCTCAACACGGGGTGCGTCGCGGCGATCAGCACCCGGTTGGCGCCCTGCTTGCGCAGCGCCACGGCCAGCTTGGACACGGTGCCGCCCGTCGTGATGATGTCCTCGACCACGACGCAGTCGCGTCCCTTGACGTCACCTGAGATCGCGATCACCTCGACCGACTGGTCGTCATCCCGCCGCTTGTAACCGAACGCGATCGGCGCGGCCAGGTCGCTGGCGACCGCCTCGGCTCGGCGCCCGCCGCCCGCGTCGGGGGCCACGATGGTGATGTGTTTCAGGTCGAGCTGCTTCAGGTATTCGGCGAAGATGCGGTGGGGCGAGAGGTGGTCGGTCGGGACGTCGAAGAAGCCCTCGATGGCTTCGGCGTGGAGGTCGAAGAGGAGCAGCCGGTCGGCGCCCGCCAGCGTGATGAAGTTGGCCACGAGCTTGGCGGAGATGGGTTCCCGCGGTTGGGTCTTGCGCTCCTTGCGCGCGTAGCCGTAGTAGGGGACGACCGCGGTCACCCGGCCGGCCGAGGCGCGGCGCAGCGCGTCGAGGATGATGAACAGCTCCATCAGGTGCTCGTTGACCGGCGGGCTCGTGGGCTGGATCACGAACACGTCGTGGCCGCGCATCGAGTCCTCGATCTTGACGTTGATCTCGCCGTCGGGAAAGTGGCGCAACCGGGGATCGGTCAGTTGGACGTCCAGGATCTCGGCGATCCGGCCGGCGAGCTTGGGGTTGGCGCTCCCCGAGATGAGCTTGAGCTCGCCCCACGGCGAAGCGTCAGTCCCGGTGTACTCGACCGCGGTCTGCAGCCTCCCTATCAAGCTTTCCTCCGTACCACCCTAGCTGGAACTCCCACGGCTGTCGCGCCGTCCGGCACGTCTTTGGTCACCACCGAGCCGGCCCCGGTGCGCGATCCCTTGCCAAGTTTGACGGGCGCGACCAGCATGGTGTCCACGCCGACAAACGCGCCGTCGCCGATCTCGGTCCGGTTCTTGTTCGTGCCGTCAAAGTTGGCCGTAATCGTACCGGCGCCGATGTTGGCGTCCGCCCCGAGGTCGGTGTCGCCCAGGTAGGAAACGTGGGGCACCTTGCTGCCCCGGCCGACCTTCGTCCGGACCAGCTCGGTGAAGCTGCCGATGTGGACGTCCTCGGCGATCTCGGTGCCCGGTCTGAGCTTGGCGAACGGGCCGCAGTCCGAACGGTCGCCGACCCTCGCGTCCTCTATATAGACGTGCGGTCCAATGCGACATTCTGAACCGATGTTCGTGGTGCCCTTCAGGATCGTGAAGGGCTCGATGACCGTATCCATGCCGATCGTGACGCTGACGTCGACGAAGGTGCTGTCGGGGTCGACGATGGTCACTCCGCCGAGCATGTGTCGCTCCAGGACACGGCGGCGGAGGATGTCGGTTGCCCTGGCCAGGCGTGCGCGGTCTTTCACGCCCATCGCCTCGTGCGGGTCGTCCAGCTTGACCACCGTCACCGGCTTCAGGTGCAGGAACACGTCGGTCAGGTAGAACTCGCCCGCCTTGTTGTCGTCTGTGATCTTTTCCAGCTCTTCGGCCAGGCGGCTGCCGTCGAAGCAGTAGAGGCCGACGTTGAACTCGTGGATCTCCTCTCGCTGCTCCGTTGTCGCGTCCTTCCGCTCGACGATCCGGTCCAGAGCGCCGTCGCGCGAGCGCACGATCCGGCCGTCGTCGCGGGTTGGGTCCTCCACGCTCGCGATGGTGGCCGGCGCCTCATTTTCCTGGTGCGCGTGCAGGACCTTGAGGATGCTGCTCGCGGTGAGCAGCGGCGAGTCGCCGTTGACGACCAGGACCTGGCGCCCGCGCAGCTCGCCGGCCGGGATCTGCCGCAGAGCGTGCGCCGTTCCTTTTGGATCTCGTTGGTACACGACCTTTGCCCGTCCACGCCCCTCACCCTGACCCTCTCCCCTGGGGGGAGAGGGGGAAAGGTGCGCTGCGACGTCGGCGTGGTGTGGATTGGCAATGACCGTAACGTCCGTCACGCCGGCTTCGTTGACCGCCTCGAGCACCCAATCGATCATCGGCCGCCCGCAGATGGGATGGAGGACCTTGGGAATCCGCGACCGCATGCGTGTACCGTGGCCGGCGGCGAGTATGACCGCAGTCAGGGTTGGGCTCAGATCAAGCCGATTATGCCAGTTCGCCGCCGCGCTTCTGGTCGCCAGCGCGTGCGCCGGGTCGCCGGTGGCGGTGTCGACGTCGCCCTCGGGAAAGGGGGGCGCACCCGCAACTGCGTCCGGCTCGCCCAGCCCGGTCGGGGCCAAGGGCGGATCGCCGCCGCCCATCCCAGGCGTACCGGCGCCCAACGCGCGCTGCGTGGCCAAGCCGGCCGGCGGCCCGATGGCGCTGGTCGGCCAGGCCCTCTATGACGTGGCCGATCCGGTCCATCCCAGGCTGCTGTGCCAGGTCAGCAACACCGTCACGCACCTCTACACGGGCGACACGTTCCAGTACATCCGCCGCTCGGGAGACACGGGCACCGAGGTGGTGCTGCACTCGATCGGCAGCGGCAATGAAAGCGTGGTCGCCGGCTGGCCGATCAAGCTGCTCGAAACGCCATTCGGCAAGGTCGGCGCCTGGACGACGGAAGGCAACGCCGCGGCAACGGCAGTACAGGCAACGGACCCGGCGGGCAACCAGATGATCCAGATCTTGCTCTTCTCCCAACCCAGCACGAAGATGCTCTATGAATTCTTCGAACCGCTGACCGATTGCATATGCAGATTCGGCCTCGCGACTCCTGTGCTCGCGTTCTCCCCTGACGGCCAGTACCTGGTGGCCGGCTGGCCCATCGGCAAGGGCGCCTCGGGCCTTCGCGTCTTCAAGGTTGCTGACGGCACGTCCCTGGCGACCTTCGACGTCAGCTACGACTTCGCGATGTGGGACAGGACAGGACATCGCCTCTACGTGTCAGGCCGCGATGCCGGCCCGGCCCACTCGTGGACACCCGAGGACGGTTGGAGCGTGCTCGCGGGCGCCGGCGCATGGCCATACTTCACCGGCCTCTCACCGGACGGGTCGCAGGTTGCCTACACCGCTTACCTCGACCCCGCGAACTCCGCCGACATCCGCGTGTACGTGTACGACTTGACGAGCCACACGACCCGCAGCCTGACCGACCAGATGCGCTCGGAGGTCATCTTCGTCAAGAATCGCTGGGTCTGGTACCTCGAGGAAGCGAAGTGCGAATCACCGGGCACATCGACCTGCCCTCCCTGGGGAACGCAGCCCACGGGCAAGGTGTTCGTAATGGACCTGACCACTGGGGTCGAGACCCCGGTCGTGTTCGCGGCCGGCGAAAGCCCAACCTCGCTTCAGTCGGGATGGGGTCCCGCGGAGTTCTGGCCGAACTCCTGAGGGCGCCACACACCGGCGCGCCTCGTCTTCTATAGTCGAAAGTAGGCATGCGGATGCGGCCGCTCTTGGTGTCGGCTGCGTGCTCAGGCATCGCAGCTCTGGCACTCGTCATCTCCGAAGGGGCTGTCTTTGGCGTGCACCTCCCGCGCGCCGACAGTGGGGCGGGCGCTTCAGCGCCCCACGCCAGAAGTGGCGGCGCCGCGGCAGACAACGCACAAGGCTCCGCCGGCACGTTCGACACGGGCGCAACTCCATCGCCAGACTCGCAGACCGATCAGCAATCCACCGACCAGACGCCGTCGGGAAACGACCAACAGTCACAAGCGGGGCCCGGCGGGATCGATCCCAGCGGCCTCGGGCAGCTTCTCCCCGTGCCAACTCCGATCCCGATCGGACGGTAAGGACAACAGCAGGAACTCAGTCCGCACGGCGTAGGATCACCTACTTATGAGCGAGGTTCCGGCACCCAACCTCGAAGGAGCGGTGCCATCGCATCTGCCGGTTCTGCCGTTGAAGTCGACGGTGGTGTTTCCGCGCATCTTCATCCCGCTCTCCGTGGGCCGCAAGAGATCGCTCCAGCTGCTCGAGGACCTCGCCGGCGTCGAGCGGCACATCGCGGTCGCCACGCAGCTCGACGAATCGGCCGAGGACGTGGACTTCAAGGACCTCCATCACATTGGGACGATGGTCCGCGTGCAGCACCTGCTCAAGCTGCCCGACGGCACGGTGCAGCTGGCGGTGCTGGGGCTGCGCCGGATCCGCCTGACCGAGGTGCAGTCCGCGGAGCCATACCTCACCTGCGCGGTGGAGATGCATCCCGAGTTCTCGGAGGACATCCTCACCATCGAGCGCGAGGCGTTGATGCGCCGCGCGATCGCGTCGTTCCAGCAGCTCGTGTCGCTCGCGCCGCACCTGCCCGCTGAGCTTGCCGGCGCGGCGGGCGCGATCGACGATCCGCTGCACCTCGCGTACTACATCGCCAACCACATCCGCTTGACCACGGAGCAGCGGCAGGAGCTGCTGGAGCTCGACTCCGCCAAGGCGAAGCTCGAGAAGCTCCTGGGCCACATGGCCCACGAGCTCGAGGTGCTGGAGCTGGGGCGCAAGATCCAGTCGCAGGCCGAAGAGCAGATGGGCAAGGCGCAGAGGGAGTACTTCCTCCGCGAGCAGCTCAAGGCGATCCAGCGCGAGCTGGGCGAGCTCGACACCGAGCACGCGGAGCTGAGCGAGCTGCGCGAGCGCATCGAGAAGGCGGGACTGCCGCCGGAGGCCAAGCGCGAGGCCGACCGCGAGATCGCCCGATTGGAGCGCATTCCGTCGGCCTCGCCCGAGTCCTCCGTCATCCGCACCTACCTCGAGCTCATCGTGTCGCTGCCCTGGAACCTGTCCACCGGCGGCGAGGTCGACGTGAAGAAGGCGCGGGGGATCCTCGACGCCGACCACTACGACCTGGACAAGGTCAAGCAGCGCATCGTCGAGCACCTTGCGGTGCGCCGGCTGAAGCAGGTGCGCGGCTCGACCGACCGCGGCCGCGAGCCGATCCTCTGCTTCGTCGGGCCGCCGGGCGTCGGCAAGACCTCGCTCGGCCAGTCGATCGCGCGAGCCATGGACCGCAAGTTCGCGCGCGCCTCGCTGGGCGGCGTCCACGACGAGGCCGAGATCCGCGGTCACCGCCGCACCTACATCGGGGCGATGCCCGGACGCATCCTCCAGGCGATTCGCCGCGCCGAGTCGAACGACCCGGTGTTCATGCTCGACGAGGTCGACAAGATCGGCGCCGACTGGCGCGGCGATCCGTCTTCGGCTCTACTCGAGGTTCTCGACCCGGAGCAGAACAAGGACTTTCGCGACAACTACCTGGACGTGCCGTTCGACCTCTCGAAGGTCATGTTCATCACCACGGCCAACTCGCTGGAGACGATCCCGCCCGCGCTGCGCGACCGCATGGAGGTGCTGCACCTCTCGGGCTACACCGAAGAGGAGAAGGTGCAGATCGCGGAGCGCTTTTTGATCCCGAAGCAAGTCCTGGCTCATGGATTGAGGCCGGGCGAGGTCACGATCCCCGAGGACGCGCTGCGATTGATCATCCGCGAGTACACGCGCGAGGCGGGCGTGCGCAACCTGGAGCGCGAGATCGCGTCTTTGATCCGACGCGACGTGGCCGAGATCGCTTCCGGCAAGAAGCTGAAGCTGATGGACGGCGCGAAGAAGGTGCGCGCCGCGCTCGGCAAGCGCCGGTTCTTCGACGACGTGGCGGAGCGCATCGACCGGCCTGGCATCGCGACCGGTCTGGTGTGGACGCCGACCGGTGGCGAGATCATCTTCGTCGAGGCAACCCTCACCCCGGGCAAGGGCGAGCTGAAGCTGACGGGTCAGCTGGGCGAGGTGATGAAGGAATCGGCCTCGGCGGCGCTGTCGTACCTCAAATCGCGCGCGACCGAGATCGGGATCGACCCCACGCTGTTCGACAAGAACGACATCCACGTCCACGTGCCCGCGGGCGCGCAGCCCAAGGAAGGGCCGTCAGCCGGCGTGACGGTGCTGACCGCGATGGCGTCGATCCTCACCGGGCGACCCGTCCGCGACGACGTCGCGATGACCGGCGAGATCACGCTGCGCGGCCGCGTGCTGCCGATCGGCGGCATCAAGGAGAAGGTGCTGGGCGCTCACCGCGCAGGGTTGCGACGAGTGCTCGTCCCTTCGCACAACGAGGCCGACCTCGACGACATCCCCGCCGACCTGCGCAAGCAGATGCAGTTCGTGATGCTCGACACGATCGACCAGGTGCTGCGCGAGGCGCTGGTGCCGCGCCGGCCTGTCGCGTTGAATGGAAACGGCGCGCGGTCGACTACCGTCGTTGCGCGCGCTGCAGGATCCACCCGTGGGCGGCCAGCTCCGCCGAGTCGTCGAGGTGGGAAAGGGCGCCGTCGCCCCGTCGCCTGAGGGCTTTGCCGATCAGGTGGTCGGCCAGGTGCGGGTTCTTCGGCAGCAGCGAGCCGTGCAGGTAGGTGCCGATGATGTTGCCCTGCACCGCCCCTTCGGTCTTGTCGGATCCGTTGTTGCCTTTCCCCATGAGGACCTTGCCGAGCCGCTGAGCGCCAGGGCCGAGAAAGGTGCGCCCGCTGTGGTTCTCGAACCCGACGAGCGTGTCGTGGACCATGCCTTCGAAGCCCGTCTGCACGACCACGTCGCCGATGAACCGCTTCTTGCCGGCTTCGGTTTTCACGTCCAGCATCCCGATGCCGTCGAATCGTTCGCCCTCTGCGGTCTGGTAGTAGTGGCCCAGCAGCTGGTATCCGCCGCACACGGCCAGGATCTGCGCGCCGTCGTCGACCGCTCGCTGAAGTGACTCCTGCTTGAATTCGCGAAGGTCGTCGTAGATCAGGGCCTGCTCGCGGTCCTGCCCGCCGCCGAAGAAAAAGACGTCGACGTCTTGCATCTCGGTCGCGGCGCCCCTTCCCAGCTCGACCAGCCGCGCCTCGAGGCCGTGCCATTCGGCGCGCTTGAGCAGCGTCAGGATGTTGCCGCGGTCGCCATAGATGTTCATCAGGTCGGGGTAGAGCCAGCCGACGGTGAACTTCACGTTTCCCAGTATGGCTGCGCCCATCCGCGCCTCACCAGCTCGGCGCGCAGGTCGAGCATCGCGGTGTAGGTGCACAAGACATACGCGGTGTCGCCCTCGTCGGTGTTCTTGATCAGCAGGTCCAGCGCCTTGCCCGGGTCCGTCTCAGGTGCCTCGGCTTTGACGCCGGCGTACTTCAGCCTCACCGCCAGGTCGTACGCGCGGACCCCGGCCGGGATCACGACCCTTGCCCTGTCTTTCAGCTGCTCGAAATCGACATCCCAGATCCACGACACGTCGGTGCCGTCCGCCTTGCGGTCGTTGAGGCCGAGGATGTAATTGGTCCCCTTCGCGAGGTCGACCGCGGTGCGCACGGTTTCGTTGAAGCCCGCCGGATTTTTCGAAAGTACGAGCACGAGGTGGCGGCCCCGAAACTCCACGCGCTCCTGGCGGCCGAATGCGGCCTTGAACGTTTTGAGGCGCTCCGCGATGTAGGCGGGCTCGAGACCGATGCTGTACGCGGCCGCGTAGGCGGCGAGCACGTTGTAGCAGTTGTACAGGCCGCCGAGCTGGAGCTCGATGCGCGTACCCGCGATGGTCAACGCAAGACTCTCGAATGCGTTGAGCGCGATGTCCGTCGCGGTGAGGTCGGGCTGCGGTCGCGCGAAATCGCCGTTGGGGCAGCGATACACGCCGTCATGGCCGACGTAGACCGCGTCGAAGATGAGGCTCGAGCCGCATCGCGGACAGGTGCGCGCATCGGCCGCGTGAGGCAGGGAGCGCGACGCGATCGAAACATCGTCGAGGCCGTACCAGAGTGGGCGGTACGGCAGTCCGAGCCCGATCTCGGCCACGCGCGGATCGTCCGCGTTGAGGACCGCATGCGCGCTCTCGGGGAGGGTGCTGAGGGCCCGCTCGATCTTCTTGGCGATCGACTCGAGCTCCCCGTAGCGGTCGAGCTGGTCCCGGAACAGGTTGAGCACGAGCGTCGTCCTGGGCTGGATCTCGTCTACGGCTTTGGGCAGGCTGGCTTCGTCGATCTCGAAAACCCCCCAGTCGGCCTTGAGCTTTCCGTCGGCCCCCGCCCGGTTCAGCGCCGCGGCGGTGGCGCCGAAGATCAGGTTGGCGCCCGCGCGATTCGAAACCACCCGATGTCCGGCGCCTTCGAGCAGCCAGCTGACCAGGCGCGCGGTCGTGGTCTTGCCGTTGGTGCCGGTGATGACGATCGAGCCGTGCGTCAGGTCCTGCGCCAGGCGGGTGAGGATCTTCGGGTCGATGGCGCGCGCGACGTCGCCCGGCAGCGTCGTGCCGCCGCCGCGCCGGGTGACGCGGCTCAGCGTCCCGGTGGCTTTGCCGGCCCAGACGGCGGCGGTTTTCCGGATCACGCCCAGTGCGGCACGGCCCGGCTCACGGCGGTCCAGCCGTCAAGTCGTGCGATGGCTTCCTTTCCCTCTTGCTCGGAATCCGTCTGTTTGAAGAACGCGGAGCCGCTGCCCGTCATCTGCCATCCGGCCCCCAGTTTTTTCGCGAAGTCCATCAAACGAGGCTCGACATGCTCCGCGGCGCGTCTGAGGTGATTGGGTGGTTCGCCTTTCACCTCGTCCCACGCGCGGTAGACATCGGCTGTTAACAGTTCGATACCGGGCCACGCGATGGCGAACCATCCTGGTCGGAATGGCAGCGGCGCTACCTTTTCGCCCCGGCCCTCTGCGTGCGCGCGGCCGCCGGTGAGAAAGAACGGGACGTCGGAGCCGAGCTGTGTGGCGATCGGCGTCAGGTCGAGGTCGAGGCCGAACATGATTTTCAAGCTCCTTAGTGTCGCGGCTGCATCGGAGCTCGCGCCGCCCATGCCTGAGCCGGGGGGGATTCGCTTGTGTAGGACGATGCGCGCGGGCAGCTTGCGCTTCGCCGCGTGCTCGAGCGCGTCGTGGGCGGCGATCACCGAATTCTTTGTGGGTGCGACATCGAAGCCAGACGCGGTGAACGTCGTTTCATCGGCCGCCTCGATTTCCAGCAGGTCGTGGAGGTCGATCGCCTGGAAGGTCGTGCGCAGCTGGTGAAAGCCGTCGTCGGTCCGGCCGACGACCTCGAGGTCGAGGTTCAGCTTGGCTCGCGCGGGCAGCGCAATCGTCAACGCGAAGGGATCGGCTTGAGCTCCGCCCTGTACCTCGTCGCCCGATCGCGATAGTGCTGCGCAGTCATGCCGACCCAGTGGTTCGACGAACCGTCGAGTGGCTTCTTGACCGTCGCGGGCACGCCGGCCGCCATCCGTCCCGGAGGGATGTGCATGCCTTCCTGCAGCACCGCGCCGGCCGCGAGCATGGAGCCGGCGCCGAGCCGGCTGCGCTGGAGCATCGTCGCCCCCATGCCGACCAGCGCGCCCTCTTCGACCACGCATCCTTCGAGCTGTGCCGAGTGGCCGACGCTGGCGTTTTTCTCGATCACTGTGGGCAAGCCTTCGGCGCAGTGGATGACCGCGTTGTCCTGGATGTTGGCGCCCTCGCCCACTGTTATCGTCGAGTCGTCGCCGCGCAGGACCGCGCCAAACCAGACGCTGGCGCCTTTTTCGACTTCGATGTCGCCGATGAGGACCGCGGTTGGTGCGATGTAAGCATCGGGGTGCACCTTCGGGCGCCGCCCGCCAAGCTCGAACTCCACTGGCCCCTATAATCCTATCTTCGTGAGTTCATCTGATCTATTCACTGCGCCCTGCGCGCGCCCGGCGTCAGTGCGCCCTGCGCGCACCCGGCGTCTGGTGATGACGCGTGGCTAAGCGAACCGCGTCGGCCAAGAAGCAGGCACGAGCGGGCGCTCGGCGCGCGGTGCGCAATCGCGCGGCGCGTTCCGAGGTCAAGACGCTCGTCGTCAAGGCGCGACGGTCGCTGACCGAGGGCGGCTCGGAGGCCGCGCCCACCACGCTGGAGGCGGTGCGCGCGCTGGATCGCGCCGCGGCCAAGGGCATCCTTCACTCTCGAAACGCGGCCCGCCGCAAAGGCCGCCTGGCCAAGCAGCTCGCCAAGGTCGCGGTGGCGGCGCCTCCGCCGGCCAAGGGCAAGAAGGCACCGGCGCCAGCTGCCAAGCCCGCGGCCGCTTCGAGGAAGAAGTAGTAGAGGGCCCTCTCTAGAGCTTCGTCAGAAGAACGTCCAGGCCGAGCTCGGCGTCGACCTGGCCCGACTTGACCTCCCACTCGTAATCGCGAATCTGCCTCAGCGCCTGCTCGAGGCGGTTGGCGCTGGCGTCCTGCGCGGCGTCGAACGCTTTCTGAATCACGAAGCGATGCTCCGTCATGCCGTCCTGCACCTGCTGGAGCGATTCGCCGCGCTCCTGGCGCGCCTTCACCGCGAGCACGAGCGCGTAATGCCTCGCCATGCGATAGGCGACCGAGGTGGGCTGCAGTCCTGAGCGGGTGAGGTTGCGGGCGATCTCGAGCGCCTGGGCCGTGGGGCGCGGGAGGAGGTTGTCGGTGAGCTTGAAGATCTCATCCTCCCGGGCACCGGCGAGGAGCTCGGTCATCACTTCGGCCGTCAGCTTTTCCCCGGACGCTTTATAGGCCGCGAGCTTGGTGAGCTCGGAGTCGATGATGCTGAGGTCGGGCGGCGAGACGCGCACGACCTGCGCCGCGACGTTTGCCGGCAGGCCATGCTTTTCAACCGCGCGCCGCGATGCCCAGTCGCTCAGCGCCCGGCCTTTGAGGTGCTGCATCTCGATGACCTCGCCGCCTGCTGTTGCGATGGCTTTGGCCAGCTTGTTGGACGAGCCAAGGCGACCCGCAATCGTGATCAACAGGCGCGTCGTGGGTGGAATCTCCGCAACGGCGGGGGCGAGAGGCTCGGCGCGGTTGGCCGGGACCATGCGCACGAAGACCACACGGTAGGGGTCGAGGAACGGGAGCTGGAGGACCGTGTCCTGGAGGCGCGCCGGCCCGAGCCCGGCACCGTCGATGGTCTCGAGCCCGAAGTCCGAGACCAGGTCTTTGCGCCAACCGTCGAGGGTCGCGCGAGCGCGCTCGTCGACGAGGAATCGCTCCTCTCCATGGAGCAGCAGGGCGGTCGCGGCGCGGGTGGTTGCAGTCCGGGCCATATCGGGATCGTACGTCCTACTCTTTGGTCGAGATGGCCCTCGCGCGGGTCTGGTTCAGCTTTTCGGGGGCGGCGATCGCTGCTGCCGTTTTGATCCTCCAGGTAGCCGTGCCATTGGCTGAAGGCTTGTTTTTCGTCTGGCCCGGAAATTACTTCCTGGCCATGGCCCACTCGCTAAAGGCGGAAGTTCCGTATCCGTTCTTCTGGTCGCCCGCGTGGGAGTTCCAGCTTGGAACCTTGACCCCGCTGATAGCAGCCGGAGGACTCTTCGCCGTGATTGTGGGTTATCAGGCCGTGCGGGCCGGCACGCGAGTCGCTGCGATCCCAATGGTGATTGGCGCATGCGAGGTAATCGCCTTCTTGGGCGGCTTTGCCATCAGCGCCATCTGGTTCCGGAACGGAGTGCCGGTTTAGAGCCGCCTACAACGAGAGGATGATCGTCCCCTCCTGGTCCGTGCGCAGCACGCTGGGTGGAAATCCGGTGGCGAGGCGACCTGCCCCACGCGAGGCGATCAGCTGGGTGTCCGCTCGGATCGCGGCCCGCGCCAGGTCCGGCGAGAGCAGGCTCCGTCCGCCGGTGGGCAGCAACAGGTCAGTGCAGGCTCCTCGCGATCGCTGGGCCGCGATCGCCTGCGCGTCGAGGTCGAGGTCGCTGAAGTCGCAGAACGTGCGGCCATCCGGAGCGATCGCCCGAAAGGCCAGGTCGGCCGCGCCGGGGACCTCGCCGGGGGCGCCTGGCTCGGGCGCCAGGATCTGCAGGACAAAACCGGCGATCGCAATGGTCTGCCCCGCCCGTACCGAACGGATCGCGGCGCCGCGGCCAGCCTGCTCGAGGGCGGCCGTCCGCCACGCCGAACCGCTAAGGCTCGCGCCGGGGATCAGCACCGTGCCCGCCGCGCGGTCCAGCCCGGCGAAGCCGCCGATGTGACCGAGGCCCGGCGCGGTGATGACCAGCGCGTCGAGATTTCGTTGCCATGGCGGGAGCAAGGTGCCCAGCTCCGCGCTGAGCTTGGCCGCGCTGGGGCCGCCGTCGACCAGGATCGTGCCGTTCGGCCCGCGGAGCAGCACCGCCTGGCCGTCGCCTACGTTCATCACGTCCACCTGTGCCGGAGAGTTGGCCCACATCAGCAACGCCAGCATCGAGATGCCGGCGGGCGCGATCGCCGCGGCCGCGAGCGCGAGCTTGCGGCTATGCGCTCGGGCGTGAGCGGATAGGACCGCCGGTCCGACCGCCGCGTAATAGGCGACGCCGGCCCAGGTCGGAAACGACGGAACGTTGATGGCCGCGGCCGGTACACGCGCCAGGAGATACGCGACCTGCTCGATGTAGGCGAGAAGGCCGGTGATCGGGATCGCCGCAAGACGCGCGAGGTCCGGCACAAAGGAAAGAGCGCCGAGCAACAGGCCGCAAGCAACGAGCACGGGAAGGACCGGGAGGGTCAGGGCGTTTGCGATCGGCGCCACCGGCGAGAGGACGTGGAAGTCGGTCGCCATCATCGGCAGCGTCCCGACCTGCGCGGCGCAGGTGACCGCGAACGGTTCGCGAACGACATGCGGCAGAAACGCCACACGCCTGGCGATCGCGGGCGTGAGCAGGATGATCGCCGCGGTGCCGGCGAAGGAGAGCTGGAAGCCGACGTCCCACGCCAGCTCGGGGTGCCAGCCGAGCATCAGGGCCGCCGTGAGCGCAAGCGACGTCCAGACATGCGATGGCCGACCGAGGTGCGTGGCCGCGATGGCGAGGCCTCCCATCGCGGATGCCCGCACCGCCGCCGGTGTCGCGCCTCCGACCATCGCGTAAAGCGCGATCAACGCCACCGCGGGCCACGTGGCATGGCGCCGCAAAAGCGGCTTCAGCGCGCCCTGGACGATGCGCGCGAACACCGCAACCTTCAGCCCGCTGAGCACGAGCAGGTGAATCAGCCCGGTTGCGATCAGCGCGTTCTGCAACGGCGCGGGGATGCCGTGACGGATGCCGAGCACGATCCCGAGCAGCACTGCGGCGTGCGGCGCCGTCAGCGCGTCGTCGACCGCCGAGATGTATCGCCGGCGCAGCCAACCGGGGAGCCCGAGGATGCCGCTCTCGCTGCCCGTCACCTCGAAGCTCGACGCCTGGAGCTCGAGGTACACGTGGTGTTGTGCGAGGTAGGCGCGGCGATCAAACGCGGGCAGGTCGCGTGGCAGCGTGAGCTTGCCGCGGGCCAGGACCAGATCCCCGTAGGCCGCGTCACCGGGCCCGCGCCAGCGAACCATCAGGTTCCCGACCCCGGCCACCGCCGAAGCGGCGGTCTGCACCTGGGTCGGCTCGACCAGAACCTCCGATCCGCCGCCTGCCGGCCGGCTGTCGTCGGTGACTCGCCCCGTGATCACAACGGTGGTGCCGGCCAGGGCCGCGGCTCGAAACTCGGCAGCTGGATCGCCTGGAGGCAGCTCGGCCCTGCCGACCGCGAGGAGCGCCACAGCGAGCGCCAGGGCGATGATGGCGGGCCTCAAGAAGAGCGCGAGGGCCAGCAGGGGCAGGGCGGCTGCGATGGCGAGCGCCGCGATCCCGGGTTGTGACGGAATCAGCACCACGGCCGCCGCCAGGGCGGCCGACCACGCCAGCGCGAGGATCAGCGCCGGGAATCGGGTCACAGGGCCAGGTACCGGCGCGCGATCACATATGTGGCCTCGCCCATGCCCAGGATGTCGACCAGATCCCGGATGTTCTGGAAGCCGCCGAAGTTCGTGCGGTAGTCGAGGCACTCCTGCGCGAAAGCTGGCGTGAAGCCGGGCACCGTTTCGAGCTCCTCGAGGGTTGCGGTGTTGAGGTTGGTGCGCACGATCACGGTGCCAGAGCTCGTTTTGGCGAAGCCGACCTTGACCTGCTCGCCGTCTTTCAGACGGCCCGCGAGATTGGGCAGCTTCGAGAGGTCCGCGTCCGGGCTCAGGCCGCCGGCGGCGGCGATGGCGTCGAAGACCCGGTCCCCGCGCGGCAACCGGTACAGCCCAGGGTTCTCAACTGCTCCGGATACATCGACGAGGAGTCCCGGCTGAGCCGGGACGTCCAGAGCCGGGTTGGGCGCCGGCGGTGCCGGAGGTGCCGCGGCGTGGATCGAGGAGCTGTATACGTACGCTCCGGCGATCGCAGCCATGGCGATCGTGATCGGGCCCGCCAGGACGAGGGGCCGTTTCCATCCCGGGACGAGATGCAGAGGGATTCGCATTGCCCCGAGGCTAGGGTTGCCGGGTTGTTGCGAAAACCCAGCCTGTTAAGGCGAAGGCCTGGTTCCCGGGGAAGGATTCGAACCTTCGGTCGAGGATCCAAAGTCCTCTGCCTTACCGCTTGGCCACCCGGGAGCGTATCAACAGTAGCGTCCGGTCGGGAGTCGTCCCCCCGCCCGCCGTGACCTCAAACCGCGCTCGAACGTTGGGTCTTGAGATGAGGATTTGGCTCCTGGCCGCAGTGCTGCTGGTTGCCGCCGGCTGCGGCGCCTACCAGTTCCCGGGCGAGGCCCAATCGCCGTCGCCGAGTTCGGGGGTCGTAAGCGGTCGCGTAGTGTCCGTCCCCTGCGCGCCGGTCGAGCAGCCGGGGAGCACGTGCGCCGGGCGGCCGGTGCCAAACCTGGAGCTGGACTATGTCGGCAGCCAGCCGACCGTCACCAAAGCAATCACCGACTCCAGCGGAAACTACGCCGTCGACCTGGCGCCGGGCAGCTACGTCGTGAAAATTAAGACCTACATGCGGCTGATCAAGGGACCGACCAACCTCACGATCGCCGCAGGATCGAGCACCAAGGCCGACTACGTGCTCGACAACGGCATCCGGGCGCCGGTGCCGCAGCAGTAAGAGCGGGACAAACCCATCCACCAACCCCCACCCACCCTGGGGGAGGTATGGCACAGGGAATTTACGACAGCCGGGTCGGGCAGTGTCAATCCTGCCTGTTAAGGCACCAGGTTGATCAGCCGGTCCGGCACGTAGATCACCTTCGACGGCCCGCGGCCGTTGAGTGCGGCGCGCACCTTCTCGCTCGCCAGGGCGGCCCTGGTCGCCTCGGCCTCCGACAACCCCGCGTCAACCTCGAGCCGGTCGCGCAGCTTGCCCGCCACCTGCACGATCAGCACCACCTTGGGCTCGGCGGCGGCGGCGGCGTCAAAGGCCGGCCACGCGGCGTCCGCGAGCAGGCCGGTCACGCCGAGTCGCTCCCACATCTCCTCACTGATGTGTGGCGCGAGCGGATTCAACAGCTTCACCAGCGTCCGCACCGCCGAGTCCCACTCCGCGTCCCGCGCACCACCACTCTGCAGGTAGTCCTGCATCGCGTTGGCCAGCTCCATCAGGAACGCGACCGCGGTGTTGAACCGCAGCTCGTCGTAGTGCTCGGTGACCCTGCCGACCGTCTGCGCAACCCTGCGGCGCAGCAAGGCGGCGTCGACCCGTGAGCCCGGGGTCCCGCCTTCCGCCACCAGCGACTCCGGCTCCAGGACCAGCCGCCACACTCGCTGCAGGAACTTGACCACGCCATGCAGTCCCGCCTCGCTCCACTCGACGTCCTCTTCCGGCGGTCCGATGAACATCTCGTAGACGCGTCCCGCGTCCGCGCCCTGCTCGCTGGACAGCTGGGCGATCGACACGCCGTTGCCGGCGGATTTCGCCATCACCTGTCCGAATCGCTTGACCATGCCCTGGTTGAAGAGGCGCATGAATGGCTCGGTCACATCGAGCATGCCCGCGTCGTGCAGCACCTTGGTGAAAAAGCGCGAGTACAGGAGGTGCAGGATCGCGTGCTCCACGCCGCCGGTGTACTGGTCCACCGCCATCCAGTGGTTCGCCAGCTCGGAGTCGAACGGTTCGCGGTCATCCTTCGGGCTGGCGTAGCGCAGGAAATACCACGACGAATCGATGAACGTGTCCATCGTGTCTGTCTCGCGCTTGGCCTCGTGTCCGCAGATTGGGCATGTCGTTCGGATGAACTCGGGATTTTCCGCGAGCGGCTTGTACTCCTTGGGCAGCAGGACCGGAAGCTGGTCGACAGGCACAGGCACGATGCCGTGCTCGGGGCAGTAAACGACCGGGATCGGAGCTCCCCAGTAACGCTGCCGCGAGATCAGCCAGTCGCGCAGGCGGTACTTGACCGCGCGCTTGCCGATTCCCTTCGACTCCAGCCAGTCACAGATCCGGTCGAACGCCACGCTCGACTCCGTGCCGTTGAACTGACCGCTGTTCACCATCACGCCGGGCCCGAGGTACGCCTCGCGCAGCCTGCCCTGAGGTCCGGATGGGGCCGCGATGACCTCGCGAATCGGAAGGTCGTAACGGCCAGCGAACTCGAAGTCGCGCTCGTCGTGCGCCGGCACGGCCATGATCGCGCCGGTGCCGTACGTCACCAGCACGTAATCGGCGACCCAGATCGGGATCTTGTCTCCGTTGACCGGGTTGATCGCGAACGCGCCCGTGGCGACGCCAGTCTTGTCCCGATCGGTCGAGAGGCGCTCGATCTCCGTCTCCTTGCGCGCCTTGTCGACGTATTCCTTCACCCGAGCCCGATGCTTTTCGGTCGTGACCTTTTCGACCAGCGGATGCTCCGGCGCAAGGACCATGAACGTCGCGCCGAACAGCGTGTCCGGCCGCGTGGTGTAGATGCGAATCGTTTCGTCTGGATGGCCGTCGACCTGGAAGTCGACCTCCGCCCCCACGCTGCGGCCGATCCAGTTCGTCTGCATCACGCGCACTTTTTGCGGCCACCTGTCCAGCAGGGCGAGGTCGTCTAGCAACCGGTCCGCGTAGTCGGTGATCCTCAAGAACCACTGCTCGAGGTCGCGCTTTTCGACCTCGACGTCTGGATGTCGCCAGCAGCGGCCGTTGATCACCTGCTCGTTGGCCAGCACCGTCTTGTCGACCGGGCACCAGTTGACCGGCGCCATCGCCCGGTAGGCCAGACCGCGCTGCAGCATTAGAAGGAAGAGCCACTGAGTCCACCTGTAGTAGTCGGGCATGCAGCTGATGACCTCGCGGTCCCAGTCGTAGAGCATGCCCATCATCTTCAGGTCGTGCTTGCTCTTGGCGATGTTGTCCAGCGTCCACTTCTCGGGATGCAGGCCCGGGTGCTGCATGGCCGCGTTTTCCGCGGGCAGCCCAAACGCGTCCCAGCCAAATGGGTGCAGCACCTCGAAGCCCTGCATCCGCTTCATCCGGGCCAGCGCGTCGCCCATCACGTAGTTGCGGGCGTGGCCCATGTGCAGCTCACCCGAGGGATACGGATACATCACAAGGTCGTAGAACTTCGGCTTGGGCGAGCTGTCCGACGCCTTCATCACGCCGCGCTCGGCCCAGACCTTCTGCCACTTGGGCTCGATGTCCTGGGGAACGTAGAAGCTACGGTGGGGACGGCTGGCCATGAACCTCAAATTTTAGGGACGCGAGTTCATGACCCACGATCGCCGCCAGAACCAGCGCCGCGCCGACCGCCTGCAGCAGGCCGAGCCGCTGGCCGGCCAGCACCACCGCCGCAGCCAGCGCCCAGGCCGGCTCGGTGGCCAGGATCAACGCCGTTCGATTCGGGCTGATGAAGCCCTGGGACCAGGTCTGGATGTAGAAGCCGAAGGCCGATGCGAAGACCCCGGTGATCACGATCGCGAACCAGACCGAGCCGCTCGGCGCATGCAGCTGCCAGGTTCCGCCCGCGCCGAAGATCGCCGCCGAGGTTCCCATCTGGACCATGGCCAGCGGAGCCGCGGGCAGCCCGGGCGACCAGCGCCCGAGCAGCACGATGTGCAGGGCGAACAGCACGGCGCACCCGAGCACCAGCAGGTCGCCGATGCCCATCCCTGACGGACCTCCGGTCAGGAAGGTGAGGCCGGCCAGCGAGACCAGGGTGGCCACCCACGTCCACCACCGGATGGGCGCGCCGAAGATGCGGTTGAGCAGCGGCGTGAAGACGACGAACAGGCCCGTGATCACGCCTGCGTTGCCGGGGCTGGTCGAGGTGAGGCCCGCGGTCTGCGCCAGGTATCCGCCCGCGAGGACAGCGCCGACGATAACGCCGACGCGGAGCTCCCGACGTGTGGGGAGGCGCCGCACCAGCAAGACCATCACCAGGAGCGCGAGCGCGAAGCGGATCTGCAGGAACGGCAGGGTCGGGTACTGTGTGACTGCGTCCTTGACCAGGACGAAGGTCCAGCCCCACACCGCGGTGACTATCAGCAACAAGAGGACGTAGATCAATGGAGCGACTGTGGGCGCCTTGGCGCATGCAGTACGTCGGTCGCGAGCAGCGCCCGGGCTGCCTCTTCTGCCGCGTCATCGAGCAGCCGGACGACGACGACGCAAGGCTCGTGGTGTGGCGACCGAAAGGCGCGATCGTGCTGCTGAACAAATTCCCTTACAACCCCGGCCATGCGATGGTGGCGCCGATTGCGCACAAGGCAAGTCTCGAGGACCTCGACGATGCCGAGTCCGCCGACCTGATGAGCGCGGTGCGGCGGACGTTCACCGTCCTGCGGACGGTGATGAAACCTGACGGCCTGAATGCCGGTGTCAACGTCGGCACCGCCGCCGGTGCGGGAATCCCCGACCACGTTCACTTCCACGTCGTGCCGCGGTGGAACGGGGACACCAATTTCATGGCCGTGATCGACGACGTGAAGGTCGTCAACGAGGCGCTGACTCAGACGGCCGAAAAGCTCAAGCAGGCTTTCGCCGCCACGTAACGCGGCCGCCGGCGATGGTCGCGGTCACCTCTCCGCCGTCGACGACCGTCATGTCGCACTGCCTGCCGGCACGCAACGCGCCGAGCTCCCTTTCCATGCCCACCGCGTAGGCCGCGCCCGACGTATAGGCGCGGCGAGCTGAAGCGCGTGTGAGCGCGAGCTCGGGATGCCATCCGGCCTGGCGCCGCCATTTGGTGGCCGCCTCGATTCCCGCCAGCGGGTCGGCGACCTCGACTGGCGCATCGGAGCCAAACGCGAGTCGCACGCCGGCCTGCTCCAGCGCGCGCCACGCGTATGAGTGTTTGGTGACCGCCGGCCACTGTGCGTCGGCCAGCTCGCGGTCCGCGACCGCATGGATGGGCTGCATCGAAGCGATGACCCCGACCTTCGCCATGCGCGTCATGTCCTTCGGGTTCACGCACTGCGCATGCTCGATGCGCGGCCGCCACATGGCCCATGCGTTGCGATGCGGGGCGAGGGCGTCCAGCGCACGCCGCACGGCGCCGTCTCCGATCGCATGCAGGCAGACGTTCAGCTCGGCCCTGGCGCAGCGCTCGATCATGTCGACCAGGTCAGGCTGGGCGAGCCGCGCGGTCCCCGAACCGTCGAGCATCTCCGCCGTTCGGCTTCCCAGCGAGCCGTCGAGGAAAGCCTTCACGCCCCAGAAGCGCAGCCAGGGATCGCCCCAACCCGAGCGCACGCCCATCCGCTCTGCGTGGGGCAGGTCGGCGAGTGGGAGGTTGTAGGTCACGCGGACCGGCAGCGGTCCGCGCGAGCGCAGTCGCTGCAAGGACCCCAGACCGCGTGCGCTGTCCATCGAGTGGACCGAGGTGAGGCCGAGCCGCGCGAGGTCCGAGAGCACTTGAGCCATCGCGCCGTCCTCGTCGGCGTCGGTCGGGGCGGGCAGGATGCGCGAAACCAGGTGCATCGCGGTCTCGCGCAGGATGCCCGACGGCTCGCCCTTCGCATCGCGGTCGATGTTTCCGCCGGGCGGATCTTCGGTGGTGCGATCGATGCCCGCCGCGCGCAGCGCCGCGCTCGAGACCCACGCCGAGTGGCCGTCCTTCCTTCTCAGGTATGCCGGGCGGCCGCCCGCGGCCTGGTCGAGCCGCGGCCCGGTCGGAAATGCGGGATCGGACCACGCGTCGTTGTACCAGCCCGACCCGACCACCCACCCATCCTTCGGCGTGCTCTTCGCCCACTCTTTGACCCGCGCCAGCGCCTCGGCCTGGCTGCGCGCCCCGGTCAGGTCGGCCGTCAGGTTTCGGTCGGCCAGGCCTTCGAGGTGGATGTGCGAATCGGTCAGCCCGGGCCAGGCGGTGCCGCTCAGGCGGACGATTTCAGCTTTGCGACCTGCGGCCGGCCGTGCTGCCGCGCCGACGCCGAGGATGCGACCGTCCACCCCGCACGCGACCTCAGGCTCGCAGCCGGCGAATAAAACCGTCGAGATCACAGGCCGTACGACTTGGCGATGATCTCCTTCATGATCTCGTCTGTCCCGGCGCCGATCCTGGCCAGGCGGGCGTCGCGCCAGGCTCGCTCCACTGGGAACTCGCGCATGTATCCGTGCCCGCCGAGGATCTGGATCGCCTCGTCCGCGACCTCACACGCGACCTGGGTCGCGAGCAGCTTCGCCTGGGAGATCTCGCGCACCGGGTATTCGCCCTCGTCCCACTGCTTCGCCGTCTGGTAGACGAAGGACTGGATGGCCGCGACCTTCGTCCCCATGTCGACGAGCTTGTGCTTGATGACCTGGAAGTTGGCGATCGGCTGGCCGAACGCCTGCCGGTTCTTCGCGTAGTCCATCGTGTACTCGAACACGCGGGCCGCGCCCGCGATCGCGCCGGCGGCCGCGATCATGCGCTCGCCCTGCAGCTCCCACATCAGGTTCTTGAAACCCTCGCCCTCTTCGCCGATCAGGTTGCCGACCGGCACGTGGCAATCCTCGAAGAGAAGCTCCGCCGTGTCGGACGAGTGCATGCCGAGCTTCTTGAGCGTACGGGTGACCTCGAAGCCCGGGGTCCCCTTCTCGATCAAGAGCAGGTTGAAGCCGCCGTGCCCTCGCTCCCGTTCTGTCTTGGTCACGACCAGCGCCCACTGGCAGCGCGCGCCGTTGGTGATGAAGATCTTCCGGCCGTCGACGATGAACTCGTCCCCGAAGCGGCGCGCGGTGGTGGTGATGCCGGCCACGTCCGAGCCGGCGTCCGGCTCCGTGATGGCGAGGGCGGCGATCTGCTCGCCCCGGATCGCCGGGGCCAGCCAGCGCCGCTTCTGCTCCTCGGTCCCGAATTTGAAGACGGGAGGCGTGGCCATCTCGGCCTGCACGGCGACGGCCATTCCCAGGCCCCCGCACCCGGCCCGCGCCATCTCCTCGGACAGGACCACCGCGCTGAAGTAGTCGCCGCCCTGGCCGCCATATTCGGGCGGATAGCGAAGCCCCAGAAAACCTAGCTCACCGAACCGCTTGAAGATCGAGTCGGGGAAGGTCTTCTCCTCCCACTCCTCGAGGTGGGGCTGCACCTCTTTCTCGAGGAACCTCCTGATGTGCAGGCGGAGCTCCTCGTGCGCGTCAGTGAAGTACATCACCGCCCACGAGTGTATGCCGCGGGCGAGCCCGGCTCGGCTTACGGTATGATTCCCGGCCGAACCGCAAGCGTTCGATCAAACACGCGCTGGGAGATGGAGTTTGGGCTCGGTTATCAAAAAAAGGCGCAAGAAGATGCGCAAGCACAAGCACAAGAAGATGCTCAAGAAGACGCGATGGGCCCGGCGGGCCCACGCCTAGCAGCCTGCTCGTGTATCGGATATAGTCGGGCGCCATGGGCTGGGTAATCCTCGGTGTCGTCGTCGTCCTGATCCTCGCGTGGCTGGTATTCACGTACAACGGCCTGATCGCGGCCCGAAATCGGACCCAGGAAGCGTGGTCTGAGATCGATGTCGAGCTCAAGCGCAGGCACGACCTGATCCCCAACCTCGTCAACACGGTGCAGGGCTACATGGGCCACGAGCGCGGCACGCTGGAGGCGGTGACCAACGCCCGCGCCAACGCGGTCGCGGCCGGGGCCACGGGCGATCCGGCGAAGATCGGCCAGGCCGAGAACATGCTGTCGCAGAGCCTGCGCAGCCTGTTCGCTGTGTCGGAGAACTATCCCGACCTGAAGGCCATCTCGGCCTTCACGAACCTGCAAGAGACCCTGACGGCGACCGAGGACAAGCTCGAGTTCTCCCGCCGGTTCTACAACGGCAATGTGCGCGACTACAACATCAAGCTGCAGACCCTCCCGACCTCATTGATCGCGGGAGCGCTTGGATTCAAAGCGTTCGGCTTTTTCCAGGCGGACGAGGGCGACCGGGCGGTGCCGCAGGTCAGCTTCAACAACATGCCGTCCCCGAGCTCCCCGAGCTCGCTGCCCCCGGCGGCGGGCCCAGGCGGACCGCCAGGCCCAGGCTCAGCGGGACCTCCCCCACAGAGCTAACCCGGGGACCTCGCCCAGTCCGACTCAAAGCGAGTCACGTAGCCCTGCACCGCCGCGGCATCATCCGTCTCGATGTCGAGCTCGTGGTTGACGCCCAGCCCACTCGACGTCCAGTTCGCCGAACCCAGCACCAGCTCGGCGTCGAAGAGCCCGATCTTCGCATGCAGCAGCACACCCTTCGGGACCGGGTACCAGCGAACCTCGACGCCACCCGCGTGCAGCACCGCGTAGGCATGCAGGTTGTAGACCTGATTCGGGTCGAGCAAGACCCGGACGGCGGCCCCCCGGCGATGCGCGATCACCATCTCGGCGACGACGGCCGCGTCGGTCAACGTGTACACCTCCGCCATCACCCGGTGGACCACGCGGTTGAGGACGTGCTCGAGCATGGCGCGAATCTCGCCGCCAGGGGATGTTTGCGCGATCGGACCCGAGACCTGCGGTAGCGGCGCGGGATGCCCGCCGGCCAGGTCCCAGTCCTGGTCGAAGATACGCGCCAGCCGGTCGAGCTCAATCGCGTTGCGGGTCTCGAGCACGTAGTCGTGGTTGCGGTCGCTGTGCCGACCCCAGTTCATGCCGCCGACCGCGGCCTCGCCGTCCGCGATGAGCAGCTTGACGTGGTCGATCTGGTGCCGGCGGTCGTCGACCGGGTACGCCCGCTCGGGGATGCGTAGCGCGTCAAACACCTTGGCTGCCCGCCGGCTGACCGCGACCGTGGGATCGGTGATGACCCTGACCTCGACACCGCGCGTTTCTGCCGCGCCGATGGCCTGCACGAGCTCGTTGCGTCCCAGCTCGTACATCTCGACCAGCACTCGATGCCGAGCCGAGCTGATGAGCCTGCCGACTAGCGTGAAGATGCCGGCGTCCTGCCACAGACGCACCTCGCCGCCGGCGGCCGGCGCCGCCGGCGCCGAAACATAGGCCGGGTTCGAGCATCCCACCAGGGAGAGGAGGAGGAAGAGCAGGCAGGCCACTCGAACCACAGCCCGCCAAAACTACCGGCGACAATCGCGCGCGCCAATCCAGCCTGTTAAGGCGCCGAAACGCTAGATCGTTTCGACCCTCATTCCGGGCCGCGCGCCAAGGAGCTTGTCGGCCCGGGCCTCGCGCACGCCAACCTCGAGGTATCCCATGCTGCCGACATAAACGAAGGGCTCGCCAGGCCTGGCTTCGGAATAGGTCTTGGCCGTGGTCACGATGTCGTGGTTGTGGACGCGCAAGTGCCGCACCGGCGGCTTGAGATTTGTCACCAGGTTGCCGAAGCCGTCGGTCCATAACACACGCGGCCCGCTGTCTGGCAGCGCCACCGGCGGATCCGTCGGAGGGCCGAGCGAATCGACCGGCACGCCAGAGGCAAGAGCCGCTGCTGCGGGCGCAAACACGTCGCGTCCCTCAAAGGTCGGAGCCCCATGAGGCCTGGGGGCCAGCTCGTGCACGGCCTGCACCCCCACCTCGTCGATCACGATCGCGAACAGGCCGTTGTCCGGCCCGATGTAGAAGCGGCCGCCCGCCTGGACGATCAGCCGCCGCCGCGTGCTGCCCACCCCGGGGTCAACCACCGCAAGGTGCACCGAGCCGCCGGTGAAGTGGCGGGTTCCGGCGAACAGCATGAACGCGCCCGCGGAGACGTCGAACCGAGGCACCTCGTGGCTCACGTCGACCAGCGTTGCGGTCGGGCAACCCGCCAGCACCACGCCCTTCATCGCCGCGACGAGTGGAGAACCGGAACCGAAATCGGTCGTGAAGGTTACGACCGGCGGGGCGGCGAGCCCGCTACCAGTACCTTGTCTCCTTCCAGGGGTCTGCTTCGTCGTGATACCCACGCTGCTCCCAGAAACCGAGCCGATTGCGATCCATGAACTCTAGCCCGCGCAACCACTTCGCAGACTTCCAGAAATACTTCGAGGGGACGAACAGGCGCAGTGGCCAGCCATGGTCGGGGCTCAGGTCCTCACCGTTCCACGCGTAGCAGAGCAGGTTGTCGTCACCGTCGAGCACGCTCAGGGGCACCGAGGTCGTGTAGCCGTACTCGCAGTGCGCCATCACGTACTTCGCCTCGGTTTTCGGTTTCACGCGGTCGAGGATCTCCCGGATCGGCACACCGGTCCACCTATCGCCCAGCCTGCTCCAACCCGTGACGCAGTGGATGTCGGCGACAACGTCTTTCGAAGGCAACGCGCGCAGCTCGTCATAGTCGAGCGACAGCTCGTGCTCCACCGCCCCGAAAACCTTGAAATCCCACTTCGCGATGTCCGTCTTCGGTACCGGGCCGAAATGCAGGAGCGGCCAGCGGTCGGGCGCGGTGAGGGTCTGACCAGGCGGAATGCGCGCCGGATCGACGCCCTCCGGAACACGCTTACTTTTGAAGAAAGAGGCCACTCCAGGGCAGTATAGGAACCGCGGCTATACTCACATTTCGGCGCCTCGCAAACCCTGTGGGCCCGTGGCGCAGTTGGGAGCGCGCGTGAATCGCACTCACGAGGTCAGGGGTTCGAATCCCCTCGGGTCCACCAACGAATTCAGTTTCAGGCCAGCCTGCGCTGGTTCCACCTAGCCGCATTTTGGCACGTACGTTTTGCGCAAAACACACCTTTCGAAGCACGCCAAAGGACCCTTTTGCGCAAAAGGCACCTAATCCATGCCCCCGGCCGGATCGACAACCTCCGGTTTGAAATCTCTGGCAGCCTCAAGAGCCGTTTTCCCAGACCGGCGCTCGCTTCTCGACGAACGCCGCCATTCCTTCGCGGCCGTCTGGTGCAACGGCGTTGCAGGAGATTGCCTCCGCCATCAACCGGTACGCCTCGCTCTGTGTCTCTTCCACCTGCCGGTAGAAACCCTCCTTACCGATGGCGAGCGCGTAGCGACTGAGCTGTGCGAGCTCGTGGACCAGGGCCATGACCTCGGCATCCAGCCGCTCGAGAGGGACGGCGCGGTTGATCAGACCCCACCTCTCAGCCGTCGAGGCATCTACAAATCTGCCTGTCAGGAGCATCTCCATCGCGTTCTTGCGGCCGACGTTGCGGGCCACCGCCACGCCAGGTGTCGAGCAGAACAGCCCGTAGCGAACACCGGAGGTCGCGAAGCGGCAGTCATCGCTGGCGATGGCTAGATCGCAGGTGGCGACGAGCTGGCATCCAGCGGCGGTCGCGATCCCGTGCGGCGCCGCGATCACCGGAACCGGGACGGTCTGCACCGTTGCCATCAGCTTGTTGCACACCGCGAAGATGTCGCGCTCCTCGTCGAGGCTGCGATCCATCATCTCCTTGAGGTCGTGCCCGGCGGAAAACGCGCGGCCGGCGCCCTTCAGCACGATGGCCCGCACTTGGGGCCGTTTGCTTTGACGCTCGAGCTCGGAGGTGAGCTCTTTCATCAGCGCCGTGGAGAGCGGGTTCAGCTGCAGCGGTCGGTTGAGAGTGATGATCGCCGCCGGAAGCGCGTCTTCCACCAACAGATAGTCGAGCGTGTCTTTCATCTCGCAATTTTCTCCCAAGCGGCAAGAACTCAGACGTCGAGTTCGTCAGATCCGAAGCACGCCCAGCCTTGACAGCAGCAGCAGGATCGCGATGCCGATAAGGACGACCCCAGCCAGTCGCTCCGCGCCTTCGCGAACGGACTCGCCGATCCGGCGACCAACGCCAAAGCCGATTTGCGAAACCACAAAGGCCTGGACGGCGATCAGGATCAACGCCGGGACGATCGGAACGCGGGCAAGGCCGAGCGCGAAGCCGATGGCAAGCTCATCGAGGCTGACGCTCAGGCCGACCGCGACGAGCGCGAAACCTCTCGACTGAGCGAACCGCGCGACGCGCGCTTCCTCCTTCGCCTCGTCGGCGAGTAAAACGTAAGCCCCCAGGCCCGCAAGCGCGACAACCGCGACGTAGTCGGCGTAACCACCGATCAGGTCGCCGATAGCGGCCCCGACCGCCAGGCCGACAAGCGGCATCCCGCCCTCGAAACCAGCGAAGAGGAGCCCCAACCGCAATCGCTGCGGCGAGCTGACGCCCGCGATCCCGAGCGCGGCCGAGACGGCGAACGTATCCAGCGCGAGTGGAAGGACCAGCGCGAACAGTCGCCACATCGGCGTCAGCTTGAGATCTTCGCCGCCTCAGCCGCTCTCCGGCCCGTAGATCGCGTCCTCGAGGTCTCGAATCCGCTCCCGCTCCGCCTCGAGATCGTCCTTTCGCAGCTCGTCCCAAGTCGGACCGCGCGGCGCGCGCGGCGCACCACCCATGCGGCGCCGCGCATAGAGAACGAGGAACAGACCGAACGCCGCCAGCGGCAGCGTGTACATGAGAATCCCGCCCGCCAATGGAAGCCATCCAGGCGGGGGCGGGCACGCCGATGGAGAAAAGCTCAGCAAGCCCACCGCGCTTGCCGCGTACACCACGCCGGTCGCATCGTCGATGACGGCGGCGTGGGCGTGGTCCGAGGTCTGGACCTGGGCCAGGAACTGCCCGTCTCCGTCGAACACTCCGACCGAGCTGTCCTTCGGACCGTGCGAAGCACCCACGATGAACCGATCCGCCCCGGCGTCGTAGCCCACCAGGTCGCCGCCGGACACGGTCCGCGACACCTCATTGGCGCCGGTCCGGAGGTTGATCAGCCCGGTGCTGCTGCGGCAGGCCACCATCGCGAGCTGCCGGCTGGGGTTGATCGCCAGCCCCGTCGGGTGGCAGTGCCGGATCGTGTAGGTGCGGGTCACCTTCCCGGTGACGGTGTTGATCTGCAGGACAGAGTCGGTACCCGGCGTCGTCACGTACAGGTTGCCGTCGACGGGGTTGAAGCGCGGCTGCTCCACCGCGGAGCCGGCATCGTATCGACTCGTGACCTTGTCAGTGTTGGCGTCGATGGCGACCACCGCGTTGCTGTGACCGGTCCCGGCGTACACCGTGTGCGTCGTCGGGCTGTAGTCGAGCAGGTCGGCCGTTGTCTGGTCGACGGTGACCTGGTCGATCATGTGCATGTACTGGGGCGACGTCGGGTCGGTGTTGACGACGGCCACGTAGCCGCTCTCGATTCCGGCGTAAAGGCGGTACCGGTCGGGCGCGTAGGCGAGCCCTTTTGTCGCGCCGGCAACGTCGATGACGCCCACAAATCGCGGGCTCCCCGTGGAGATGTCCACAATGTCGACCCCGTGGGTCGCCTGGTCGGCGTAGAAGATCCGGTGCCCGGCCGGGTCAGCCTCTACCGCGTCGAAGTTGCCCGCGGCGAGAACGGGCAGCGCGGTCTGGCGGACGATGGAATCGCAGCTGGTGCAGGCGCTGAGGAGGATGCCGCCCGCCGCCACCGCCGCGACGGCGGCACCGGTGGAGGCGAACGCTGCCGCCGCCGAGACGAGCTTGGCCCACGATCGCATACCACCGAAACGTGCCGGTCACGCCAAGTACGTAGCGGCCACCCCTTTCAGAGGGCCTTCCCGGGCTGAGGTTCGGGAGCCCTCCTCGCGGCCTCAGCCCCCGCCGGACGCCGGGTGGCGAGGGTCGAGCCGGCCAGCACGAGCACGAACCCAAGGCCCATTCCGAGGGTCAGGTTCTCGTGGAGGACGCCCACGCCAAGGATGCCCGCGACCGCCGGATTGACGTAGGTGATCACGGTGGCCCGCACCGGGCCGATCTCGGCGATGAGCGCGAAGAAGAGCAGGAAGGCGAGCGCGGTGCATACGACCGCGAGCACGGCAACCGCGCCAACGACGGCAAGGCTGGGAAACCCGTGCGGCCACTGCAGCGCCGCCACCGGCGCATACGCGATGCAGCACAGCGTAAGTGCGACTCCGTTCACGGTCACGGCTGGAATCCCCGTGAGGTAACGAGCCAGAATCGCCGGGCCGAGCGAATATCCCACCACCACGACGGCCATCTCGACCAGCGCGGTGACGTTTGAGGCGCCCAGGTTGAACCCGACGATCAGGGCCACCCCGAGGAGGCCGAGCAGCAGCCCTGACAGGTTTGTGAGTCCCATCTGCTGACGGTTGCCAAGTCCCAATGCGATCACCAGGCTGACCAGCGGCACCGCCGAGATCAGAAGGCCCGCGAGAGCGCTGGTGATGTGCTGCTCCGCGCTGGAGAGAAAAAACCATGGCGCCGCGACTTCAACCGCGGCGAACGCAAGCAGGGCCGGCCATCTTCGTCCGATCACACCGAGCCCGCCCCGAGTGAACGCGATCGGCAGCAGGATCAAGGCGGCCAGACCGGTGCGGACGAAAACCAGCACCGAGGGCGAGATCTCACCTACCGCCACTCGGATCAGCAGGTAAGGAATACCCCAGATCACGCACATGGCGGCAAAAAGCAGCAGGCCGCGGCGGGTCACAGCACGCTCTAACTTACGGGCGGCCGGGGGGCTTCCATATTCGCCACTCGCCTCCCATCTCGCGGGTTGGGTACTGGCGGCCGATGAATCCGTTCTCTAGGTGATGTTCATGAGGTTCAGGCTGACTCGCCTGATGATGTGGATGGGCCTGGCCGCTGCGGCGACCTACTTCTTCGACCCCGACCGCGGGGAGCAGCGCCGCAAGGACATGCGGAAGAAGATCGACCGCATGCGCAAGGCAGGAGAGAAGGCGAAGACGTCCCTCTCCCCCTAAGGGGATAGGGCGCTGGGGTGAGGGGCGTGGACCCGTAAGAATGGGTCGATGCCGACACGCCCTCGAGTCCTCGACCGGCGCGCGCTGAACCGCGCCCTCCTCTCGCGCCAGCTCCTGCTCAAGCGACGCCGCGCCTCCGCGGCATCCACCATCGAGCGCCTGGTCGGCATGCAGGCTCAGGCCCCCAACCTGCCGTACGTTGGCCTATGGGCTCGCCTGCTCGGCTTCCGCCACCAGGAGCTCTCACGCCTGATCCAAACGAGGGCCGCCGTGCGCCTGTCCTTGATGCGCAACACGATCCACCTCGTCACGAGGCGTGACGCGATCGGCCTGAAGCCACTGTTCATGCCGCTCGGCGAGCGCGGCTTCATGCACGGCAGCCCATGGGGCCGCGGCCTGAAGGACGCGGACATGATCTCCGTCCAGCAAGCCGGCCGCGAGATCATGGGCGAGAAGCCGCGCACCGTGGCTGAGCTGGCGCGAATCATGGCGGCTCGTTTTCCCGACCACGACGCGAACGCGCTGGCGTACGGCGTGCGCTACATGGTCCCGCTTGTTTTCACGACCCCGCGTGGCGTCTGGGGCGCGGGGGGGCCTGTCGCGCTGACCACCTTCGAAGCATGGCTCGGCCGGCCGCCCGGTCTGGCGATCGACGCCGAGCAGCTAGTCCTGCGCTATCTCGCCGCATTCGGGCCCGCGTCGCCGCCCGACATGCGAGCGTGGTCAGGCCTGGCGATGCGCGGGGTGTTCGAGCACCTGCGGCCGCGCCTCAAAATTTTCCAGGATGAAAACGGGCGCGAGCTCTTCGACCTGCCAAGAGCTCCCCGACCGGACGCCGGCACCGCCGCGCCCATTCGCCTGATTCCCGACTACGACAACATCCTGCTCGCCCACGCCGACCGCACGCGGATCATGCCGGAGGGCCGGCACCTCGGGATGTTCAGCAGCAACGGGGTGATGCAGGGTGCGCTCCTCGTCGACGGTTACGTGCGTGCAATGTGGCGGCCGAATACAGACAAGGGGGCGAGCACGTTGCTGATCACGCCGTTCGGCAAGGCCCTGCCGCGATCCCAACAGCCCGCGATCGCCGAAGAGGCGCGGGCGCTGCTGGAATTCCTCACCCCGGCCGACAAGCACGACGTCCAGTTCGGACCGGCGAAACCCTAGGCCAGAGCCGGCGCTGAGATCGGCGGCCTGGTCCCCGATCGCTCCTCCTGCGACAGCACGGCCACCGCGGCCTCCACGACTTGCGGATTCCATTGCGATCCGGCGCCGCGACGCAGCTCTTCCAGGGCCGAACCCCACGACCTCGCGCCGCGATATGCCCGCGCCGTGGTCATCGCGTCGAGCGAGTCGGCGACTGGGATGACCTGCGCGATCAACAGCAGCCGCCGGCCGACCGTCCCATTCGGATAGCCCTGCCCGTCATACCTTTCGTGGTGCGTCAGCACGAGGTCCAGCACCTTGGCGTACTCCGAGAACGGCCGGAGGATGTCGAAGCCGAGGCGCGGGTGCGTCTCCATGACCCGACGTTCGGGAGCCGACAGCTTCGCGGGCTTAAGGAGGATCGAGTCCGGGACCCGGATCTTGCCGATGTCGTGGACCTTGGCCGCGAGCTCGAGAAGCTCGACGTCGCCGGGGCCGAGACCGAGCTTGCGAGCTATCGCATGGGTGTAGATCGCAACGCGCTGCGAGTGGTTGAAGGTGTACGGGTCGCGCCGGTCGACCTCGTCGGCCATGCGCTCCATGGCACGCATCGCGTCGCGGCGCATCTCGACGCGCTGCCGCATCGACTGGTAGACGAGGACGGCCGGCACGATCGCCAGCAGCGGCACCCAGACGAAGCGCACGGCGGCGAAGGCGGCGACGGCTCCGATCACGTACAGGCTGGCGAACTGCACGTACACCAGCCGCTGAGTATTGAGGAACAGCGGCACGGGGCTGCGCGAAGTGGCGAGCGCGATCGCGAGAGCGACCAGCAGCAGGTTGGCGACGTACATGACGGCCGCGGCGCCGACAAGGAACAGCGCGGCTTGAGGTCCGGCGAGTCCGGCCCCGGCTGAAACGCCCCCACTCGACAGGACAAGCGCCGCGGCGAGCGTCGAAAGGTAAGCCTGCCCGCCGTTGAAGACGAGGTTGACTGCGACCGCCCACAGCGGAGGCCGCTCCCGGCTCGCCCTCACCTTCTTGAATGCCGCAAGGCAGATGTCGGCCGCCTGGAGGATTCCGACCAGCGCCGCCGCCTGCCACGTGGGCAGGACCAGGATCGCCGCAAAGAACACGGCCGTCGCGACGCTCACCTTCTCGCTGATGTTCACGTGCAGCGGGAACTCGAGCGCCAGGATCCCCGCCAGCGCAAGCGAGGCGATCAGCCACCATTCGGCGGGTTCGGCCCGAAGGCGGTGGAAGGTCGCCGCAAAGAGCCCGAGGGCCGCCAGGCCCACGGCCAGGCGGTAGACCTCGGATCGCCGGCGCGGCGCCATGCCCTACAGCTGACTAAGCGTGAATTTCAGATGGACTGGCGTACCGCTTGTGCCGTTCTGTCGCGCCAACACGGTGCCCGACCCAAGCAGACCGGTCGTCACCTCGTCGGTCGTCGAATAGCGGAAGAGCAGACCCGTGGGGGTGGTGATCGTCATGTCGACCAGCGTCACCGGGTGTCCCGCCGCGTCGTAGCCGCGGGCGACGGTGTAGCTCTCGAGGGGAATTCCCAGGTTCAGCGGGCTCGTGGTCCAGACGCTGTCATAGACGACGACGATGTGCCCCGCGGGCGTGACGATGAGGACCAGCGGGTCCCAGTCGCAGTAGGTGGCCCATGCCCCGGCCGACGTCGGCGAGGCGACCAGGATCCCAGCCGCCAGCGCGGCAGCCAAAAACACCCTCTTCACGTTTGCTTCCCTCCTGAAAAACGAACCCCAGACCCTTGGAAGCAGAACGCTAGTCCCGCCCGGAATGAACTCCGGTAAGAAATTTGTAAGTTTCCGTTTGCAGCTAGACGGAGATGTCCTTGCGCACGAAGCGCGCCGAGGCGAGCGCCAGCGCCACCGCGCCGACCGCCACGATGACCAGCAGATCCACCACCTGGATGCCATGAAGCAGGGGCGACCCGTAGTAGTAGAAGGGAGACAGCTTCTGCGTCGCGTCGGGCAGGTTCAGCCCGGGGCCGACGAAGCTGATGAAAAACCAGATCACCAGCAAAAAGCTCAGCAAACCAGTGTCCACGGCCGCGCGGAGCCAGCCGGCGAACAGGTAGCCGATCGCCGCTACGAGAAGCCCGAACGGAACGATCGAGAGGGAGGCAGCGGCAAGGTGGCCATAGTCGAGGGCCAGGCCGGTTGCGGCCGACGCGACCGTCGTTGCGACCAGGGTCAAAACGGAAATGAAGATCGTCGCCGTGGCAAGGGCGGCAAACCGCCCGAGCAGCACGCGCAGCCGGGGCTGGGGGGTCGAGAGCACGATCTCCAGCAGGCCGTCCTCCTCGTCTGCGGACCAGCGGTTCGCCTGGGTGACGGCGAAGGCCATCAACAGCACCGGCATGAAGATGAAGAACGCGCTGAGGATGCTGGCATTGGTGGCGCTGTCGCTCCCACCGAGCTTCAAGAAGTCGGCCATTGCCGGCGACCCCTGAAGGAGCGACTTAAGACTGGCCTCCGTCTGCTTGACGATGATGACCATCCACGCGGCGAATCCGGCGATGGCCAGGGTCCACCACAGGGTCGAGGTCGCGATCATGCCGAGGCTGCGTGAGTAAACGGAGCGCAGCGACCAGTCGGATTGCGGCAGCGCCCGAGCCGGCTGAGAGCTCCGCTCAGGCAGGTGCAGGCTCACCCCGCCCACGTCGCGCCGCGCGAACAGCCAGACCGCGGCGGCGGCGAAGAGCCCGGACAGGGCCAGCAGGACGAGCATCGCGCCGAGGTTGGCACCGTAACCAGGCACGAGCGGCTTGCTCAGGTTGTAGTAGTAGATGGGTGAAAACTGGCTCAACCAAACCGTGTTGGGGACGACGCGATGCACCATGTCCACCACGATGGCCACGACCAGGATTCCGGCGGTCACGCCCGACGCGGTGCGCCGCTCCTGGGTGAACTGTGAGATCAGAAGCGCGATCGACAGGAAGACGGCGCAGATCAACGCGAGATTCAAGCCGAACGCAAGGGCCGCACCGAGGCCAAGATCTGAGCTGACCTTCGCGGCGCCGGCGAACGTCAGCAAACCGATCACGAGACCCATCGCGAGCAGCGCTGTCCACATCGCCGCCACCTTCTCCAGGGCGATGCGGACACGACCGCGGGGCAGCGACAGGAGAACGTCCATCGAGCCGCGGTCCTCTTCGCCGCGCAGCATGCCCGTGCCCGCGAGGAGCGGCCAGATCACCACGACGAGGATCGTGATTCCGTACTTCCAGGTCGCGTAGCCGCCGGCGGTGTCGATCTTGATCGGCTCCGCTATCCATGCGTACGAAGCGCCGATAGAAACCACGGCGGCCTTCGCGGCGGGTGTCGCGAACACGGTGGGGATGGCGGCGAATACGACGGCCATCAGCGCGCCAAGTCCGAGGCCCCAGCCGAGAATCGGCACGCGGTAGTCGCGAAACGACTTGAGGTAGATGCTCCTAAACACGGGCGGCCTCCTTCGGCGCCTGGTCGTCGCGCTCGTAGTAGCGCAGGAAGATGTCCTCCAGGCTGGGCTCGTAGCTGGTCAACGAGACCACGGGATACTGGGCCGCCTCCTTGATCACGGCGTCCGCCGCGCCCTGGATCGCAAGCCTCACGGCGGAGCCATTGCTCAGCGCCTCGACCTCCACGACACCTTCGAGCCTCGCGAAGGCGTCCGCCGGTACCGGCTTCGCAAAGGCGATGGTGATCTCGTAACGCTTGATGTCCATCAGTTCGTGGATGCCGCCCACCTTGACGAGGCGGCCTTCGCGAATGATGCCCACTCGCGTGCACGTCTTCTCGACCTCGCTCAAGACGTGCGAGGACAGGAACACGGTGCGTCCCTCGTCTCGCGCCTCCTTCACCATGCCGTCGAACTCCTGCTGGTTGAGCGGATCGAGGCCACTCGTCGGTTCGTCGAGGATGAGGAGCCGCGGTCGATGCATGAAGGCCTGGATCAGCACGACCTTCCGCTTGTTGCCGGTCGAGTACTGGCGGAACTTCCGGCCCGTGTCGAGATCCAACCGCTCGATCAGCTTCTTGAGGTACGCGCGGTCGACGCCGCCCCGCAGGTTCGCGAAGTATTCGAGGATCTGGCCTCCAGTCAGGTTGCGGTCGAGCGCCGGCTCGCCCGGCACGTAGCCGATGAGCCGCTTGATCTCGAGCGCTTTCTCCCAGCAGTCGAGCGCTGCGATCCGCGCCCTGCCACCGTCAGCGCGGATAAGCGCCATGAGGAGACGGATCGTGGTTGTCTTGCCGGCGCCGTTGGGCCCGAGAAAACCGAACACCTCGCCCTCGGCGACGTCGAATGAGACCTCGTTGATTCCCCTTTTGCCGCCATAGCTTTTGGTAAGTCCGTCCACTTCGATGATCGGTGCCGTCACTTGTTTTGCCTCCTGCGCCTCCAGCGCTCCATCATGTCGTTGCTCTCGCGCAGCCAGAATTCATGGACTTCGACCATCTGTCTCATTCGCTTTTTGGCTTTCCCCCCACCCAACCGAGACTCGGCCCGATGCATGGCCTGGAGCGCATCGTTGACCCTCGCGAACGTCCCGGTGAACGTCGACTCCATCTGGTCGGTCGCCTCGTACAACACGCGTTTGCTGCCAGGCGTACCGAGCCGATTCACGATGCCGATGCGCTCGAGATCCCGCGCTGCGACGCTAGCGCCGCTCTTGCTGATGCCCAGCGTCTCCGCGATCTCATCGAGGCTGAGGGCCTGATTGCTGGCGAGCAGCAACCCAAAGACCCGGCCAACACTCAGCGCGAGACCATACCTGGCATAGAGGCGGCCAATGTCGTCAGCGACCACCAGACGAACGTCTTCCTCCGCCTTTGCCCGCCTGTTCTCTATTTTCAGCACATACTGAATATAGCAAACATCTGTGGCTAAGCGGCTACGCCCAGATCCGGCCCACGGGCGAACGCGGTCCTGAGGCGCTCAGGAGGGTGGAAGCGGAATTCGTTACCTGCCTTGACGACCTGCCATCCGCCCTCGTGTACCTGGCGATGGTGGTAGTGACACAAGCTCACGAGGTTGGTCAGGTTGGTGGGCCCACCCCTCGACCAGAACTCAATGTGGTGCGGGTTGGTCCAGCCGATCGGCCGATCACATCCGGGCCAGCGGCAGTGGCGGTCTCTTTTCTGCAGCGCCCTCCGGGTTGCCGGCGCGATCGTGCGAGTCGCGCGGCCGACATCGATCACCATCGAGTCGGCCAGGAGGACTCGCGACATGGTGCAGTCACAGGCGAGCCGCTCGACGGTCTTGCCGCCAATCAGCACACCCCCCTCGAGCTCCGCCGCGGGGGATCCAACCTCGCCTTTCAGACCCTCGAGCGTGGTGGTCAACGTGACATGCGGACGCACGCCGTTCTGGCGTGGCAGCCGGCCTTCGTTCATGTGGTGGTCAAGCAGCTCGCCGAGAGCGTCGGCCATACGTTGGCCGTGATTTCGCGTGTCCCCTTCGCCGCGCCACTGAGCAAGTGACTCGAGCGCGGTTCGAAAAGCCGCTCCGGTCGCGGGATCGAGCACTCCGTCTACGGCGTGCATCCCATCAAGCATCGGGCTGACCTCCAACCAGCGGCGCTCGTAGTCATCCTCCGAGTCTTTCTCGAACCCGTCCGGATCCGCAGCGCGCCGGGCATGTTGGCAGAGAGCGCGGAAGTCCTCGACTGAAAACCCGCGCGCGAACTCCACAGTCTCTGATTCGTTTGCTGGATCCCACTTCTCACCCAGCTGGTCTCGCAGGTGGCAGATTGCCGATGTTGACTGAAACCCGATCTCGCCCTTGGCTAGAGCATCGGCAACGGCCGGCAATGAGCTCAGATGCTTGCCGACACACAGCCGATCCGCCGCCGCTGTGCGGGAGAGGCCGCAGGTCCGCGCGACCCACGAGGTGGGAGTCAGCCTGGCGAGCTGATGATCTCCGCGTCGCCGAGCCTGGTGCAGGACCTTGCAGAGCTTGCCCTGCAGGAGGTCGATGACTGCCGACAGGGCCTTCGGATCGACGAAGTCGTCGTCGGCCTCGAGGTCGAAATCACGAGCCGCAGACTTCAGCCTCTCGCACTCGTCGACCATGCCGCAAGTCTACCAAACAAACGTACGGGTTGTCAAGCCCTTTTAACCACAAATCCATTCCACCGCGCCCACGCGCCAGCAACCAGGACCCCACCCCAACACCCCCTTCCCAGCCCTTTTCGTCACCGCGTCCCACCCGTCTCCACACCCCTCCTGATCCCCACCCTTCGGTTCAACCCCCTAAAGCGCCCCATACCCCTGATACCAAAGCTCAAAAGCAAAAAGCGTCCAGAGCTGCTTCCGGTTGTCCCGCCGCCCCGCCAGATGCTCCCCCACCAACCCCCCCACCGCCGCCGGATCAAAAAACCCCTCCGAACCAATCCGCTCGGGCGAAAGCACCGACAACATCTGCTCCCTCAGCGGCCCGCGAAACCACTCCGCGACCGGGATGCCAAACCCCTTCTTCGGCCGGTTCAAAATCCGCTCCG
>Ga0209806_1000187_pt1 | contig 39157 bp, 25 predicted proteins | sample GraSoiAngelo_152_FD_186166 | JGI IMG/M metagenome (GOLD analysis project Ga0209806, IMG submission 186166) | Grasslands soil microbial communities from the Angelo Coastal Reserve, California, USA - 14_1009_12_30cm (SPAdes) (version 2) | ecosystem: Environmental > Terrestrial > Soil > Grasslands ... | reverse complement strand
AGGCAGCAACAGTGACAGCCCGATGCCCGCGGCGGTGCCGAGCAGCGTGACGCCAAACACCAGCCAACGGTAGCGCCGGGCGGCGAGCAGATAGCGCTGCCACTCGGCCAGTGGCTCAGGGTCGGGAGGCGGTGGGGGCGGGCGGTTGCGCGCCACAAACTCCGCTCGCGTCGGCTCGAACGGTACGGGTAGGTCGCCGGTCGTCATGCCCCTCAGGGTCTCCTGGTTAACCGGCTCCCAACACCGCAAGGTCGGTACCAGCGGCGGCCCGCGCGCCTGCATCCTGCTTCGTTCGCAACGTGTAACGCAACTGCTACAAGGTTGCCGGGTGGACCCCTATCGACTCGATCGGCTCACGCCACCCCGGCGGCGAGGCGGCGCCCGGCCACCCGTCGCTCCGCGGCGCGGCGACGATCGGCGAGCACCCGACGCTCGCTGTGTCGCCGCCAGCGGAGCATCGCGAGGTGGCCGCACAGGCGCTCGAGGCTCGGGCCGCCCCGGCCGTACCGCTCCCACGTCCCCGGGTCGAGGAGCAGCTCGCGCACCGGCGCGATGTGAAAATCCTGCGAGAACACCACGCCATCGCCGGCCAGGCTGGGAACCACGCCGAGCAACACTTCCTGGGTTCCCTTGGCCGAATCGCAATCGATGAAGACAACGCGGACGACGTCGCTTACCGGGCTGCGAGCGAGGGTCGCCGCGAACCATCCCTTGTGAATGGAGCACACGTCCGGCGCGCCGAACCGCTGCAGGTTGTCCCGGAGCGTTGCGTCCGATGCGACATACTCGCCGGAGAAGTCGTAGCCGCGCTGCTTCTCCGCAGAGGTCATCGGTTCCACGCCCTCAAACGAATCGTAAATGCGCAAGCGGTAGCCGCACAGCGCGCAGAGCAGACTGAACTTGGCGGAAGCTCCCCCATTCCAGCACCCGGCCTCAACCATCACCTCTCCGCGGCGGGCCGGCCGTTGTGCCAACACGGTACACACGCTCGCGATCTCACCGGGCTGATGCGAATGCAAGACATTCCAGTCGATCCGGACAAACCGCATGAGCAGCTTGAGACGATCGACGACGGTGAGGGCCTGAAGCCGCAGCAGCGGCCAGTAACCCCAGATGTAGTAGAGCAACTTGACGCGCTGCCGATCGAGCTCCCGGGGCAGGCGTGGATGGATCCAGCGGACGTACCATTCCCGCAACCGCTGCTCGCGCGAGCTGGGCGGACTCTCGGAAGGGCGTTTCATTATGCACAGGGGATGCGCAGCACGTGCAGTTGAGGATGCGGCGCGGCGCGGAGAAACGCTAGTGCTACCTACTCGCGAGGTACGCGCCCGCGAAAAACTCTGCCATGTCCGGCGCGCTGGCGGCAGCCTTGGGGAACGTCGTCACGCCGACCGCCCTGAGTGACAACCGCAGGAGACTCTGGTGCTGATACACGGCGGTCGATTGATAGCCGCGTTTCGCCTTCGGGCTCACGACGACGCAGGGGATCCGACCGCCGCCGTTCGTGGAGTCGCGGGGGCCCGCTTCGTCGAACACGATGAGCAACAAGCCATCCTGCTGAAACGTGGCGCTCTGCACGAGCGGATCGATGTTGGTCTTCAGCCACCTGTCCGCCGTGCGCAACGGGCAGTCGTGCGCATCGTTGCAGAGGTTGGGAATGATGAACGCGTAGTCCGGCAGTGCATGCGTCGCCAGGTCGGCGGCGAGCTGGGTGAACGGCACCAGGTTCTTCGCTTGCGCGGTATCGTGCACCACGTCCGAGAAGAGGGCAAACACGTTGTGCTTGCGAGCGTAGCGACCGACGCCGGCTCCCCGGTAGCCGACGCACGGCAGATCCTCGGCGTACGACTTCCACGTCTTGCCTCCCGCGACCAACGCGCGCACCACGTTGGCGTCGCTCACGATCCCGGAGTACCCGTCATTATTGGTGATCGTGTCCCCCACCGTCATCATGAAGTAGTTGCCGATGGAGGGGTGCGCGTTGGCGTAGTACTGTGTCGCCAGGCCGTACTGCCGCGCCAAGCTGTTGAGATACGGCATCGACGAGTCGCCGATGACGTCGCTGAAGTTGGCGTTCTCCTCTACAATAATGAAGACGTGCCCGAACGGCCCGCGAGCGGCTCGTCTTCCTCCCCCTGCTGCTCCTGCCCCTCCACCTCCCCCGATGACGCAGCTATCCCGCGCAGCGCCGCACCCCGCCACGAGGAGCGCCGCAAGGAGCGCCGCGCCCAGCCGCCAGCCGGTCAGCAGATCCTCGTCAGTGTATGATCCTCGTCAGCGTATAGATGGTCACCGGAATGCCAAGCAGCACCGCGACGAGCTGGGCGGGCCCGTACAGGCCGCTGATCGAGCCGCCGCGCGGCACGACGATGGCATCCCCCGGACGCAACTCGAGGTCGTCCACGGTACTCCCGGCGGCCATGGCCTGGCGCAGCGCGTCCCCTTCCCAGATCGTCTTGCCGTTCCGCTGAATCTTCAACTTAGTGAGCTTGGTGTCGTGCGTCGTCCCTCCCGCCGCCATCAGCACGGCGGGGATGACGGCGTCGACCGGCACGCTGTAGTACCCGGGGCGGGCCAGCTCTCCAGTGAGCCCAAGGCTCACCAAAGCCCGGGCGTGCACGACCGGATCGCGGATGTAGCGCACGATCTCCTCGGTGAGCCGGGGCTCGAGCTCCGTCCGCAGCACGCCGCGCAGCGACACGACGCCCACCACCGGCAGCGTGAGCTCCTGGGACGAGCCTACGGTGAACGTGTCCGAAAGCTGCTGTTCGCTCGACTTGACGACCGGCGTCCCCGCTCCCGTCGCCGGTGGCTCCGGGTCTTCGACGACGAGGAGAATCCGGTCGCCCACCCGGAAGTCTCCCTCCTTGAGCCGCCGCTGGATGTAGGTCGTCTCGGTGCGGACGCCATCGGGAGACACCCCTTTGTCGTAGTGACCCGTCTCTGCCATCCCCACGAGGTGTTGCAGCCGCTGCTCCAAGTCAGCACGGCGCTGGGTCAATCGGTGGGTGGACGCCGCGGGCAAAGCCGTCTGCGCATCGGACCGGGTGAGACCGCACAACACCAGGAACCCGACGGCGAGCGTCGTGGGCACGAGTGAGACGGGTCGGGGCATAGGTGATCCTTTCAAGAGTTCACACCGGCGCCCGCAGCACCTGGCCGCGTGCCCCGTCAGGCTCGTCCTGCGCTTCATAACCTTCCAAGTAGTACGAGTAGTTGCGGTACAGGCGGTCGCGCCGGACGTCATTCAGCACGGCACCCAAGACCCGAATCGGGAGATGGTTCATGACCTGCAGCTTCGCCTGCGCCAGCCCGCCGTCACTGACACCCGTCCGCAGCACCAACAGCAGCGTCCCCGTCGCGGTGCCGAGCGCGAAGGCATCCGTGCCGGCGGCCAGGGGCGAGCTGTCCACGATGATCACGTCGTAGCTCGACCGCAGCCCAGCCAGCGCGCGCGGCAGTGCCGCCGAGCTGACGAGCGCGGGCCCGTCATGGGTACGCGAGCCGCAGCCGAGGAACGACAGCGTACCGTAGGCCGAGGGCTGGACGACCTGCTCCTGGCCGGCGCGCCCCTGGAGCAAGTCCGTAAGACCCGGTCTGCGGGCGAGCTTGAGCGTCCGGTGCAGCGTGCCGCACCGGACGTCCCCGTCGACCAGCAGCGTGCGGTATCCGCCGTCGGCAAACGCCACTGCCAGGTTTGACGCCACGAACGATTTCCCGTCGGCACGGCCGGGGCTCGTCACTGTCACGATCACCGGGCCGGTACCGTGGGCGTGCAGCACATTGAGGCAGGTGCCCCGCATCGCCTCGAGCACGTGGAGCGCATCTTCGGGCGCCCGATTCCGCCCTTTGCGTTCGAGGTGCGGGACGACGCCCAGGATCTTGAGCCCGATGGTGCGAGTGAAGTCCTCGGGGTCGTGCACGCGCCGGTCGCGGTAGTCCAGCACCACGGCGCTGCCGACGCCGGCGCCGAGGCCGCTGATCATAGTGAACAGCACCAGCACCGGCGCCCAGTTCTCGGTCGGCTCCTGCGGCTCGAGAGCCGGGTCCACCAACCGGACGTCGGGGATGCTGCTCGTCTCGGCCAGGCGCGCCTCCTCGTAGCGCCGCTGCAGGTTCGCAACCGCCTGCGCCGACTGTGTCACGTCGCGCTGCAGCCGATTCTCCTCCGCGGCGAGCGGTGGAATCCGTCGCAAGTCGCGCGCGACCGAGTCCGCGCGGTGCTCCAGCTCCGCCGCGCGCAGCCCCATCTCCCGCGCCAGCGCGGTCGCCAGCATCGGGATCGTCTGCCGCTCCAGCGTAGCCACCTCCGCGGCGACCCGGCGCACGACGGGAGCCTCGGCCGTATAGCGCGCCTGCAGCGCCCGCAGCACTGCCTGCTTCGCAGTCAGGTCGCGCAGGGCCTGGCTCAGCTCGGTGGAGCGCTCCACCGAGCCGATCGTTGCGAGCGCATCCACGATTAGCCCGGACTCTGGCGGCTGGGCCAGGATTCGTTTGATCGCCGCCTGGTCCCGGAGCAGCTCGCCCCGCCGCACCTTCACCTCGAGCAGGCCTGCGAACACCGGATCCTGCGGGGACCGCATGTTCGAGGTCACCGGCGCAGCGCCGTCGCCGTATTCGGTGACGGCCGTGACGCGAAAGCGCTGGAGCGCACCCTCGGCGCTCCGCAGCTTCGTCTCCTCCTGCTCCAGCTGCGCGGCGAGGACGCCGGTCAGCTGTGTCAAGTTGTCGCGCTTCAGGTCCGCCGCCGTGGCAACGAAACGGGTGGCGACCGCGTTCACGGTTCCGGTCACCGCGGCCGCGTCCGGCCCAGCGAGCTCGATCCGCAGAAAATTGCCATCCACATCGGAGCTCACCTTGAGCTCGCGTCGGAGCCGGGTGGCGGCTTCGGCGGGCGTCGTGACGGTGAAGTTCACCACGTCCCCGGCCCGGAGCATCCCTGCGGGTGCGACCCACGCGAGGCCGAGCGGCGCGCCGATCGAATCGCCGACGGCGCCCCGGTCGAGCACGGCGCCCGCGGCGTCGGAGAGCGTAAAGGCCGTCCCCGTCGTGTCCACCGCGAGACGGTAGGTGCCTGGACGTACCCGCTCCTTGATGGCCAACGTGGTCAGCGGGGCTGCGTCGCCTGCGTCCGTGGTGAGGTAGAGCCGCTCCCGCCGCGCCACGTCCTCGAGCACGATGTTGGTGCGGATCAGGTCGATCCAACCCGACGAGATCGGCAGGTGGCCCGACCAGATCGGGCCTTCATCGCGAGCCTGGCGCGCCGGCACCTGGATCCACACCGTGGCCCGCGCGGCGTAGTTGGGCGGGAGCGCGTACATGGACAGCTCGACGCCGGCAGCGGTGGCGAACAAGGTGAGGCTGAGCACCAGCCACTTATGGCGCCGGACAGAGCGCAGGTAGCGTTGCGCTTCGCCGATCCAGTCACCGCCGTCCGGCGGCGTCGGGCGAGCGCGGCGCTCCGCGGCTTTGCGGTCCCCGACCGTGGGGAGTCGCTGCGACTTCGTTGTGTCCAACAGTGTCGCTAAACCGCCGGTCGTCATGCGCTGCCGTCCCCTTTCAGACAGGGCAGATGGCGCAAGCTCGGTACCGCGGGCCCCGCCGCAGCCGCAGGGGCAACCTGCCGTGCAACAGGCAGATAGCGGGCACCGTGTTTACTCGGGTCCCGGCTCGGCCCTCGCGCTGTAAGGAACCTGCCACAATGTGGGCGGCAGCCTGCAACGCGCCTCTCGAATGGCTGGGCGAGCGGCTCAAGAGGGTCCACGTGAATCGGGCGAGGCGGGCGCCGCCGCATCGTCGCACAACGCCAGCGCAGTTGTAAGTCCGTCGCGTCATCTCTCCCCGTAGGACCCGACGGCGGCGCGCGTAAGCCCTGCGGCGACAAGCCGTCAGCCTGCGCACAAGAAGTGCAAAGATGGCGCCGCGCACTCACCCACTGGGATGGCATGACCACAAGACCCGAGCCCACGTCGGTTTCCGAGCTCCCGACGGCGCCGCCCCACGTCACCACCCCGCTCCGCGATTTCCTGCCGTTCGCCACGCCGCTGATCGGCGAAGAGGAGATCCAAGAGGTGGTCGACACACTGCGATCGACCTGGATCACGACCGGGCCGAAAGCGAAGCGATTCGAGCAGGAGTTCGCCGCCTATCTGGGCGCGCCCGGGGCCCTTGCGCTCAGCTCTTGCACTGCCGGGCTCCACACCGCGCTTGTGACGCTCGGGATCGGGCCCGGTGCCGAAGTCGTCACGACGCCCATGACGTTCGCGGCCTCCGTCAACGTCATCGAGCACGTCGGCGCCCGGCCCGTCCTCGTGGACGTGGAGCCGGACACGCTGAATCTCGATCCCGGGCTGGTGGCCGCGGCGCTCACGCCGCGGACCCGGGCGATCCTGCCGGTGCACTACGCCGGCCACCCCGCCGCGCTCGACCCCATCGGCGACATCGCGCGCCCCGGCGGGCTCGCGGTGATCGAGGACGCGGCCCACGCCCTGCCCGCCAAGTACAAGGGGCGCCCCATCGGCTCGGGCGCGAACCCCGTCGCCTTCAGCTTCTACCCGACCAAGAACATGACGACCGCCGAAGGCGGGATGCTTACGGGCGACGCGGCGTTGCTCGAGCGCGCGCGAACCGTAAGCCTGCACGGCATGACCCGCGATGCCTGGAGCCGGTACGACCGGGGCGGGCAGTGGTTCTACGAGGTCGTGCTGCCCGGCTTCAAGTACAACATGACCGACATCCAGGCGGCGCTGGGGATGTGGCAGCTCCGCAAGCTCGCCGCCTTCCAGGAGCGACGTCGCGCGGTGGTGCGCCTGTACACCGAGGCGTTCGCGGGCCAGGACGCCCTGGAAGTGCCCGTCGAGCGCTCGGACGTCGAGCATGCATGGCACCTCTATGTCCTCCGGCTGCGGGAGGAGGCGCTCCGCATCGATCGCAACGTGTTCATCGACGAGCTGAAGCAGCGCAATATCGGCACGTCGGTGCACTTCATTCCCATCCACCTGCACCCGTACTACCGGGACAAGTACGGCTACCGGCCCGAGAGCTTCCCCGTGGCCCTCACCAATTACCGGCGCATGCTCAGCCTCCCCCTGAGCGCCCGCGTCAGCGACGCCGACGCGGCCGACGTGATCTCCGCCGTGCTGGACATCGTGCGTCGGTACCGCCGCTAGAGGTCGAGACGCATGACTCACCGTGTGCTGGTCATTGCGGCTCACCCTGACGACGAGGTGCTCGGCTGCGGCGGCACCGCCGCGTTGCACGTCCGGGCGGGCCACGAGGTGACGGCCGTGATCGCGTGTGAGGGGGAGTCGCTCCGCTACGGAGCGGAGGGCGTCGGCCAACCCGAGCACACCCGCCGTGCCGCCCGGATGCTCGGCCTGCGGGAGACCCGCCAGCTGGGCTTCGCCGATCAGCGGCTCGACACGCTGTCGCTGGTCGATCTCATCACACCGCTCGAGCGTGTCGTGCGCGACGTGCGCCCGGCCGTCGTCTACTGTCAGTTCGGTGGCGACTCCAACCGCGACCACGAGCTGCTGTTCCGGGCCACGCTCGTGGCCACGCGGCCGATTGAGCCCTACATCCAGGCCGTGTACGCCTTCGACACCGCGTCGAGCACCGAGTGGGGCTACCCGCGGTCCTTCGTTCCCGACACGTGGATCGACATTTCCGAGACACTCGAGCAGAAGTTGTGCGCGATGGCGTGCTACGAGAGCGAGGTCCGCCCGTACCCCCATCCCCGCTCGCTCGACGCGCTGCGGCATCGCGCGCGCGCCTGGGGCAATCACTGCTGCCTCGACGCCGCCGAGGTGTTCATGACGGTGCGACGGAGCCTCCGCGGTGGCCAAACGCCTGTTTGACGTCGTGGTGGCGGCGCTCGGCCTCGTGGCCGCCGCCCCGGTCCTGTTGGTCGCCGCGGTGGGGATCCGCCTGTCGAGTCCCGGCCCGATCCTCTATCGCGCCCGGCTGGTCGGTCGAGGCGGGCACCCGTTTACGATGTATAAGCTGCGCACCATGCACCTGGACCAGCGCGGCTCCCACAGCGTCATCACCGCCGAACGCGACCCGCGCGTGTTCGCGTTCGGCCGGCCGCTGCGCCGGCTCAAGATCGACGAGCTGCCACAGCTCGTGAATGTATTGCGCGGCGACATGTCCGTCGTGGGCCCGCGTCCGCAGCACCCGGACATCGTGCGGAGCTACTACGCGCCCGAGTACGGGGAAACGCTTCGGGTGCGGCCGGGCTTGGCGAGCCCGGGAAGCCTGTACGATTCGACTCACGGTGAGCCGCTCGTCGGCAGCGTCGACCCGGAACGCGCGTACGCCGAGCGCCTGCTGCCCCTCGTGCTGGCGCTCGACCGGGTGTACGTGCGGCACGCGTCCCTGTGGTATGACGCGACGATCGTGGGGCGCACGCTCCTGATGATCGCCGCCACGCTCCTGGGGCGGCGGAGGTTCCCCGATCCGCCTGAAATGGCCGAGGCGCGTACCCTGCTGAGCCGCCAGTGGGGCGACCGTATCAGCCCTCCGGCGAAGGTGTAGGCATGGTGCAGCAAGTAACCAAGCGCCGCCACCGGGCGACTCGGCAACCAGGGTTGCTGCTTGCGGTTAAGCGGCAGGCACCTGCGCATGAGTCCTGCTTCCGACGCAAGGCTGACCTGAGGGTCGTGCGCCCTCTTTCGTCCCCCTGGAGGCAGCCCCCGTGCTCCTGAGCCCCCGAGCTATTCTCGCCGTGCCCGCCGCCATCGTGACGGCGGCTGTGCTCATCACTTGCTCCGGCGACCGAACCATCGGCCCTGGCGGCCCTGCTGGCTCGGGCGTGATGGCGTCGGTTGGGACCGTGGTGGGACAGGTGCTGGTGGGGGCCGGGGACATTGCCCGCTGCGACCGGCAAAATGACGAGGCCACGGCGTCCATTCTCGACACCATCCCCGGCAGCGTCTTCACGGTGGGTGACAACGTCCTGGGCGGCAGCAGCAGTCCTCCGGACTTCGTCAACTGCTATGGCCCCTCGTGGGGTCGTCACAAGGCGCGCACCCGTCCCACCATCGGCCACATGGAGGGGTTCAGCCCCGGGTCCGCCACCTACACCCAGTATTTCGGAGCCGCCGCGGGCGACCCGGGAAAGTTCTACTACAGCTACGATTTGGGAGGTTGGCACATCGTGGTGCTCAACAGCGGCATCTCCACCACCGCTGGCTCGACGCAGGAGCAATGGCTCAAGGCCGACCTCGCGGCCCACCCCGCCCAATGCACGCTCGCCATGTGGCACGCTCCGCGCTTCAGCTCCACGTCCGGCAACGGCCAGCCGGCGGTGAACGACGCCGTGAAGCCGCTGTGGGACGATCTCTACGCTGCCGGGGCGGAGATCGTGATCAATGCGCACTACGAGGTCTACGAGCGCTTCGCCCCGCAAAAGCCCAGTGGCACCGCCGATGCCCAGATCGGCATCCGGCAATTCACGGTCGGCACCGGCGGAATCGGGGTCAACAGCTTCAACGGCGCTACGGCGGCGAACAGCGAGGTACACAACAGCGGCACCCCCGGGGTCTTGAAGCTCACCCTCGGCAGCAACGGCTACGCCTGGCAGTTCATCCCGATCAACGGATTCACGTTCACCGACGTAGGGACCGGCGATTGCCATGGCAACACGCCGGGCCCGGCCGTCGCGTCGGTGGACGTGTCTCCCAATCCCGCGAGCGTCGAGGTGGGACTCGACGTCCAGATGACTGGGACGCCGAAGGACGCCGCCGGCAACCCCCTGGCCGACCGGCTCGTCACGTGGTCGAGCAGCAACACCTCGGTCGCGAAGGTTACCGGCGACGGCGACGTGTTTGGGTGGGCCGAGGGAACCGCGACCATCACGGCGACGAGCGACGGCGTCAGCGGCAGCAGCACGGTGACCGTGGTATCGACCACGGCCGCGGTGCTCGTTGGGGCAGGCGACGTCGCCGTCTGCAATGCCCCGGAGGACGAAGCCACCGCTGCGCTGCTCGACAACATTCAGGGTACGGTGTTCACCGCGGGTGACAACGCCTATCCCGACGGCAGCGCAACCCAGTTCACGAATTGCTACCAACCGTCCTGGGGACGTCACAAGGCGCGCACCAGGCCGGGAACAGGCAATCACGACTACACGACTGCGGGCGCGCCGGCCTATTTCAGCTACTTCGGTGCCGCCGCGGGGGACCCGACGAAGGGATACTACAGCTACGACCTTGGCGCCTGGCACGTGATCGCCATCAACAACTACGTGGACGCCAGCGCCGGGTCGCCCCAGGAGCAGTGGCTCAAGGCGGACCTTGCCGCGAGCTCGAAGCAGTGCACCGCGGCGATCTGGCACGAGCCGACGTTCAGCTCCGGGAGTATCCACGCCAGCGGCAACACCGATTGGCTCGCGCTGTGGCGGGACCTCTATCAAGCGGGCGCCGACATCATCATCAACGGCCACGAGCACACCTACGAACGCTTCGCGCCCATGACGCCGAACGGGGTGGCGGACCCGACGACTGGGATCCGGGAGTTCGTGGTCGGCACCGGCGGGGCCGGCTTGGAGGCCCTCGGTACCATCCAGCCGAACAGCGAGGTGGTGCAGAACAGCGCCCACGGGGTGTTGCGCCTCGTGCTGCGCCCGACCGGGTATCAATGGCGGTTCTTCCCCGTGGCGGGCCAGACGTTCTCGGATACGGGCAGCGCTCCCTGCCACGGACCACCGGGGAACCTACCGCCCGCCGCTTCGTTCACGTCGAGCTGCAGCGGCCTGACCTGCCACTTCACGGACACGAGCATCGATCCCGACGGCAGCGTCGCGGCCTGGAGCTGGAGCCTGGGCGACGGCACCACCTCTACCGATCAGAGCCCGGGGCACGTGTATGCCGCGGGCGGCACGTACACCGTGAGCCTCACGGTCACGGACAACAAGGGGACGACCAACTCAAAGTCGCAGAGCGTCACGGTGACGCCGCCCAACACGCCGCCCACCGCCGCCTTCACCCAGACCTGCACGGGGCTCGCGTGTTCCTTCACGAGCACCAGCACCGACCCCGACGGCAGCGTGGTCGGCTGGAGCTGGAGCTTCGGCGACGCCGCGACCGCCACGGTCGCGAACCCGTCGCACACGTATGCCGCGGGCGGCACGTACACCGTCAATCTCACTGCGACCGACAACAGCGGCGCTACGGGCTCCACGTCACAGAGCATCACGGTGACACCGCCCAACACGCCACCCACGGCCACCTTCACGCAGACCTGCACCGGGCTCGCGTGTTCCTTCACGAGCACGAGCACCGACGCTGACGGCACCGTGGTCGGCTGGAGCTGGAGCTTCGGCGACGGCGCGACCGCCACGGTCGCGAACCCGTCCCACACCTATGCGGCCGGCGGCACCTTTACCGTGGGCCTGACCGTCACCGACAACAGCGGCGGCACGGGCTCCACCTCGCAGAGCATCACGGCGGCACCGGCCAACACGGCTCCCACGGCCGCCTTTACCCAGAGTTGCACGGGGCTTGCCTGCAGCTTCACGAGCACGAGCACTGACCCCGATGGCACCGTAGTTGGGTGGAGTTGGAGCTTCGGCGACGGCGCGACCGCCACGGTCGCGAACCCGGCGCACACATATGCCACGGGCGGCACGTACACCGTCAATCTCACTGCGACCGACAACAGCGGCGGCACCGGCTCCACGTCGCAGAGCGTCACGGTGACGGCGCCCAACACGCCGCCCACCGCCGCCTTCACGTCGAGCTGCACGGGGCTGGCGTGTTCCTTCACGAGCACCAGCACCGACCCCGATGGCAGCGTGGTCGGCTGGAGCTGGAGCTTCGGCGATGGTGCCACCGCCACGGTCGCGAACCCGTCGCACACGTATGCCGCGGGCGGCACGTACACCGTCAATCTCACTGCGACCGACAACAGCGGCGGCACCGGCTCCACGTCGCAGAGCATCACGGTGGCGGCGGCGAACACGTCGCCCACGGCCGCTTTTACCCAGAGTTGCACGGGGCTTGCCTGTAGCTTCACGAGCACCAGTACCGACCCTGACGGCACTGTAGTCGCCTGGAGCTGGAGCTTCGGCGATGGTGCGACCGCCACGGTCGCGAACCCGTCTCACACCTACGCGGCCGGCGGCACCTTTACCGTGAGCCTGACCGTCACCGACAACAGCGGCGGCACGGGCTCCACGTCACAGAGCATCACGGTGACGCCGCCCAACACACCGCCCACCGCGGCGTTCACGCGCAGCTGCACCGGGCTCGCGTGTTCCTTCACGAGCACCAGTACCGACCCCGACGGCAGCGTGGTCGCCTGGAGCTGGAGCTTCGGCGACGGCGTGACCGCCACGGTGGCGAACCCGTCGCACACGTATGCCGCGGGCGGCACCTACACCGTGAGCTTGACCGTCACCGACAACAGCGGCGCCCCGGGCTCCACCTCGCAGAGCATCACGGTCACGCCGCCGAACCAGCCGCCCACGGCGGCGTTCACGCGCAGCTGCACAGGGCTCGCGTGTTCCTTCACGAGCACCAGCACCGACCCCGACGGCAGCGTAGTCGCCTGGAGCTGGAGCTTCGGCGATGGCGCGACCGCCACGGTCGCGAACCCGTCGCACACGTATGCCGGGGGCGGCACCTACACGGTGAGCCTGACCGTCACCGACAACAGCAACGCCACGGGCTCGACCTCGCAGTCCGTCACCGTGACCGCTCCGAATCTCCCGCCGACGGCGTCGTTCACCAAAGCGTGCGGGGATCTGAGCTGCAACTTCGCGAGCACGAGCACTGATCCCGATGGGGTCGTGGTCGCCTGGAGCTGGAACTTCGGGGACGGCGCCACCGCCACGGGCGCGAACCCGTCCCACAACTACGCCGTCGGCGGCACCTACACGGTGAGCCTCACCGTCACCGACAATGCCGGTGCCACGAACACGACGTCGCAGGCCGTCACCGTCACGGCGCCAGTCGGGGCGCAGGTGCTCGTGGGAGCCGGGGACATTGCCCGCTGCGACCGGCAGAACGACGAGGCCACCGCGGCCTTGCTCGACGGCATCGCCGGCGCCGTCTTCACCGTCGGTGACAACGTGCTGGGCGGAAGCACCAGCCCTCCGGACTTCGTCAACTGCTATGACCCCTCGTGGGGTCGCCACAAGGCACGCACCCGGCCCGCCATCGGTCATATGGAGGGGTTCAGCCCCGGCTCGGCCACGTACACGCAATACTTCGGGGCCGCCGCCGGCGATGCGGGCAAGTTCTACTACAGCTATGACGTGGGCAGCTGGCACGTCGTGGTGCTCAACAACAACATCTCCACCTCCGCCGGCTCGCCCCAGGAGTTGTGGCTCCGAGCCGACCTGACGGCGCACCCCACCCAGTGCGCGCTCGCCATCTGGCATCTGCCCCGGTTCAGCTCCACGTCCAGCAGCGGGCTGCCGGTGGTGAATGCCGCCGTGAAACCGCTGTGGGACGATCTGTACGCCGCCGGGGCGGAGATCGTGATCAATGCGCACTACGAGGTCTACGAGCGGTTCGCCCCGCAGACTTCGAGCGGCACGGCCGATCCCCAGCTGGGCATCCGGCAATTCACCGTCGGTACGGGCGGTATCGGGGTCAACAGCTTCGGCGGCGGCACGGCGGCGAACAGCGAGGTGCACAACAGCGGCACGCCGGGTGTTCTGAAACTCACGCTCGCCGCCAACAGCTACAGCTGGCAGTTCATCCCGATTGCCGGGTTCAGCTTCACCGACAGCGGTAGCGGAGCGTGCCATTGACCGATCGCCCTGAGAAAGGACCTGGCCGGCGCATGCCGACGTCGCAGCCCATGCATCGGGATCTCACTCACCAAACGCTCGGCGGGTTGGTGTGGATCGGCGGGGGCAAGGTCGTGTACGCCGGTCTGCGCCTGCTGGTGCTCGCGATCCTGGCGCGGCTGCTCTCTCCCGCAGACTTCGGCATCGTCGGCGCGGCGCTGGTCGTGGTCGGCTTCTCGGCCATCTTCTCGCAGCTCGGCCTCGCCCCGGCCATCGTCCAGCGACCGGTGCTCGAACGCCGCCACCTCGAGGCCGCGTTCTCCGCCTCGGTGTTGTTCGGCTTGCTGCTCGGCGTTCTCCTCTGGGTGTCGGCGCCGCTCGCGGCGCGGTTCTTCCACATCCCGGGCGTCGAGCCGGTGCTGCGGGTGCTCGCGTGGATGTTCCCGCTAGACGGCCTCTCGGCCATCGCCGAGTCGCAAGTGCAACGCGAGCTGCGGTTCCGCTGGTTGGCGACGATGGAAGTGCTGACGTTCGTCTTGGGCTACGGGGTGGTGGGCGTCGTGTTGGCGCTGCTGGGCGCCGGGGTGTGGGCGCTGGTGGCGGCGCAGATGGCCCAAACGGCTCTCTATACCGTCATTTTGATCGTCAGCCGGCCGCCGGCGCTGCGCCTGCTCCCGGATCGCGCCGCCTTCGGGGAGCTCATGTACTACGGGGGTGGGTTCACCGTCTCGAAGATCGCGAACTACTTCGCACTCCAAGTCGATAACCTGGTCGTGGGGCGCTGGCTCGGCGCGACGGCGCTCGGGTTCTACGGGCGGGCGTACGAGCTGATGGCCGGCCCGCCGCACCTGCTGGGCGACGCGGTGGACCGGGTGCTGTTCCCGGCGATGGCGAGCATCCAGACCGACACGCGCAGACTGGCGGAGGCATACCGGCGCGGCGTCGGGTTGATGGCGCTCATCATGCTTCCGGCGAGCCTGGTCCTCTTCATTGTGGCGCCGGAGTTGATCCTCGCGATGCTGGGACCTCACTGGACCGCCGTCGTGACGCCGTTCCAGATCCTGGCGCTCGGCATGTTCCTCCGCACGAGCTACCGGATCAGCGACGTCACCGCCCGCGCCACCGCGGCCGTGTATCACCGCGCCTGGCGGCAGCTGGTATACGCGCTGTGCGTGTTGACGGGCGCGTGGTTCGGCAAGACGTGGGGCATCGCCGGAGTGGCCGCAGGCGTGGTGGGCGCGCTGGCCGTGAACTTCTTCCTCATGGCCGATCTCGGACTGCGGTTGACACGACAGACGTGGCGCAGCTTCTGGGACGCCCACGCGCCGGCACTCGCCCTCGCTGCCGTCGCCGGGCTGCTCGCCTGGGGCACGGCGGCCGCTGTCCGAGCCCTGGGCGCTCCTCCCCTGGTGCTGCTGGTCGTGACGCTCACGGTCACTATGGGCGGCTTGGTGCTGGTCGTGCGGAGCGCTCCGGACTTGTGCTTCGGACCTGACGGGCGCTGGTTCGTCGCCGCACTGCGTGCGTTTCTCCACAAGCCGCAGGTCACGCTCGCGGGCGCAGCGCCGACGCGGGGCAACGGCACCATGCCGCTCGTCAGCCGGCTCGCCGAGGCGTTGCACGCACACGGGATCCGATACTGTCAGTGGAAGGGTCATTTGAAGCGGGAGCGCTGGGGCGCCGGCGACGGCGACATCGATCTGCTGGTAGATCGTGCGGACGAACAGCGCTTTGCCGCCGTGCTGCACGAGCTGGACTTCAAAGTGGCGTACTCCCAGCACGGCTGGCGCATCCCCGACCAGCTGCACTTCTTCGGCTTCGACTCGGACACGGGAAAGCTGCTTCACCTCCACGTGTACTACCGCCTCGTGGTCGGCCGACCTTGGCTGACGACGTACGTCCTCCCGATCGAGCAGCCCCTGCTCGACTCCGCAGGACAGAACGGCGTGTTCCAAACGCCGGGAGCCGAGCTGGAGCTCGTCCTGCTGGTGCTCCGCACGGTGACGCGCTTCTCGCTGCGGGACGCACTGATGCCCGGTCTCCCGCGGTGGCTCAGGGACGTCCAGCCCGAGCTCGCGCAGCTCGAGGCACAAATCGACCGGAATCGCCTGCGCGACGTCTTGGACCGGCACCTCCCCTGGATCGACGTCTCCTGTTTCGAAGCGTGCCTCGCGGCGCTGCGTCCCGGCTTCCCTGGCTGGCGGCGCGCGCTGGTCAAGCGCGCCATGCACCGACGCCTGCGGGCGCAGGCCCGGCGGCCGCCCCTGGGTCTGCGCCTTGCGACGCTGCATGGGCGCATCCGGACACTCGGCGGAGTGCTCGCCAGTCCTCCCTCGCACAAGTACATCGCCGGCGGCGGGAAGATCGTGGCGTTGGCGGGCGGGGACGGCGCGGGCAAGACGACCTGCGCCACCGCACTGCACGCCTGGCTCTCCAAGGACTTCGCCACGATGCGGGCACACCTGGGGCGGCCCCCGAAGACCCTCGCGACCCTCGCCGTCGGTGCGGCGATCCGGGTCGCCGGGTGGTTCAAGTGGTTGGGCAGCTCTCCCCTCGAGCAATACCTCGAGCTCTTGTACCACCTCGCGACCGCACGGGACCGCTATCGCCTCTACCTCAAAGTTCGTCGCTTCACGGCCAGGCAGGGGCTCGCGATCTGCGAACGGTACCCGGTGCCCGAGAACCACCAGTTCGTAGGGCCGCGAATCGAAGAGCTCGTCGGCAGCGTGCCTTACCCGCGCCTCGCCGCGTTCCTGGCGCGAGCCGAGCGGAGGTATTACGACCGGATCGGTCCAGACAGCCTGCTCGTCGTGCTGCGGGTCGATCCTGAAACGGCCGTCCGGCGCAAGACGACCGAGCCGGGCGACTATGTCCGCGGTCGAGCCCAGGCGGTCTGGGACACCGATTGGAGCCAGACGCGCGCGCGCGTCGTGGACGCCAACCGGCCGTTGCCGGACGTGGTGGCCGACTTGAAGAGGATCATCTGGACGGCACTCTAGCTCCATGACGCCGCTACCACCCGTCGTGATCGAACTGGTCGGCCCGCCGGGCGCGGGCAAGAGCACGCTAGCGCGGATGCTGGCCGAGCGGGATGACCGCATTCGGGCGGGACTGGGCGTGGACCACGTCCCCGCCCCGGTGCGCCTCGCGAGCGCCGTGCGCACGCTTCCCACGCTGCTGGATCTGTGTCGCAGCACGGCCGGGCTCCCCTGGGCCGAGAGTCGCCAGATCATACGCCTGCACGCGCTCGGAGCGTCCCTCGCCCATGAGGCCCCGAACGGCAGTCGCGTTCTCCTCCTGGAGGAAGGGCCCGTGCTGGTGCTGAGCTGGCTCCAGGTCTTCTGTCCTGCCACGCAGCACGACCCCGCGCTCGGGCGCTGGCGCGAGCGAGCGCTGGCGCAGTGGGCCGCCGTCGTCCGGCTGGTCCTCGTCCTCGACGCCGCTGACGAGGTCTTGCGAGAGCGTATCCGCGCCCGCGCCAAGCCTCACCTGGTGAAGCACAAGACCGACCGGGACATGGCGGAGTTCATCGCGTCATTCCGCGTCGCGTTCGCGCAGGTGGGCGCGGCGCTCATCCGTCGCGGCACGAGCCTCGCCACCGTACGCACCGACCAAGCGCCGCCGGGGCAGGTCGCAGAGCAGGTCCTGGCCATGCTCCACAGGGAGACGGCCCGGTGCTGACCTCCCCGGCCACCGCCGCGCTCACGCGCGCGCCCCTTGCCGCGCGTCCCCGGACGCCGGCGCCGGCGGTGCATCCCGTGGTCCGCTGGGCATTCTATCTGTTCGCGCTCTCCCTGCCGTTCGAGTATCCCAAGCGAACGATCCCCTGGGAGGTCACGACGCTCACCTGCGCCGTCTTTCTGCTCGCCGCACTGCTCCAGCCGCGTACCAGCTTCGCCCGCCTCCCCTGGGCGGTGCGCTGGTTCGGGTTGTACCTGTACGTCCTGCTCGGCGCGTTCGTGGTGGACGGGGGGCACTACGGCGACCAGGTCCAGAAGCTGTTCACTCTGCTCCTGGAAGCGGTGCTGCTGCTCTGGGTCGCCTCCAACTTGCTGGACTACGAGGATGTCGCGCACGGCGTGCTCGTGTCGCTGGGGGTCGCGTGCGCGCTCCGTGCCGTCATCCAGCTGGCCGGCATCGGCACGGAGCGGATCGTCGAGTGGACCGGGGGGGTGCGCATCACCGCCCTCGGCCAGAACGAGAACCACATCGCGATGATTCTCAGCGGCGGCATCATCGCTCTGCTCGGGCTCGCCTACGGGCGCGCGCACACCACGCGGTGGGCCCGCGCCCTCGCGTGGCCCGTCGTGGGCGCCATCGCCGTCGCCATCGTCCAGGGCGGCTCCCGCGGCGGCGTGCTCGCCCTGGGCGCGGGGCTCCTGGCGCTCACGCTGGGTGGTGCGAGCGTCGCGACTCGCCTGCGCAACGCCGTCGCCGTGCTGGTAGCCCTCGGCTTCCTGATCTGGGTGTCGTACCAGTTTGTGGGCACGCGCAACCGGTTCCTCCAGACGGCCGAAACCGGGTTCATGGCGGGACGCGAGCGTATCTATCCCACCGCATTGCGGATGGTGCTCGAGCACCCGCTCACGGGCTGGGGGCCGCTCAACAACATGTACGAGCTCGGCAACCGGCTCCCGGAGCAGCACGTGCCCCGCCGCGACACCCACAACCTCGCACTCGAGGTATTGACGTCGACCGGGCTCTTGGGAATGGTCCCCTTCGCCCTCGGCACGTGGCTCTGTCTACGCGCCGCATGGCGGGCGCGCCGCGGCGTCGAGGGAACCACGCCCTTCGCCCTGCTCACCGTCGTGCTGATGGTCAACATGAGCGGGAACTGGATTGCCACGCCGCTCCTGTGGCTGACGTTCGCGTACGCGCTGGCGAGCGGTCGCCAGCCCACGGTGGCCACCTGATATGTGCGGCGTCGCCGGTCGGTTCCACCCCGTCGCCCTGGGCGGCGCGCCCGGCTGGGCCCCCCGGGCGTCGGCGTTGCTCGCTCACCGGGGGCCGGATGGCGAGGGGCACTACAGCGACGACCGGTGCGAGCTCGTCCACCGCCGGCTGGCGCTGATCGACCTCTCGCCCACAGGGCACCAGCCGATGGCCAACGAGGACGGCAGCGTCTACGTCGTCTTCAACGGCGAGATCTACAACCATCGAGATCTGCGGAGTGAGCTCGAGCGCCGGGGTCATCGGTTCCGCGGCACCTCGGACACGGAGGTGCTGGTACACCTCTACGAGGAGTATGGCGAGCACATGGCCGACCGGCTGCGGGGCATTTTCGCCTTCGCGATTTACGACTCGCGCCGCCGGGCGCTGTACCTCGCGCGCGACCGATTCGGCGTGAAGCCCCTGTTCTACGCGCTCCACAACGGCGCGTGGGTGTTCGCCAGTGAGATGAAAGCGATCCTCGCCCTGCCGGGGTTCCGCCCGGCGATCGACCATCAGGCGTGCTACGACTTTCTCGGCCTGGGCTACGTGCCCGAGCCGGCGACCGGGTTCGCCAATGTCTCGGCCGTCCCCAAGGGAGCGGCGCTGACGGTCGACGCCGCCGGACCGCGCTGGGTCCGCTTCCACGAGGTGGCGGCCCGGCCCGACCACGCACGCCGGCTCGACCAGGCGGCCGCGGAAGTGGAAGACGCCTTGCTCGAGGCCGTCGGACGGCAGGCCATCGCTGATGTGCCGGTAGCCGCCCTGCTCAGCGGCGGCATCGACAGCTCCCTCGTGGTCGCGGCGCACCGCCGGGCTACGGGTGGGTCGACCGCGACGTTCAACGTGCGGTTCCCCGCCAAGAGCCACGACGAGACCGCGATCGCGGTCGCGGTCGCCCGGCACTGCGGCACCGCCCACCGCACGATCGACCTCCGGGACTGGAACATGAGCTCCGACGCGGTGCTCGATCTGCTGCGCCACTTCGATCAGCCGTTCGCCGACCTGAGCCTCCTGCCGATGTACTGGATCTCTCGGGCGATCCGCGATCAAGGCATCATCTGTGCGCTATCGGGCGACGGCGGCGACGAGGCGTTCGGCGGGTATGCGCGGTTCTGGCGGGCCAACCGGCTGGTCCAGCTCATGCAGCTCCCCCCCTGGCTGGGCAACGCGGTGCGCGTGGGAGGCAGGGCGCTCGCAGGGTGGACCCGAGACTGGGGTCGCCAGGTCGCGAAGGCGGTGCAGCTGGCCCAGGCCGGAGCGCGCGATGGGGCGTTCCTCATCTCCGGGCTCTCGAACTACCTGAGCGAGGACGACAAGCGGGATCTCGTGCGACCGATCGCGCGGAACGGCTTTCTGCCAGCCTGGCGTCACTACGACGAGTACGACCCGCCCGGTGTGACCGACCTCGAGGAGCTGTCGCAGCGAATGACCGAGACGCTGTTCAAGATCAGTCTGCCGTCCGACATGCTGCGCAAGGTGGACATGATGAGCATGCGCGCAAGCATCGAGGTCCGGGTCCCGATGCTGGACGAGGATGTCGTCGCGCTGGGGCTCACGCTGCCGCATCGCCTCAAGACCGACGGCGCCACCGGCAAGCAGGTCCTGCGCGCCCTCGCCCAGCGGTGGCTCCCGCCCGTCGTCGCCGCGCATCCCAAGCACGGGTTCGCGATTCCCGTGGACGTGATGGTGCCCGACGCCTTTTATGAGGTCCTCGCCGACCTCCTCCTCTCGCGCGACGCGCGCACCGGCGGCTTCCTCGCCCCGGATGTGGTCCGGCAATGGCTGCATGCGTTCCGTCGCGCGCGGGACGGGCATTACGTCGGCACCATCAGTCGGGGCGGCCTGTACCAGCGGGTGTTCATCGTCCTGGCGCTCGAGCTGTGGATGCGGGAGCATCACCTCTCATGGTGAGCGCGCCGTCGCCGCTGCGGCTCGCGGTGTTCACCAGCACGTACCCGGCACGGGTCGCCACCTTTTTCGAGCGTGACATGCGGGCGCTGCTCGACGCCGGCGTGGAGATCGACGTGTTCGCGGTCGCGCCTCTGGATCAACGCCTGTGGCGCTATCGCCTCGACATCCTCGGCGAGGACATCCTGCCGAGGCACCGGGTGCATCACCTCCGCTTGCTGGAGAGCCTGGGGCACGCGCGACCGTGGCCGCTGCGGAAGGTCGCGACTTTCGTGCGCGACGCGGCCGCCGTGAGTGTGGCCGCGGCACGATTCGGGCCGGGACCGCTTGCCAAGAGTGCCTACGTCTTTCCCAAGGCGTGGGCCTGGGCGAGGCAGCATGCCGATCAATACGATCACGTTCTCGCGTACTGGGGCAACTACGCCGGCACGTGCGCCTACCTGTTTCATCGCCTGATGGAGCGGCCGGTCCCGTTCTCTATCTGGGTCCACGCCGGCACCGACCTGTACCGCTCCCCGGTCTATCTGCGCGAGAAACTGAGCTACGCGGACGGCGTCATCACCTGCTGCGAATTCAACCGCCGGTTCCTCGAAGAGCGCTACGCCGGCGCGGGTGGCATCGCCGCGAAGGTGTACGTCAGCTACCACGGGCTCGACCTCGCCGCGTTCCCCTATCGACCGGACGGTCGGCCGGCCCGGACGGTGCTGGCCGTCGGGCGCTTCGCGCGGGCCAAGGGCTTCGACCATCTGCTGCGCGCCGCTGGCGCGTTGAGCGCGCGCGGGGCGCCGATCGACGTCGAGCTGGTGGGCGACGGGCCCGAGCGCGCGGCACTCACCGCCCTGGCTCGCGACCTCGGTCTCGCGGAGCGCGTGCGGTTCCGTGGCTGGCTACCGTTCGCCGAGGTGCGCCAGGCAATGAGCCGGGCGACGATTTTGGTCCATCCCTCGCCGGGCTTGGGGGACGGACTCCCCAACGTGCTGCGTGAGGCCATGGCAGTCGGCACGCCGGTCGTCGCGTCGCGGGTGGCCGGCATTCCGGAAGCACTCGACGATGGCCGCTGTGGAGTCCTCGTTCCTCCCGCCGACGTGGCAGCGCTCGCCGACGCCATTGCCGGCGTGCTCGCCGATGAGGACCGCCGGCGCCAATTCGCCGCGCGCGGTCGCCGGCGCACCGAGGAGCTGTTCGACGCGTGGCGCAACGGCTCACGGCTCGCGGACCATCTGCGTGCCATGCGGCGGATGCGGGGAGCGGAGGCGGCCCTGCGATGCTGATCACCTTTTCGGGCCTCGACGGCGCCGGCAAGTCCACGCTGATCGAGCGGCTCAGGACCACGCTCGAGCACCAGCATCGCCGTGTGGCCGTGTTTCATATCAACGATCACGTCGGCGTGTACGCCTACCTGCGCGCCCTGCGGGATCGGGTCCGCGGGGGCGAGGGCCCGGTGCCGTCGAACGGATCGCCGGAGGAGCCCTCGAGTGGGCTCCGCGCCGTCTACCGGCGTGTGCGCAACGCCGTGCTTTGGAACAAGCCGCTCCGCCGGCTCATCTACCCGGTGGATCTCCTGGTCTTTCTCGTCTACCGCGTCTACGTCGAGAAGCTGCGCAAGCAGGTGCTCGTCATGGACCGGTACTTCTACGACACACTCGTGGACGTGGCCTACGACCGGTCCTGGGGCTGGCTGCACCTGCTGCAGCGGATCACACCCACACCCGATCTGGCTGTGTTCCTCGACATCACGCCGGAGGAATCGTTTGCCCGCAAGGGCGAGTATTCCGTCCCGTACTTGCAGCGGCGTGCCACGGCCTACCGGCAGGTCTTCCGGCGAGTGCCGGGGGTGGTGGAGCTGCAGAACGTCGACTTCGAAGCGACCGCCAGGACACTCGAGCGGCTCGCCCTGGAACGGCTGAACTCGTGACGACCACGCTTCCTCTCGTCGATGCCAGCACCGGGTACCGGATCGTACCGGCTCGAGCGCTCCTGCCCGAGCTCCCAGCCGATGTGTCGGCGATCGTGTTCCACGAGCGGACGCCGGTCGGTCGCACGATCCGCGTGTGCGCGGTCGGCGACACCGGGCTCTCCGGACAGGTCGGACGCACGGCCTCCAAGCTCGGCTACGGCGCGCTGTTGCGCGATATCGCGCCTCTGCTGCAATCCGCGGCTGCCACCTTCGCGAACCTCGAGGGGACGTTGATGGAGCACCCCGGCGGACCCGCGTTGTTCGCGGCACCTCCCGAAGCCGCCGCTGCCCTGCGACAATCGGGGGTGACCGTCGCGCACCTGGCCAATAACCACGTGTACGATTTCGGTCCGAGCGGCCTTGCCTCGACACTCGCGGCCGCGGCAGGCGCGAGTCTCCTCGCACTCGGTGCCGGCAGTGATGCGGCGGCGAGTCAGCGACTCGTGCGCACGGACTGCGGCGGGGTGGGGGTCGGCTGGCTGGGCTGCGGCCGTACGCTCCTTCCCCAAGGCGCCGGGGCCCGCTTCTGGGAGTTCGACGAGCAGGCGCTGCTTGGCGCGATTCGCAAGGCGCGCCCGTCGGTCGACGTCCTGATCGCGTCCGTCCACATCGGTTTCATGTACCTCGACTACCCCCATCCCGACCATCGGGCGATGGCGCAACGCTGCGCCGCGGCGGGGGCCGACATCGTCCTCATGCATCATCCCCATGTCCTGCAGGGGATCGAGACGACACCGGACGGCAAGATCGTCTGCTACAGCCTCGGCAACTTCCTGTTTGACTGGAAGGAGGGGCTGATCACCAATCAGGTGATGGTCCAGGAGCAGAACGAGGGCGCGGTGTTCGTGTTCGACCTCGACCGGTCAGGGCTCGCCCGAGCCGCGGCAGTCCCGACACGGAGCGACGAGAGCTGCTGCGTGCGGTGGGCCAGCGGCGACCGCGGCAGCGCGATCCTCGAACGGCTGCTGCGGATCAGCCGCCACTTGGGGGGGGATTACGCCGCGGCGTTCTGGCGCCAACGGTCCGAGCGCAACACCAAACACGTGCTGCGGATGCTGCGCTTCTACATCGTGCACGGTGAATGGGGCAGCGTGTGGCGCATGTTCACCAAGGTGCGGCGGCACCATCTCCGCATGCTGGCGCACTGGGCGCTCGCGAGCCTCCGCCCTCGTGGAAGCAAGGATTCACATGCGGCGACGAGCTGATCCCGTCAGCGCGCCCGAGACGATCGGCGAGCTGCTGCTGCGGCTGCTGCTCGATGGCGCGGCCGCGCCGCTCAGTGTGTCCCCCCACTTCTGGGACTCCCTACTGCACGTGGCCCGCGGGAACGCCGTCCTGCTCCGCACCGCCGCTTCCCTCGAGCGCTTGGGAATCGAAGGTCCGCCGGGCTTCGTCGCCAGCGTCGCCGCCGAGCGCCAGCGGGCGCAAGCGTTGGTCGCTGCAGTTCAGGGCGTGAGCCGCGTCTGCTCGGAGTACCGGATCACGCATCTGTTCCCCAAAGTGTTCCAGCACTACCCGGACATGGGGCGGGACGCGGACCTGCTCGTCCTGGCACGTCCCAGCGAGCTGGCCCCGGTGCTGGGCGCCCTGCGCGCCGAGCGCCGCCCCGGAGGGTTCTCCGACTGGGTCGCCGCGACCGTCCGGTATGTGTTACCGGGTTGTCCCGGCCCGCTCGACGTCCAGTACGGGACGCTGGGACTGGTCGGGGAGCACGCGGGCTATGCGGCCCAGCTGGTCGCAAACTGCGTCCAGAAGGTGATCGAAGACGTCACCGTGGTCGTCCCCGCCGTCGAGGACCAGCTGCTCCTGCAAGGCGTCCAGCGCATCTTCGGGCGCTTGTCGCTCCGGCTCGCCGACATCACCTGGGCCGTCGACGTGCTTGGGCGCGGGCGTCTGGACTGGGACTACGTGGTGCGCACGGCGCAGCGCATCGGCGCGACACACGGCTTGGGCTGCTTTCTGAGCTACGTCGAACGGATTCACCGCCGGCTGTTCTCGGGCGCCCTGGTGCCCAACGCCGTGCGCCACCACCTGCCGCTCGGCGGCTGGGGCTCGATCGAGTTTCGAGACGGGCGCTATCGATTCCCAGCCCTGCGCGTCAACGTCCGGCTATCGGTCGGAGCCCTCGAGGCCAAGCTCGCGCGCCGGGACTGGGCGGGCGCCGCGCGCCTGTCACTGGTGCCGCTCATCGGCGTGGCGACGACACTCGGCCGCCTGTCGCACGCGAGGGCGCGATGAGCGACGCCGCGCTGTGGCTGTACCACCGCCTGCCCGCGCCCGCACGGTCCGCAGTCGCCTCCCTGCGCGGCTACTACCTGCGGCGGTGGCGCTATGGCCCCGAGACCGACCGGCTCATCGCCGAGGCCCTCGAGCGCGATCACTGGACTGCCGCCCAGTGGGACCGGGCGCGGGAGGAACGACTCGTCTACGTCTTGCAGCGGGCGGCTACCCGGGTGCCGTACTACCGCGCGCTGTGGCAGGCTCGCCGGCGGCGGGGCGATCGCTCCTCCTGGGAAGACTTGGCGAACTGGCCCCTGCTCGAAAAGGAAGCCGTCCGCGCCCAGCCGGAGGCATTCCTCGCCGACGGATGCCGCCCGCGCCGCATGTGGCGCGTGCACACGAGCGGGACGACCGGCACGTCGGTCACGATCTGGCGCAGCCGGGAGACCGAGCGCGGGCTGTACGCGCTCGCGGCCGCCCGGCGGCGCCACTGGTACGGCCTGTCGCGCGGCGACCGCTGTGCGCTCATCGGGGGACAGCTCGTCACACCGACGGGCCAGCGGCGTCCGCCGTTTTGGGTCTGGAACGCCGCGCTGAACCAGTTGTACATGTCGTCATACCACCTCGCCCCGGCGTTCCTGCCGTATTATCTCGACGCCCTCGCGCGCTACCGGGTCGCGTATCTGGAAGGATACACCTCGTCTCTCTACGCCCTCGCCCAGGAGGCGTTGCACCTTGGCCGGCGTGATCTCCAGGTGGCGGTCGCGATCCCCAACGCCGAGCCCGTCGAGGACTACCAACGACAGGCGATTGCCGCCGCCTTTGGGTGCTCCGTCCGCGAGACCTATGGCATGGCCGAGAGCGTTGCCGCCGCCAGCGAGTGCCCGGCGGGCCGCCTCCACCTCTGGCCCGAGGTGGGGCACGTCGAAGTCGTCGCGGACGGCGAGAACGTCCCCGCCGGCGCGTCGGGCGAACTGGTCTGCACGGGGCTGCTCAACGCCGACATGCCCCTCATCCGTTACCGCATCGGGGACCGCGGCGCGCTGGCCTCGTCCCTGACGCCGTGCCAGTGCGGCCGCACCCTCCCGTCGCTCGCCGCCGTCGAAGGGCGCGTGGACGACGTCCTGTTCACGTCGGACGGCCGCCGCATCGGCCGACTCGACCCCGTGTTCAAGGCGGACCTGCCGGTGCGCGAAGCGCAGATCGTGCAGGACACGCTGCGCCGCGTCCGCATACGCTACGTGCCGACCGCGAACTTCACGCCCGAAGCCGCGCGGACCCTCGTGGAGCGCCTGCAGGCGCGCATGGGGAACGTCGCCGTCGTACTGGAGCCGGTAGCGGAAATCCCCCGCACGGCCGCCGGCAAGTTCCGCGCGGTGGTGTGCAACGTGCCACCCGAAGAGCGCGCCACGCTCAATACCCTGGCCTATGCCCACGCTGATCTCCCGCCGCGCACCTGAGCTCGACCGGGCTCGCGTCCCCGTCGGCCCGATCTCCCCTCCTACTCGGGTGCGGGTGCTGGTGCTGGACGGCCAGACGAACCAGGCACTCGCGTGCGTGCGGTCGCTGGGGCGCGCCGGGTACGACGTGCTCGTGGCGAGCGACCGCCGTTGGCCGCTCGGCGCCTGGTCGCGTCACTGCGCTGCCCAGTTCCGGGTTACGGGAGAGACGGGAGCGGCATTCGCCGAGCTCCGTGCCTGGGCTGCCCGCCTGGGCGTGAGCGTTGTTCTGCCGCTCACCGAACGCTCTTGCATCCTGTGCGATGCGGACCGGGCCGCGTGGACGGAGGTGGGCATCACCGTCGGCTGCGCTCCCGCTGATACCCTCCTGCAAGCGTTCGACAAGGGGCGCGTGATCGCTCGGGCGGAGGCGTGTGGGGTCTCGGTCCCCTCCACCCAGTTCCCGGATTCGCTCGCTGCCTGCCACGCGGCCGCGGAGGTCGTGGGATTCCCGTGCGTGGTCAAGGCGCGTTGCAGCAACGTGCCGACCAGGACGGGCTTCGCCAGAGACCCCGGGCCGGGCTACGCGGCGTCGCACGCCGAGCTCGAGGCGGCGGTTCGGGCGCGCCGACAGGGGGAGCAATGGCCCCTCATCCAAAGTTGGGTCGCCGGACAGGGCAAGGGAGTGTTCGCCCTGTGCGACCACGGTCGCGTGGTGGCCTGGTTCGCGCACGAGCGGCTGCGCGACGTTCAGCCCTCGGGCTCGGGCAGCAGCCTGCGCCGCTCGGCTCCGACGGAAGCCCGGCTGCGAGCGCCTGCCGAACGCCTGCTCGCCGCGCTCGAGTGGCACGGCCCGGCGATGGTGGAATTCCGCGACGACGGCGTGCACCCTCCATGGCTCATCGAGGTGAACGGCCGGTTCTGGGGGTCGCTCGCGCTCGCGATCGCCGCCGGCGTCGACTTCCCGCTGCTCTGGATGCGGATGCTCGCAGGAGAGACCGTCACCGCGCCGCCGGACTATCGGGACGGTGTGGTGGTGCGGTGGCTCTGGGGCGACGTGAAACGCTTCTTCTATATCCTCCGCGGTCGGCCCCCCGGTTACCGGGCGGCGTACCCGGGCCGCGCGCAGGCGGTGAGGGAGCTCTTCGGCCGGCAGCCGGCCGGTACCCGCAGCGAGACCTGGGACCGGCACGACCCCTGGCCGGCCGTGGGCGAATGGGTGGAAGGGCTCCGCGAACTCGTGGCCCGGATCACCTGAGATGCCGGCCGCCGCGAAGCCATTCGTCTCGATCATCGTGCCGTGCCGCAATGAGGCGCAGCACGTCGGCCGTTGCCTCGAGTCGGTCCTGGACGGCGATTACCCGCCGGACCGGATGGAGGTGCTCGTCGTGGACGGCCGGAGCGACGACCGCACCCGCGAGATCGTCACCGCATACGCCGCACGCTACCCCACGGTGCGCTTGCTCGATAACCCGAAGCAGATCACGCCGGTTGCGTTGAACCTGGGCGTCCGCGCCGCCCAAGGGGACCTCGTCATGCGCATGGACGCGCACGTCGTGTACCCACGCGACTACGTATCGCGGCTGGTGGAGGCCCTCGACGAGAGCGGCGCCGACTGCGTGGGTGGCGTGATCGAGACACTCCCGGCCGACGAGACCCCGATCGCGCGCGCCATCGCGCTCGGGCTCTCGCACCCGTTCGGCGTGGGGAACGCTTATTTCCGCATCGGCTCGCGGCAGCGCCGTTGGGCCGACGCGGTCTCGTTCGGATGCTATCGCCGCGAAGTCTTCGACCGCATCGGGCTGTTCGACGAAGACCTGGTGCGCAACCAGGACGACGAATTCGACCTGCGCCTCTTCAAGCACGGCGGGCGTATCCTGCTCGTCCCCGAGGTCGTGTGCTCCTATTACGCCCGCCGCACGCTGCGGCAGCTCGGGCGGATGTTCTACCAGTACGGGTACTTCAAGCCCCTCGTCGCGAAGAAGCTCGGCAAGATCATGACCGCGCGGCAGCTCGCCCCCGCGCTCCTCCTGGCAGCCCTCGCCGCCACCGGGTTGCTGGGGCTCGCATGGCCGGTCGCGCGCGTCGCGTTCGCCGCTATCGCCGGTGCCTATACCGTGGCCGTCCTCTCGTGCTCGGTCCGGGCGGCACTGCGGCATGGGGCTCGTTGCGGCCTTGGACTCGCAGCCGTCTTCGTCGTGCTGCACGGCAGCTATGGGCTCGGCTTTCTGCGGGGGGTCGGCGATCACGTCTTCGGCTGGCGCCGGCCGCGCACGGCTGGCTTCTCGCTGTCCCGTTAGAGGGAGACGCACAGATGAGACCGGGACCCGAGCTCGCGACGTTCGCATTCCACGAAGTGACCGACGACCCCACGGCCTCCGGGTTCCAACGCCCCGCGGCCCTGCCGTACAAGCACACGCGCCTTGCGTTCGCACAGCACCTCGCGTCTATCGGCGCGGGGCAGTTGATCCCCGAGCTGGTGCTCGAGATGGATTTGGAGCGCCCCGGCCGGCATGTGCTCCTCAGCTTCGATGACGGCGGGAAGAGCGCGCTCTACGTGAGCGACGAGCTGTCGCGGCGGGGGTGGAAGGGCCACTTCTTCATCGTGACGAACCTCATCGGCTCGCGCACCTTCCTCGACCGGAACGAGATCCGGTACATCCGGAGCGCCGGGCACGTCATCGGCAGCCATTCCCACACGCACCCGGACATCTTTCGGGACCAGACGCCTCAACAAATGACCGAGGAGTGGCGCACCAGCTGTGACATCCTGGCCGACCTGCTGGGCGAGCCCTGCCCCGTCGCTTCCGTCCCTGGGGGTGATATCTCCCCCGCGGTGTTGCACTCGGCGGCCGGCGCCGGCCTGCGCCACCTGTTCACGTCGGAGCCGTGGACGCGGCCGCGCCGGGTGGACGGTTGCTGGATCCTGGGCCGCTTCGGCCCGAAAACCACGACGCCCCCGGCAAGGACGGCGGAACTCGCCCGCTTCCGTGGCTGGGGCCGCGCCTTGCTGGTCCGCCAGTTGAAAGAAATCGCGCGGCAGACGATGCCGACGCTGTACCGCTTCTACGTCCGACAAACTACCCGGGAGTGGGCCGCACGGTGACCTTGCACGTTGAGGAGTTCGCGGGTCCTTCCGCCGAGTGGGATCGGTTCGTGCGGGCGCAGCCGCACTGGACCCATTGCCATCTGTTCGGGTGGAAGACCGTCATGACGCGTGCCCTCGGGCACCAGTGCTTCTTACTCGGGGCGCGGGACCCGGACGGCCGGCTCGCGGGCGTGCTGCCGCTGGTGCGGGTGAACAGTCTGCTGTTTGGCCATTACCTCGTGTCCATGCCCTTTCTCAACTACGGCGGCCCCTTGGGCAGCGAGGCGGGCGTCCAGGCACTCGTGGCCTACGCCACCAGTCTGGCGCAGCGGGACCGGGTCAAGCTGCTCGAGCTCAGGAGCCGCGTCCCGCTCCCCATCGCGCTGCCGGCGTCACACCGCAAGGTCACGGTCCTGCTCGATCTCACGGCGGGATCCCCGGACCGCGTGTGGCAAGCCCTCAACTCCCGGCTCAAGAACTACGTGCGGCGCACCGCCCGGGCCGGGGTGACGGTGCGCTTCGGACCGGATCAGCTCCGGCCGTTCTTCGAGGTGTTCAAGCAGCACATGCACGAGCTCGGCACGCCGACCCACGGCCGGCGGCTCTTCGAGACGATCGCAGAAGTCTTTCCGGAAGACGTGTGGTTCGGCTGCGCGTATCACGGCGGTCGTCCGGTCGCCGCCGGCTGCGCCCTGCGGTGGGGGGAGGAGGTCGAGGTCACGTGGGCCTCGGCGGTCGCCAGCGCTCCCGAGCTTCGACCCAACGCGCTACTGTATTGGTCCTTCATAGAGCGCGCGGCCCTCGAGGGGGTGCGAACGTTCAACTTCGGGCGCTCGACTCCGGGCTCCGGTCCCCACGAGTTCAAGCATCGCTGGGGAGCGCGTGACGAACCGCTGTGGTGGTACGACCTCGCCTCCCGGAACGGCACCACGACTCCATCGCCGCAGGATCCGGCGCTGGCATGGGGCCCACGCCTCTGGAAGCGCATGCCGGCGCGCCTCGCGGGCGCGCTCGGACCGCATATCGTGCGCTGCCTGCCATGAGCCCGACCGCTCGACGGTGGCTGACACACGATTGTGACTAAAGTGTGGCCGGGGTGTGGCAAGGCAGCATAGCCGGTACGCGGTCCCTCTCGGACAGTCCTGGTAACCGGCTGTACACCTTTCAGTTACGTCCCTTCACCTCGGTGCCGGCGCAGGGGCGGCCCGGCACGAGACCTGATATACACGGTGGCATCGCGCCGCGTCGGCGCTCACAACCCTAGACCAGCGTTTGGAATGACCTCGACCCAACTCGAGCTGGACCAACTCGCCCATCGGTTCGCCTGGCCGGTGCGGGCCCTTGCGTCGACCGCCCGCCTGCTCGACCCGGTGCTGCGCGACTCGGCGATACGGCGCCTGGTGAAGGCGGCGGTGGATTTCTGCTGCGGCGCCGGCGCGGTCGTGGCCGCGGTAGCCGTAGGCGAAGGAATTCGCGTCTTCGGCGCGGATCCGACCGCCACGCTCGCCGTGCTCGTGGGGCTCCTCCTTGTGCTGGTCGAGGCCTGGAGCGGCAGCTACCGCACGATCTGGCGCTACACGAGCCTGGCCGAAGCGATCATGACCTGCCTCTCAGGGACGCTCGTGCTGGGCGTGTTGTTCGGGCTGCGCTCGCTCGGAGTCGTGCATCTCTCCGCGGCGACTCTGTTGCTGACGGCGCTCCTCATGCTGTTCCTGTGCGTCGGCGCCCGGATGCTGCGCCGCTGGTCGGTGGCCGAGGCGAAACAGCGGGAACGCCGGTCGGGCCCGACACGCCCCGCACTGCGGCGAGTCATGATCGCCGGCGCCGGCGAGCACGGTCTCTCCATCGGCCGCGAGCTCGCCCGGGGCGGGGCGCCTGGCGTGGAGCTCGTCGGCTTCCTCGACGACGACTCCGCCAAGCTCGGCGCCGTCCTGAACGACGTGCCGGTGCTGGGGGGCCTGAACGACGCGCTCGCCCTCGCCGAGCGCCACCAGGTGCGCGAGGTGATCGTGGCGATGCCATCGGCGGACCGCGACGTCGTACGAGTCCTCGTTCGCCAGCTCGAGGACGTCGGCATCCACGTCCGGACCGTCGGCGGTATCGATCGCTTCGTACTGGGCGGTGACGTCCATCGACCGGGCAGCGTCATGTTGCACGAGCTGCTCGACACGACGCTCGCGCCCCCCAAGTACCAAGGTGGCATGACCGAGCAGCGACGCGTGCTCGTGACCGGGGGCGCGGGTTTCATCGGATCGCACCTCACACGGATGCTGCTGGAGCGCGGGTACCACGTCCGCATCCTGGACCGGTTCGACTACGGCCGTGCCGGCATCGAGGGGTTGAGCCACCCCCGGCTCGAGGTCATCCCCGGCGATATCTGCAGCAGCCGGGATGTGAGCCGCGCGTTGCGCGACGTGCACGGCGTGCTCGCCCTCGCGGCGATCGTGGGCGATCCGGCCTGCAACCTCGATCCCGAGGAGACGATCAACCTCAATTACACGGCCACCAAGGTGCTGGCCGAGGCGTGCAACTTTTACCGGGTGCGGCGCCTGGTGTTTGCCTCGAGCTGCAGCGTTTACGGGGCGAGCAGCCAGGGAGTCCTGACCGAACAGTCTTCTCTCAAACCGGTCTCCCTGTACGCGCGGACGCGTGTGCTGAGCGAGAACATCCTGTTCGATCGTGCGGGTGAGGTGCAGCCGGTCGTGCTCCGGCTCTCGACGGTGTTCGGTCTCTCGCCTCGCATGCGGTTCGACCTGGTCGTGAACACGCTCACCGTCCGCGCGGTGGTGGATCGCAAGATCGCCATCTTCGGTGGCAACCAGTGGCGGCCGAACGTGCACTGCCGCGACGCCGCCCGCGCGTTCATCGCTGCCCTCGAGGCACCGGCCGAGCGCGTCGCCGGCGAGATCTTCAATGTCGGCGGCGACGCCCTCAACCATCCGATCGCCACGCTGGGGGACATGGTCGCAGAGATCGTGCGAGGAACCGAAGTGGTGCACCAGAAGGACGCTCCGGACCCCCGCGACTATCGGGTCAGCTTCGAGAAGATCCGTCGCGTGCTGGGATTCGAGCCCGAGTTCACCGTCCCCGCCGGGATCCGGGAAGTCGCGGCAGCCGTCCGGAGCCAACCGGCGCTGCGCGATTATCAGAACCCTGCCTATCACAACGTCGAGGCGCTGAAGCAGACCTTCACGACACCCCGGCGCCGCCGCGGAGACTGGGCACCGGCACGCGAGCTGGCGCGAGCCTAGGTCGCGCGGCCCCCCGGCCCCCCCGTCCCCCTCTCGTGACCGCAGCATCCACCACGGACTTCCTGGTCGTGGGCGGGGGCATCGTGGGCCTCACCCTGGCCCTCGAGCTCAAACGCCGCTACGGCGACTGTTCCGTCACCCTGCTCGAGAAGGAGTCCGGTTGCGGTCTCCACGCGAGCAGCCGCAACAGCGGCGTGCTGCATGCCGGCTTCTACTACACCGCCGACACGCTCAAGGCGCGGCTCACCCTCCAGGGCAACCAGCGACTCACCGCCTACTGCCGTGAGCGCGGCCTGCGGCTCAGCCGCTGCGGCAAGCTGGTTGTCACTACGGGCCCGGCCGACCTCCCCGGCCTGGAGGAGCTGCTGCGCCGGGGACGCGCGACTGGAGTGCCGCTGGAAGTCCTCTCTCCGGAGGAAGCTCGGCGCATCGAACCCCGGGCCAAAACTGTCGACCGCGCGTTGTTCTCCCCCTGCACCGCGACCGTCGATCCGGCGGAGGTCGTCGCGTCCCTGGTGGGCGATGCGCGCGCGGCAGGGATCGCAGTCCTGACCGGAACGGCGTACCGGGCGCGCGGGCCTGGGGGGACAGTCACGTCCGCGGGAACGATCCGGGCAGGATACGTCGTGAACACCGCGGGGCTGTACGCAGACCGCATCGCCCTCGAGTACGGATTCTCGGAGCGCTACCGCATTCTGCCGTTCCGCGGACGCTACCTCCTCGCCGAGCCCGGCGCCCCGCGCATGCGCACACACATTTATCCCGTCCCCAACCTCGAGAATCCGTTCCTCGGTGTGCACATCACGCGCGGCGTGGACGGCGGCGTGAAAATCGGCCCCACGGCGACGCCGGCCTTGTGGCGAGAGCATTACGAGGGCTGGGGGAACTTCAAGCTCGGCGAATGTCTGAGCATCGCGGCCCAGGAGGCCGGGCTACTGCTCCGCAACGACTTCGGGTTCCGCCGGCTCGCCCTGGCGGAGCTGCGCGGGTACGGGCGACGCGCGCTCGTGCGCCGTGCTGCGCTGCTCGCCGACGGCGTGGACGCAGCGGGATTTCACCGCTGGGGACGCGCGGGAATCCGGGCCCAGCTGTTCGACATGCGCGCGCGCCGGTTGGAGATGGACTTCCGCTACGAAGGGGACGAGCGTTCCTTCCATGTCCTGAACGCGGTCTCGCCCGCGTTCACTTGCGCGCTACCGCTGGCCGAGCATCTCGCCGAGCGAATCGCGGAGCGGCTCCGCTAAGATCCGACCCGGGTCACGATGAATACGTCGAACGCCGGCCCGGTGATCGGCGCCGGCGAGCTCGCCAGGCCGACGGGTGTCGGCGGTGAGATCGGGGTCATGGGAATGCCGATGCTGCCTCCGCCGTAGGTGCCGCTCGCTACGGCCGCGCCGAACAGCGCCTGGACGCTGCGTACCTCGTAGTGGTCACCCGCCTGGAGCACGCCCGACAAATCCACCGGCACTGAAGGCTGGACGCCCCAGTTGTACACAATGACGGTACCCCGGCCGGCCTCGTACACGTTCGGCTGCACGGCTACGCGCGCGACGAGCGGCGTCCCGGCACCTGCCACGTCCGTTCCGGAAAGCCCGGTCGCTCCCTGCCAGCCGCTGAACGTGTAGTCCGTGCTCAGGTACCGCCACGCCGCCGCAAGCGGGTCCTGGTAGTATTGATTGCTGCTCCATGTCTTCCCGGCCAGATTCGAGTCGGTCAGTATCACAACCTGGTCCACCCCGATCAGCGTGTCGCCGGTCACGACCGCCGCAGTCCAGTCCTCCACCGTCAGGACCGGATTCCCGCCCACGATATAATTCCCGCCAGCCGCGAGACTCCCGCCTCGCACGCCGCCGTAGCCGAACCGCACGTTCAGCTCGGACATGCTCGGCGCATAGTACGTCATGTTGGAGAGCACGGTGCTGTTGTTCACCGGCTCTTCCCCCCCGATCTGCATGTTCCCCGCGCCGGACGTGCCGGGAAGCGCGAGGGAACCGTTGTCGAACGAGACATTTCCTTCCACGCGGACATTGTTGAGCCCGCCGTCACCCAGATCACTGTATTCGTGGACGCCGAACCCGTATTGGTTGAAGAGCACGTTCTCGCGCACCAGCTTCGTACCCGCGTCGTTCTTCACGTAGATCGCGTGTCCGTGGCCGCGGTCGCCCGCGCCACCCTGCCAACCGTTGTTGTAGACGACGCATCCGTAGATCTCGACCCCCGGCGCCCCCGGCTCGGTATAGATCCCGGTGCCGCCGTCGTGTACCAGGAGGTTGATCAGCTTCACGTTCGCGGTGTAGCGTACGTACACGGCGTCCATCCGAGGATTCGTACGATCGGGCGTCGAGACCTGCACTTCCAATCCCCAGAAGTACGTCCACGCGCCGTCGATCTTCAGCGTATTGCTCGAGCCATCACCGGCCAGCGTGGCCCGCTCGCCTGGATACCGGCGGACCACGATCGGCGCCGCCGCGGTCCCCGTCAGCGTGCTCGTGAAGGTCCCCGCGTAGGTTCCGCCGCGCACCCAGATCGTATCTCCCGGGCGCACCATCCCGTTCCCGCCCGCCAGCGCAGTGGCGAGGTCCCAGGGACGGCTCGTGCTGCCGTCGCCCGCGTCGGTTCCACCGGGGGCGGCGTAGTAGCCGACCCGGCTGCCCGGCGGCAATCCCGCCGGTCCCCCCGACTGACAGCCGACGGCCGCCAACACACCGGCGCAAGCCCCGCGAGTCCACCACAGTCGCCCGCGGAGTCCTCCACCGAGGAACATGGCCTGCCTCTCTATCGCGGTGTTCGCTCCAACAGGAAGACGTTGAACAGCGGGCCCGTCACCGGTGCCGGCGACCGCGCCATTCCGATCGGCGGTGGCGGCGGGACGGCAGTCATCGGAAGGCTGATCGAACCACCCTCGTACGTGCCGCCCGCCACCGGCGCGCCGAACAGGTCCTGCACGTTCCGTACCGCGTAGCGCTCGCCGACGTGCAGCACCTTGGACACGTCCACCGCCGCCGTCGCGAGCCCGCCCCAGTTGTAGACGACGATGTTCGCCCGACCGGGCTCGTACCCATTGGGGCGAACAAACACGGTGGTCCCAGTGGTCGGGGCCGGCGCTACCGCGGGGGTGGCGCCGAGGTCGGTCCGGATATCGACCCCGCCTCCGCCCACGAGGGTGTTACCGTCCACCACGGCATGGCGCCAATGGCCGACGTACAGGCTCGTGGATCCACCGACGGCATAGTTGTTCCGCACCGTCATGGACCCGTTGGGGAGGCCGCTCACCGGGCCGACCTGGAGATTCTTCGCCCCGTAGCGGGGCGGGTAATAAGTCATGTTGTCGGCCACCGTGATGCCGTCGGCGGGCGCCTGACCACCGCCCGCCAGGATGTTAGCCGACTGGGAATTGTTCGAGAGCAAACCGCTGTTGAAGACGACGTTGCCCTCGACGTGGATGTTGCGAAGCTGGCCGCTGCCGGCGTCGGTGTATTCATGCACGCCGAACCCGAACTGATTGAACATGATGTTGTCGCGCACCAGCACGGGGCCCACATCGCTCTTGATGTACATCGCGTGCCCGTGGCCCCGGTCGGACCCCTGATAGCCGATGTTGTACACGATCGAGCCGGAGATTTCCACGTCCGGGTACGTGGTGGAGACGAAGAATCCCGGCCCCCCGTCGTGCACGATGAGATTGACGAACTTGGTGTGCGGCGCGTAGTTCGTCACCATGTCGGCGCGGAAGTTCGAGCTCGTGCTACAGCACCGGGTAGGGTCGGTATTGACGACCTCGAACCCCCAGAAGATGGAATAGGGCCCTTGGACCACGAACGTGTCGTTGAGCGAACCCGCTCCATCGATGATGGCGCGCTCTCCCGGATACTGCCGGACCACGATGGGCGCCGCCGCCGTCCCGGTCAGCGTGCTGTGGAAGGGGCCGCGATAGGCACCCCCGCGCAGCCACACGGTGTCCCCCGGTTGGACCCTCCCGTGCCCGCCCGTCAGTGCCGTCGCGAGATCCCACGGCCGGGTGCGGCTGCCGTCGGCCGCCGCGGAGCCATGCGGGGCAGCATAGAATCCCACGCCTTTCATCGACGCGGTCGCCGCCTGCCCTACCAGACTCCCCGTCGTCACAGCGGTGAGCGCACACAGCCTTGCGGCGACTCCGCGGGCAGTCACAGACGGTTGGAGGTCGGGTCCATGCTCACCCCGTTGAACCTACGGCTCAGATGATCCGGCGGACAGCCGGCCCTACTGGGCGCCGCCAGAAAGCACACGCCCCGGGCGCGACACGTCGCGTCCGGGGCGGCATCACACGGCAGGGTCGGCTACGGCAACGTCGTCACGAGGAACACGTTGAAGTCCGGCCCCGTCACCGGCGCCGGGGAGCTCGTCAGCCCGACCGGCGTAGGCGGCGTGATTCCGGCCATCGGGAAGCTGATCGTGCCACCCCCAAACGTGCCGCTGACCAACGGCGCGCCGAACAGATCCTGCACGTTGCGGACCTCGTACCGGCGGCCGACGCTCAGGACGCTCGACAGATCCACCGACACCGAGGCCTGACGACTCCAGTTGTAGATGATCACGTTGGCCCGGCCCGGCTCGTAGGCGTTCGGCCGCACGAACACCAGGGGTTGTGTCGGCTTGGTGCCGGACGTAATCACCGTGTTGCCGGTGATGATCGCGTTGGTCCACGTCCCCTGGCTCATGCCAGTGCCCCCAACCACGTAGTTACCGGTGGCCGTGAGGCCGTCCCCCGAGCCCAGCAACCAGTTCGACCCGCCGATGCCCGGCGAGAAGTACGTCATGTTGTCGATCATCGCCATGTTATTCGCCGGCGGCTGGCCCAGGTTCCCGATGTTCCCCGAGGTCCCTTGGGCCGACAGCGTCCCGCTGTTGAACGACACGTTCCCTTCGAGGTGGATGCCGTTCAGGAGCCCGTCGCCCGTGTTCGTATAGGCGTGGATGCCGTAGCCGTAAGAGTTGAACAGGATGTTGTCGCGCACGACCAGCGGGCCGACGTCGTTCTTCAGGTACATCCCGTGGCCGTGGCCCCGGTCCGAGCCATCGTAGCCGATGTTATAGATGATCGCGCCGTAGATTTCGACATCCCCGTACGGGCTCCAAGTGTAGTAGCCGGGGCCGCCGTCGTGGACGATCATATTGATGAACTTCACATGCGTCGCGTGACTCACCATCATGTCCGCGCGGAAGAACGAGCTCGTGCTGCAGCACCGCGCCGGGTCGCTGTTGGTCATCTCGAAGCCCCAGAAGACGGAATACGAACCGTCGGCGACGAATGTGTCGCTGGTCGATCCACCGCCGTCGATGATGGCCCGCTCGCCCGGATACTGCCGCACCACAATCGGCGCCGCGGCCGTCCCGGTCAGGGTGCTGCGGAACTGGCCGGCGTAGGTTCCGCCGCGCAGCCAGACCGTGTCGCCAGGCTGGACCTTCCCGTTACCGCCGCTCAGCGCCGTGGGCAGGTTCCACGGACGACCACTGCTGCCGTCGCCCGAGCTGGAGCCGTTCGGCGCCGCGTACCATCCCGTGTGCGTACCGGGCGGCGGCGGCGCGGTCACGGTGATCGCCGAGGAGCCGCTCTTGCCCCCGGTCGCGGCCGTGATGGTCGCCGAGCCGATGGTCACACCCGTGACCAAGCCGCTGCTGCTCACACTGGCCACCGAGGTCGCGCTGCTCGACCACGTGATGGTGCGCCCAGTCAAGGTGTTGCCGACCGAGTCCTTCGGCGTTGCGGTGAGCTGCACCGTGTTCCCCGTCGCCACGCTCGCCGACGCCGGGCTCACCACCACGGACGCCACCGGGACGATCGCCGCCGTGATCGTGGACGTACCGCTCTTGCCCCCGCTCGCGGCCGTGATCGTCGCCGAGCCGGCACCCTTCCCCGTCACGAGCCCGCTCGTGCTCACCGTTGCGACCGTAGTGTTGTCGCTCGACCAGGCGATGACGCGGCCGGTCAGCGGATTGCCCGCCGAGTCCTTCGGCGTCGCCGTCAGCTGCACCGTCTGACCGACGTACAGGCTCCCGGATGCCGGGGTTACCGTCACCGATGCCACGGGCACGGTCGTCACCGTGACGCTCGAGGAGGCACTCCGCCCCTCACTCGCCGCCGTAACCGTCGTCGAACCTACGGCCACGCCGGTGACCAGCCCGCTCCCGTTCACCGTCGCCACGCCCGTGCTGCTGCTCGACCAGGTCACGGTCCTCCCGGTCAGCACGGTACCAGTCGAGTCCAGGGTCGTCGCCGTGAGCTGCACGGTCTGCGTCGGCAGCACAGTAGCGGACGCCGGACTGACGCTCACTGAGGCCACGGGCGGGAGGGTCACCGCCACCGTCGCCGTATCCGCCAAGTTGTTTCCCTGACCCCGGGCAATGACCTTCACCCTGCCCGTGTCCGAGCCGGCCTTGAACTTCCCGTAATGGCGCCCGCCTTTGGTGCTGGTATCCGTGATGCTGCCGATCGTCGCGCTCCAGGTCACGGCCGCAACGGCTGTGTCACCAGTGCTCGTGAGGGCCACGGCCATGAAATCGGCCGTCTGGCCTGTCCGAACCGTCATGCTTTTTGGGTAGACCAACAGCTGCGCAACCGTGCCGCTTCCTGTATCGGTGAGCTGG
>Ga0209806_1000186_pt1 | contig 39159 bp, 39 predicted proteins | sample GraSoiAngelo_152_FD_186166 | JGI IMG/M metagenome (GOLD analysis project Ga0209806, IMG submission 186166) | Grasslands soil microbial communities from the Angelo Coastal Reserve, California, USA - 14_1009_12_30cm (SPAdes) (version 2) | ecosystem: Environmental > Terrestrial > Soil > Grasslands ... | reverse complement strand
AAAAAAACCCGGGCAACAACTGCCGCGGGCGGTCGCTTTTTAGCACCTTGTTTAACGTGGCGGCAATACGCGGCAAATCACCACGAGTCGTCGATTGTCCGGCTAAGGATAGCTAACCTCCCCGGAAGGTCAAGCCACCCCCTGCTACCCCGCCGGAACGCGTGCCGGCGCGCCCACGAAGCGCCGGATCGCCGCGAGCGCCCGCTCGAGCTCCGCTGGCTCCGTGGCGTAGCACAGTCGCAGGTGCCCCTCCCCGCCCGGCCCGAACGCCGTTCCCGCAAGCACGGCTGCGTGCTGCTCGGCGAGCAGCCGCTCGGCGAATGACTTGCACGTGAGGCCCGTGCGCTCGAGCACACCGCTGATGTCCGGGAAGCAGTAAAAGGCGCCCGCGGGCGACGCACAGGTGATCCCGTCGATCGCGTTCAGGCCGCGGACCAGCAGATCGCGCTTCGCGCGCAGTCCAGCCACCATGCGAGTGACCGCATCCTGCGGACCCGCGAGTGCCGCGATTCCCGCATACTGCACGAAGGTCGCCGTGCAGGAGACGTTGTTGATGACGAGCGTGGTCATCGCGTCGGTGAGCGACGCCGGCATCACGCCGTAGCCCAGGCGCCAGCCCGTCATCGAGTACCCCTTCGAAAACCCGTCCACGATCACCGTGCGTTCCGACATCCCGGGGAGCGCGGCAATGCTGTCGCGACGCCCGTCGTAGCGGATCTGCCCGTACACCTCGTCCGAGATCACCCACAGATCGTGGCGCTGTGCCAACTCGGCGAGGGTCGTGAGGTCGCGCGCCGTCGCCACGCCGCCGGTGGGGTTGTGCGGCAGGTTGAGGATGAGCACGCGGGTGCGGGGTGTGAGCCGATCCGCGATCGCTGCCACGTGCGGCGCGAACTCCCGCGTCTCGTCCAACGGGTAGTAGACCGGCCGGCCACCGGCGAATCGGACGACCGACTCGTAGATCGGGAACCCCGGGTCAGGGCAGAGCACCTCGTCCCCGGGCGCGACCAGCGAGAGCGCCGTACAGAAGAGCGCCGGCTTCGCCCCGGGTGTGACCACGACGTTCTCGGCCGTGGCGTGCACGCCGCGCGCCGCCAGCGAGCGCGCGATGGCCTCGCGCAGCTCCGGCACGCCTGCCGCCAGGGCGTAGCGAGTGAGGCCGTCGCGCATCGCGCGGACGCCCGCCTCCACCACGTGGGGCGGCGTGGGCATGTCCGGCTCGCCGATCTCCAGGTGTACGACCCGGTGCCCCGCGGCCTCGAGGCGCCTCGCGGCGGCGAGAACCACGTATGCCTGTTCCGTACCGAGTGTGTCGAGCCGCGCCGCCGAATGCATAGACGATCCTGTCGGTGATAACGAAACCCCGGGGCGAGTCCCCCGGGGTCGGGCACTGCTACGCAATGTACGTGGGCTCCTGCTCCGGTGCCCTACCCAATCGGGGGGGCCTACTTGGCGCGCTCCAAATAGGCACCTTCGCGAGGGTCTACGCGTACTTTCTCACCCTCGGAGATGAATTCGGGCACCTGAATCGTCACCCCGTTCGAGAGCTTGGCGGGCTTGGTGCTGGCCGTCTTTGTGGCGCCGCGCATGACGGGAGAGGTTTGCACGACCGTGAGCTCCACGACCGACGGCAGCTCGATGCCCACGGGGCGGCCGTTCAGCCACTCCACCTGGATGTGCATCTCGGGCTGCAGCCAGTCGGCGTGATCCCCCACGGCTTCGGCGTCGAGCGTGTGCTGCTCGTAACTCGTCGTGTCCATCACGTGCACACCACCCTGGTCGCGATACAGGACCTGGAACTCCTTGGTCTCGAGCGGCGCCTCGTCCACGAAGTCGGTGGCGGCAAGGCGCGTGTCGAAAGTGTTCCCCGTGACGAGGTTCCGGAACCGCACCTGCACGAACGCCCGGAGGTTGCCGGGGGTGCGGTGGGTGAAGTCCATCACGCGGCACGGCTGCCCGTCGATCATGACGACGTGCCCGCGGCGGATGTCGGTTGCCTTCATTCAGAACGCTCTCTAGAAGAGGCGGGAAGATAAGCCGGATGGGGGCGGAATCAACGGGGCGACGACGATTCCCCCAGCGACAGCGCTTCCGTCAGGTACCCGACCCGCTCACGCTGCCACCACGCGCCGGTCGTGGCGCGCTCGGTCGGCGTGCTGAAGCGGTACCGGTAATACACGAGCCGCACGTAGCGGGGCGGCGCGCCCGGAAAGGGGTTCTCGCCCAGCAGCGTGAGAACTTCGGGTGTCCCTTCGAGCAGGCGCCGGAGCAGAGGCACCAGCCAGTCCCGGGCGCCCTCGGGGTTGAGCGCCGCGAACCACATTTGCCAATCCAGCCGCGGCATGTGTGGCGCCACGAACGCCGGGTGGCGGGCCGGATCGCCGGGCTTCCAGCGGAACCGATACTCGCGCCAGTGGACCGTGTCGGCACCGCCCTCGATCACGATCTCGAAGCGCTCCGTGGTCATCACGCGGAACAACCCGTACCCGTTCACGGACCGCAGCGGCGCCACAGCGTCGAGCAACGGGTTGGCGAACGCCCCCCCGCCCCGCGTACCGGGCAGCGTCTGCATGATCTCGCGTGCCAAGGCCAGCGCGGCGAGCAACCCGAGCAGTGGTGCGAGGCCGCGGATCGCATACTGCTTCCAGCGAGGCTCCGGATCTCCGGCCGCAAGCCGAAGCGGCAGCACTCGCTGCAGCGCGGCGTCGTCGAGCAGCGAGACGCACAGGACGATCGCCAGCAGGTTGAAAAACCCGTAGTTACCCGTCAGCGCGATCGCGAGCTGGCCGAATACCAGGAGCCCGCATGCCGCGCGGCGCGCCGCTCGCGCCCGAGAACCGCCCCACCGCTCGGGAACCAAGATGAACCACGGGACGAGGAGCTCGATCGCGATGATCGCGATCGTCATCCCCCGATGCATCCACTCAGGGAGCCACTGCGCGTACCACGCCGGCCACGTGGGCAGCGGCTGAGTCCAGAAGTGGTAGTCGAGAGCGGTGAAGTGCAGCCAGGTCGGATCGCCGCTCGCGAGCTTCGTAATACCGGAGAGGAACATGAGCCGGAAGACGAGTCCCCAGACGAGCCATCGCATGACGGCAGAGGGAGCACGCTCGCGCTCGAGGCTGGGACGAAGTTGGACGGGCGCGTACAGCACGGCCAAGAGCCCGGTCTCGAGCAGCAGCCCGTCCCACTGGAACCAGAGGAACGTCTGGCCGACCACGCTGAGCGACAGGTACGAGATCCAGAGCAGCAGGAGGACCGGGGCCTGGGCGACCCCTGCTACAAGCAGCAGCGCGAGCGCCGCGCCGGCCCAGCCCAGTACCTGCAGCACGCCGTCGCTCGCTCCCATCCAGCAGAGCGTCGGAAACAGCCGGTAGGCCCCGTGCCCGTAGGCGGCATGCGCCCGCTGGAGGAATTCGCCCGCCGGCAGGATGCCCCGACTTCCCACGAGGCCCGTGATTTGCAGCGTAAGCGAGATAAAGGCGACGAAATACACGACGCCGAGCAGGCGGAGGAACAGCCAGCGCGAGAGGACGTAGCTCTGGGGGCCGGCACGGGTGGCCAAACCCTCGGTGATGTCAGCCGTTGTGCCCTCGCCGGGAAGACGGTAATAATGATGGTGGAAACACGCCCCTGTCCCGAGCCGAACTGTGCCCAGCCTTCCGGTGTAGCACTTGTCCAACACAGCGGTGGTCCACGTCAGACATCCCTGTGACCCACGTCACGCCAGTCCTGGCAGGAGGTTGAGAAAGATGACCCGCAATTGCCGTCGCCTTGTGCGCGGCGCGTGGCTCCCCATCGCGCTACTCGTCGCCGCAGGGTGCAAGCAGGGACCGTCCCCGGAGGTACAGGCACGCATCGACAGCCTGTCCCAGGCGTCGTCCCAGCGCGACCGGTTGATGCAGGAGGTCGCGGAGAACACCCGGCTCGTGAGCGAGATCAGTCGCGAGCTCTCCAGGGTGAACGTCCCGGCGCGCGCGCTCAAGGTGACCGGTGAGTCGCCGCTCCGTGCCTCGCGCGACACGCTGATCCAGAAAATCCGCTACATGACCACGCGGGTGAAGGACCTGGAGCCACGGCTCAAGGCGAGCGAGCAGCGCATCAAGGATCTCACCTCGCTGTCCGACAGCCTGCGGAACGAGCTCGCGGCGACGATGCAGAACCTCCAGGGCGTGATCGACAATCAGAAGGAGACGATCGACGCGCTCACGCTCCAGGTGGAGACGCTCACCGCCGAGAACTCGGCCCTCCGGGACACGCTCGAGAACATGTCCACGATCTCGAACACGGTCTACTACGTGGTCGGCACCAAGGACGAGCTCGAGCAGAAGGGCATCATCCAGGAGGAAGGCGGCGCCCGGTTCCTCTTCGTCCTGTGGAAGAGCGGGAAGACGCTCGTCCCGGCGCGGAACCTCGATCCCGGCGTATTCACGGTGGCGGACCGACGTCACTTCACTGAGCTGCCGCTGCCCGCGTCCGACAAAGAGTACCGGATCGTGTCGCGCCAGGATACGTCGGCGCTCGAAACGCCGCCGGACCACGACGGCAAGATCAGCGGACACGCCGTGAAAATCGCGGACCCCGCGAAGTTCTGGGCCAACTCGAAGTATCTCATCATCGTCGAAGGCTGAACGCAACTCGAGGGGGCTGGCGGCGCTTGACCGGAAACACTCGCGCCGCTAGCCTCACCCTGTGGTCCTGATCGCAGCGCTGGTCACCCGGTCTCTTGAGCCCGGACCGGTAGACCTGTGGCGGGGCGGCACCAGTTTTGTTGCTGGTTCGGTCGCCCGGGAGTGCATCGGATCACGCCAAGAACACGGCCGCTAGGCACGCACGGGGGCGCAGGACTTGCGAATGCCCGCCGATGCGCCCGCACGAACTGAACGAGAAGGGGGGCTCATGCACGGAGTAATCAGGCGGTATCGGGTGAGGCTTGGCACGGTGGAGCAGGCGGCCCACTACGCCGAAAAGGGGTTCCTGCCCATCGTCCGCGACATCCCGGGCTTTGTCTCCTGCCACCTGCTGGACGCGGGGAACGACATCCTGACCTGCATCGCGCTGTTCGAGACCGAGCAGGGGGCTGCGGCGGCGGTACGCGCCTCGCGCGACTGGTTCCGCGACGAATGGTCGTCGTTCCGGCCGGTGCCACCGGAGTTGACCATCGGTGAGGTCCTGGCCCGCGCCACGGCCGATCGGCGTGCCGCAGACCGCCGGCAGCTGGCCCTGGTGGGCGCCGCCACCTGGAGCGGCCCCGAGCGCCGGGTGAACGGCGACCGCCGGATCGAGGCGCCGAGCTGGGCGGCAGCGGGCTGACGCCTAGCCGCGTCCCCTAAAAGCCTCGTACAGGTCGTCGAGCACGGCCGCGCCTCGCTCGAGGCGCGCGTCGTCGCTCGCGTGCCGCCGCACGATGCCGGCGATCATCCGCTCCAACCCCGCCGTCTCGGTGCGCCCGAACTTTCCGTCCTTGCAATCGATGTCGTGCACCAGCTCCCCGATGACGACGAGCCCCGGGTCGATGAGCCCGAAGCGCGCCGCCAGCGTCTCGAAGGTGCAGCGGTCGCCCTCGTGCGTGTACTCGGCCTCGAACATGTCGAAGCGCAGCTCATCCGGCGCCGTCCGGGCATCCTGCGCCGCGACGAACCGGAACCGGGCCTTCGGGTCGATGAAGCGGCGGATGAGCCAGGCGCTGGCGATCCGGTCCACGTGCACGCCGCCGCGGGTCACCCAGGTGCGTCCGTGAACCGGGAGCGCGTGCCTTACGTCGGCCAGTCGGGGCCGACCGGCAGGCTTGTGGCGGTCGCGCGCCCGAGTCATTGCTGCCTCCGCGGCACGGCGCCCTGCGGCCCCGAAGTGATCGAGCGCCACGATCTCCGCGAGCCGGCGCTCGAGTCGCGCCACTTCGCCTGACGACTCGCGCTCCCCACCGCCCTCCCGTGCCACTTCCGCCGCCGCCCGCGCCAGCTCCGCGTACTCGGCGTCGCGCTGAGCTCGGAACAGCGCCTCGATTTGTCTGTCCGAGAGGCCGTCCACGAACGCCGCCTGGCAGACCGACGCCTCGCCGCCTCCCGCCACGATGTCGCGCCGCACCCACTGAAAGTCTTCGGTTGCCTGCTCCGTGTGGGGCAGCACATAAACGGAGTTCTTGATCGCCACCGCGCCGATGCGCTGCAGCCGGCGCCAGATCTTCACGCGGAAATAGTCGGGCTTGGGCGGCAGCTGATGGATGAGGAGCAGCCAGCGTCCTCCCGGAGTCTCCGGGGCGCGACGCTTCCCGAGCGGCTGGCTGCGCGCCCGCCGCCCAGTCACCACAGGTTCCGCACACCGGAGCCCGCGGCGCGCCGCCTTCCCGGCAGGGACCCGCCGGCCGTGCCGGCCGGCCCGAGCTGCGCGTCGGCGCCGAGGGCACCGGTTGCAGCATTGAAGAAGTGCTCGCCCGCTGCGGCCTGCGTGAGGGCGGCGACTTCCTGCTCGGAAAAGTGGCACCGCAGCTCGGCCAGCACGGATTCCGGAATGCCGCCCGCCCCCTCGGCGTAGCGCGTCACGGCTTCGGTGAACGCCAGCGCGGCGCGCTCCCGCGGCGAGAACAGCGGGCTCGCGGCATGGCGTCGCAGCGCCCCCAGCTCCGCGACGGGAAGGAACGATCCGCGCCACCGATGGACACCGTGCTCGATGCACCAGCGGCACCCCGCGAGCTCTGCCGCGAGTTGCCGCACGAGCAGGTCGACACGCGGCTCGAGCGCCGCCCCGCTCGCGAAGCGTTCCATCCGCACATAGGCCGGCAGGACGCCCGGCCCGGGGAGGCGCGCCGGGGGCGGAGCGGAGAGCGTCTTCCAGATACTCGACAGCAAGCGCAATAGTATCATGTATATGATACAACTGTATCATGCCTCGATCCACGTCGCAACCCCCTCCCTTCCCCCTGCGCCCGTCCCCGTATTTCTTGGCTGTCATGTCCTTCGCCCGCCGCCTCTTGCTCCGAGCATCCCGCAGCACCTGGCTGGCGCGCCAGCTCTCCGAGCGCGCGTTCTTGCGCCGCGCCGTACGGCGGTTCATGCCAGGGGAGGACCTTGGTGCCGCGCTCACTGCAGCGGCCGACCTCGCCCGTGAGGGCATCGGCAGCGTGCTCACGCAGCTGGGCGAGCAGGTCACGGGCCGCGATGAGGCGGCGCGTGTGCGCGATCACTACCTGCGAGTGCTCGAGGAAATCCGGCAGCGCCAACTGCCCGCGGAAATTTCCGTCAAGCTCACCCACCTCGGGCTCGACCTGAATCCCAAAGCATGCTTCCAGGACCTGCTGGCGCTCGCGGCTCGTGCCGCTGCCGCCGGGGCGTTTCTGTGGATCGATATGGAAGAGTCGCGCTACGTGGACGCCACGCTGGAGCTGTTCCAGGCCGTCCGCGCCGCCCATGCGAGCGTCGGCGTGTGCCTGCAGGCGTACCTGCGCCGCACGCCGGGCGACCTCGAGGCGCTGCTCCCGCTCGCGCCCGCGATTCGCCTCGTGAAGGGCGCGTACAACGAGTCGCCGGACGTGGCCCTTCCGAAAAAGCGCGAGGTGGACGCCGCCTACGCCGTGCTCGCGGGGCGGCTGCTCGAGCGCGCTGCACGAGGCGAGGCGCGGGCGGTGTTCGGCACGCACGATCTCGGCCTCATCGCGCGGCTGCGCGAGCGGGCCCTGGCGCTCGGGGCCGCACCGGGAGGGGGAGCGTACGAGGTGCACATGCTCTACGGCATCCGCGCCGCGGAGCAGCGCGCGCTCCGGAGCGACGGGGTACCGGTGCGCGTGCTGATCAGCTACGGGACGCACTGGTTCCCCTGGTACATGCGGCGACTCGCCGAGCGCCCGGCGAATGTGTGGTTTGTGGTCAGGAATCTCGTCTAGCGTGGGCATGTTTCCCCGGCCTTCGTCGTTCCCACTCTGAAGAGTGGGCCCAGCAACACATTGCGCTTGAAGCGCAGTGCAGTATCGGGCCTACGCCTCCGGCGTGGGAACGGGAACGAGGACACGACGACTTGAGCCCAGGGTCCTATCCCACGACCTTTCCTGGCGTGATCACCCCCACTCTGACCCCCACTCCAGAGCTCGATCGCTGGCGCCGCGAAACGCCGGGCTGCCGGGATCGGATCCATCTCAACAACGCGGGCGCCGCGCTCATGCCTCAGGCAGTGCTCCAGGCGCTCACCGGGCACCTCGAGCGCGAAGCGGCGATCGGCGGCTACGAGGCAGAGGACGAAGCCGAGCCCCGCGTGCGCGAGACGTACGAGCTGCTGGCGCGTCTGCTCGGCGCCGCGGCCAGAAACCTGGCCATCGTCGAGAACGCGACCGTGGCCTTCAGCCAGGCGGTGTCCGCCTTCGACTTCCGCCCGGGCGACCGCATCGTCACGACGCGGGCCGACTACCCGTCGAACCAACTGACGTACCTGTCGCTCGCGCGCCGCGTGGGCGTCGAGACGGTGCGTGCCGACGACCTCCCTGAGGGCGGGGTCGATCCCGAAAGCGTGCACCGGCTCGCGAGCCACGCCCGTACGCGCCTTGTCGCCCTGAGTTGGGTACCGACCAACTCGGGGTTGGTGCAGGACGCCGCGGCCGTGGGAGCGGTGTGCGCCGAGCTCGGCGTGCCGTACCTGATCGACGCCTGTCAGGCGGTGGGACAACTGGGGGTGGATGTCGGCGCGCTGCGCTGCGATTTCCTGGCCGGCACCGGACGCAAATTCCTGCGCGGCCCGCGGGGCATCGGCTTCCTGTACGTGTCCGATCGGATGCTCGAGCGCGGCGCCTTCCCGTTGTTCCTCGACATGCGGGGCGCGGACTGGACCGACCCGGACGCCTTCCGGCTCGCCGACGGCGCGCGCCGGTTCGAGAACTGGGAGTTCGCCTACGCGCTCGTGGCGGGTCTGGGCGCGGCGGCGCGCTACGCGCTCGCCGTGGGCGCAGCCGGCCGCGAGCGCGCTTGCCGGCTCGCCGCCCTGCTGCGCCCGCAGCTCGCGGACATTGCGGGCGTGCGGGTGCTCGATCGCGGACGGGCGCAATGTGCCATCGTGACCGTGGATGTGGCGGGCCGGGATGCGGCCGATCTCAAGCGCCGCCTCCGGCAGCGAGGCATCAACACGAGCTCCGCGGACCGGAAGTCGGGGGTGCTCGACATGGACGAGAAGCGCGCCAGCACCGTGCTCCGTTTCTCTCCTCACTACTACAACACGGAGGACGAGCTCGAAACCGCCGTCGCGGCGCTCGCCGAGCTCGCGCGCTCGTGAGCGTCGCGCGACCGGGCAAGATCATCGGCATCGGGCGGAACTACCGCGACCACGCCGCGGAGCTGGGGAATACGGTGCCCGCCAAGCCGCTCCTGTTCTTGAAACCACCCACCACCGTCATTGGAGACGGCGCGGCGATCGTGCTGCCACCGGAATCGCAGCAGGTCGACTTCGAAGGCGAAATCGGCGTCGTCATCGGACGGCCGCTCCGGCGGGCAACCGAGAGCGAAGCGCGCGCCGGCATCGCCGGGATCACGTGCGTCAACGACGTGACCGCGCGAGACCTGCAGCGGACCGACGAGCAGTGGACCAGCGCGAAAGGCTTCGACACGTTCTGCCCCGTCGGCCCCCGCGTGGTGCCGGTGGACGCGCGGCGACTCGATGAGCTGGAGGTGTACTGCCGTGTGAACGGCAAGCAACGGCAGCACGGCCGGGCGCGCGACATGGTGTTTTCCATTGTCACGCTGGTATGCGTCGTCTCGCACGTCATGACCCTCGAGCCGGGGGACCTGATCGCCACGGGAACGCCCGCCGGCGTCGGGCCGCTCGCGCCCGGCGACGTGGTCGAGGTGGAGATCCCCGGGGTTGGGGTGTTGCGGAATCCCGTGGTCGGAGAGGCGCGATGAAGCGGCGGTGCGCTGCGCTTGCGGCCGCGATGCTCGTGTCGCGGATGGCCCTGGGGGCGCAGGCCCCGAGGAGCCAGCACGCCATGGTGACTCAGCTCGTCGGCACGACTCAGGTGACGATCGTCTACAACCGGCCGAGCGCGCGGGGCCGGACGCTCTTCGGAAAGGGCGGGGTGGTGCCGTGGGGCAAGGTGTGGTGTCCGGGCGCCGACACGGCCACCACGATCGCGCTGAGCAGGGACATGGTGGTTGGAGGACAGACGCTCGCCGCGGGGAAGTACAGTATCTGGGCCATCCCCGGCCCCGACGAATGGACGCTGATTTTCAGCCGGGCGGCGGACGTGTTCCACATCCCCTACCCCGGCGAGACCCAGGACGCGTTGCGGCTCAAGGTGAAGCCGCAACCGGGAGGGGGGGCACCGTTCATGGAATCACTGGCATTCTACTTCCCGGCCGCCGACTCGGAACGGGCGCTCCTGAACTTGCAGTGGGGCGAGACGATCGTGCAGGTCGCGCTCGCAGTGAAGTAGCAGCCCGTTCGGGTCAATCCCGGTAGGCCTTCCACGCCCGGTAATGCACATCGGCCTCATCCAGGAATCCCTCGTGACTCGGGTGCCAGCCGAGCAAGCGGACGACCTTGCGCGCATCGATGTGCTGGCTCAACGCGAGCGCGTCGGCAAAGTCGCCCAGAGTTTTCCGGGCCTCGACGAGGGGCGTGGGGCGGACTTCCCCCTGGTACCCGGCCGCGCGTGCCGCCGCCGTGGCCATCTCGAGGACCGTAAAGCGCGATTGATCGTTCACGTTGAAGATCTCGGCAGCCAGGCCGCTTGTCGCCACGCGCACGTAGGCGTCGGCCAGGTCATCGACATGAACCATGGGGACGCGGTTGCGACCATCCCCCACCACCAACGGCGGACTTCCGGTGCTCGGCCCGGCGAACCACTGGCCGGTCAAACCACCGGGGCCCCCATAGACGTCGCCGGGTCGGATGACCAGGCCCCGCACGCCACCGGCCTGGAGCACGATTTGCTCGTGAGCGGGTCGCCAGGCGACGAGCTTCGGGGGATTGGGTGGGGTCGTCTCGTCCACCATGCGGTCGCCCGTGTCGCCGTACACCCAGACGCCGCTCGTGAAAATGAACGTCTTGGGCTTGGCGCCCCGGCGCCCGGCCTCGAGCAGCGTGTCGATCGCCGTCCTGTCCTTGGCCACTCCATTCGCCGAGTAGTCGAACCCGGTATGGACCAGGAGGGCACATTCACTGGCGACGTCGAGATAGGTCTTCGGATCGGCCAGGTCACCGATAACCGGTTCGATCTCATGTTGCAGAAGGCGGCGCGCTTTCGTCTCGCTCCGGGCCAGGCCCCAGACGCGATAGCCCGCCCGCCGCAGCGCCGCCGCGACGGCGAACCCGATGAACCCTGTGGCGCCCGTGACGAAGACTTGCATTCACCCCGAACCGTCGCGCACGCGTCCGGGTTCACCCGGCACCGCCCCATTGTCCACGCCCGTAATCCGCTCGAACCGCTCCTGGACCCGTCCCGCCTGCCGCTCGCTCTCCTCGAAGCGCTTCTGGGCGTTGGCGAGGTGCGCGCCGACCGTCTGGAACGCCGTCCAGAACGCCTCGAATTGCTGGCGTAGGCCGCCGAGCTGGTCCTGGATCTCGCGGGCCTGCTGGTCCACCCGCATCCCCTTGAGGCCGTGGAGAATGACCAGCAGGTAGGCGTAGAACGTGTGGGGCGACACGGGGATGACGCGGCGGCGCAGCGCGTGACCGAGGACGCTCTTCGCATCTCCCGGATCCTCCGCGCGCAGCACCGCCTCGTAGTACACGTTCTCGGCCGGGATGTACATCAGCGCGAAGTCATAGGTGCCCTCGTCGGGACGGATGTACTTGTCGGCGATCTCGTCGATCCGCTCCTTGAGGGTGCGCGCGAACGTGCGTGCCTCCCGCTCGGCTTCGACGCCGGTCGTGGCGAGCAGCCGTTGGCACGCTTCGAGCGGAAACTTCGCGTCCACGGGTACCAGGCGGTCGCCGAGCCTGAGGACCGCATCCACCCGTTCGCCGGAGCGGAACACGTGTTGCATCTGGTAGTGGGAAGCCGGGAGGATCTGTCGCAGCAGCTCTTCGAGCCAGATCTCGCCGATCGTGCCCCGCAGCTTCGGCACCTGGAGCAGCTGCTGCACTTCGGTCACGGCGCTGCCCATCGTCTCGAGGCGTTTCGTCGCCTCGCCGAGCGCCCCGAGCCGCTCGTGCACGTCGCGCAGCGTGCGAGTCTGGTCCGCGCTGCCCCGCAGCACCAGCAGCGCGAGCAGCACGACGAGGACGACGATCGCGATCGCGACCGCCGCTGACATGCTACGGCAACCTGGTCATGGAGCGGGTAATCTACTCCTGGTAGGCGCGGATCCGCTCACCGTCCCCCGCCGCGCGCGCCTGGATGAGTGCTGCGCCGGCGTGCTCGAGGAGGCGGTCGGGTGCGAGCGGCGTCGCGTGCAGGTCGGCGACGGCCTCGTAGCCCGCCCGGACCCGCAACGGCGGCAACCCGGAGGGTCTCGGCCCCGCGGTTTCGAGCGCCTGCGTCAGCCGTCGGGCCATCTGCACCGCGCCACCGGGGGTGGTCGAGGGGGCAAGCACCGCGAACTCGCTCCGGCCGAGGCGTCCGATCGCGTCCGACGCGCGGCCCTGCGCCTGGAGGATCTCCCCGGCGTACGCGACCGCTACGGGTGGCGCCGCGAGCGGCGTGGGATGGCCGTTTTGCGACTCGAGCTCGACGGCGAGCGCGACGCACGCGAGCGGGGCGTGACGGCGGAACGCATCCGAGACCAGCTCGCGGGCCCGCCGCTCGAGGCCGCGCATGGTGTACAAGCCGCTCGCCGGCTCCACTGCGGCTTCCTCCAAGGCCCGATCGGTTTCGAGCTTGACGCGCGTGAAGGCGTCGAGTTTCAACACCAGCTCTTCCCCGTTCACCACCAGGCTCAAGTAATCCCATGCTCCCGCCTCGAGCGCGGCGAGGCGTTGTTGCTTGGTCGCCGGCGTGGAGGTGATCAAGAAGATGGGGGTGTGCCAGGAGACGGCCCGATGCTGGCGAAGGCTGCGGCACACCGCGACGCTGTCCAGGTCCTGGAGGTTCGCGTCCATGAGAACGACGTCCGGCCGCGTGGCGGGCGCCCGGTCCAGGAGCTCGCGTCCGCTCCCCACGGACACGACTTTGTACCCGAGCGGCTCAAGCATGCTGTCCAGCGCCTGGTTGAGCCACGTGCCGGAGTTCGCGATCAGCACGACGGGCGAACGGGTGAACGGCGCGCGCGGAGGCATGGTGAAGTGAATGTGGCGACGGCGCTCCGGGGGAGAACCGGGCAACACCCTAGATGCGGTCGGGAGAAGACCCGGGTCAGGGGGTGATGAGGCCCTCGCGGATGGCATAGCGGACCAAGCCCGCGACGTCATGGACGTTCAACTTCTTCATTACACGCCCGCGGTGAAACTCGGCCGTCTTGGGGCTGATCGCGAGCAGTGCCGCAACCTGTTTGGTCGACTTGCCTTCGGCCACGAGCTGCACCACCTGGCGCTCACGTGAGGTCAGCCGGCTGCGGTCTTCCGCGGCAGCGGCCCGGCAGGCGTCCACGACGGCCTGAGAGACGCCCGCCCCGACGTAGAACCCGCCGCGCGACACCTGTTGGATGGCCTGGGCGAGATCTTCTCCCGCCTGGGTCTTGAGCACGAACCCCCGCACGCCGGCGCGTACCGCGTCCGTCACCAGGCGCTCCTGCTCGAGCGCCGTCAGCATCACGACCTGCGTTTCGGGGCACGCCTCCACGATCTGTTGCGCGGCATCGATGCCGTTCAGGAGCGGCATCATGATGTCGAGCACGGCGACGTCCGGCTCGAGCTCCCGCGTGACCTCCACGGCCGCCCTGCCGTCGGACGCCTCAGCCACGACTTCGAGGCCGTGCCGTTCGAGCAGGGCGCGCACGCCCTGCCGCAGCACCACGTGGTCGTCGGCCAGCACTACGCGTAGCGACATCGTTCCTCCGCGGGTCCCGAGCTCCTCTATACGGAACGACCCGGCACGGCGTCAAGCGGCCCGCGTCACCCGAAACGGGAAGTACCCGTCCGGTAGCGGGTTATCGTTACTGTTCAAGTATGCCGTCGGAACCTTCGCGCCTCTCCAAGTCGCGCTATCTCTCCGGCCTCCAGTGTCACAAGCAGCTGTGGTGGCGCGTGCACGAGCCCGACGCGCCGGAGCTCTGCCCCACGCCCGGGCAGCAGAACCTGTTCGCCCAGGGCCGCGACGTGGGCGAGCGCGCCCGAGGGTACGTGCCCGGGGGCGAGTTGATCGATCTCCCGTTCTACCAGTACGACAACAAGGTGACGGCCACGCGCGCGGCCCTGAACCGTGACGTGCCGGCGATCTACGAGGCCTGGTTTCTGGCGGACGAGACCTACGTGGGGGTCGACATTCTGGAGCGCACGTCCCGCGGCTACACGGTGATCGAGGTGAAGGCGTCGAACAGCCGCAAGCCGGAGCACCTTCCCGATGCGGCCGTGCAGGTGCACGTGCTGCGGGGCTCGGGCCTCCAGGTGGAGCGCGCCGAGGTCATGCATCTCAACCCCCACTGCCGCTACCCGGACCTGTCGAACCTGTTCGTGCGCGAGGACGTGACCGCATTGGTCGAGGCCGCCCTGATCGGCGTGCCCGATGAGCTCGTGGCGCAGCAGCGGATGCTCGAGGGACCGCTCCCGGACGTCCCCATAGGGGAGCATTGCACCAACCCGTATGCTTGCCCCTTCATCGAGCGCTGCTGGCCTGAGCTCCCCGACCACCATGTCAGCAAGCTGTATCGGATCGAGCGCAAGCGGGCGCTCGAGCTCGAGGCCGACGGGTACGCGACGATCTATGACCTGCCCTCGGACTTGGAGTTGTCGGTGATCCACGCGCGCCAGGTGAAGGCGGTGCAGAGCGGGCGGATGGTGGTGGAGCCCACGCTTCCCAAGGCGCTCGCTCAGTTCGCGTCACCGCTCGCGTTTCTCGATTTCGAGACGGTGAGCCTCGCAATCCCGCGCTGGCCGGGGTGCCGGCCGTGGCAGCAGGTGCCGGTGCAGTTCAGCGTTCACATCGAGGAACGGGGCCGCGGTCTGGTGCATCACCGATGGATCGCCGACGGGCCGGAGGATCCGCGTCCCGCACTGGCGGAGGCGCTGGTCCAGGCGTGCGCGGGCGCGCGCAAGATCGTGGCCTACCACGCGAGCTTCGAGCGCGAGTGCATCAAGCGGCTGCGGGAGGCGGCGCCGCACTTGGACAAGGACCTCGAGCGGATCGAGAAACACCTCGTGGACCTGCTGCCGGTGATCCGCAGGCATGTGTATCACCCGGACTTCGGGGGCGGATTCAGCATCAAGAAGACACTGCCGGCGCTCGTGCCCGGACTGTCCTATACGGATCTGAAGGTGCAGGACGGCGAAGTGGCGACGGTGGAGCTGCAGCGGCTGATGCTCGAGGGCGACCGGACGCCGCCGGCCGAGCGGGCGGCGCTCCGCGAGGCGTTGCTCGCCTACTGCGAGCGAGATACGTGGGCGATGGTGAAACTGCTCGAGAAACTCAGGAGCCTGGTGGCGGATCAGCTGGAGCTGTTTTGATGCAGCTTGAGATCCCATGCGCCTCGTGCCTCCCGCTGCGTCAAGGCAACGCCGGTCAGGAACAACAGCAACATGGTCCACCCGACGATGCTGTACCCGGCGATGTAGGAGAAGGCCTGGTTCCCGACGACGTCGCGCCCCTCGAGGCCGCTCACGAGCATCAACGCCCAGAGGGCGGGCAGGACCATTCGCAGGGACTTGGGGAGCGTAGCGGACCGGACCGCCAGGAAGCTAGAGAACACGAACAGGAGCGTCACGAGGTGAGCGCGCCAGGTAATGGGCGACAGCAGATGGCTGATCAGGAATACCGTGCTGAGCTCGACCGCGGACAGGGCGGCGCCACGGGCCCGCAGGAGACCGAGGTTGCCGAGGAAGAGGAGAAAGAGCAGGATGGCGGCGCCCCGATAGACGAGCGCGGTCGTCCTGTCCGATGCCGGGAGGAATGCGTAGTCCAAGTGCTCGGGGGTCTCCGCCGGTTGCATCATCCGATAGACCATAGCTCCGAGGTTCTGGACCCGGCTGTCAGTGAGGACCTGGCCATGCTGGAATCCTGCGAGGAACGAGTGGTAGTACTCCGAAAGCTCGGCGCTGCCGGTCGCGGGCCCGCGCATCAGCAGCGGCCCGGCCACGCAGGCGAGCGCGATCGGCGGCACCGCCAACGCGGCCCGCCGCCTGCCGCGCAGCACCAGCCAGATCACGAAGAACACCGGCGTGATCTTGATCGCGGACGCAACCACGAAATACGCGGCCGAGCGGACATCCCACCCACGCAGGTGCGCATCGACACCCAAGAGGGCGAGCACGAAAATTACTTCGTTGATCTGCACGTGGCTGAAGTTGTCCAGGAAGAACACCAGCGACAGCGCGACGCCGAGGACGAGCGGCAGCGGGCCCGTGGCGCGATCAGGAAGCGTCTGCTCGATGATGCGTTTCGTCAGAGCGATAGCAACGCCGAGCAACAGCAGGTTGACAAAGGATAGGATCTCAGCCGCGATCGACAGCGGAAAGACGGCGAGCAGCTGGAAGACCATCGCGGCGAATGGCGGGTAAATGTAGCGTCGGGCACCCGGGAGGTCGCTGTGGTACAGGGGAGCCCCGGACGCGAAGTTGCGCCCAGCCTGCCAGAACACGTGAAAATCGCCGCCGACCGCTTGCCCCTTGCCGCGGTCGATGGCGATCACCAGCGCAATGGCGCAAACGCCGGCTGCGAGAGCGAGCTGGCGGGCGCGCTGCGGAGGGGAGGTTATGGTGAAGCGGCTGGACAAACTCAGGAGTTCAGTGGCGGATCAGCCGGACCCGTTCTGAGGCGGCTTTTCGGCCTTGCCGTCCGCGGACTCGAGCTCGTTGAGCGCCGCCCGCACTGCCGTGGCGTGGTCGCGCTCGGAGCTGCGGTATACATCCTGGGTGCTGCTGCCCCGCACGACCCGGTATTCACGAGCGCCCAGGGCGCTGACGCTGGCGTATTCGCGCACGTCCCAGAGGTCCTTCCCGCGGCACCGTGGGTAACGCTCCCGCACGTTGGACAGCTCTTCCGCGGTGAGAATTGCGCCTTGCAGCTCGACATGGGCGCGTAGCAGACCCGGAAAGTCGCCGGACTCGATGCTCATAGGATGGCCCCCAACCGCTGCACCGTCTCGAACCACGGCCACCACGCACCGGCGCCGGCTTTAAACCGCACATACTGCACACCTTACACTAGCCCACCGGACGCCCGGCGGCAATGGCGGCCGCGAAATCCTCCGGCGTATCCACATCAGCGAGCAGTGCTTCCGGCCGATCCACATACATCGCTTCCTGCTTGTGAGCCTGCACGACCGCCTTGCCGCACCCCTCCCCCGTCCATGCGAGCAGCTCGGCGAACAGGGCGCGCCGGAACAAGAGCGGCGGCGCCGTGACGTCGCCGTAGCGGGAGACCACGAGCGGCGCCGCGGTGCCGCGCGCCGCCGCGACCAGCAGCGCGAGCGTTTCCGCCGTGACGCGCACCATGTCGCCCAGCATCACGACCACGGCTGCGACATCGGCGCCGAGCGTGTCCAAGCCTCGATGCAACGAGCCGCTCGTCGGACCGGTGTAATCGGGATTGTTCGCGAACACGAGCGGAAGGTCCTTCAGCTCGGCGCGCACACGTGCTGCCTCGTGGCCGATCACCACCACCACGGGCGATAGCCCTGCTGCGAGAGCGCGTTTGGCTGCCCGTCGCACGAGCGATTCGCCGTCGAGCTCGAGCAGCATTTTGTTCTTGCCCATGCGGCGCGACGCGCCGGCCGCCAGGATCACGCCCGCGACGCGAACAGTCTCAGTCGCTCGGAGCATGGATAGCGGCGCGCCGCTCCCTCAGTGACCGGGCCCGGCGCCCGGAGCGCACCGCGAGAATCTCGGCGATCACGGCCAACGCCACCTGCTCGGCGCCGTCGGTCCCGATGTCCAACCCCACGGGGCCGTACAGCCGCGCCTCGTCCATCGGTCCCTCGGCAGCCAGGTTGTGAAGGATGCGCTCGGTGCGCTGGCGCGGGCCCAACATCCCGACGTAGGAGACGGGCGTCCTCAAAAGCGCGCGCACGTATGCCTGATCGTCCGCGAAGTTGTGGTTCATCACCACGGCGTAACACTCGGCGTCGAGGGCCAGGGCCTCGCCCAGCTCGTGGCCCGCGCTCCGAACCAGCGCCGCCGCCGTTGGGAACCGGTCGGCGGTCAGGAAGCCCGGCCGCCGATCGACTACGACCACGCGGAAACCGACCTCGGCGGCAAAGCGCACCAGCGGCCGAGCATCGTCGCCCGCGCCCAGTACCACCAGCTGGGGTGGCGGAACCAGCACATCGAAGAACACCGACCGGCCGGCGATCTCGTGGATTCCGGGCACTGCCGCATCGAGCAGCTCGCGCGCCTTGGTCAGCGCACGGGCGGTCAGGTCCGGTGACCCGAGGTCGCCCTCGGTGCGGTCTGGCGTGACGATCAGCCGCTTCCCCTTCCCCGGCCGCTCACCCTTCCCCGGCATCACACCGCAAGCCACGAAGGGCCCGCGTTCATCGAGGAGTGCCCGCTCCCTCGGCCGCGCGTCCGCGAGCTCGACGTACACATCGACCTGCCCCTCGCACCCGACCCCCAGATCCCACGCCGCGATCTCGTCGGCGCTCGAGCAATAGTTGCGGAGCTCTGGCTCCCCTGTGCGGATCACCTGGAGCGCCACCTCGCGCACGTCCTGCTCCAGACACCCGCCGCTGACGTTCCCGGCGGTGCTGCCGTCCTCCGCGACCACTAGCTTCGCCCCCTCGTGGCGATACGCCGAGCCGCGTACGCGGACGACGGTCGCGAGCGCGGCGCGCTTCCCGTCCGCTCGGACGCGCGCGAGGAAGTCCAGGACTTCTCTCGTCTCGAGCCACTGTTTCATGCACGGAAATCTACTTGGACCGCCCCCCTGCCACTTCACCGACGCGGGCCGCGAACTTGTCCCAGAAGCTCTCCGTGAGCTTCTTGGCGGTGCCCTTCAGGAGCCGGGCGCCTACGCTCGCTACCGTGCCGCGCACCTCCGAGGTGGCGCTCCATTTGAGACGGGACCGGTCCGGGGGAATGGGCTCGATCTCGAGCGTGGTGCTCACCTCCACGCCCGAGCCGGGCGCCTTGCCGCGGGCCGACATCCTGAGGCTCCTGGGCGGCTTCACGTCCGACAGCTCGACGTCGAGCTGAAACGTCACCTTCACGGCACCCACGCCGAACCCCGAGATCACCTTGAAGTGCCGGTCGTCGATCGGCTCCACCGACTCGACCCCCGGAGCCACCGACGCTACAAACTCGTGATCGAGCAGCCGCTTCCACACCTCGTCGGGGGGCGCAGCGATTTCCGGCGCGCCGGAGAAGTCCAGTCGCACTACGTCGCCCGCGCGATGTCGCGATTCATCGCAGTAATATGGGGGGCGCCAACTTCCCTTGCACCTTGATGTCCCGAGGGTAGTTTCGCTGGGACCGGATCTGTGACTAGAGGAGGTACATTGTGAACCGAACCGCCCTGCTGTTCCTGTTCGCCGCCCTGCCCGCGGGGATCGTCATCGCGCCCACGCCGAGCGGCCCCGCAGACGAGTCGGTATTCGTCCGGGGCCTGTCCGCAAGCCAGCACGAGTCCGTGCTGTACGTCTGGACCAGCGACGCCGATCAGAAGGATCCCGACTTCCTGTCGGTGCTCGACGCCGACCCCGCGTCGCCGAGTTATGGCAAGGTCATCGCCACAGCACCGACCGGGTCACCCGGGAACGAAGCGCATCACTTCGGCTACACCGCCAACGCCGATCGCATATTCGCCGGTGGGCTGTTCTCGAACCGGCTGTTCATCTACGACGTCGGGACCGATCCAAAGCACCCCAAGCTCGTCAAGACGGTCCCCGACCTCGCCGCGAGCACCGGCTTCTCGGGGCCGCACACCTTCTATGCCGTGCCAGGTGGCGTAATCGTCGCGATGCTCGGCTCGAAAGAAGGAGGCGCGCCAGGCGCCCTGGTGAAGCTCGACAACGACGGCAACTTCGTCGAGGCGCATCCCGCGCCCGACTACATGTACGACGTCGGGATCAAGCCGGAGCTGAACCTGATCGTCACGTCGAGCTGGGCGCACCCCCACGCCGTCAAAGCCGGGAACACGCCCATGGATCAGGTGGGTGACGAGGTCGTGGCGTGGGATTACAAAACCGGCAAGGTCCTCCAGGTCGAGCACCTCGATAAGTCGCCGCTCGAGGTCCGCTGGCTGCACGGTCCGGCGGCGCGCGGGGGATTCATCAACTGCGCGTTCGGCAACAGCGTGTGGCATTGGCAGGTGGGGAGTGACGGCAAGCTCGCCTTCCACCGCGTGATCAAGCTGCCCGACGGCTCGCTGCCGGCGGACATGCGGATCTCATACGACAACAAGTTCCTGTTTGTGTCGCTGTTCGGCGGAGGCGCGGTGCAGCAGTACGACGTCGCCGATCCGATGCAGCCGAAGCTCGTGAGCACGGTAGCCATTCCGCAGGCGCAAATGATGAAGCTCACGCCCGACAACAAGCGACTGTACGTGAGCAATTCGCTGCTCTCGAATCTGGACGGGAAGGTTCCCTATCGGGTGCGGCTCGTGAAGCTGGGACCGGCCGGGATGACTCTCGACCCGAAGTTCGACGTGGACTTCGAGCATTTCCCGACGGGGCAGGCACGGCCGCATGATATGCTGCTGAAATAAAAAGAGGCGTCGAGCGGAGACGTCGCGCGAAGACGTCACGCAGAATACGTAGGGGCGCAGCATGCTGCGCCCCTACAATCGCGTAAGCCGCGACGGTCGTGCAACCGTTCAACTAAATTGTCCTCATCCATGCCCTCCGGCCCTGCATTCCTCTTCGATCTCGACGGCACCCTCGTGGACAGCGTGTACCAGCACGTGCTCGCCTGGCGCGAAGCGCTGGAGAGCGTCGGCATCGAGCTCTCGGTCTGGCGCATCCATCGTCGCATCGGCATGAGCGGCGGCCTGTTCGTCAACGCGCTGTTCCGCGAGACCGGCCGCGAGTTGAAGCCCGAGCAGGCGGCGCAGATCCGGCGCGCGCATGCCGACGCGTACGCCCGTCAGGTGTCGCAGGTACGTCCCCTGCCGGGAGCGCGCGAGCTGCTCGACTATCTGACGAAATCGGGCGTCCCGTGGGCGATCGGCACTAGCGGGAGGATGGAGAGCGCCAGACCCAACCTCGACCTGCTGGGCATCCCCGCCGGGGTTCCGATCGTGACCCGCGACCAGGTGGAGCATGCCAAACCCGACCCCGATCTCTTCCTCGCGGGCGCGCAGCGGTTGGGCGTACCCATCGACCAATCGGTGGTGGTGGGAGACAGCGTGTGGGACCTGCTCGCGGCGCGCCGCGCCCGCGCGCTCGGCGTGGGACTCCTGTCGGGTGGTTACGGCGAGGAAGAGCTCGAGCGCGCGGGGGCGTACCGGGTGTATCAGGATCCCGCCGACCTCCTGAACCACCTCGATGAGGTCGGGGTGCGGATCGGGAGCACACCGCCGTAGGGGTGCGCGAGTGAACTCGCGGCTCGGCATCTGCCCGTAAACGGGCGTGCTGTTACCGCTTGAGCGGTAGACGCCGAGCCGCGGCTTCAGCCGCGACTCCTAGAAGTGATCGTCTTCCTCAGCCCCCCGCCCCCGGGCCGGCAACCGTACCACCCGGTCCCAGGCGCTCGTCTGCCAGTTGTCAGGCCGCTCGGCCTCGCGCACCCATGGCGGCAGCGGCACCGCGAGATGTTGCGCCAGTGCTTCGACGTACGGCTCGTACATGCGGCGCAGCTCGGTGAGCCGCGGCTCGAAGTCGGGCCGGGCTCGCAGCCCGAGGCCGCCGCTCGCCAGGCGCTCCCGGAGCCTGGCCAGCTGGGCTGACGAGAGGCGTTCTCCCGTCGGTCGCGGCGGCGTGCTGAACACCTGCGCCAGGTCCACCACCGCGTGGCGCGCCATGGCGAACGTCAGCTCCGCCTGGCGCGCACACCACGCCTCCAGGCCCACGATGATGAACGCGCTTGCGTCGAGGATCGTCGTGAGTGCCGCGAGCCACGACTCGTTGTAGTGCTGCGACCTGAAGTAGGCGAGGGGCGGATACGACAGGTGGCTCTCGAGCACATCGGCCGCCCAGCGCTCCCAGTCGCGCAGCAGATCGGTGAGCGCCGCCGCGGCTGGATCGCCGCGGTGCCGCCACAACAGCTCCGAGGCGCTGGGCGGTGACCCCGCGCGGGCGTCGAGCAGCGAGATCGCGACCTCGCGACGCGAAAACGCCTGATAGATCACCGGAAAGTACCCGATGACCGCCGCGAGAAAGGCGAACCCGGTTCCCGCCTCCACGACGGTGAGCGCCTTGGCGATCACGGTGCGCGGCACTACGTCACCCAAGCCGAGCGTGAAGAATGTCGTGCCGCTCATGTACACATCGGACCAGAACCCGATCGCTCCGCCACCCACCACCGTCATCGCGGAGCCGGCGGCCCACTGCAGCAGGCCGAATGAGAACACGCTGCCCAGCGCCCACAGGGCGAGCAGGAAGAGCAATGAGAGCGGACCGTAAAAGGAGAGGAACGCATCACGCCGCCGCCCCGATAGGAGCCGCGCTGCACCGCGCCAGGGAATCCAGGTGGATCGGTAGAAGAGCCTGGTGAGTCGGATCCGCCCGCTCACCCGGCGCGGCAGGATGATCGTCTCGAACGCATCCCACAGCACCACCGCGAGGAGCAGGGCGCCGGCGAGACCACTCAGCCATCGCATCGCTATTTCCATGACTGGGTCGGCACGTTCGCCGGCGGCTCGAGCAGCTGGAGGTACGTTACGACCTTCCAGATGGCGCCCGCCGGCAAGAGCCCGCCGTACGCGGGCATGCCGTGCGGCTGGCCGTAAAAAATCGACTGGAAGATCTCACCATCGGAGCCGCCGTAGCGCCAGCGGCCGTCGCGCAGGCTGGGGCCCACCCAGCCCACCGCACCGCCGCCGTGACAACCGTCGCAGTTCATCGCTCCGAACGTCCGCTCACCTTCCACCGCCGACTGTCGATCTCCGTGGAACGGGTTCTCGAGGGCCGGCGCGCTGCCCGCCGGCGGCATGACGCCGCCCGCGAAGACGCGCGCCTCGTGTCGCGTCGCGGGTGCCGCTTCGTGTCCGACGCACGCGGCGGACAACACCGCAGCCAATGCTACAGGGCGAAGATCCAAACGATCCCTCCCTGGCTCGTATGCCGGGCGATGTCGGGCATGAAGTCGGCCGGCGGCCGCACGTCCGCCGGGTCATCCGATCGGACGTCCCCCGACAGGAGAAACCAGTCGCCGCCGATGCCGGCGTACACGGCCACGTATTGCTTCCCGTCGGAGCTCGTGTAGGTGATCGGATTCCCCACCACTCCCGATCCTACCTTGAACCGCCACAGGACCTTCCCCGTCCTGGCGTCGGCGGCCTTGAACCAGCCGTCGAGCGTGCCGTAGAACGCAATGTCGCCTGCAGTGACGAGGGCGCCGCTCCATACCGGGTAGCGTTCCGGCGTCTGCCACACCTTCTTGCCAGCAGCCGCGTCCCAGGCGATGAACGCCCCGAGATTCCCGCCGCGACCCGCGTGGTAGGGAGTGTTCGCACCGATGAAGGGTGTCGCGGCGATGCGGGTCGCCTGCGTCGCCTGGTAGTCCATGCACATGTTGTTGGTGGCGAGATAGAAGAGCCCCGTGCGGGGCGAGTACGCCGCGGGCGACGCCGGGCTCTTTCCGCCTTCGAGCGACGGGCAGACGTCCTTGATGTTGCCGCGCGACGCGCCCGTCAGCTTGGTGGAATCGACCACCGGGCGGCCGGTCGCCACGTCCACGCGCGTCGCCCAATTGACGTCCACGAACGGCTGGGCCACCAGCACCTCGCCCGTGGCGCGGTCCATGGTGTAGGCGAAGCCATTCTTGTCGAAATGGACGAGGACCTTGCGCGGCCGGCCGTTGACGACCAGGTCGGCGAGGATCATTTCGGCAGCGGCATCGTAGTCCCAGCTGTCGTGCGGCGTGAACTGGTACGCCCACACCAGCGTGCCGTCCTCCGGCCGTCGGGCCAGAACGCTGGCGGTCCACTTGTTGTCGCCGGCCCGCTGCTCGGGGTTGTAGGGCGCCGGATTGCCGGTGCCGTAGTACAGCAAGTCGAGGCTCGAGTCGTATGACATCCAGCCCCACACCGGCGCGCCGCCGTTCTTCCACACGTCGGCAGGCCAGCTCGTGAGCGCCAGCTCGGCGCCGCGGTCGTAGAACGGCTTGAAGGTCCCGCCATTCGCCCGCACCTCGCTGTCCGGGCCGATGTTGTACGCGGTCCACTCGATCCGGCCCGTCTCGAGATCGAGCCCCTTCAGCCAGCCGTGGATCCCGAACTCGCCCCCGGACGCGCCGACGATGACCCGGTGCTTCACGACGAGGGGTGCGACGGGCGTGGTCTCGCCCTGGGAGAGCTCTGCAATTCTCGTCTTCCACAGCTCCTTACCCGTCGCCGCCGCCACCGCGACGGTGTGCCCGTCCAGCAGGTTGTATACGATCTTGCCGTCCGCGTAGAAGGCGCCGCGATTGATCGCATCGCAGCAGGCGATCCCGAGGGCATTGGGGTCCACGGGTGGACGGTACTTCCATTTCAGAGGGTAGCCCTCACGGGTGAGGTCGAAGGCGTACAGGACGTTGGGGTAGGGGGTGACGACGTACATCGTGTTGTCGACCACCAGCGGTTGCCCCTCGTGCCCGCCCAGCACCCCCGTCGAGAAGCTCCACACCGGCCGCAGTCGGCCCGCGTTGGCGCCCGTGATCTCGCTCAGGCTGCTGTAGCGGGTCGCGGCGTAGTCCTTGGCCGGCATGGGCCAGTCGCCGCGCTGCGCAACGCCGCCGGCCGGCAGCACCGCAAGCAGGGTGAACACCACCAGTCGACTCATGCGAACGCCCCCCTCCCCCTTGAAGGGAATATGTACACGCGTAGACTTGCTGGGTGAGCTTCGACCGGGTGAGGCCCTGTTGGGGGTGGGGGACGACGCTCGCCGCCCTGGCGGCGATCTGCCTCGTCCCCCGTGCGACCCCGCGGCTCGAGGCGCAATCCGTTGGCCGGCAGCCGCCGCCCGACTCCACCGAGTCGCGGGCTCGCGGCCGGCTGTTCGACTCTGCGGATCCGCTCCAGTTCACGCTGACGGCGGATTTCGGGGCGATCGTCAAGCAGCGCGGCACCGAGAAGACAAGCCAGCCCGGCGTCCTCTCCTACGTCGCCGCCACCGGCGACTCGGTCGTGCTCGACGTGCAGCTCCGCACCCGTGGTCATTGGCGGCTCGCCGCCTGTCAGTATCCGCCCCTCAAAGTCGAGTTCGACCGGGAAAAGACGGCGCACACCCTGTTCGCCAAACAGGGCAGCCTCAAGCTCACGGTCCAGTGCCGCGGCGGAAGCTCGTGGGCCAACTACCTGCTCGAGGAGTACCTCATCTACCGCGCCTACAACCTGCTGACCGAGCGGAGCTTCCGGGCGCGGCTCGCGCGGGTGACGTACGTGGACGCCAGGGGAAAGCATCCCGCTGAGACCCGCCACGCGTTTTTCGTCGAGGACGACGACCGCATGGCCCGACGCAACGACCTGAAGGTGTTCCCGCAAAAGGGGGTGTACCAGAACGAGCTGAACTTCGATCAGACGGGCCTGACCATGGTGTTCCAGTACATGATCGGCAACACGGACTTCGCCGTGTCGGCGCTGCACAACATCGTGCTCATCCGGGACTCGGCAGGTGTCGTGTACCCCGTGCCCTACGACTTCGACTGGTCCGGCGTCATCTGGACTCCCTACGCCCAACCCGACGTGCGGCTCCCCATCCGGACCGTGCGCCAGCGCATCTTCCGCGGCACGTGCCGCGCCCCCGAGGAGCTGACGGTGCTGTTCGGGCGGTTCAACGCGCAGAAGGATGCGATGTACGCGCTGTACCACGGCCTCGAGTCCGAAGGACTGGAGCCCAACCGCGTGAAGCAGGCGCTCGACTACTACGACCAATTTTTCAAGATCATCAACGATCCGGGTGACACGCGTCGGGAATTCATCCGGACCTGCAAGGACAACTGAGACTCAGAGGTCTCCTGCGTACCGCATCTCGTTCGTCGCCGTGAAGCCGAGCTTCTCGTAGAGCGGTCGCCCCTCGGCCGAGGCGTGCAGCACCACGCTCTCGACCCCGTTCCCGCGGCACCAGCGCAGCAGCTCGCGCATCAGGGCGGCCGCGACTCCCCGGCGCCGCCACGCCCGCTCGGTGTACACGTTGAGGATCAATCCTTGCGGTCCCCGAACCAGCCGCCCGCGAGCGACGTCTGGTCGGGGCAAGAGCTCCCGCAGCTGCAGGCCCGCGCCGCCGATGATTTCTCCCGACTCGTCGTCCAGCTGGGCGACCCAGCCGACGTAGCGGCCGTCGACGATGGCGTGTATGAAGTACGCCCGAGCGGCCTCGATCAGCGTATCGTGCACGTCGCCCGGCAGCTCGCCCATGTCGCGGAACATCTCCGCCCGATGGCGCGCGAGAACGCCCGCGTCTGCGGCGGTGGCCCGGCGGATCCGGTACACCGCTAGTGCCGTTTCTCGAGGAGCTCCAGCGCGCGCCGCAACCGAGCCACGATGGCCTCGAATACCGGCTCGCGCTCGAACTGCAGATGGCCGAGCAGCTGCAATGCATTCCGCAAGTGCTCGCTGGGTGCTTCGAGGGAGGGATCGCGCGGCGACCGGCCGCGGCGCTCCAGCGTGCTGCGCCGCTCCGCGCCATGCCGGCGGTCCACTACGGAGCGGCGCTCGCGCGGCAGGCCCGCCACGGCGAGGCGCCGCGGTACGGCACGCCGATCCACGCCGTGGCGGCGGTCGGCAAACACGCGTGTGGTCGTCACGATGCCGGGAATGTAGCCCTCGCCGGCAGGTCTATCCAGAAGCGGCTGCCGCGGCCCAGCTCCGACTCGAGGCCCGCGCTTCCGCCCATTCGATCCATCGCCTTGCCGACGATGGCGAGACCGATTCCCGTGCCCGGATAGTCGGCCACGCGGTGCAGTCGCTCGAATACGCGGAAGATCCGCTCATGATGCTCGGGCGCGATCCCGATCCCGTTGTCCTCGACCCATAGTCGGATGTACGCGCCGCGCGGCTCGGCCCGCAGCCGCACCTCGGGAGTGCGGTCGGGAGGGACGAACTTGACCGCGTTCGTGAGCAGGTTCACGAGCACCTGGGTGAGGGTCGCCCCGTGCCCCACCACCGTCGGGAGCGCGTCGTCCACGACGATGCGGGCCTGACGGATGCGTACTTCGCCGTCCAGCTGCTCGAGCGCCGCCTGAACGACGCGTCGCAGATCGAGGGGTGTGAGGGGGAGATCGGCCCGCGTGATGCGGCCGTACTCCAGCAGATCGTCGATCAGGCGGTCCATCCTGCGCGCGGCCGCCACCACGCGCTCGACGTACTGACGCCCCGTCTCGTCGAAGCGGTCGGCGTATTCCTCGAGCAGCGCCTGGCTGAACCCCTCCATGGCGCGGAGCGGCGAGCGCAAGTCGTGCGAAATCGAATAGGCGAACGCCTCGAGCTCTGCGTTGCGCTCCTGCAGCTCGCTGGTGCGTGCCCGCACGCGCTCTTCGAGGCGCTCCTGCGATTCTCGCACGTGCGACACCATGACGTCGAAGGCGGCCGCCAGCCGACCCAGCTCGTCGCTCCGCGCTTGCGCCGCGACCGGCTGCGCGTAGTCGCCCGTCGCCACCATCTCGGCGGCCTGCGTCAACTGCGCCAGCGGCCGGGTGAGCGTGAGGCTCGTCGCCCAGGCCGCGACCAGCCCGACGACGAGGATGACTCCGCCGATCAGGGTCATCTGCCGCAGGAAGAGACGGGCGGGGGCGATGGCGACGTCGCGCGGAAACTCCACCAGGACCAGCCACGGCGTCCGCGGCGCGACTCGGGCGGCGGCGAGCACCACCCCAGTGCCGGGACGCTCGTACCGCAGCACGCTGTCGGCGTGCACGACCTCCACCGGCGGCGCCTCGACGAGCCGGCTCAAGTCGGTCCAGACGTCGTTCGCGGTGTTCCCGACGAACAGGTGGCCGTCCGATCCGATCAAGCGACTGACCTGTTCGCGCGCCTGCGGGGACAAGCTGATGACGCGCCACTGCACCACATAGCCGCGCCCCGTTGCGCCCTTCAAGACCGGGGCCCCCACGGGATAAACGATCGCGTCCCCGACCGCTCGGAATTGTCCGACGGCCCCGGAGTCGGAGCGGGCAAGCTCCTGCCGGAACGGGGCGGTGGCGCGGGTACTGGTCCATCGAGCCGCGTCGCCGCTCGCGAGCAGCCGGCGACCATCCGCGGTCCAGAGCTCGACGGCCACCACCTGTTGTGCCTGAATGCCGCTCGGCCGGAGCGCCGCCTCCGCGCTCGCCCGGCCCGCGGGGCTCGGGTGCGCGGTGTAGGCCCGAACGGCCGGGTTCTCGGCAACGCGCCGCACCGCGTCGACGAACTGGTCGCGCTGGGTCTTCAGCGCTTGAGCGTACTGGTCCGCCACGGTGCCGAGGCGCGTCGTGACCGTGGCGCTCGCCGAGCGCTGCATCGTCTGGTACGCCGCCCACGAGTAGATCCCCGTCACGGCGACCAGCAGGCCGCCGATGAGGAGCGGCAGCTTCACCTGGATGGACAGACCCCGCACGGCCATGAGCACCTCCCGCGAGGCTCCAAGGTAATGTCCGCAAGTAGATTTCCTCCACACCTATGCCATCCATCGTAACGGCCGAGCAGCTGAGCAAGACGTTCCAGGTGAAGGTGCGTGATCCCGGACTGCGCGGCGCCTTGCGGGCGCTGTTCCGGCCCCGCTACCGCGACGTGCACGCGGTGCGCGACGTGACATTCCGCATCGACCCGGGAGAGATCGTCGCGTTCCTGGGGCCGAACGGCGCAGGCAAGACCACCACCCTCAAGATGCTGGCCGGCCTTCTGTACCCAACCGGCGGCCGGGTGGAAGTCGCAGGGTTCAACCCGTGGACGGGCGGGCCCCCGTTCAAGCGGCGCATCGCGCTCGTGCTCGGCAACCGGCAGCAGCTGGTGTGGGACCTCCCGCCGGAGGAGACATTCCTGCTCAACCGCGCGATCTACGACATCGCGGAGGGAGATTACCGCGAGCGGCTGGCCGAGCTCGTGACGCTGCTCGAGCTGGGCGACGTGCTCCAGAAGCCCGTCCGCCAGCTCTCGCTCGGCGAGCGGATGAAGTGCGAGCTCGTGGCGTCCCTGCTCCATCGCCCGCCGCTGCTGTTCCTGGACGAGCCGACGCTGGGGCTCGACGTCACCGCCCAGGACGCGATCCGCCGGTTCCTGATCGAGTACCGCGACCGGCACGGCGCGACGGTGCTGCTCACGTCGCACTACATGCAGGACGTGACCGCCCTCGCGTCGCGAGTCCTGATGATCAATCGCGGTCGGCTCCTCTACGACGGGGCGCTCGAAGCGCTCGTGGCGCGGATCGCGCGCACCAAGCGGATCGAGCTGGTGCTCGGAGCCGGGGGGGGCGACGGCAATCGGGTCACCGCGGAGGCGCTGGCCGCGTTCGGCGCGGTGAAGAGCTTCCGCTTTCCGAACGCGGTGCTCGAGGTGCCGCGCGAAGATGCGCCCACCACCAGTGCCCGGCTACTCGCTGCGTTCTCCGTGGCCGACCTGTCGATCGAGGATCCGCCGATCGAAGAAGTCATCCGTCTCGCCTTCGCCCGCGGCGTGGAGGAGGAGGAATGATCCGCCGGTACGCGGCGTTGATCCGCAACGCCTGGCTGGTCGACCTCCAATACCGGGCGTCGATCGTGCTCTGGCTCTTGTGGGGCGTGACCGAGCCGGCGATCGCGCTGGGCATCTGGTGGGCGATCGCGGGAGACGGACAGATCGCCGGATACGCGCGCGCCGACTTCGCCCGCTACTTCTTCGCCGTCATGCTCATCAACCAGCTGACCATCGCTTGGGATTCCTGGTATCTGGATCGCTGGATCCGCGACGGAGAGCTCAACTTCCGGCTCGCCCGGCCGCTGCATCCCGCCCACGAGGCCGTAGCGGAGAACATCGCGTACAAGGCGCGCACCGCGAGCGTCATCCTCGTGGTCTGGCTCCTGGTCGCCGTGGCGTGGCCCGCGGTGCGCCTCCCGTTCGCGCCCGGCCGCTGGGCGATCACGGCCGTCGCCGTGCTGCTCGCGGCCGCGATGCGGTTCTTCATCAGCTTCACCACGGGACTGCTGGCGTTCTGGACGACGCGCGCCACCGCGATCATGGAGCTCCATGCGGGCGTGTCCCTGTTCCTCGCCGGTCGGATCGCGCCGCTCGCCCTCCTGCCGCCGGCCGTGGCCGGGGTGGCGGGCGCGCTGTGGTTCCGCTCCATGCTCGCCTTCCCGGTAGATCTCCTCACCGGCGCCGTCCAGGGGACGGACGCGATCGTGCGCGGGCTCGTGTGGCAGATCGTGTGGCTCGCTGTGTGGGTCGGTGCATATCGATTGGCCTGGGTCCGTGGCTTGCGACGCTACGGGGCGGTAGGAGGCTGACAATGCGGAATGCGGAATGCGGAGTGCGGAATAGCAGTGGAAGGTCGAGCGAGGAGGCACGCTCCGAGGCACGAATCTGCCCATGACATTCCGCATTCCGCACTCCGCATTCCGCATTTTGGTGGCATTTTGGCGCCTCAACGTCGCCGAGGAGCTGCAATACCGTGCCAATTTGATCGCGAGCGTGCTCGGCACCGTGTTTTACATGGCGACAGCGCTGCTCACGCTGGCGCTCTTTTTTCACCACACCACGACGCTGGGCGGCTGGGACTACTGGGAGATCGTGGTGCTGCTCGGCGTGTTCAACGCGCTCACCGGCGTGATCGAGGCGGTGCTGCGGCCCGGAATCGGCCAGTTGGCCGGTGAGGTGCGGAGCGGTGAGCTGGACCTGGTGCTGGTGAAGCCCGTGGACGCCCAAGGCTTTGTCTCGTTCCGGCGGCTCGACATTTGGCGCTTCGCGGATGTCGTGCTCGGGCTCGGCCTGGCGGGATATGCGCTTTTCCGGATGGGCCACGCGCCATCCCTCGCCCAACTTACGGCTTTCGGCTTGAGCCTTGGGGCTGCGGCCGTCGTCGTCTACGCCATCTGGGTGGTCCTGATGAGCCTCGCGTTCTGGTTCGTGTCGGTCGAGAATATCGCCGTGCTGTTCGACGCGGTGTACGAGGGTGCGCGCTATCCCGTCTCGGCGTACCCGGGCGCGTTGCGGTTCCTGTTCGTCTATCTGATCCCGATCGCCTGGACCACCACCATCCCGGCGTCGGCGCTCACGGGCCGGCTGCGACCGGAGATCGGGCTTGCCGCCGCGGTGGTTGCCGCGTTGGCGTTCGGGCTAGCGCGAGCGTTGTGGCGCGCGGCGCTCAGGCGGTATGCCGGCGCCAGCGGATGAAGCCCCACCAGAGGGTTCGCGAAACGGGAGACGTGAAATGAGACAAGAACCACAGCTCTGCACCTGGATCGCGGGGATCCTGGTGCGCGACCTTCGGGCGCTAAGACGAGAGGTGGAGTCGTTCGCCGACGAGCGCGATCTCTGGCGCGTGCCGCCGGGGATCAGCAACTCGGCCGGCACGCTGGCGCTCCATCTGGCGGGAAACATCCGGTACTATATCGGCGCGGTATTGGGCGGAACCGGCTACGTGCGCGATCGCGACGCCGAGTTCGCGCTGCGCGACGTGCCCCGAACGGACCTGTTAAAGGACATCGACGCTGCGCTCGTCGCCGTGGAACGCGGCATGGCCGGTGTGAGCGACGCCGAACTGAACGAGCCCTACCCCGACCCGCCGAGGGGACTCGCGGTCACAACGCGGGACTACCTCATCCATCTCATCGCCCATTTTACCTACCACCTCGGCCAGGTGGACTATCACCGGCGCCTGCTCACCGGCCAACCGGGGCAGATTCACGCCGTGAGCTTCGGCGACCTGGTCACGGCGGGAGACGATACGAAACGGGCCTAGGCCGCCGCGCCGCCCCCCTCCCCCCTCTCACCAGGCGAGGGGCCGCCCGTCACGGAAAAACCCTCCCGTCGGCCCGTCGTCCGGCAGCATCGCGGCCCAAACGACGCTCGCCGCCCCTTCGGCGACCGGACGTCCGCCCTTGCCGCCCATCTCCGTAGCCACCCAGCCGGGGCACACCGCGTTCACCAGTATCCTCTCGGTTCGCAGCTCGGCCGCGAGCATGCGGGTGAGCGCGTTGAGGGCCGCCTTCGAAAGGCTGTAGGCCGGGGTCCCGCCACCCATCGTGCTGAGCGACCCCGCTTCACTCGACACGTTCACGACGCGCGCGTGGCGACTGCGTCGCAGCAGCGGCAGGAAGGCGCGCACCATGCTCCATGCCCCGAACAGGTTGGTCTCGAGAGCCTCGCGCACTTGGGCGAGATCGGCGTCCACGGCGTGCTGCCAGGTGTCGTACAGGATGGCGGCGTTGTTCACGAGTACGTCGAGCCGGCCGAAATCCGCCGTCACGCGGGCCCGGGTGCGCTCGATGCTGTCCGGGTCGGTCACGTCGAGCTGACACGGTAGCACCGTACCCTTTCCCACGCCGAGCGCCGCGACGGCCCGATCGCCCTTGTCCGCGTCGCGCGATCCGAGCACGATCGTCAAGCCGCGGTCGGCGAGCTGCCGGCACACCTCGAGGCCGATCCCGCGATTGGCACCGGTGACCAGTGCTACCGGTCGGTCCACACGGCCAGCTCGTTCCCGCTCGGATCGCTAAAGTGGAAGCGGCGGCCACCGGGGAACGCGTAGGTGTTTCGGACGACCTTTCCGCCCGCCTGCTTGACCTTCGCCTCGACGTCTTCCAGCCGGGCGGCGTAGATCACCACGAGCGGATTGGCCGGCCGGACGGGCGCGTCCTTCGTGAAGCCGCCGCTCAGGCGGCCATCCTGGAAGCTCGTGTAGTCGGGTCCGTAATCCTCGAACTTCCAGCCGAAGACCTGCTGATAGAATTGCCTGGTCCGGGCGATATCGGTCGCCCCGAACTCGATGTAGTCGACCTGCCGGTCGTGCTCGCTCTGCGTCATCGGGCCTCCTTCCGTTTGACTTCGCCCCGCCCGCCCGCTAGCCTTCATCGAGCGTTGTACGTCAAGGCGGGACTTGGCCAATGCGCCGGTCCCGCCTTTTCGTTTCCTCCCCTCACGCGGGCGGACCGATGGCGAAGGAAGAAGCGATCGAGATCAATGGCACCGTCGAGCAGGTGCTCCCGAACACGACGTTCCGCGTCCTGCTCGAGAACGGCCACTATGTGCTCGCGACCATCGCGGGCAAGATGCGGCGCTTCCGAATCCGGGTGCTGGCCGGTGATCGCGTCACCCTCGCCGTGTCCCCCTACGACCTCACACGCGGGCGCATCACCTACCGGTACAAGTGAACCGGGCGCTGGCGCGGACGGGCCTCGTCACCGACGGCGGCCCGCCCCGCTGCCCCCAATGTGCTCGGCGCCTCGCCTTCGGGACCGATCGGCTCGGGCGGACGACGGAATCCTGCGGTTGCGGGTACCGCGCCTACGTGCAGGTGCGGGAAAGCGAGCGCGCCGGTCCGGCCGTCGCGACCGGCGGTCCGGCCCCTGCGGCGTCCGAAAATGCAGCGGGTCTCCCAGGCCCCGTAGCTCCCGGTAGTAAAAGAGCGGTGTAGGCCGCTTGCCGGTGAACCGCAGTCCCTACGCGAGCGGGGAAGCCGCCCGCCGGGCGTCCAGGCTCAGAGGGCCCGCGCCAAAGTGCGTGATCAGCAGCGCGGCACCCAGCAACGACACATTCTTCATGAACATCGCTATCTGTATCCCGCGCATCATCGGGTCGGTGACCGCCCAGAAGGCGTGCATCTTGAGCGTCACCGGCACCAAGAACAGCACCAACAGCCAGGCCCCGACCTTGGCCTTGTAACCGAGCGTCACGCTCAGGCCTCCGAGGATGGCGATCACGCCCGACAGCGGGACCAGCAGCCCCGGGGCCGGCACTCCTGCCTGGGCCGCGTATCCGATGTATCCCGCCGAGAAGTGCCCCATCACCGTCATCAGGAAGATCGCGGAATAGAGGAATCGACCTACGGGGACGAGGTAGAGCACGGGATCCCCTTTCTATGTGGGAGGAATCAATCAGGAGGTCAGGGCGCTGAGGGCGTTCTGGAGGCTGGTCGCCTCACCTGCCTTGAGCGCCCTCACGATGGCGCGTTGCGCCTCGGCCAGCGCGCGTACGCCTTTGGCATGCGCCTGCTGACCTGCCGGTGTGAGCTCGGCCAGGACACTGCGACGGTCGTCCGCAGCGGCGCGCCGACGGACCAGGCCGTCCTTCTCCAGGCGGTCGACCAGCTGGGTGATGTTGGAGCGGACGCAGTGCTGGCGCGCGGCGAGATCGGACAGGGGCAACGCTTCCTTCGCCTCCGCCAGAAACTGCAGCACCGCGAGCTTCGCGAGCGACAACCCGGTCGGGTCCAGGGCTGCTTCCAGGCGTGCCTCCACCGCGTCCGCCGCACTCAGGAACGAGAATACGAGCGTTTCGGTCGCCGGCCGGCGCACCCGCTTGCGGGACCGTTTTCTCATGGCCACATGATACGGGCCGCCTGTCGGCTGCAGCAAGCCAGCCTCACTTGCCCGCAGGCCACCCGGCCGCGACGGCGCGATACAGCTGCACCGCCGCGACCAGCTGGTCCCGCTCCGCCTGGGTGAGCGCGAGCTCCGCCCCGAACAGCCCGCGCTGCGCGTCCAGCACGTCGAGGTAGCTCGACACGCCGTTCCGATAGCGCATATCCGCGAGCTCGAGTGCCCGGCGCAGCGCGATCACCTGGCGCTCCTGCGCCCCGCTCCGATCCTGGGCGGTCCGCAATCCCACGAGCGCGTCTTCCACTTCGCGCAGCGCCACGAGCACCGTCTGCTCGTAGCGCGACCGCGCCTGCGAGGCGCGCGCCCGGGCGATGTTGACCTGCTCGCCCGCCCCCGGCCGGCCCTCTTTGAACAGCGGGATCGAGACACCGGCGAACGCCTGCCAGATGTTGGTCCCCGACGCGAACCACTTCGAGAACTCGGTGCTTTGGGTACCATACTGCCCGGTGATCGTGAAGGTCGGCAGGAAGGCCGCCTGCGCCACGCCGATCCGCGCGGTGGCGGCGCGGAGCGTCGCTTCGGCGCCCCGCACGTCCGGCCGGTTGCCGAGCAGCGCGGATGGCACGCCGGCGGGGACCGGAATCCGCGCCGCCATCTCCGTGAGCGCGCGACCCCGCGCGATCGCTCCGGGGTTGTGTCCCACCAGCACGCTCAGGGCGTTCTCCTGCTGGGCCACCTGCCGCTCGAAGTCGGCCACGCTCGCCGCCGGGCTCGCCACCTCGGCCTCGAACTGCCGCACGTCGAGCTCCGAGATCAGGCCCTGGTCGAGCCGCCGGCGGGCGAGCGCGAGGGTTTGCCGCCGCGAGTCGAGGGTGCGGCGCGCGATCGCCAGGTTCAAATCGGCCGCCCGCAGGTCGAAATACCCCGTCGCCACGTCGCCGATCAGCGACAACTGCAGTGCCCGCCGGTCTTCCTCCCGCACGACGAGGTCCGAGCGCGCGGCGCTCGTGCTGCGACGCAGCCGGCCCCAGACGTCGAGCTCCCAGCTCAGGTTGGCCGTCGCCTGGTACACGTTATAGGTGAACGACCCGAAGGTGCCGAACACCGTTTGGTTGCGGCCCGCCTGACCGTTGGCCGACAGTGCCGGTAGGAGCGCGCCCCGGGTGGCCCGGTACTGAGCGCGGAACTCATCGATGACGGCGAGCGCGGTGCGCATGTCGCGGTTCGCCTGCAGGCTCGTGTCCACGAGCTGTCGCAGCACCGAGTCCTGGATCAGGTCGACCCAGCGCAGCGCCGCGCCGGAGTCGCCACCCGCGCGGACGGACGACGTGTCGTAGCCGAACGGCACGCGTGCGGTGTCGGCCCCGGCCGGCAACAGCGTATCGCGGCTGGTGCGCAGCGAGTCGTAGAACGACCGGAGCGAGTCCTCGGACGTCGCCGGCCGCCGCCAGCCGTCCGGCATGCCGAGGGAGGACCGGCGATACCCCGGGCCCACCGCGCACGCCTCGGTGAGAGCGACGAGGGCGATCAGCGCGGCGGCGAGCGGTATGAGGCGTCTCACGTCAGTCCCCCTCCACCGCCACGGGCGTCGGCTGCGGAATGGCGCCCTGCGCGCCCGGGCGCACCAGGCCGCGCTCGCTCAAGCTGCGGATTGCCACGAAGAACAGCGGAATGAAGAACACGCCGACCAGGGTCGCCACAAGCATCCCGAAAAAGACGCCGGTGCCGATCGAGTGCCGGCTGGCGGCGCCCGCGCCGCTCGACGTGAGCAACGGCGTGACGCCGAGGATAAACGCGAACGAGGTCATCAAGATCGGCCGCAACCGCTCGCGCCCCGCCTCGAGCGCCGCTTCGCGAATCGAGCGCCCCTGAGCGCGCAGCTCGTTCGCGAACTCGACGATCAAGATCGCGTTCTTGGCCGCGAGACCCACCACGACGATCAGACCGATCTGCACGTACACGTCATTCGCCATGCCGCGCAGCCACACGCCGAACAGCGCTCCCAACGTGCCGAACGGCACACCGAGCAGCACCGCGAACGGGATTGTCCAGCTCTCGTATTGCGCGGCCAGCACCAGGAATACCATCACGAGGCCGAGGGCGAACACCAGACCGCCCTGCCCGCCCGACGCGCGCTCCTGATAGGACTGCCCGCTGTAGGCGTAGCCCACGCCCCGGCTGGCGTATTTGTCCTGGGCGAGCCGCTCGACAGCGGCGAGCATTTCCCCGGAGCTCTTCCCGGGCGCCGGGGCCCCGACCACCAGCGACGACGTGAAGCCGTTGAACCGCGTGATGACGCTCGGACCCGCGCGGAATTCGGTTCGGGTCAGGGCGGAGACGGGCACCATCTGTTGATTGGGCCCGCGCACATACAGCCGCCCGATGTCCTCGGGCGTCTGCCGGAAGCGGGACTGCGCCTCGGCCTGCACTCGGTACGTCTTCCCGTAGCGGTTGAAATCGTTGATGTAGAGCGTCGACAGCGACGCCTGCAGCGTCTGAAACAGCTCCGAGAGCGAGATCCCGAGCGCCTTCACCTTCTCGCGGTCCACCTGCACGAACAGCTGCGGCGTGTTGACCCGGATCGTGGGGTACACCCCCCGCAGCTCGGGCAAGGCGTTGGCGTCGCCAGCGAATTGCCCCGTCAGGCCGGCGAAGCGCGTGATGTCGTTCACGCCCCGGTCCTGAAGATTCAGCTCGAGACCCGCGGTCGTACCAAGCCCGATGATCTCGGGAAGGTTGAACGCGAAGCCGCGCGTCTGCTGCAGTTGGAAGAGAAAGCCGTTCACGCCGCCCAGCACCGTCGCGAACTGGTCGCGTGACGTGGTCCGGTCATCCCACGGCTTCAGCATGACGAACATGATCGCCGCGTTCGTCTGGTTGGCGTTCTGGATGAAGTTCAGGCCGACGAGCGAGACGACGTGATTGATCGCCGGCTGCTTCAGCAGAAAACCTTCGACCTGCTTCACGACCGCTTCCGTGCGCTGCCGTGAGGCATTGTCCGGCAGCTCGACGAGCATGCCGAAGTAACCTTTGTCCTCGCTGGGAATGAACCCGGTCGGAACGGACCGCACGAGGACCAGTAGCAGGGCCACCGCCACCGCGAAGGCGGCGAAGAACGTGCGGGGGCGGTCGATCACGCGACCGGCGGCGCCGAGGTAGCGCTCGGTCACCGCACGGAAGCCGCGATTGAAGCGACCGAAGAACCGGTTGAAGGCTTTCGCCACCGGGCCGCTCTCCGCCACCGCGGTCGCTCCTTCGGGCACGGGCCGCAGCAGCACGGCGCACAGCGCCGGGGTCAGTGTGAGCGCTACGATGCCCGACAGCACCACCGAGACCGCGATGGTGATCGCGAACTGCTTGTACATGAGACCGGTAATGCCCCCGAGGAACGCCACCGGGATGAACACGGAACACAGCACGAGCACGATGGAGATCAGGGCCCGGCTCACCTGGCGCATCGCCCGGTCGGCGGCGACGGCGGGTGGTACCCGATCCTCGGCCATGATGCGCTCCACGTTTTCGATCACGACGATCGCGTCGTCCACGACAATGCCGATCGCGAGCACCAGGCCGAACAGCGTGAGCAGGTTGACCGAGAATCCGAGCACCTGCATTCCGAAGAAGGCGCCGGTGATCGACACGGGCACCGCGACCACAGGGATCAAGGTCGCCCGCCAGCTCTGCAGGAAGACGAACACCACCAGCGTGACGAGCAGCAGCGCCTCGAACAGCGTCTTCACGACCTCGTTGATGGACGCGGTGACGTAGGGCGTGGTGTCGAAGGCGATCGACCAACGGACGCCCGGAGGAAAGTTCTTGGCGAGCTCGGTCATCCGGGTGACCACTTCCTGCTTCACCTGGAGGGCGTTCGCACCGGGACGCAGGAAGACCGGCGTCAGGGCCGTCGGCGCGCCGTCGAACCGGCCGGCCAAGTCGTAGTTCCGCGCCCCCAGCCGCGCCTCACCGATGTCGGAGAGATGCACCAGCGATCCGTCGGGCCGGCCGCGGACGATGATACGCTCGAAGTCGCTCGCCTCTTTCAGTCGCCCGCTGGTGATTACCGGGATCGTGAGCTGCGTGCCCGGGGGTGCCGGCTCGCGTCCGATGCGCCCGGCGGGGTTCGTGGCGTTCTGCTCTTGGACCGCCGCGGCGACGTCCGAGACAGTGAGCCCGAGCTGCGCCATGTGATCGGGATCGAGACTCAACAGCATCGAGAAATCGAGCTGGCCGAACGTGCTCGCATCGCCCACGCCGGGGAGCCGCTTGAGCTCGTCGTCGATATAGATCTTCGCGTAGTTGTTCAGATATTCGGTGTCGTAACGCGGGTCGGCGGATGACAGCGCGAGCACGACCAGGAACGCCGTCTGGCGCTTCTGGACGACGATGCCGTTGCGGACCACCTCCTGCGGGAGCTGCGGCTGGGCCCGCGCGATCTGGTTCTGCACGTCCACCGCCGCCAGATCCGGGTTGCGCGAGACGTCGAAGTACACCGACAGGTTCATGACCCCGTCGCTCGAGTTCGCCGACTTGAAGTACAGCAGGCCTTCCATGCCCGACAGCTGCTGCTCGATCGGGGCGGCCACCGCA
>Ga0209806_1000181_pt1 | contig 39656 bp, 31 predicted proteins | sample GraSoiAngelo_152_FD_186166 | JGI IMG/M metagenome (GOLD analysis project Ga0209806, IMG submission 186166) | Grasslands soil microbial communities from the Angelo Coastal Reserve, California, USA - 14_1009_12_30cm (SPAdes) (version 2) | ecosystem: Environmental > Terrestrial > Soil > Grasslands ... | reverse complement strand
GCCTCGATCGCGTTCCGCAGGTAAGGCTGGCGGACCGCGGCGGGGTCCTCGTAGTTGTCATCCGGGGCGCCGTGGTAGCGCAGCACGCGCCGTTCGTCAAAGAGGAAGATCTCCGGCGTGCGGGTGGCGCCGTACTGCCTGGCCACCTCCTGCGTCTCGTCAAATAGATAGGGGAACGGATACCGCTTCTCTTGGGCCCGGCGCTGCATGCTGGAGAAGCTGTCGTCGGGGTATTTCGCCGGGTCGTTGGAGTTGATCAGCAGGAACTGCACCCCTCTGCCGGCGTAGTCGCGCTGGATCTGGATCAACCGTCCCTCCCACGCCTGAGCGTAGGGGCAGTGGTTGCACGAGAAGATGACGCCCAGCACCTTCGCGCCGGGATAGTCCTCCGGCCGGTGGACTTTCTCGTCAGTGCCTTTCAGGGCGAACGAGATCAAGCGAGATTCGAGCGTGATCGCCATCGATTCATCACTCCCTCAGTGCTTTTCGAATCGCCTCACGGATCATCTCTGCCGTCGGCAGCGGCGTCACGCGCCCGTTATCCGCGTGGTACACCCGGCAGGTCAGGCCGTACGGACCGTCTGGGGTGGGGAAGAGGTCCTGCCCATCGATCCGGATGGTCGGGGATCCTGGGAAGCGCAGCGCCTCGGCCTGCTGCTCCGTGGTCACTTCGATAAGGCGGACCGATTCAGCGACCTGTCGCTCAGCCAGCGCCTCACGGAGCCGCTGCAGCGCGAGATCGTACGACGGGCATTCCTCCCAATACAAGAGCTCAATACGCATCCCAGTCTGTTTGGAAGTACGCAATCAGTGCGATTGTTATTCCAGCCTGGCCATCGCCGCATCCCAGCGCGGGTCCGGCCGGGGCTCGTACACGGTGGGCTGCGCTGACCGGCGGGCCACGGCGCGGAGGTCGGCGAGTGATGCCAGGTGCCCGAGTGCCATCGCCTGCACAAGCGTGTTGCCCATCGCTGTCGCCTCGGCGGGCCCAGCGTAGACGGGGCGGCCGGTGGCGTCCGCGGTGAGCCGGCACAGCAGGTCATTGCGCGACCCTCCCCCTAGGATGTGGATAGCGCGGATCTGCCGGCCACTCACCTCCTCGAGGCGGTCGATCACCCACCGGTACTTGAGGGCCAGGCTTTCCAGGATGCAGCGTACCATCGCGGCCCGGCCGGCAGGCTCGGGCTGCCCGCTCTCGCGGCAGGCGGCGCGGATCGCGGCAGGCATGTCGGGCGGTCGCAGGAGTTGCTCATGGTCGGGGTCGATGATCGGTCCGAAGGCCGGAGCCTCCGCGGCCGTGCGCATCAGTTCCGCGTACTCCACCGGTCCGTCACGTTCCCATCGCCGCCGGCATTCCTGAACCAGCCACAGCCCCGCGACGTTTTTCAGCAACCGGAAGGTCCCGGCAATCCCCCCCTCGTTCGTGAAGTTATAGCGTAGGACCGCCGGCGTGAGGTGGGGGTGGGCGGACTCGATGCCGACCAGCGACCACGTGCCGGAGCTGATGTACGCGAAGTCCTGGCCGACCGCCGGGACGGCCGCCACCGCCGCGGCCGTATCGTGACAGGCTGGTGCGATCACCGGGATGGCGTCCAGACCAGCATCGGCAGCCACCTCAGATCGGAGCAGACCCAGGACCGTGGCCGGCGGGACAATCGGCTGCAGGATGTGGGTGGGAATCTGGAGGCGCTGCAGCAGCGACGTCGCCCAATCCCGCGTCCGGGGATCGACGCACTGGCTGGTTGTCGCGTCGGTGAACTCGCACGCCGTGCGGCCGCACAGCCAGAAGTTCAGCAGGTCAGGCATCATCAGGAGCGCCTGCGCCTGCTCCAGCTGCGGGTCGCGGTGGATCACCTGGGACAGCAGCTGGTACAGGGTGTTGATCGGCATGACCTGGATCCCGGTGGCGGCGAAAATGTCCTCGCGCGGCACGCGGCGGAACGCCTCGTCCGGCATGCCCTGGGTGCGCCTGTCGCGATAGTGGTACGGGTTCCCAAGCAGGTTGCCGGCCCGGTCCAGCAGCGCAAAGTCCACCCCCCAGGTGTCCAGTCCGATCCCGGCGGGACGATGGCCATCGCGGGCGCACCGGCGCAGCCCGCCGACGATCTCGCCGAATAGCCGCAGGACGTCCCAGTGGAGACTGCCGCCAATCTGGATGGGGCCGTTCGGGAACCGCGAGAGTTCCGAAAGCGCGACGCGCTCGCCGTCGAACTGGCCGAGCATGCAGCGACCGCTCTCGGCGCCCAGATCGCAGGCGACAAACTCCAGTGCCGCCCTCATGCGCCGGGATAGCCGGCCCCTGCCGCCTGCACGCCACGTGCCTTGGCCAGGCGCTCGGCATGACCTTCTCGCCGGAACGCCTCGAGGGGATCAGCTGGCGCCCGGAGTGCTTCCCGCGCCATCCGCAGCAGCGGCCGCACATCGGCCTGATAGGCATCGAGCAAGATCTGGTGCGCCCCCAACACATCGCCTGCGGCCTGACGGCGGGCCAGGGTCCGCCGGTCGACCAGCAGGGCTTTGGCATACGCAGTGTGGATGTTGACCACCGACAGCAGCACCGGCTCGATCTTCCCCTCGACGTTATGGGACTGGTCGATCATGTAGGCGATCCGCCCCGCGCACGCTGCGGCCCGCGGGTCGGCGCTACCGGCCGCGGACAGGATCTCATGAAAAATCATGAACAGTTCAAAGGGATTGACCGAGCCGACGATCAGGTCGTCGTCCGCGTAGCGGCGGTTGTTGAAGTGAAACCCGCCCAGCCGCCCCTCATCGAGCAGGCAGGCGACGATGTGCTCGATGTTGGTACCCTGCGCGTGGTGCCCCAGGTCGACCAGGACCTCCGCCTGCGGGCCCAGACGCGAGGCGACCGCGCCCGCCATGCCCCAGTCGGCAAGATCGGTGTGGTAGAAAGCGGGTTCGAAGAACTTGTACTCGAGCAGCATGCGCATGCCGGAAGGCATTGTCCCATAGACCTCCGCCAGCGCGTCGACCAGACGGTGCCGGCGCCCACGCAGATCATCCTGCCCCGCGTAGTTGGTGCCATCGGCGAACCACAGGCTGAGCAGGCTCGAGCCAACCGTCTTCGCAATCTGCACGCACTCCATCAGGTGCGCCACCGCGCGGCGGCGCACCGCGGGATCGGGATGGCAGACGCTGCCCAGCCGGTAGACATCGTCCTGGAAGACGTTGGGATTCACCGCGCCGATACGCACCCCGCGCTCTTTCGCATACGCCACCAGGCGGGGCCAGTCGTCCACCCGGTCCCAGGGAATATGGATGGCCACCGACGGGCAGATGCCGGTGAGGCGGTGGACCAGCGCCGCGTCCTCCAGCTTCTCCCACACCGTGCGGGCGGCGCCCGGCCACGGGAACACCGCAAAGCGCGTACCGGAGTTTCCGTATCCCCACGATGGCGTCTCAATCGCAAGACGCGTCAGGGCCTCCACCGCGGCCGGCAGGTCGATGCCCTGGCCGGCCAGGGCCCGGAGCGCGTCGCGGTCTGTTCCCATCGGCGCCTCCTCACCGCCCGGCATAGGGCAGGCAGGTCATCAACGTCAAATTCGGCTGCGTGACATCCATGCGGCTGTACTGTACGACCACCGGGACCGAGGCACGCACCCGCATCGCGTACGGCACCTCGCGGGGCACCGCAAAGCCGCCCAGCATCTGCGGCCGGTCGGTGCGGACATGGAGGGTGCGCCGCGGACCGACGCTGAAGGCCACGCTCGGGTGCGGCTCGCGATCTTCGAAAAAGAAATCCACCTCGATGTGCGCGCGTTCGTCTGAGGTGTTCAGCACACAGATGGCCTCGTGGCCGGTCAGCGGTCCGCTTCCTTCTGCTGGCAGGTAGGCGTCGGGAATGTACCAGGTCAACGCGCCCTCGCCGGGCATGGTTCAGCCCCCCATTGTGACCGCAATATGCGGCAAGCGCACCGGGGAGAGGGTTGCGTCCTCTCCCCGGCGGCGCCGAGTGCGACTAGAAGTTGAACCTGTCGATGTTCTCTTTCGTGAACCGGAATGGCGCGCCCAGCAGGATCACGTTGCGCAGCGTCAGCGGGCCCTTCGCCGTGATGTCGTTGAGCTGCGCGGTGGCCTCGCGGGTGCCGAGCCGGCCGGCCTGCACCGACTGCTTCGCCATCCCCTCCTTCAATGCGCCGGTGATGGTGGCGTGCGCGACGTAGATGGCCAGGTAGCCGAGATCCACGGGATTCCACAGCACCACCGTTTTCACCGTGCCCTTCTTGACGAACTCGCGCATATCATTGGGCGTCGACAGCCCGGTGACCACGATCTTGCCGGCCAGCCCGGCCTGCTCCGCGGCCTCCGCCACCTTCGGCAGCGCCACGGACGTGGGGGCGATGATGGCGTCCAGTTGCCCGCGATACTTGTTGATGAGGTCCTGGGCGACGGAGAATGACTCCGCCGGCTTGTCCAGCCCGTAGCGGATGTCGACCAGCTTCATCGCGGGGTACTTCTTAGCCACCCGGTCCTTCATCGCCGCGATCCAGGAGTTCTGGTTGAAGGCTCCCGGGTCCGCGCTGACCACCGCGAAGCGGGCGTTCTTCCCCGCCTGCTCGGCCACCACATCCACCAGCGCTGCCCCCACCAGGGTGAAGGTGCCCTGATTGACAAACCAGTGCCGCGCCGTGGGATCGGCGACGTCGGCGTCATACGTGATGACCTTGATGCCGGCGGCCTTGGCCTTCTTCGCCACCGGAACCAGCGCCTCTGCATCGTTGGCGGAGATGATGATCGCGTCAGGTTTCTGGGCGACCAGATCATCGATCATGCGGATCTCTTCATCGGTGTTGGCGACGCTGGGACCGGTGTACAGGAAGTCGATCGCGACGCCGCGGCCCTTCAACTCCGCCACGGCGTCCTTCGCACCCTTCTCCGTGGCGGCGAAGTATGCCGCGCCGGTAAACTTCGGGATCATGAAAATCTTCAGCGCCTTCTGAGCCTGCCCTGGGCCGGCGAGTCCCATCAGCAACGCCAGAGTCAGGGTCAGGGCGAAGGCCTGACGGTATCTCATGGCTTCCTCCTCTCCTCGCCCGCGGCGAGGGTGTTCTCAGGATCACTCATGGCGCGCCCGGCCGCGCGACGCGGCGCAGGCTGCGAGGTGGACTGCGCGGACACCTCCTTTCGCATAGGGCGTTCGCGATACGTCAAGACGGCCGCCAGCAGCACGGTGCCGATCAGCACGTCCTGCATCGCGGCGGGGACCCGGGCCAGGGTGAGCCCGTTTTGCAGGATCGTGAGAATCAAGACGCCCAGCACCGTGCCCACGAGGGTCCCTTCGCCGCCGGCCAGGCTGGTACCGCCCAGGACCACGGCCGTGATGATGGAGAGTTCGTACCCGGCGGCGGCGTTGGACTTCGCCGTCCCGACGCGGGCCGCGTAGATCATCCCGGCCAGCGCCGCGACGAACCCCGAGGCGGTGTACAGGCCCAGCACGATGCGGTCCACGGCGATTCCGGAGAAGCGCAGCGCGGTCTCGTTGTGGCCGATGCCATAGATGTACCGGCCGTTGGTGGTCCGTGTGAGGAAGACGGCGGCAATGACGATCCCGGCGATCCAGATCACCGTCTGCACGGGAATCCCGGCGACCGTGCCGGCGCCCAGGGCCAGGAAACTCTCGGGAAATCCCAGGATGCCGGTGCCCCCGGACAGCCCGGTCGCGATCCCGCGGTACACGGCCAGCGTCGCCAGAGTTACCACGATCGCCGGCACGCGGACCCGGGCGATGACCCAGCCGTTCAGCCACCCCGCGAGCGTGCCGGTGACCACGCCGATCGCGACGGCCGGCCAGATGGGGAGGCCGCGCTGCCACAGCAGTCCCATCGCCATTGCCGACAGGGCCATGTTGGACGCCACGGACAGATCGATGCCGCGGCTGATGATGATCATCGTCATCGGCAGCGCGACGAGGCCGATTTCCGCCGCGTATCGCGTGGCGCGGAGCAAGTTGGCAGGCGTGAGGAAGACGTCGGATAGCAGCGCCAGCACCACCCCGCTACTAATCAGCAAGCCGATCAACACCCGCTCGCGCCACAGCAGCCGGATGTTCATCACGCCCACCCCACGGGCTGGCGCCACTGTCCGGTGCGCACGATATCGGCGGTCACGGCCACCAGGATGAACGCGCCGCGAATCGCCTGGTCCCACGTGGCAGAGATGCCCAGGAAGGTCAAGGCACTACTGGTCACCGTCAGCAACAGCACGCCGAGATAGGTCCCCATCACGGTGCCGCTGCCCCCGAAAATGTTCGTCCCGCCGACGACCACCGCGGTGATGACCAGGAACTCCAGGCCCAACCCCTCCTGCGTCTGGACCATGCTGAACCGCGTCACGTGCAGCATCGTCGCCAGGCCCACCAGCAGCCCGTTGAGCGCGAAGACCCAGAACGTCACCCGCGCGGTGTCGATGCCGTTCAACTGCGCCGCCTGTGGGTGACTCCCGGCGGCGTAGATTTCGCGCCCGAACACCGTATGCGCCAGCAGGATCGAGGCAGCGAGGACCGCGGCCCATCCGATCCACACCGGCAGCGGCAGCCCCAGGAGGTGCGTGGTGCCCAGCACCTTCCACCCCGGTGGGAGCGGCATGACCCAGTATCCTTTGGTCCACCACACAATCGCGCCCCGCAGCACGGTCAGCGTGGCCAGCGTCACGATGATGGAGGGGACGCGCAGGTACGCGACCAGCGCGCCATTCAGCGCGCCCATACCCAGGCCCAGCAGGAGACTGGCCAGCACGACCAGGGGCATCGGCACGCCCGCGCGGGCCAGCGTGCCGGTGATCAGGGCGCACACCGCCAGCATCGAGCCTACAGAGATGTCGATCTGGCCGGCGACAATCACGATAGTCATCCCGATCCCGACGACGGCCACATAGGCCGCGTTGGTCAGGATCGTGGAGATGGTAAAGGCATCGCGGAAGTTTGCCTGCGTCAGGCTGAGATATCCCGAAAGCATCGCCAGCGCCGCGACGATCGTCAGTTCCCGCCCGCGTTCCCGCATGGTCGTTACGCTACACCGGTGGCCATCGCCATGATCTTTTCCTGGGTCGCCTGGTCCCGGCTCAGCTCGCCGGCAATGCGGCCGCGATGCATGACCATGATCCGGTCGCTCATGCCCAGCAATTCCGGCAGCTCCGACGAGATCAGCAGGATAGCCAGCCCCCGTCCGGCCAGTTCGGACATCAAGCGGTGGATCTCGGCCTTCGCGCCAACATCCACGCCGCGCGTCGGTTCGTCCATGATCAGCACGCGCGGCTGCGCGGCCAGCCATTTGCCCACCACGACCTTCTGCTGGTTGCCGCCGGAGAGCGTGGCCGCCGGCACGCCGATGCCGGGAGTCCGGATGTCGAGCCGGCGGACCACGTCGTGCGCCACGGTGCGCTCACTGGCGTGGTTGATGAATCCCAGCCGGCTAAGGCGCCGGAGGATCACCAGGGACAGGTTCTCGCTGACCGAAAACGGCAGCACCAGCCCCTGGCGCTGCCGCTCCTCGGGGACGTAGGCGATGCCAAGCTCGCGGGCCCGCCCGGCATGCGCGATCCGAGCGTCGACACCATCCAGCTTGATGCGGCCCCGTCCGGGGGGAACGATCCCAAAGATGGCGCGCGCCAGGGTGGTGCGACCGGAGCCGACCAGTCCGGCCAGTCCAAGGATCTCCCCGCGGCCGAGGGTGAACGAGACGTCGGTCAACGCGCCGGATGTGCCCAGGCCCTCCACCTCCAGCACCGGCGGCCCGGTCTGTCGTGCGGTGTGGGGATACAATGTGTCCAGCGTCCTGCCGACCATGTGATGGATCAACATCTCGCGGGTGGTCTCACCCACCGGCATCGCGACAATGCGCCGTCCATCCCGCAGCACGGTGAGACGGTCGGCGACCTCGAAAATTTCTTCCAGGCGGTGGCTGATGTAGATGATGCCGACTCCGCGCGACCGCAACTGGCGGATGAGGCTGAACAACCGTGCCGCGTCCTGCTGTGTGAGCGGGCCGGTGGGTTCGTCCATGATGATCACCCTGGCGTCGCGCAGCAGGGCCCGGGCAATCTCCACCAGCTGCTGCTGGGCCGCCGAGAGTCGGTGCACGGGCGCCTCGAGGTCCAGCTTCACCCCAAGCGACGCCGCCACGTCCTGCGCGCGGGCCCGCATCGCCATCCAGTCCACCCGGCGCCCGCGCCCAGAGTGTCTAAGCAGGGGGCGTCGCGGATACGCGCCGACGTACAAATTTTCCAGCACCGTGAGATCGGGAAACAGGGCGACCTCCTGATAGATGACGGTGATGCCCCGGTCGGCCGCTGCGCGGGGCGTGGGGAACGTCACAGGGGTGCCAAGGTAGTCGATGCGCCCCGCATCCGGCTGGTGAACGCCGGAGATAATCTTGATCAGCGTCGATTTTCCCGCCCCATTCTCCCCGACCAGGGCATGCACTTCGCCGGCGGTCAGGGCAAAGTCGACGCCGTCGAGCGCCAGCACACCGGGGAAACGCTTGGTGATGCCGCGCAGCTGCAACAGTGCCTCAGTCATGGGATGAGATGGAGTTCTGGCGCGCCATACCGATGCCCTCCAAAAAGACGTCTGCTTGGTCTACTTAGTCTCCTTGGTCTACTTAGTCTCACCGACCCTCGCGGTAGTGTAGGTAGACCAAGTAGACTAAGAAGACTAAGAAGACCAAGTAGACGGTGTTCTGGGATGCGGATATCGCAGCGTAAGTTTGAGGCGCTGGTGGAGCGGGCGCTCGGGACAATTCCTGCCGAGATCCGCCGCCGCATGGACAATGTGGAGATCGTGGTGGACGCGTGGCCCGACGAAGCTCACTACGCCACGGTAGGCCTGGAGCCGGGCGAGACACTGTTCGGTCTGTATGAGGGTGTTCCGCTCATCGAACGCGGCATCGTAGCGGATCCGCTGCTCCCCGACAAGATCACGATTTTCCAGGGCCCGCTGGAAGAAGCGTGTGACACCGACGACGAGATGGCCGAAGAAATCCGCAAGACCGTCGTTCACGAGGTGGCGCACCATTTCGGCATCGACGACGCCCGCCTGGCCGAACTCGGCTACGACTAAAACGACGTCTCCTTAGTCTACTTAGTCTCCTTGGTCTACTTGGTCTCCAGCCGCTCGCATAAAACGTGCAGGTAGACCAAGTAGACTAAGAAGACCAAGTAGACGCCCTTTCCATGTTGGGAGGTGACGCCGATGATGACCCTGATTGCGCTCGCGGTGGAGATGATCGTCAACGTGTTTCTCGTGATCCGAAATGCGGTGATCAGGTTGTTGCCGGCTCCCGAGTTTGTGGTGGTCACCGTGAGAGGACCGCTGCCGGAGCGCCGTCCGGTTTCCCCCGCGCGCCTGCGCCGCTGGCTGGGGCGGATGTGGGACACGCCTCCGCCGGAGAGTCTGGAGGAATGGCGAGAGCGCCTGCGGCTGCTGGCCGGCGACCCTCGCGTGCGTGGGATTGTCCTGAAACTGGGGGATTTGCAAGCCGGCCTGGCGTCACTGGAAGGCCTGCGGCGGGCGCTGCGGTCGTTCCGGGCGTCAGGGAAGCGGCTGGTGGCGTACCTCGAGACCTGCGATCTACGCGGCTATTATCTGGCCAGCGCGGCGGAGACCGTGGTCGCGACGGAGAGTGCTGAACTCTCGTGGCATGGGCTGCGCAGCGAGACGACGTTCCTGCGGGTGGCGCTTGATCGGTTGGGCATCCGCGCGCAGTTCTCGCATATCGCCGAGTACAAGACCGCCACGCACCGGTTCCTGTATCCGAAGATGACGCCGCCGCAGCGGGAGATGCTGGACACCGTCTTGAGCACGACGTTCGCCCACCTTATCGCGGTGGTGGCTGAGGCGCGGGGTGTGGCAGAAACCAGCGTCGAGGAGGCCATCGATGTGGGCCTCATGACGGCAATGGAAGCGCAGGGCCGAAAGCTGATCGATCTCGTCGCCTTCGAAGACGAACTCCCACGCGTGCTGGCCCAGGACGGTCGCCCCGCCCGACTGATTCCCTGGCTCCTGGCCTCGCGGCGCGTGCGAAAGCCGGTGCGGTGGCGGTCGCGTCATCGCGGTGCCATTGCGGTCGTACAGGTGCTCGGCGCGATCGTGCCGGGAGAAAGCCGGGACCTGCCGGTGCCGCTGCCGTTGCTGGGCCACCAGCTCACCGGTCATGAGAGCATGGCCCGTACGCTGCGCGCAGCCGAACGCGCGCGGGGGGTCCGGGCGGTCATCCTGCACGTCGAGTCGGGAGGCGGGTCTGCGGTAGCGTCAGACCTGATCTGGCGCGAGGTGATGCGCGTGCAGGAGGTCAAGCCGGTCGTGGTCTTCATGGGCAACGTGGCCGGATCCGGAGGCTACTACGTCGGATGCGGGGCTCGGCACATCGTGTGCGGCGAAACCACCTTGACGGGGTCGATCGGAGTCGTGGCCGGAAAATTCGCCCTGCGTGGGTTCCTGGAGAAGTCCGGGGTGCTGCCGGAGATGCTGACACGCGGAGAATCGGCGGCCATGCCTTCTCCGTTTGCAGAGTTTTCCGAGTCGCAGCAGGCCGCCCTCCAGCGGTGGATGGAGGATATCTATCGCAGGTTCACCGCGCGGGTGGCGGCGGGCCGGAAGAAGACGGCAGAGGAGGTGGAAGCCATCGCGCGAGGCCGGGTCTGGGCCGGACGCGATGCGGCCGCCCGCGGCTTGGTAGATGAGCTCGGTGACTTTGAGACGGCCGTGCGGAAGGCGAAGCAACTGGCAGGGATTCCTGTTGAGGCGGACATTCCTGTCCTGACCATCCGGCCGCCACGGGCGGCCGCAGTCCCGGCTGTGTCCCCGGCGGCATGGATGGAGGCGCTTCGTGCGACCGGATCGTTGATCCACGAGCAGGCATGGCTGGTGATGGCATGACGTCACAGCTGCGGGGAATCCTGATCGGTCTGGTTGCGGGCCTGGCGATCGCCTGGCTCACCGGCGGGACGCACCTTGACGCGTTCTTGCGCGTCACCGGCGGCGGTCAGTACCTGTTGGACACCCGCGTCGATGAATCGGCCCTGGGCCGGATCATCAACATTCCGGCGGCATCGTTGGGCGAGGTATCTCTCCAGAAGCGGTCCTGGATCTTTGCCAGTATGTATGTGTTCACGTTACAGCTGCGGCCGGAGATTGCGGCAGAACCCGGACGGGCCATCTCTGGGCTGGCGGTGAACGTCCGTCTGCCCGGCCGCGTGGTGGCCACAAATGCGACCCACGTTACGGCCGGGACCGCCGCCTGGGACGCGCTGCCGCGCGATGGACTTTACCTGCGCACCCTGGCTGTGCACTGGGCGGCCGTGATCATTCTCGCAGCCGCGCTCGCGATCGGCGTCGGTGCGCGGAGGAGATAGTACCCCAGGGCAGGAAGGAGCCCGTATGAAGACGTCTACTTGGTCCACGTGGTCTACTTAGTCTACTTAGTCTCAAACAAAGAACCACCCAAGTCGGAGCTCTGGATGCATGTAGACCAAGAAGACCAAGTAGACTAAGTAGACCAGGTAGACGCCTTTCAACCTTATGACTTCATCCCATTCCTTTCGCCTCCGTATCTTGCGTAGTGGGAGCAGCGGCAACGCCATTTTCCTCGAAGCGGCGGGGACGCGCCTCATCATCGACGTGGGACTGCCCGCGGAGGTGATGGCGCGCGAACTGGACAGCATCCCCGGCGCCTCGCCGATCACTGCGATCCTGTTGACCCACGAACACGATGACCACGCCAAAGGCGCTGGCGCCTTGTCCAGGCTGCTGGACGCGCCGGTGCTGGCCAACGCGGGTACCCTGGCGGCTGCGGGAGATCTGCTCGCGGGAGTTTCCACGGAACGTTTTGTGACCGGCGTGCCGTTCCGGGTCGGCGGCGTGCAGGTTGAGGCATTTCCGGTGCCACACGACGCGGTAGAGCCGGTGGGTTTTGTCGTATCGGACAATGGTGGAAGGATGGTGATCGCGACCGACCTGGGTGGGGTCACCGATGACCTCCTCGCTCGCGCCCGCGACGCGGACGCCCTCATCCTGGAAGCCAATTACGACCTGCGCCTGCTCTCGGTCAGCCCCTATCCCTGGTTTCTCAAGAACCGCATCCTGAGTCCCACCGGTCACCTCTCCAACGACGCTGCCGCCCGCGCCGTCGTCGAGGTCGCATCGGACCGGCCGCAGACGGTCTTTCTGGTCCATCTCAGTGACATCAACAACCTCACCCCGCTGGCGCGCGATACGGTACAGTGGGCACTCGAGCGCGAGGGGATTGCCGCAGTCCGGGTCGAGGCCGTGCGGCCCAACGGGACCAGCCCCCTGTGGGAGATGCAATGAGCCGATTGCGGATTGTGGATTGCGGATTGCGGAATTGAAAGGCCGTACGCAAATTCGCCATCCACGATCGGCAATCGGCCGCCACGCAGTATTCGACGACCAGCTCTTCATCGGGAAACCGAATTCTCGCCTGCGCCGCCAGGCGGCCGCCATTCTGGCAGCGGCTGTGCGGGCGGTTGAGCCCGCCGCCGCCGTGAAGCGCCACGTCTCACGACGCGGGCACGTGTTGCGCGTCGCCGCGCGACGGTATGACCTCCGCTCGATCCACCGAATCTTCGTCGTCGGGGCGGGCAAGGCGTCAGGTCCAATGGCCGGCGCCATCGAGGATATTCTGGGTTCACGAATTAATGCAGGCGTCGTCATCGTCAAGTACGGGTACGCCGTGCCGCTCCGGCGCATCCGGGTGGTCGAGGCCGGTCATCCACTCCCTGATGCCGCAGGACAGCGGGGCGCGGAGGCACTCCTCGCGCTCGTGCATGGCGCGGGTCCCGGCGACCTGGTGCTGTGTCTCATCTCGGGTGGCGGGTCTGCTCTGCTGCCGGCTCCGGCGGGCGACATGAGCTTGGACGACGAAATCACTGTGACCAACCTTCTCCTCCGCAGCGGTGCCACCATCCAGGAAGTCAATACCGTGCGCAAACACCTCTCGCGGATCAAGGGCGGGCGGCTGGCTGCGGCGGCATCACCGGCTGGCGTGGTGGCGCTGGTGCTCTCCGATGTGCTGGGTGATCCAATCGACGCGATTGCCTCTGGCCCGACCGCACCCGATCTCACCACCTTCGGCGACGCGCTGGAGATCATTCGTCGATATGGACTGGCGGCGTCGATGCCGGTGGCCGCGATGACCTACATGCAGCGGGGCGCTGCCGGCCGCGAGCCGGAGACGCCTAAGCCGGACGATCCGGTGTTTCGGAGAGTCCAGACCGTGCTGGTGGGGAGTAACGAGCAAGCCGTCGCGGCCGCGGCGGCGCGGGCGAAAGCGCTGGGATTCCGCCCCCTCATTCTCACGACGTATCTGGAAGGTGAGGCGCGTGAAGTGGCGCGCGTATTTTGCAGTGTGGTGCGCGGAATCGGCACCCGGGGCATGCCGCTCGCGCCTCCCGCCTGTCTGCTCGCCGGCGGTGAGACGACCGTCACCATGCGCGGACAGGGGCGTGGCGGACGATGCCAGGAGTTTGCGCTCGCGAGTGTCCCGACTCTCACCGGGTGGGCAAATACAGTCGTGGCAGCTTTCGGGACCGACGGGACCGATGGCCCAACCGATGCGGCGGGCGCGCTGGTCGATGGGGAGACCGCGGTCCGCGCGCGCGGCCTGGGGCTCGATGCAGGGCGCGCCTTGGCCGACAACGATTCGTATCCATTCTTTCAACGGCTCGGCGATCTGCTCATGACCGGGCCAACGCGAACGAACGTGAACGACATCTATCTCGCGCTCGTCGGTGGCGCACAGAAACGATGAGGGTGCTATTTTGCGTCTCTGAGGCTGTGCCGCTGGCGAAAACCGGCGGTCTCGCCGATGTCGGCGGGGCCCTGCCGGCGGCGCTGACGGCGCTGGGCACCGATGTCCGGGTCGTGTTGCCAAGATATCGCGGAATCGATTCGACCGGATGGCGTGAGGTCGGAGCGGTTGATGTGTCGCTGGGCGCAAAACGGCTACCGGTGACGGTCCTGGATGGGCAGATGCCGGAGTCTGGGGTCCCGGCGTGGCTGATCGACCAGCCTCAGCTCTTTGATCGGGCCGGCCTGTATGGTGAGGGAGGCCAGGACTATCCTGATAACCTGCTGCGGTTCACGTGCCTGTGCCGGGGGATGCTGGCCTGGCTAGAGCGGCAGCCCTGGCAGCCGGAGATCATTCACTGCCACGACTGGCAGACAGCGCTCGTCCCGGCCATCATTGGCGCGGGTCAGGTCAGGCGGGCGGCGACGCTGTTGACCATTCATAACCTGGCGTATCAAGGGTTATTTCCCGCAGAGCAGTTCGAGGTGACCGGGTTGCCGCCATCGATGTACACCATGGCCGGCCTCGAGTTCTGGGGACAGGTCAACCTGCTCAAGGGTGGGCTGGTCTTTGCCGATCTCCTGAATACGGTCAGCGAGACCTACGCGCAGGAGATCCAGACGGCTGAATTTGGCGCGGGACTCGATGGGGTACTGCGTGACAGGAGCCGAGATCTCTTCGGCATTCTCAACGGTGTGGATTATGGCGTGTGGGACCCCGCGCACGACCCGCTCATCCCGGCGCGTTATACGGCAGATGACCTGTCCGGGAAACGCGCGTGCAAAGACCGCCTGCAGGACGAGTTCGGGCTGGCCGCAGATCCCGACATCCCCCTGATCGGCATGGTCACCCGCCTGGCCGACCAGAAGGGGCTGGATCTGGTGGCGGCCATCCTCGAGACACTCTTCGCCGCCGGGGCGCAGCTGATCGTTCTCGGCACCGGCGACCCCCGTTATGAGCGTATGTTTTCCGAGACGGCGCGCCGGCATCCGCGGAAGAGCGGGGTGCGGATCGGATTTGACAATGCGCTGGCGCACCGCATTGAGGCCGGGGCGGACCTCTTTCTGATGCCGTCGCGGTACGAGCCTTCGGGGCTGAACCAGCTGTACAGCCTGCGCTACGGGACCGTGCCCATCGTCCGCCGCACCGGCGGGCTGGCGGATTCGATCCGCGATGCCACGCCGCAGGCGCTGCGGGCCGGGACGGCCAATGGCTTCGTGTTTGCCGACTACACACCGCAGGCGCTGCTCCGGGCGGCGCAGCGCGCCCTCGCCGCGTTCCGGGACGCGGCGACATGGCGCACGTTGCAGCGAACCGGTATGACGGCAGATTTCTCCTGGGCCGCGGCGGCAAGAAAGTATGTGGGCCTGTACGAACGGGCCATGGCGCGAAGTCACGATCGCGCGCGGGCAGGGTAGGGGATAGATATGACACCTTGGAGGTTGACGAGTGCCTGAACTCCGGAAGGATCCTATCTCACGGCGCTGGGTGATCATCGCCACAGAGCGCGCCGCGCGCCCAACCGACTTCAAGCACGAAGGCATCGAGGTCAACGACCTTGATCGGTGCCCCTTCTGTGAGGGGCGGGAAGACCGGACTCCGCCGGAGATCTATGCGGTGCGCGCGGCGGGCACGGCCCCAAATGGAAAGGGCTGGACGGTGCGCGTCGTGTCCAACAAGTTTCCGGCGCTGCGCATCGAGGGTAGCACCCAACGCACGAAAGTTGGCCTGTTCACGCGGATGGATGGGGTGGGCGCGCACGAGGTGATCGTCGAAGCCACCGACCACCACACGCACCTCGGGCTGCTGCCGGTCGAGCACGTTGTCCAGATCATCCGCGCGTATCTGCAGCGCTATCGCGATCTACGGGGCGACGCCAGATTTGAGTACGCGTTGCTGTTTCGCAACCACGGCCGGACCGCCGGGGCATCGCTCTCGCACCCCCACTCGCAGCTGATCGCGCTGCCGGTGGTGCCCAAGCGGGTCGCCGAAGAGCTCGACGCTGCGGAGCGTCACTTCGGCCAGCACGGGGTGTGTATCTACTGCGCGATCCTGGAACAGGAACAGCAGGGACGTGATCGCCTCATCTTCGAGAACGAGGCATTCGTGGCGTTGGCGCCGTACGCTTCGCGCTTCCCCTTCGAGACCCTGATCCTTCCCAAACGCCATGAGGCCGATTTTGGCGCCTTGCCGCCCGATCAGGAACGTCTCCTCGCCCAGGCACTGCGCGAAATGCTCCATCGCCTGCACATCTGTCTGGACAATCCGCCGTACAACTTCATCATCCACACTCTTCCGTACAGGAGCGAAGCGAAACATGCCCACCACTGGCACGTCGAGATTATGCCGCGCCTGACCCAGGTCGCAGGCTTTGAGTGGGGGTCCGGATTCTACATCAACCCGGTGGTGCCGGAGGAGGCTGCCCGGTATCTCCGTGAAGCGATTCCCGCGCCCATGCCGGTGGGCCCGGTCAGTGCCGGAAGGCCCCATGGAGAAGTGGGCGACAGAATGCGTGATTCGTGACTCGTGATTCGCGCACAGAAGAAGCGGCTTTCCGATGGTGTCGAATCACTAATCACGAATCATCGCGTCTATAATGAGCTTACGATGGCCCTGTCTCGAGCGCTGCTCGCTCGCTTGAAGGAAATTGTTGGCCCTGTGTACGTACTCACCCGTCCGGAAGATGTCGTCGTCTACGAACAAGACGCCTTTCTCGTCGCCCATGCCTTGCCGGACATCGTCGTCCTTCCCGGGTCTGCGGCCGAGGTAGCTGGCGTGGTGCGTGCGGCGCATGAAGCGAACGTTCCCCTTGTGGTGCGGGGCGCCGGAACCGGGTTGAACGGGGGTTCGATCCCGATTGCCGGCGGCGTGATGCTGGTGCTCACCCGCATGAACCGCATTCTCGAGATCGATCCACGAAACCGGCTGGCCGTGGTCGAACCGGGCGTCGTCAATGCAGATCTTACCGCGGCGGCTGCGCGCCACGGATTGTTCTACGCGCCCGACCCCGGCAGCCAGAGTGTCTCCACCATCGGCGGTAACGTCGGCAACAACGCCGGCGGGCCGCACTGCCTGTCGTACGGGGTCACCGGGAACCACGTGCTGGCGATGGAGATCGCGCTCGCATCGGGGGGTATGACGTGGGTCGGCGGCCGCAGTGTCGACCCTCCCGGTTATGACCTGTGCGGCGTCATGGTGGGGTCGGAGGGGACCCTGGCGGTCGTCACGGCGGTCGTGGTCAGGTTGTTGCGAAAGGCGGAGGCGGCGCGCACCCTGCTTGCCGCCTTTGAGACCATCGACGACGCCTCGCAGACAGTTTCTGAGATCATTGCCGCGGGGATTGTGCCGACCGCGATGGAGATGATGGACGGTGTGGTGATGGCGGCCGTGGAAGCGGCGATTCACGCCGGCTACCCGGCGGACGCCGGGGCCGTCTTGCTGATTGAGGTGGAGGGGCTCCCCGACTCCCTGCCGCGGCAGATGGAGCGCATCGAGACAATCTGTCGCGCGCACACGCCGCGGATGCTGCGCACGGCGGCCAGCGAGCAAGAACGGCTGCTGCTGTGGAAGGGGCGGAAGGAAGGGGCCGGCGCGCTGGGCCGGCTGGCGCCCTCCTACTACCTGCACGACGGGGTCGTGCCCCGCACCAGGCTGCCGGAGGTGATGCGCAAGGTCGTTGAAATTGGGAAGGCGCATCACCTGCGTATCGGGAACCTGTTCCACGCCGGGGATGGCAACCTGCACCCGATCATCTTGTTCAACCCCCGCGAGCCAGGAATCATGGACAAGGTGGTCCGGGCGGGAGAGGAGATCCTTCACGCCTGCGTCGAGGCCGGGGGTACGATCACAGGCGAACACGGCGTCGGAATCGAAAAGCGAGAATACATGCGCTGGATGTTCTCCGACGCCGACCTGCTCGCGATGCAGCGCGTCAAGCGGGCGTTCGATCCGTCCGGCGTCATGAATCCCGGGAAGCTCCTGCCGCTCGGCACGCGCCCGGACGTGACGATCAAACCGGTGATGACCGCCGGGATGTGGACCTAAAACGAGCGAACTAACGCGAACGCGGGAGCGCGGGAACGCGGGAACGCGAAGATGAACCGAGACAAACTTATTCGCGAACTCCGGGCAGTCGTTGGGGACGAGTACGTCCTCGTTGAGAAAGAGGACGTCATCGTCTACGAGCAGGACGGCTCCATCATGCAGGCAATGCCGGAGATTGTCGTGCTGCCCGGGAGCGCGGAGGAAGTCGCCGCCGTGGTGAGGGCGGCCAAGCAGGCCAACGTGCCGATTGTTCCGCGCGGGTCGGGCACCGGGCTGGCCGGCGGTGCGGTGCCGGCCGAGGGCGGGGTCGTTATTTCGCTGGCGCGGATGAACCGCATCCTAGAGCTCGATCTGCGCAACCGCCTCGCCGTGGTCGAGCCGGGGGTCATCAACCAGGATGTGACGAAGGCGGTGGCGGCCGACGGTTTCTTCTACGCTCCCGACCCCAGCAGCCAGGCCGCCTGTTCAATCGGCGGGAACATCGCCAACAACTCCGGCGGCCCGCACACGCTGGCCTACGGCGTGACGACCAATCACGTGCTGGGCGTCGAGGTGGTGCTCGATGACGGCCGCGTCGTATGGTTGGGCGGGCAGGTGCCGGATTGCGCCGGCTACGATCTGTGCGGCGCGTTCGTCGGCTCCGAGGGGACGGTCGGCATCGTGACCAAAGCTGTGCTGCATTTGATGCGCAGCCGCGAATCGGTGCGCACGCTGCTGGCCATTTTTGACCGAATGGACGCGGCCACGCAGACCGTGGTGGACATCACCGCAGCCGGGATCGTGCCGGCCGCGCTGGAGATGATGGACCGGCTCACCATCGAAGCGGTGGAGACCGGAGCGCCCGTGGGATATCCGCGCGATGCCGATGCCGTCCTGCTGGTGGAGCTGGAGGGAGTGCGCGAGTTCACCGAGCGCGGTGCCCGCGAGGTGCACGAGATCTGCATGCACCATGGCGCGCGCCAGGTGCGCGTGGCCCAGGACGACGCGGAGCGGCTCCGGTTGTGGAAAGGGCGCAAGGGCGCGTTCGGCGCGCTGGGGACGCTGGCCCCCAACTACTACGTGCAGGACGGTGTGGTGCCGCGTAGCCGGCTGCCGGAGATCATGCGGCAGATTGCGACCATCAGCGCCCGATACCATCTGCGCATCGCCAACGTGTTTCACGCCGGCGATGGCAACCTGCACCCCAACATCCTCTTCGACATGCGGACTCCAGGAGAACTGGACAAGGTGATCGCCGCGGGCGAAGACATCCTGCGGGCCTGCGTCGCCGTCGGCGGCAGCATCACCGGGGAGCACGGGATTGGGCTGGAGAAAAAGGCCTATATCGGCCTGCTGTTTTCCGATGCCGACCTGAATGCCATGGCGAAGGTACGCAAGGCGTTCGATCCTGATGGCCGCTTCAACCCGGCGAAGATGTTCCCGACCCCGATCACCTGCGCCGAGATGCGGCGGGCCCCGGCAAAAATACCGGCCGGATTATGGATTTAACTGACGGGAACACGGGAACCCCCACGCCGGCTTCGCCGGCTCGGGGCGGAGCGCGGCAACCCCCACGCCAGCTCGGGGCGGAGCGCGGGAACGCGATGGAACCACAACACGCAGGCGTGGTGTTGAACATCCCTGAACTGGATCAGTGTGTGCACTGCGGGCTGTGCCTGAACCACTGTCCCACCTACCGCGTCACCCATCTGGAACCCGAGTCTCCCCGCGGCCGCATCCATCTGGTGCGCGCGGTGGCCGAGGGGCGGATCGAGCCGCTGGACCCCGTGCGGGGCACGCCCAACGAGCGGTTCGCCGACCACATCTACTTATGCCTGATGTGCCGCGCCTGCGAGACCGCCTGCCCGTCGGGTGTGCAGTACGGCCGCATCGCCGAAGCGGCGCGCGAGGTGCTGGGGCCGCCCGGGTCTCCACTGTTCCGGCGGCTGGCCCGGCTGGCGTTCACGCAGGTGTTCCCGTCTCCCCGCCGGTTGCGGTGGATCTTTTCCGCGTTGCGCCTGTACCAGCGATCCGGTCTGCAGTGGGTGATCCGGCGCGTGCTGCCCCGCAGGCTGCGCGAGATGGACGCGCTGCTGCCGGCGGTGCCATCGCGGTTCTTCGCCCCTGGGGCCGATGTGATGCCGGCGATCGGGACGCGGCGGGCCAGGGTGGCGCTCTTGTCGGGCTGTGTGATGAGCACGTTGTTCGGCGACGTGAATGATGCCACCATTCGCGTGCTGCGCCGCAATGGATGCGAGGTGCTGGTGCCCCGGGGTCAGGGGTGTTGCGGGGCGCTGAACGTCCACAACGGGGAGACGGTGGCGGCGCGGCGCATGGCCCGGCGCAACGTCGATGTCTTCCTCGATGCCGGTGTGGACGCGGTCATTGTCAACGCGGCCGGCTGCGGAGCCGCCATGAAGGAATACGGGCATCTGCTGCGCGACGATCCCGACTACGCGGAGCGGGCGGGGCAGTTCGCGGCGCTGGTGAAAGACGCCAGTGAGTTCCTGGCCGGGCTGGGACTGATTCCCCCGTCTGGCCGGATCGAGATGACGGTGACGTATCAGGATCCCTGTCACCTCGCCCACGGGCAGAAGGTGCGCGTGCAACCGCGCCAGCTGCTGGCCGCAATTCCAGGGCTGCGTCTGGTGGAGATGGAGGGGGCGGACCGCTGCTGTGGGAGCGCCGGAATTTACAACATCACGCACCCGGGGATGTCCCAAGAGCTGTTGACCGAAAAAATGGCGGCCGTCGGCCGCACCGGCGCGGCGGCGGTGGTCGCGCCCAACCCCGGGTGCATGCTACAGCTGCGCTTCGGGGCACAGCGATATGGACCTGCGCTTCCCGTGTATCATCTGATGGATCTCTTGGATCGGGCGTACGGGGCTGACTGATATCTGGGGAGATCACCATGGACTGTACAGTGCACAAGCTCGTGGCGGATGTCGCCGTGCTGGCGGACCGGCAGGTCCTCCTGGTGCGGTACCAGGATACGCGCAATTATGACGGCCAGCGCGGGTGGTTTCTTCCCGACGACTACCTCATGTTCGTCGAACATCCAGACGAGGCGGCGGCGCGCATCCTGCGCGAACAGGTCGGGATGACCGCGCCCCGGATCACGCTCGACCATGTTGAATCCTTCGGAGGAGGCACCACTGCCTGGCACTTGATTTTCCACTATAAGGCGACGCTGCGGGACACCCTGCCGGTGACGGTCGGCCCCAACGTGCTGGCGGCGCAGTGGTTTCCCCTGAACGGCCTTCCCGTGGTGGCCGAGATGGCCCACGAGGGGTGGGCGCGCGATGTGCTGCAGCGCATGCAGACGAGGTCGTAGGCAGACTTCGCCGTGCGGGACTTGACGATCGACGCCGACCGGCTGGCGAGGGAGCTGGGCGGGATGCTGGGGGCGGCGGTGCAGCGGGACCCGGCGAGCCTGCGCGCCTACGCCGTGGACGGTCTCGTCCCCCAGATTCGTTGCGCCCCGAAGGACACCGATGAACTCTGTGCGATACTCCGGGTCTGCGATGCATCCGGGGCCGCCGTCATCCCGTGGGGCGGGGGGACCGCGATGCATTGGGGGAACCCGCCGTCACGGGCCGATGTCGTGATCAGCCTGGAACAGTTCAATCGCCTGGTCGAGCATGACGACGCCAATCTCACCGCCACCGTGCAGGCCGGAATGCGCGTGGCCGCCCTGCAGGAACTCCTCGGCGGCCGGCATCAGTGTCTGGCCATCGACCCGCCGGATCCACAACACTCCACCATCGGCGGCACCGCGGCCGCCAACATCAACGGGCCGCGGCGCATGGCGTACGGCGGGGTGCGCGACCTGGTCATCGGAATGAAGATGGTCCTCGCCTCAGGGGAGCCAATCAAAGCCGGCGGGAAGGTCGTGAAGAACGTCGCCGGCTATGATATGTGCAAACTCTTTGTCGGCTCACTCGGCACGCTGGGGATCATTACGGAAGTCACGTTCAAGATGACGCCGCTACCGGAAACCGCGGGGACGGTCGTGGCCCGCGGCTCGCTCGCCCAGACGGCGTCGCTGATTGAAGCGCTGTTTGGGTCGGTCCTCACGCCTGCCGCGGTCACTGTTGTCGACGGCCGCGTCGCCGCCGCCGCCGGACTGCAGCCCGCTGAAGCGAGCGTGGCCGTATGGGCGGAAGGATTCACGGAGACCGTGGCGCGGCACGTCCGCGACGTGCAGGCGATGGCGGGGCAGTCAGGAATGACGACAGAGGTGCTGCATGACATCGAGCACCGCCGGCTGTGGGAGACGGTGCGCGACTTCGGCGCCGTCGGCGCGCCGCCCGTGGTGTTCCGCCTCACCGTCCCACCGGCCGACGTGATGCCGGTCCTGGCCGTCGTCTGCCGCCTGAGTGATGGTGGCGCGCTCCGCTATGTCGCCCACGCCGGCACCGGGACGGTGTGGCTGGCGTTCGACACGCCCGCCCCGGTCACCGCGTGGTTCCCCCGCCTCGCTGCACTGGCGCAGGAATACCATGGACACGCAGTGCTCGCGGCCGCCCCACCGGAGGTGAAGCGCACGGTGGACGTGTGGGGGCCCTCCCCGCAAGCGCTGGGATTAATGCAGGAACTGAAACGGCAGTTCGATCCCCACGGCACCCTCAACCCCGGCCGCTTCGTCGCCGGGATCTGACAGCATGTCTGGCCGCGTCATCCTCTCGCTGGCGATCCACAACCACCAGCCGGTGGGAAACTTCTCGCAGGTGTTTGAGATGGCGTTCCGTCAGGCGTATCTGCCGATGGTCGAAGCCCTGGAGCGTCACCCGCACATCCGCCTGGCCATGCACTACAGCGGGCCGCTCCTGGATTGGCTCGAGGGATCCCAGCGCGAGTTCGTCCCGCGTGTTGGGGCTCTGGTGGCCCGTGGCCAGGTGGAACTGTTGAGCGGTGGGTACTACGAACCGATCCTGGCCATCATTCCCGATGCCGACAAGGACGGCCAGATCCGCATGATGACCGACTACCTCAAACGTCGATTTCACGCGCGAGCCACCGGGCTCTGGCTGGCAGAACGCGTGTGGGAGCCGCACCTGGCCAAACCGCTCGCGGCCGCCGGTGTGGAGTATCTCATCGTGGACGACACCCACTTTACGGCGGCCGGGGTGCGCGAGGAACAGCTCACAGGCTATTTCGTCACCGAGGAACAGGGGGCAACGGTGAAAGTGTTCCCCAGCCGCAAGCGCCTGCGGTATCTGATCCCGTGGCAGTCCCCCGGCGACGTGCTGGCCTATCTGCGGACGTTTCTTTCGCCGGATCACGGTTCCCGGATCCCGGATCCCGTCTTGGTGATGGGTGACGATGGCGAGAAATTCGGCTTGTGGCCCGGCACCTTCGCGCTGTGCTGGGAGCAGGGGTGGGTGGAGTCCTTTTTTCGCGCAATCGAAGCGGCCGGTGAGTGGTTGGTGACGATGCCGCCGGGCGAGGCGGCGGCGATGCCTGCGGCGGGGCGGGCGTATCTGCCGACGGCCTCCTACGAGGAAATGATGGAGTGGTCCGGGGGGTTCTGGCGCCAGTTCCTGGTGAAGTATCCGGAGATCAACACCATGTACCAGCGCATGCTCCGCACCAGCCGCAAAGTGCACGCGCTGCGCGCGGGATCGCGGCGGCGCCGGGCACTCGTCGATCTGTGGGCCGGAGAATGCAACTGTCCCTACTGGCATGGCGTGTTCGGCGGTATCTACCTGCCGCACATCCGGCGCGCGACCTTCGGGCACCTCATTGCCGCAGACGTACGGGCCGAACAGAACCGACGCGTCGCAGGGACGATCGCCGACCTCGACGGCGACGGCGCGCCCGACGTCGAACTGGTTTCGCCGGCCATGCTGCTGGCTGTCGATCCAGACGAGGGCGGTGGGGTGGTGGAGTGGCACTGGCGGGAAGAGCACATCAACCTCACGAACGTGGTGTCGCGCCGGCCGGAGGCCTACCACCGGCAGCTGCTGGAGCCCTCGCCGGATGTCACGGCGTCTGGGGCGGAGACGATCCATACGACCCGCGTGCGGGTCAAGGAGCCGGGCCTGCACCGGCTGCTTGTCTACGATCGCTACCGCCATGCCAGCTTGCTCGACCACTTCTTGGATCCGCGGGTCACGATGGAGGCCTTCGCCGGCGGCGAGTATCAGGAGCTCGGCGATTTTGTCGCGGGGTCGTACCAGCCGGCGGTCTCCCGATCCCGCGGCGGCGTTGCAGTCTCGTTGACCCGCGACGGCAGTGTCGGAGGTGAGCCGCGGCTCCCGCTGCGTGTGGAGAAACGGCTGGCGCTCTCCGTGCGGACGTCAACGCTCCGCGTGACGTACCGGATCCACAATCCTGGTGACGCCCGGGTCACCGCTCGCTTTGGGGTCGAAACCGCATGGGCGGTGACCGATCCGCAAGCCCGTCTGTGGATTGATGATCAGCCTGCCCCGGCGCGCGAGGCCAGGGCGCGGCCGGGCGCACACGGTGTCCGGTTGACCGACTGGGGATGGCGCGGGGCGGTGTTGCTGCGCGTTCCCGCGGCGGAGGTGTGGGTGTTTCCCCTGGAGACGGTCTCCAACTCCGAGGCAGGGTTCGAGCGAATCATGCAGGGCGTCGTCTGTCTGTGCCTGTGGCAGATCGCGCTTGACCCGCACCACACGTGGGAGGCGATACTCGAATGCGAACTAGGGATAAAGGGATAAGGGGATAAGGGGATAATGGGACTACCCAGGAAATTTTGGTCTTATCCCGTTATCCCCTTATCCCGTTATCGCGCCGTCTCGTTTTGTGGGGAGGGATCGGAGTGACTGTTCGCGCCCGAGGATCGCAGGCCGGACGCGGCGCCGTCGCCTGGATCATCATCGTGGTCCTGGTGATCGCGCTGGCCGGCGGCCTCACGTACTACACGCGCCGCACAGGAATCCTCCCCGGGCAGAAACTCGGCGGAAGGGTCACGGTCCTGGGCGTGTGGGGCGGGAACGAGCTGGAGAGCTTTCTAGCGATGGTCAGGCCATTTGAGACGCTGTACGGCGTGCAGGTGCAGTTCGAGGGAACCACCGATCTGAATGCGGTGCTGACCACGCGGCTCGAGGGCGGCAACCCTCCGGATCTGGCGGCACTCCCGGGGCCGGGTCAGATGGCCGAGTTCGCGCGCGCGGGCAAACTGGTGCCGCTGAACTCGGTGATCGACCTCGGGGCGATGAAGACGCGGTACGCGCAGAGTTGGATCGACCTGGGGACCGTGGACGGCAAGGTCTACGGGGCGTTTGTGAAGGTCGCGCTGAAAGGACTGATCTGGTACAACCCGAAGACGTTTGTCGCCGCAGGATACAGCGTGCCCTCGACGTGGGAGGAGCTGCTGGCGCTGACGGATCGCATCGCCGCCGACGGCAAGGCGGCCTGGTGTATCGGTCTGGAGAGCGGGGCCGCCAGCGGCTGGCCGGCGACTGACTGGATCGAGGACATCGTGCTCCGCACCGGGGGGCCCGCCGTCTACGACTCCTGGTACCGTCACGAGATTCCCTGGACCGACCCGGCGATCAAACGGGCGTGGGAACTCTTCGGCAAGATTGCCACATCATCGAAATACGCGTATGGCGGCGCGGACGGCGTCCTGGCCACCAACTTCGGTGAGTCACCATTCCCGATGTTCACTGATCCGCCGGGTTGCTACCTCCACCATCAGGCCACCTTTATCCAGGACTTTATTCAGAAGCAGTTCCCCACCCTGAAACCTGGCGAGGACTTCGATTTCTTCGCCTTCCCGCCGATCGAGCAGGGGGTGCCAAAAGCGGTGGAGGCTGCCGGCGACCTGCTGGGCATGTTTCGCGACACGCCCCAGGCGCGTCTCCTGATCAGGTACCTGACGACGCCGGAAGCCCAGGCCATCTGGGTGAAACGCGGGGGCGCGCTGTCCCCTGACCGCAAAGTCAGCCTCGACGACTATCCTGATCCGTTGAGCCGGCGGGCGGCGGAAATCCTGACCTCGGCCGAGGTGGCGCGTTTCGACGCCAGCGACCTGATGCCGGAGGCCGTGAACGCCGCCTTCTGGAAGGGGACGCTGGATTATGTCCGCGCGCCTTACCGGCTGGACGCGATCCTCCAGAACCTGGAGCGCGTGGCCCAAGAGGCGTACAAGTAACAGTACCGGAAACGGGAAACAGGAAACGGGAAGCTAGGAACCAGGAACCCGGGAAACAGGAAACGGGAAGCGGGAACGGGAAGCGGGATGCAGTGATTTCAAGAGGGAGGGTTGTACATGCCATATCCGTTCAAGTTGCCTGAGCTGGGATATCCTTACAGTGCCTTGGAGCCGTACATCGATGCCCAGACGATGGAGATCCACCACGGCAAGCACCATGCCGCGTATGTGAATAACCTGAACGCCGCGCTTGAGAAGCACGCGGCATTTCAAAAAAAGGAAGTGATTGACCTCCTCAGCAGTCTGTCCGACCTGCCCCAAGAGATCCAGACCGCGGTACGGAACAACGGCGGCGGGCATCTGAATCACAGCCTGTTCTGGCAGTGGATCAAACCAGGGGGCAGCAAGGAGCCAAAGGGGAGAGTGCTCGACGCGCTCAAGTCCACGTTCACCACCGTGGACACGTTCAAGGAGCAGCTCACGCAGGCGGGTATGACGCGATTCGGTTCCGGCTGGGCCTGGCTGGTTGTCGACCGCGCAGGCAAGTTGAAGGTGTACTCCACCGCCAATCAGGACGCCCCGGTGATGGAGGGCAACACCCCCGCCCTGGGCGTCGATGTCTGGGAGCACGCGTACTACCTCAAGTATCAGAACCGGCGCGCCGACTACCTCAAGGCGTGGTGGAACGTGGTGAACTGGGATTCGGTGGCGCAGTCGTACGATCAGGCGACGAAGAAGTAAGACGGAATCGGGTAACGGGTAACGGGAAGCAAAGTCGCGCCACCGTTTCCCGCTTCCTGTTTCCCGTTTCCGTCAGTTAGCCTTTCACGGCCCCGGCCAGGATTCCGCGGACAAAGAACTGCTGCAGCGAGAAGAACACGGCCAGCGGCAGGACCATCGAGATGAAGGCCGCGGCGGTGAGCAGCTGCCAGTTCTGCCCCAGGGAGCTGACCAGGTGGCTCACCGTCACCGTCATCGGCGCCACCTGCGGCGCTCCTCCCACATAGATCAGCGCGACCAGCAGGTCGTTCCACACCCACAAAAACTGAAAGATGACGAGCGAGGCGATCGCCGGCACCGAAAGGGGCAGAATGAGGCGGACGAACACGGTCAGCGGCGCGGCGCCGTCAATGGCAGCCGATTCCAGCAGATCCCTGGGCAGGGCGCCGAGAAAATTCCGCAGGAGGTAGATGGCAAAGGGCAGCCCGTACCCGGTGTGAGCAAGCCACACCGCCGGGAAGGTGCCGGCCAGTCCGAGTGCGGTGAACAGGCGCAGCACCGGGATCAGCGTCATCTGCAGCGGGATGACCAGCGAGCCGACGACGATCGTGAACAGGACCTCCTGGCCGCGAAACCGCATCCAGGCGAATGCGTAGGCGGCGTACGCCGCCACGATCACCGGGATGATGGTGGCAGGGATGGTGATGAACAGGCTGTTCAGAAAGCTGCGCCCCATGCTGTACGCGTCCAGGACCTGGCGGTAGTTCTGCAGCGTGAACTGATACGGCGGGACCAGCGCCGTCCACCATCCGGAGACCGGCACGAGCCGGGGCGGCCGGAAGGAACTGATCAGCAGCCCCACGGTGGGCACCAGCCACAAGGCACACAGTCCCAGCAGCACGACGTGCAGTGGGGCGCGGCGCAGTGTGGCCCGCAGCGGCTGCAGGGCCTGCGCCATCACCGGATCGCCTCCTGCTGGCGAAACCGCCGGATGTTCGCGATCATGATGGGCACGGTGGCACCAAACAGCAGGACGGCGATGGCGCTGGCGCGGCCGAAGTCGCGGGACGTGAACATCTCCTTGTACATCCGGTTGGCAATCACTTCGGTGTTGAAGTTGCCGTTCGTCATGACATACACGACGTCGAACGCCTTCAACGCAAAGATCACCATCGTCGTCGCCACGACGGCGATGGTGGGGCTGAGGGTGGGGAGGACGAGCCGTCTGAAGACCTGCCATTCGGTGGCACCATCCACCCGCGCCGCTTCCAGCAGCTCGGCAGGGATGCCCTTTAACGCCGCCGAGAGGATGACCAGGCAAAAACCCGTCCACACCCACACGCCCACCGCGATGAGCGCAAGGTTGTTGGTGAGCAAGTTCACCAGCCAGGCCACCGGGCGGAACCCAGGGAGGAGCGCCGTGAGGGCGGCATTCAGGACCCCGATCTGCGGCGCGCCGGCCGGGCGGAACTCGTACACGAACTTCCAGATCACGCTCGCCGCCACGAAGGAGATCGCCATGGGCAGAAAGATGATCGACTTGGCCGCGGCCTCGTACCGGACCCGGTCCGTGAGCACGGCCAGCAGCAGGCCGGCGCCCACCGTGAGCCCCGTGAAGCACACCAGCCAGAGGAGATTGTTGCGAAGCGCAATGAGCATCTCGCGGTTGGTGAACGCGAAAACATAATTCCGCACTCCCACGAAGGCGGCGGATCTGGCGTCCAGGACACTGAGGTAGACGGTATACACCGCCGGATAGATCAAGAATGTGGCGAGGAAGGCCAGCGCCGGCGCCAGCCACAGCCCCGGGCGGAGCGTCCGCTGCGTGCGTGCGGGCAGGAGGCTAAGGAGGTGTTCAACCAGGATCACGTAGCCGATCTGGATGGCCGGGACGCCGACAGCGACGAGGAGACCCATTTTGCTATAATCTGATGGAGCGCGCAGTGCCCGGAGTCCTCTTCGGGTGTTTTTCCTTCCGGTCCTTTCCGCAGCCTCGACATCGTATAGGTGGCCATCGTCATGACGGAGTCGCGCGCGGACGCTATCGGCACACTGCTGGGCGGGCGGCAGCTGATCGTCGTCAGCAACCGCGAGCCATATGAGCATCGCCACAGCCGGCGCGGGATCATGATTCACCGACCGGTCGGCGGTCTCGCCGCGGCGTTGGATCCCGTCATGCAGGCGGCGGGGGGCACGTGGGTCGCCTGGGGAAGCGGCGACGCCGACTTCGAGGTCGCCGATGAGCACGGGCACGTGCGCGTTCCCCCGCGGGCGCCCGCCTACACATTGCGGCGCGTGCCGCTCTCAGACGATGAGGTGGACGGATTCTACTACGGCTACGCCAACCAAGCGCTGTGGCCACTCTGCCACCTCGCCACGCAGCATGCGCGCTTCCGGCAGCAGCACTGGGAAGCGTACCAGGCGGTGAACCGCCGGTTCGCCACGGCGACGCTGGCGGAGGTGGCGGGGGATGCCATCGTCTGGGTGCACGACTATCATCTGACACTCTGTCCGCGCTACCTGCGCCAGGGGAGACCGGACGTGTTCGTGATGACCTTCTGGCATATTCCCTGGCCGGCGTGGGATGTGTTCCGGATCTGTCCGCAGCGGGCAGAACTGCTCGACGGGCTGCTGGGTAGTGATCTGGTGGGCCTGCAACATCCCCGCCACGTCGCCCACTTTCTCGAATGCGCGGAACAGGAACTCGGCGCGCAGGTGGACCGCGATGCGTCCACGGTGGAGTACGACGGCCGCCTCGTTCACGTCCAGGCGTTTCCGATCAGCGTTGACGCCGCAGGGTTGGAGCAGCTCGCACGCTCGGACGGCTGCGAGCGCTGGATGGCGCGGCTGCGGGAACGGTGGGGACTGGCCGGGCGCCTCATGGTCTTGGGTGTGGACCGGCTGGATTACACGAAAGGGATCCCGGAGCGGTTCCGGGCCCTGGAGGTGCTGCTCCAGCGCGCGCCGGCCTACCGCGAGCGACTTGTCTTCATCCAGAAGAGCGCGCCCAGCCGCACTCAGATCAAGAGCTACCGGGACCTGCAGCGACGCGTGGAGGACGAGGTGGGGCGGATCAATGCCGCCTACGGGACGGAGGCGTGGCGCCCCATCACGTATATGCCCGAGGCCCTGCCGCTGGACGCGATGGCCGCGCTCTACCGGATGGCCGACGTCTGTGTCGTGAGCTCGCTCGCGGACGGGATGAACCTGGTGGCCAAGGAGTTCATCGCCTGTCAGGTCGATCACCGTGGCGTGCTGGTGCTCAGCGAGCTGGCCGGTGCGCGTGACGAGCTGCCATGGGCAGTTTCGATCAACCCTTACGATGCGGAGGGATTCGCCGGCGCGTTGCGGCAAGCGCTGGAGATGGAGCCGGAGGAGCGACGGGCCCGCATGGAGCACCTGCGGGCGTATGTCGCCGACCACGACATCTACGGCTGGATGACGCAGCATCTGCAAAGTGCCGGCCGACTACTCGCCACCCGCGCCGCCAGCCACTGGCTGCTGGATCATGCCGACCAGATCCGTGACCGGGTCACCGGCCGGCCGCTGGCGTTGCTGCTGGACTTCGACGGCACCCTGGCGCCGATTGCGCCGTCGCCCGAACTCGCGGTGCTGCCCGATCCGGTCCGGGAGACGCTGCACCGGCTGGCCGGCCGTCGCGATGTGCTGGTGGCGGTGATCAGCGGCCGGTCACTCGACGACATCCGGCGCCGCGTGGGCGTGGACGGGTTTGTGTACGCAGGGAATCATGGTCTGGAGATGGCGACCCATGGATTGGTCTGGACGCTGCCTGAGGCAGAGTCCACACGCGAGGCCATCGCACAGATCTGCCGGCGACTGCGAGCACGCCTGGAGCGCGTCACGGGGGTCTTGGTTGAGGACAAGGGCTTGACGGCGAGCGTGCATTACCGGCAGACCCCACTGCCGCAAGTCGAGGAAGTGCGCATGGCCGTGCTGGAAGAGGCCGCGCGCATCCCGCAGCTGGCCGTCCGCCCCGGCAGGCAGGTGCTGGAGGTGTGGCCCGGGGTGGCCTGGGACAAGGGCCGCGCGGCCGGGGCGATCCTCGAGCGCGCCTTCGGCGCCTCGTGGTCAGGGCAGGTGACGGTCGTGTACATCGGAGATGACCGGACCGATGAAGATGCCTTCATGGCGCTGCGGGAACCTGCGGTGACGGTGAAGGTGGGCAGCCCCACGTATGGCACCGCCGCCCGCTACGTGGCGCGCGACGTCGACGAGGTGGCCCGCTTCTTGCAGCGACTGACAGCGTGGCTCGTGCCGGCAGAACGCGAGTAGTTTCGGAATCGCGCGACCCGCGACGGCCCGACCGCGCATTACCGCAGCAGCGTGACCATCAACGCCAGGTGCTCGGCCAGGTCGCGGGTGATCAGGAACTGCTCCCGCACAGATTCACGCGCGTTGCGTCCCATCTGCGTGGCCACGTCGGGGTTGTGGAGCAGATAGCGGATGCGGAACGCGCAGCCCTCCACCGAGTTGACCGTGTAGCCGGTGACTCCCCAAATGATCTGCACCGTGATCCCGCCGGCGAAGCCGCCGATGACGGGCTTGCCCTTCCACATCCCCTCCGCCACGGTGAGGCCGAAGCCCTCGCGGGTGGACTTCTGGACGATGATCGCGGCGGCCCGCTGCAGCGCGTTGATCTCATGGTGTGCGGTCGGCGGGAGCACCAGGACGTGGATGTCCGGATCATGGCTGCCGGCGTCCATCACCTCAGCCAGGACCTGCGCGCCCTCCGGGTCGTCATCGGCCGATCCGCCGGCCAGGACCAGCCGGCAGTCGTCGTGTTTCTTCACCAGCCGGTACGCGTTGATGACCCCCAGGGGGTCCTTGAACCGGTCGAAGCGGGAGACCTGCAGCAGGATGGGCTTGTCCTGCGGGACGCTGAGCCGCTGCAGCACGGCGGCGACCTCGTCGGGTGTTAGATCGCGGTTCTTCTCCGACAGCGGATCAATGCTGGGATAGATCAGGTACTGGGGCACCGGCAGGCGCTGCGCAAATTTCGGCAGCGAGAAGATGGCGCCGTTATACTGCGTGACGAACTGCCGGAGAAACGTCCACGCCCGGCGCTGCGGCCGTGAGACGTCGATGTGGCAGCGCCACACCCATCGCCCCCGCCGTTTCCCATCCGAGGCCGGGCGCGCATGCGCGATCAAGGCCGCAGGCTGCGGATCGTGGACGAGGACGACATCGGCGTCGAGGTTCAGGCGGCCGGCGTTTTCCTTGTTCGTCTCCAGGTAGCTCTGGAACATGGCATTGGTGAACGCCTGTTCCTGCCCCTGCAGGGCATTGTGGAAACTCTTGGTGACGCGAAAGAACTCCTCGGCACCGCTGATGACCTCCCACCGGGTCGCGATCCCGAGTTCGGTAAACAACGGGACGTACCGGTGCAGCATCTCGGCGACTCCCCCGCCGACTCTGGTGGAGTTGACATGGACCAGCGACCGGCCGCGGATGCGCTCTGCCAGCCGGCGCAGGAGATCGAGGGTTGCCGTGGGCACGACCGCCCGGTAGTCGTCGAGGCGAATCTGTCCGTCACGTGTCATTGTGCCGAGCCACCCATGACGGCATCGCAGGCGGTCAGCAGCTGCGCGCGCATGCCGGCCAAGCTGGTGACGTAGGGGTTCAGGCGGCGAAGCCGGGCGGCGACGTCTGCCAGACCCACCTCAGTCTCCAGCCACGCCAGCGGATCCGCTGCCGACCGGCGGCCGGCCTCGTAGAAATGGAAGTAGATCGCGCTGGTGTCCACGCGCTCCAGCGCGTCGCGGAACTCGCGCAGATTCCTGGCGACGATGCCGGTGGGGACTTCGATGAGGGTAGAGCGCATAAAGTGGAAGGGCTCACCGTAGTCCACGCGCGGGACGGTCTGCAAGGTGGTGAGGTGATGATCGATGATGCCGACCAGCTCCCCGCGCAGCTGCTCGACATCGGCAAAATCGAAGAGATCGACCACAGCCAGGCGCTCGCCCAGCACCCGGTCCCGCACCTGGATCGCGGCCCAGGTGGCAAAATCGTTCGGGTAGGGCGCGGCCAGGTACCGGCTCCGCAAGAAGTAGCTCCTGGTGTGATAACTGATGGATCCCGCGGGCACGTCTTCGATGCCGGCCAGCAGTTCTCGCTCATCCCACGCCGCGCGGCCGAGCATCTCCCGCAGCTCCAGGCATCCGACAAACTCAAACGGTTGAATCGCTCCTGCGGTGCTCATACGTGGCCCGGCGCGCCTTCGCTTGTCAGGCGGTCCGCGTTGAACTGCAGGCGCGCGCCGATGGCGCGCAGTTGGTCGAGGTCGTCCGCAATCCGCGCGGACCGCGCCAGGCGGTAGAACCGGTTTTGCGTTTCCCACAGGTCCAGTTTCAGGCCCATCGCGCCGGCGAGATCCAGGAGCTCCCCGGCGCGGCGCAGGCGGTCCGCTGCCGGCAACGCGCTGCCCAGCACCGCTTCCAGCCGCCGGCGCAGCAGCGGTTCAAAGCGATCGGCGCGCACTTCGCGGCCCCACGACCGCAACTCCTCTACCAGCGTCACCGTGCGGGGGGACAGGGGGGCCTCGGGCGGTGCGTTCAACTCGGTCTCCAGATCTCGGGTGAGCACGACGACAGCCGCCATCACCATCTCCGGGGGAAGGGGTGCCTGGGCGTCGCGCAGGTAGTCCATCAGCCCGCGGTTCTCCTGGTACACGCGCCGGTAGGTCTCATCCAGGGCCTGCAGCCGCTGCGCGGTCAAGGTTTCCAAGACCCGCCGGCGGTCTTCCAGCAGCAGGTCGCGGAGCGTGAAGTAAGCCGGGCCCAGCGCCCCGTCGATGGTGCGCATCACCTCGCTGAGGATGTCCCGGCCGAACCGCTCCATCAGGGTCGTGCGCAACGGACGGAACCGGTCCGCGGGGAAACCCAGCTGCACCGCGCAGTGGACCTCGTGACCGCCGAAGTGCAGCACCGCATAGGCGGCCTCATCGTCTTCGCCGGTCAGGGATGACGCTACGTGCATGCGTCCGACCAGGAGGCGGTGGCCGCCGGCGTCGCTGCGATCAGCTTCCAGTTGCCGGATGACCAGCGCCGGGGCAACCACGCGGGAGGGCTGCTCGACCAGCGACGTCATCGCGTGCATCGCGACCAGGCGCGGCACCGGGACCACCTGCGGCCGGACAAGGTGTTCGTAGACTGCCGCGCCATCGGGGGCGTCGGGAGTATTCCCCGGCGCGGCCCGCAGCCGATCGACAAACGGCGCCTCCAGGCCATCCTCCCAGGGACGCGCCAGATCGATTGCCCGCGCGGCATGGCTCAGGATTTGGACGGTCTCCGGCCCCGAGATGTCGTCGAAGAACCAGCCGTCGCTGCTCTGCATCAACATGCCCTGGCGTTGAAGTTCCAACAGCCGCCTGGCGGCGCGCCGCTGGTCGGCCGCCAGCGCCTGCGGCGCGTGGCGGGCGACGAAGGCATCGGTCTGACCGGGCTCGGGGTCGATGAGGTCCACCGATTCGTCGCGCGCCACCCAGGGGTCGATGAACAGCCCGGCGGCGTGCTGCTCGTAGAGGCGGTCGAGTTCCTGTTTGAGCCAGGTAATGGCGTCCCGCAGTGGCGCGCGCCAGCGCTGATGCCCGCCCCGGCCGGTGTTGCACCCGCAGTCGGCGCGCCAGCGTTCCACCCCATGCGGGCAGCTCCACGACGTGCGCTCGCGGATCTCGATATCGGCGGTCGGCGGGTGCATCGCCAGGTAGGCCCCAAAATTCGTCAGCCGCACGGTGTCGCCATCGGCCAACTGCTGCAGTGCGAATGCCAGGGCCATCTCCCCGAAGCGATGATGATGGCCGTAGGACTCGCCGTCGGTCGCGACCGCGCGGACTCGCCGGCCGCCGTCGGGGACCGGTGCGGCGAGCCGCTGCGCGAAGGCCCCACCGTCGTTCAGCAGACCCTCGAAGGCGACCCCCCGCGAGACTGCGGCGTCGTAGAAAAAGAGGACCATCGACCGCCCGCTGGGCAACCGGCATCGGTAGGGCACTGTGGTATCGAACTTCCCATCGCTGATGTACAGCCACGGGGTTTCCGGGCCGCCGCGCATCCGCCACGCTTGATGAGGCGCCAGCACCGTAAAGGCGATGCGCTGCGCGGCCAGCACCTCCAGGGTGGCAAGATCGACGGCGGTCTCCGGCAGCCACATGCCTTCCGGGAAGCGCCGGAACCGGCGCTCAAAGTCCTTAATCCCCCAGACCACCTGCGTCACCTGATCCCGCGGAGATGACAGCGGCATAATGACGTGGTTGTAGGCTTGGGCGATGGCGTTGCCGTGCCCGGAGTGCGCCTGCCGGCTGACGCGATCACCTTCGAGAATCGCCGCGTAGACGTCCGGGGCGTGGCGGGCCAGCCAGCGGAAGAGCGTCGGGCCGACGTCAAAGCTGATGCGGGTATAGGAGTTCACGATGCGCACGATGCGGTCGGTGTCGTCCAGGATGCGCGCGGCGGCGTTGCGTGCGTAGCACTCCGCCGTTACGCGCTCATTCCAATCGTGGTAGGGAGCGGCGGAATCCTGTAGCGGTACCGCATCCAGCCAGGGGTTCTCCCGTGAGGGCTGGTAGAAATGCCCGTGTACGCAGACCCAATGTGAGCTCATCGCTATCCCGCCGAAGATCCCACTACGTCTCCTTAGTCTCCTTGGTCTTCTTGGTCTACTTAGTCTACCTACTGTCCATTCAGCAGCGGCCCAATGAATCGAAGTAGAGCAGGTAGACCAAGTAGACTAAGTAGACCAGGTAGACCAAGTAGACGCAGTCACTCTTTTGCTCGTCATGCCGGGGCGCGGGTCGGTCCACGCGGGAGCACGGTGATGCCGGGATCGGCGGATCCCTGGCGGGGCTCCGCCGGCTCGAGGCCGATCCGCGCGCCGTCAGGGATCAGATTGAAGCGATCGGCGATAACCCGCCGCAGCCTCGCGCCCGCGCCGATCGTGGTGTGATCCATCACCACGGATTCTTCCACCTCCGCGCCCGGCAGAACCCGTACCCCGCGGCCGAGGATGGAGCGGCGGATGAGGGCATCCTCCACGATGCAGCCCTCCCCCAGCAGGCTGTCTTCGATTGTGCCGACGATCACGCGCGCCGACGGCCCGCGGTACGCCGCGGTGTGAATGGGCCACTGCGGGTTGGCCAGATCGAGTTTGGGAGTGCGGCCGAGCAGATCCATGTGCGCCTGCCAGTAGGTCTCGATCGTCCCGACGTCACGCCAGTATCCGACCTCTTCATGTGATTGTATGCCCGGAACCGCGTTCTCCAGAAAGTTATAGGCGTAGACGCGGGCGTGGGGGACGAGTTCGGGCAGGATCGTGCGGCCAAAGTCATGGTTGGTGCTCCGCCGGGCATCCTCCAGCAACGCATCGACGAGCGCCTCGCGGGTGAACAGGTAGTTGCCCATCGAGGCCAGGGCCCGGGAGGGGTCGCCGGGCATCGGGGGCGGAGATGCCGGTTTCTCTTCGAAGCCGACCAGCCGCCCGTCCGGTTCTGCGACCATGACCCCGAACCCGCTGGCCCGCTCGACCGGAACGGGCAGGGCGGCGACGGTGACGTCTGCCCGCTGCGCCTGATGGAACGCCAGCATCTGGCCGATGTCCATGCGATAGATATGGTCGGCGCCGAAGATGGCCACCAGGTCCGGGGCGAAGTCGAGCAGCAGGTTGAGATTCTGATACACGGCGTCCGCGGTGCCCTGATACCAGGTCTCCCCCCACCGCATCTGCGGGGGCACAATGAGGACGAACTGATCCGGAAGCCCGCCCAACCGCCAGGCGTTGCGTACATGGTCGATCAGCGACTGCGCCTTATACTGCACCAGGACGTACAGCGCGTAGATGCCGGAATTCACAAAGTTGGACAGCACAAAATCAGCGATGCGATATTTCCCACCGAAGGGGACCGCCGGTTTGCCTCGCTCGCGGGTCAGAGGGTAGAGCCGCTCGCCTTTGCCGCCGGCAAGGATAAGCGCCAGAACGCGGGGACGGGCCACGGGAACCCCTTACGCTGCCGGGACGCGGCAGGCCTCCGCGACGTGGCTCAGGATGTCCGGGAACAGGAAATCCTGTGCCTCACACGCGGCCAGGAACTCCTCCTCGGCCGGCGGCATCGCTCCGCCGGCGAGGAGGCGGCGCAGCGCCTGGGCCAGGCGGGTGAAGGTGGCATGGTGTTCGGCGATGCGCGCTTCGGCGTAGTCGCGCGCCGCCCAGGTCGTGATCAGGAACTGCCAGTCCGACGCCTGCATCAGCAACAGTTCCCGCGCCAGTTGGGAGGCAACGCGCCTGGCCGGCTCCGTCGCGTACGTTCCGGCCTGCCTGGCCAGCGTCCAGAACTCGTCCTCGGCGCCGTAGATTCGCTCCCAGGTCCACTCCGTGTGGGGGTTCAACCACACACGATGGTCGCCCCCCTCGCCCCATGACCCCTCCAGTAGCGTGATCGTCGTGTCCGGGGGGTAGGTCTCCAGGTAGGTCACGCAGTCGACCGGTGCGATGCGAGCCTGCGGCAACCGGGCGAACACCTCCGCCAGCCAGCGCGGCCCCTCAAACCACCAGTGTCCGAACAGCTCGGTGTCGTACGGGCTGCACACAACCGCATGTGGTCCCTCGGGGTTGGCCGTCAGCACGCCGCGCAGCAGGTCAACAAAGTGGCCAGCATGCGCCTGCACGCGCTCCTGAGCCCGCGCCGGCTCATAGAGCTGCTTCCCGCCCAGATCGACCTTCGCATCCGTCACCCGCCAGTACCGCAATCCGCCGGGGAAGTGCTTCTTATGGAATTCAAGATACGACCCGTCACCGGGATATCCGCGGTCCCGGCTCCAAACCTGCAGCGTACTGTCGGGGTCCCGCACGAACGCCGTGGCGGTCCCGTGACCCCCGCGGGACGCGACCAGATAGGGGCGGTACGGGGTGCGGTCCGGACGATACGACGGCGGCTGCGGTCCGGACAGTTGCTGCAGCGCCGGGTAATAATCGCGGTATGCGGACAGCGGGCTGCCGCCGCGCATCAGGTGCACATCGGTGATGAAAAACTTCAAGCCAGCATCCGCCATGAACTCCTCGATGCCGCGCCGGCGCACGCGCCCCCCGCCTTTGTGCGGGCCGACCGGCGGCGTCCACTCATAGCGGGGACGGTACGCGCATTCCGGCAGCCAGATGCCGTCGGGCGCGCGTCCGAAATGCCGCCGGTGGGCCGTCACCGCCACGCGGAGTTGCAGGGCGATGGATTCTTCACGGCTCAAGAGCGGCAGGTAGCCGTGCGTGGCGGCGCAGGTGATCAACGTCACGTGACCCTGGTCCGCGAGCGCCCGCAGCGCGCCGACGAGATCGCCGTTGAGGCGCTCGAATTGCTGCAGCCGGTCTCGATAGAACCCTTCCCATCCCTCTGCCAGGTGCGCCAGCTCCGGCTGATTGGCCGCGGCAAACTCCTGCCGGTTCTCGCGCGCGGATGAAATCCTGGCCCGCAGGTATTCCTCGAACTCCGACCGGAACGCGGGCGCCGCCAGCTGCCCCGCGAGCACGGGCGAGACGTCAATGGTGATGCGGGGGGAGACACCGGACGCGGCCGCTTCGCCAATGGTGTCCAGCAGCGGCAGGTAGCATCCCGCCGCCACCTCCATCAGCCAGTCGCTGCCGTGTGGCCAGCGCCCGTGGCCCAGCACGAATGGGAGATGGGTGTGGAGAACAAGGGCAAAAGATCCAACGCCATCCGCAGCCATGGCGCTCTCCCGAGCGAAGCTCTGGACAACCGAACTCGACCTTTGGACTATAGGTGGATTTCGATGGTGACCCGAGTGTTACCCCTGCGACAGAAATCTCACTGCAAGAAAACTCTGACTGGCAAATTGAACTGGTTTGGGCCGCTGCCGGAGGTACCAAATGGGGTCCACCCCGCGCCGGTCATGTCATCCATCCGCACGATCCGGCTGTTGAAGGTATCCACCACGAAGATCTGCCCAGCGCTGACGAAGATGCCGAACGGACTGCTGAACTGGTTTGGGCCGTTGCCGAAGGTACCGAACTCGGTCCACCCCGCGCCGGTCATGGAGTCCATCCGCACGATGCGGTTGTTGTTCCTATCCGCCACGTAGATCTGCCCGGCGCTGACGGAGACGCCGAACGGCCCGTCGAACTGGTTCATGCCGCTGCCGAGGGTACCGAACGCAGTCCACCCCGTGCCGGCCATGTCGTTCATCCGGACGATCCGGTTGTTGTTCCAGTCCGCCACATAGATCTGCCCGGCGCTAACGAAGATGCCGGTCGGAGAGCTAAACTGGTTCATGCCGCTGCCGGCGGAAGGCCCGCCGAGCACCGTCCACCCCGCTCCGGTCATGGTGTCCATCCGCACGATGCGGTGGTTGCTCGTATCCGCCACATAGATCTGCCCGGCGCTGACGAAGATGCCGAATGGAGCGTTGAACTGGCTCATGCCGCTGCCGGCCGCAGGCCCGCCAAGGGTGATCCACCCCGCGCCTGTCATATTGTCCATGCGCACGATGCGGTGGTTGAACGCGTCCGTCACGAAGATCTGCCCCGCGGCGCTGACGTAGATGCCGCTCGGGAACCTAAACTGGTTCGGGCCGCTGCCGAAGACACCGAACGGGGTCCACCCCGCGCCGGTCATGTCATCCATCCGCACGATGCGGTTGTTTGACTCATCCGCCACGTAGATCTTAGGAACTGGTGGGGGACTAATTACTCCTGTGCAGGCGGAGGTGCCAATTGCCATCAATAGGAGACACACCCCACCCGCAAACCTGGCTTCCATGCCCCCCAGACACCCCTTGGGAATCCCCGCGTTCGACACTCGCAGCAATGATGCCTGCCGCACCCGCCGCGGGATTAGACTGGGTACCTGCATGCATACTCCCCCCGACAGGAGGCAGAGAGGATCCGCAGAACATAAGCCCCGCTTCACCTGGCATTCGAGCAACGCGGAGCCTTCGCATGCGGACCGGCATTGC
>Ga0209806_1000179_pt1 | contig 39893 bp, 36 predicted proteins | sample GraSoiAngelo_152_FD_186166 | JGI IMG/M metagenome (GOLD analysis project Ga0209806, IMG submission 186166) | Grasslands soil microbial communities from the Angelo Coastal Reserve, California, USA - 14_1009_12_30cm (SPAdes) (version 2) | ecosystem: Environmental > Terrestrial > Soil > Grasslands ... | reverse complement strand
GATGTGTGCCCGAATGCTATTCTGGCTTACTAGGAAGCCGGAAAGATAGTGCAGGGTGATTCCGTCCTCCCCTCCACCCGTGTTTCCAACTATGCTGGAATCGCTCAAGTTGAAGCCGTTGATGGCTCCGAGGCCACCCTCTAGACTGTTGTTGCTGATATCGAAGCTGCTTGACATGTTGAGAAAGATCGCCCCCCATCTTTCGCACGCGGGGGCACCTCCGCACTCATCCACTCCTCCCGAGCGGACATCGTTACTTGTAAGCTGGAAGTTGCCAGAATTTTCGACTCGGACACCGATGCCCTGGACTGAAATGTGCGAGTTCTGGACTGCGCCATTTTGTATGGAGGATAGGACTATTCCTTCGAGACATGTCGGCTGACCAGGGATACCGCACGAAACAGTGACGTGAGTAATGGTGAAGAATGCGGTTGTATTTGCTACCTCGATTCCGAAGTCTTGGGACTGAATGGTCCAGCCGCTTATCAGATATGGATCGTTACTAGAACCAGTTCCGCCTGTAACACCATTGTCGCTTGTGAAAGCGTCGTTCCCATTGATCAGAATCGGCGAATGTTCAGAGGAAGAAATTGCATCGACGACGATTGCGCTAGCGTCAGTACCATTGCAATTGAACACGACATTGCTTTGTTGCGTAGTGGTTATTGTATAATCCACCTCAAACCGATTGTTCTGGTTTGTTATGTTGGTGAATCCCGGCGGCGGAGTGTAGCCTGCTGGTGAGTAGGAGTATCCCCCACAGGGTGGAGCATCGTTGATCTGTGTTGACGCTATTACAAAGTCCAGGCCAGAAGTCTGGATATAGGCGGAACATGTGCCTGGGTTAGTGTTCCAGTCTGCATAGCAATTGCCGCAGGCAGTACCCGAACAAGTTGCCGGTGTCGAAGGATTTGTGTCAAATACCGCCCTCGTGTTTGCACCATGGATAGCAACAACCTGCATACCTTCACAACAGCCGGGTGCGGCCACCGTAATATTATCCGAATTCAAGGGTGACGTAGTTATCGCATAATATTCCCAGAGAGTATTGCCGACCAAATCGGAATTGCGATAAGAGATGCGCTGAACGAATGTTAGTCCACTGTTGTCAATAACACCGGACACCTTACAGGGATTACCGTCGCCACATTCAAGAACGACGATGATCACATCGTCTCCCATGGTGGTTGTCAGTAATTGAGAGTGAACACAAAATTGTCCTTGACAATTGTTGGTTCCCACCCCATCTAATCCTAAGGAAGGTGTAGCGTGAACGGCTTGCGGTATGGAGACCGCCAGCGCGGATAGAATAACCGTCTGCATGATCAAAATTGAGCGACGAAACTTCCATATCCTCGGAATCATGAATGATGCGTGATAACTGCGAAATATCAACGGGAGGTACACATCCGAACACAATTGGAGACGCCTTCAAGGCAGCTTCCTTCTCAAGGAATCGAGGGATTTCTTTTGGCCTCGACAATTCCTCGGCTTTGGCGACACTCTTGACCGCTTTGACCTAATTGACCAATTGGGCTAAAGGTTCTGGTGGGTAACCGAACAAAACGCCGGTTAGAAAGACTCCACTGAATATCAGAATAGCTCGTCAACCCTCTACAACGACATTCGAGGCAAAGGCGAGGAGTTCTCACGGGAATTATACTCAAAAGCAGACCTAACAATCACTCCAAAACCGAAACTGACAGACCGGCAAATCATAGAAGCGTTCATTCGGGGACGTGGACTCAACCCAGGAGAGATTCTCCGAGAAGAAGCTCAAACCGAAGGTTTCGGCGAACCGCACAGGATAGAAGCCTCTCCCCAGGAGAAAGAGCAAGGGGAGCTCAGGACCTTAACGGAACGCTTCGCCCAGAGCTTCTTCAAAGGCAATGGAATACCGAATCTTTCTAGCGCCCACTATGGTAGCCCGGGGGAGATTCGAACTCCCGTCAGCAGGTTGCTCCAACCCCTCTTTTTGAGGGGATCCAGAGCCGACTAGGGACGCTTCCGTGTTTCTGGCCCGAAACGCCCATGCTATGCTAGACCACTACACCACCGGGCTACGAAGTTCTCGGTTGTTCCTTGACTAGCCATAATAGGTTTCGTCGAACTGGATAGAGCGAGAATCCAGGAGTTGTTCGATTGATCAGGTCGCGCTCGCTTGGTTAGGCTGGACACTACACTGCCGTAAGGGTGGATGTTGAACTGTCGCCGCTGCAAAGTTCGTTGAATAATCGGGGTAAGGAGGCCACCCGTCTGATCCTTTCGCAGGTTTGCCTGAGATCTCTGATGCGGCATATGTGTAGGCACGGCTAGCGACCGAATCGGGCTATTTTCAGCTCTGATCGCGATCTGAACATGCACGTTTAGAACGTGGGATAATTTGTGCTGTAAATCCGGATAATTCCGGATCGACAAAAGCCCCGGATTGTGATTTGATCGTTCTGTATCCCCTGTTATGCCGCCAGACACGAAATGCTTGAAGAAAAACAGGGGGTCTTAGCTACTGCATCTCGTGGCCCGAGAGTGGAGCGCACATTTGACGAAGACGTGGCGGGTCTTTTTCGCACTGCTCTCCAGAAAACCGAAGGAATTCGCTATGGCAGCCCAAGCTTTATCCTTAAAATCCCGCTCCCAGAGGGCGCGACTTGTCGCGATCAGCCCGCCGATACAAACTTGTGGCTCTCGGAGGAACTTTCGACGTCTTACACGCCGGCCACCGACATTTGCTCTCTGAGGCTTTCAAACTTGGAGACACAGTTTTGATCGGAGTCACGAGCGACCGACTTGTAGTGACCCTCCATAAGAAACACCAAGTCCGCCCGTTTTCAAATCGGGTTCGTGAACTGCGAAGGTTTCTGAAGACTCGGCGCTGGTCGTCGCGGGTAAGAATATCTATGCTTCGCGAGCCTTATGGCCCAGCTGCTAGGCGCGAGAAGCTGGAAGCGCTAATTGTCAGTAAGGGTACTCTTGCAAGTGGTCGTCGGTTGAACCGTCTTAGAAGACAGAATCATCTTCCGCTGTTGGATCTGCACGTCGTCGATTTGTTCAGGGCTGCTGACGGAAAACCAATCTCAACCACTAGGGTCAAGAATGGGGAAATTGATCTTCAAGGACGACTTTTGAAGGCCCGCCGTTAGGGCTTCAATTTATTGGATGTATGCCAATGATCCAGTTTTTTGGATGACTATTTCATTTTAGGTTCATAGCCACTTTCTGAAGAATATACTTTCATCATCTGTTCCAGTTCCTGCATGAAACCCTCACTCATGTGCCATTTAGAATCGCGCTTCTCGATGAATCCCGCTCCGACGAGTCCATGTATCATGTTGTAGAATTGTCCGACGCTCATCCCACGTTTCGAGATCCAGTCCTTCCATGCCTGAATTGGTAGACCACTTGGTTCTGCCTTCTTGACTTCCTTCCAAAAGTTGTGGGCCTCGCCCGCTAGAAAGTCGCTCTTCCAGAAGACCCGTCGGAATAGTTCTTCAGGAGTGCTGGGCAGGTTCCCAGCCTTGAACAGGATTGTTGTCTTTTGCTTGGCCGGTCTTCGAACAGCTCTTCGCGGCAGGTATTTCACGTCCGACAACCGGCAATTTCATCCCTCGTTTAATCCTTATGGTTGAAGAACAATCTGTAAACTGAGAGAAAAAGATGGATTGTTGGTTGAAGATTTCTAACGTAAATTCTTCAATGAATCGCGCCTTACTTGCCCTCCTAAATCCTTGCGTAACTTCCATGAAAAGGACAAATTTTTAGATTTTTCGATTTGCAGCTAAGGCTTCGTGAGTTCTTTCCGAATCACGTAGGGCCTCTGACGTTGTCTAGGACTCGTCTAGGAGCTGTTTCCTCTCTTCCAGAGAGAGCTCTTCAACATACACGGCTGTTGCCCTCAAGTCTTTGTGTACCATAAGGCTTTGAACTTTCCAAGGGTCCCTACCGGTCTTTCTGGCCCAGTATGTCCCGAAATAGGCCCGTTGCCGGTGATTATGCAGACGGTCCCGATCAGGAACCCCGGCGAGCCTGGCATATTTTCGCAGGATGTTTGTTCCATGCTGTTCCGTAAGAGAAATGATTCTCTCGCCCTTCTGAACCTTTGATGATAGGCTCTGAGCAAGTCTAAGCCATTTCTTCCCAGGATAGTCTGGCTCCGTCTTCCCCCCTTTGAAGTGAATCATTATGGTCTCTTTGCCAACGTCCTCTTTCCGTATTCCTGGAAGATCCACGACGCAAACGACTTTTTCCCTTGTCCTCTTCCTAGTGTAGGTTACCTTGTTATGGCAACCTACTATGCTCCCGATGCGCCATCCCCGCTCGAGCTGGAGTCCCAAGAGTAGATGGTCTCGAGGAACTGCCTGGGCTAACTCAATTATACGATTCTTCTGAATATCAGTTAGCCGAGTCTCCCCTCGTCCGTCTCTACTTACTCGCATCTAAGAGCCCGCCACGGGGCGTGAGCGTCTTCTCTTTCCGGTGTTTCCCCAGTCCTCTCCCATGTTCTTTGACGTGACAAGATGGACAGACGAGTTTGAGATTCTCGAGACAATTGTTGCGACGATTCCGGTCAACATAATGGGACCGACGAGAAAGGCACGCTCAGCCTTCGGAAAGTGATCGATCCCCGACGTTGGTGTATCAACATATATGTCGTTTCGCCTAAAAATGACCTGTGAATCATTAGTCTTTCCATTACAGAAAGACTAATTTGTGCTTGTCCCTATGTTTCCTCGAGTGCGACACCTTCATGATACATCTTCAGGAAATCGCACCCGAACCAGGAATCTACCTCCTTCATGACAAGGAAGAGCATATTCTCTACGTGGGCAGGGCGAATAACCTTCGAGTCCGACTTAGACAACATGAAGCCAACTATGATATTGTGAAGCCGTGGATGTGCTTCTTCGACGAGCAATTCGAAAACCTGAATCTTCGAATTAAGGAGGCATCCGATCAAGAGGACGGAGCCCGATTCGACAAGATCTCGCGCATCATAGGCTGGCCTTTGGCTATGATTGATTCAATGCCGGCAATCGATTGTGTATATGGAAGCGTAGATGCGGCCCACACTATTCAATGTCCCGTCGAGGAATTGGATCGAAAAGGGTCCGACTATATTGCCAGTCTGAGGCCTCCTTTCAGCTACCAACGCAATAATGACCTTCCAGACTCCGAGAGGCGGAAGCACTGGCCTCAAGACTATGTCAGATCCAAGGCCCTTTGTAAGCTGCTATCACATTGCAGCCGTGAACTCACTCTGCGAATGCCTGAAGAACCTTGAAGCATGAGATCGATTTCACGAGCCGGCATCTCGCACGGATTCTTGCCATAACCGAGAAGGAAAACCTAGAACACTTCTGTCTCTTTGGGCTGTATATCGGTTACGGGCTAAGACGCGCCGAGCCCATAGGCGGGGATCAAAAAGGAAATCAGTTGCCCGGCATGATGATTGAGGATATCAAGTGGAAAGATGGATATTTTTGGCTAACTGGAAAGGGGTATGGCCCGACAACTGACAAACCGTGGAGAAGGTCCTGGGAGTCAATTCCAATCTCTCCTTTGCTATTGGCCCGATTGAAGGAGTTTGTAGGAAAACGAGAAAATGGAAAACTGTTTCAGATTAGCCATCAGACTCCTAATAATCTCGTGCATAAGTATGCTAAAATAATCGGGATTGAGGACTGGGCTTGTGCTCATCCACATCGGATTCGGCACTGGTTCCACGGAATAATGTCTAAGAGGCTTGGTGTTTCGGTCTCAGGGCAGCCTTTGAACCAGTTCGAGTTCTACGACATTGAGAGACATGATCGGACTCCCCTGGGTGTAATTGCTAGATATGTTCCGGCTACTCCGCTAGATAGACGGCGGAGCATTGTTGAGAGCGTCCTGGCCGAAGAAGGTATTCCGTTGTGAGCTTGAAGCTGGCTCCAATTTTTTGGAGATATCAACATCCTCCAAAATTTTGGAAGGCTCAAAAAATCCAAGCTACACTACGTTGTGTAACGCGGCTCGGAACTTCGCAGTCCTTGCTGTTGCTGCGCTTGCATTTGTTCTGGCGGAAGGCCCATAGGAGGGAGTGGCGGGGGGATCCCCAGGCTCCTCGATAAGAGAATCGCCTCAGCCATCGCAATGCTCGATACTGCCTGAATTATCGCGACTGGTGGCGGCTTGTTCTGTTTGTGCTCACCTATCATCTTAGAGATCTCTTCTCTTTCGCCGATCACTTGCGCCCGGCCTTTGACGCTGAGCTGTGCAATCGACGGACTATAGTTCACCGTGAAAACAAAGGGAGCGTCAGCTGTGGACTCATTTTTCATCTCTAGTCCGACGATATTGATGTTAACAGCGATCTGGACTTGAGGCGGTAATTGCGAGTCTTGGCCCCAGAAACGTTCACCAGTAAGACTCGTAACTTGCACGGTCACTCTTAACATTCGGCTCGCAACGCAAGACGGGTCGGGTCCCTGAGGTATTATGGTTTCTGCCGGGCATCTCCAGTCCCAGATATCTGGAGAATGCTTTTCTGAGCCTTCTGAACGATCACCTTACGGCCATCAACTCGAATAACGAGTAAATCTCCTTCTTTGAATGGAAAACTAGAGTCATCGGTCAGTTTTGTCGGCAAATATATTCGCGGAGATCTGTATTGTGTACCCTCAGATCGAGCTGGCTTCTTTGCGACGGCGAATCTAGTTAGGATTTTCTTAACCAATTTGCTAAGCCTTAACGGGTTGAATAGTTGACGTATTTGCATTGTGAAGAGTTTTTAGGCATTGCGGTAATACTCGCGACCCAGGAGGGAGTACGCTTTGGACCAGCTTGTCCGATTTTGGGAATTCGCTGCAAGACTAAAGGCGGAACAGCGGAAGGGCTGGCTGAACAAACTTCGTCTTCAAAGAACTGAGTCGGTGGCCGATCACTCTTTTGCATTATCACTTCTCTGCTTATTCGAAGGCGAAAGACGAGGCTACAACGTGGAAAGACTGCTAAAGCTCGCCTTATTGCACGATTTGGAAGAAGCGATTACTGGAGATTTGACTCCCCAGGACAAGGAGTCGAGGGGCGAAAATATCGTCATGGTTCAGAAAATCGCTGCCCGCGAACAATTGCTTTCCTACTTTCCAAAGGAGAATCAGAGAGTGTATCGGGAATTATGGTCGGAGCTGGAGAACGAGAAAAGCAAAGAAGCACAGCTAGTTCACGAACTCGATAAGCTGGAAATGGCCCTACAGGCGAAGGAATATGCTAAGGGAGGCATTGAAACGACGAAACTCAAAGAGTTCTACGAATCTTCCAAGGCGGCAATCAGAGATCCGAAGCTAAAGCGGCTTTTGGACGAAATTTTGTCTCCGAAGTAAGTGCAGAACCAGCCGGACCGCGCCGACAATGGACAATGACTCCAGTTTATTCGACACCGCGCGACTAGATTTGAGTGACCACAGCAACCCGAGCCTGAGCCGCTTTCGTTAGGTACTCTTTGGGAAACAGAGTCTTGAAGTCTCTCGCCAGGATCGACATGTATTCCCCGATTTCATCTTCACTCATGAATTGGAACATGTAACCCCCGTTGTAAGGCGAAGCTTCTCCCTCGCGCTTCATGAACTCAATATGCATCAGCGGGTCGCCCCTCCTGATCGTTATTGGCTGTCGCTCGTTGCTGAGGTTAACTAGCTCGAGGGCAAGGCGTCCTATGAAGCCGCTGTGGACTTTTGCCGCGTTCAGAAAGGAGAGACCCATTCTCCCGTACTTGCTTTTAGCGGTGAGATGGGCCACGAATTCCGGGGGCGTGAACACGACCTCGTTAGAGACGAGGTTCTGGTGTTCCAGATAATGAAGCGTCCTTTCCTCCCTAACAGTAAGGACGTAGCCGTCTCCGTCTAGGAGTCCATAGTCGAACGGATGAACGCACTTGTGAGCCTTAATCAGGCTAACGAGTTGGTTTTTGCCGATCACACACATGCAAATCGCTCATTAAATGGTCGAATTTGATGGTTTCGGTAGAGTCGTCAGACCACCGACGTCTGGACGACTTGAATCGAGAGGGCTGCTGGATTTGCCAGTACAAGTGAATCATCGAAGCTTACCAGTAACAGAACGTCTCCAAAGCCATTCGGAGGGATTGGAAGGGTGAAGTTTGCCCTCAATGTCGGGGTATTTGACAAGGACACATGAGTTCCGCCGATTATCGCGGTCGAATTTGTCATGAGCAACCGAATTGCATCGTATCTACCTGACGTTATCTGTGCGGAGGCCACGATTTGTGGCAAGAACTGAGTTGGGATGGGTATCAGATCTATGGTTGGCGTTGTCTCAGTGACGTTAACCCATCCCGCACTGGATCCGAACCCGTACGTATGGAATTGTAAACTCGTGAACTTGACGTAAAGATGGTCAATTACGCCGGGCGAAGTCAGTCCATAGATGTGAACCTTGATGATGCCCTGGGTAATCGAGGGCGCAAGGGCAATGACCAGTACGACGACGAGCACTGCAACAAATATCACTCGTCGCCATCCAGGATATGGATACATTGGTATTGTTGCGCTTGGGAGGCAACACTGCTATTTAACAACCAGCAAGCAATGGCGTTCAAGCCTAGCGTCTACTGGGCGCCGGTCCTCGGCCCGTGAAGAAGAGGTTCATCAGAAGATTCTCGTAGAAGAGACCGGCATACCCGAAGAATTTCGACAGTATCTCTTTTAGACGAGCCTTTGAGAAATTATTGTGAAATGGTTCAGATTGGGGATGGGTCACACTCAGAATGTTCCGGAACCTCCCCGAATGATTGCAACTCGGAACTACAGACGTAACAGCTATCCTTCAAAACCGCCAGCTTTCTCGGTGAAGCCAAATTGAGGGGAAACACGGCTCATGGACTACCCTATCCCGCCTCGTGATGGGGACGTAGGAGACAAAAGGAACCTATCATGCTTCACCCGACCTTCGAAGGGACGAAACGTTTGCTGAGTCGAGCTCCAATTACAGTTCTTGCTCTCGGCGGGAATGCAATTCTTCAGCGTGGCCAAAGGGGGACCTTTCAGGAACAATATGAAAACGTAAGGTCGACCATGGCTCAGATAGCGGCTCTTCTTAACGACGGGTTCAGAGTTGTCATCGTCCATGGAAATGGTCCCCAGATTGGTGCAACTGTCATCAGGCACGAGCTCGGCCAGGCGAAGGTGCCGCCTTTGCCACTTCAGGCCTGCGGTGCGGAAACTCAAGGTTTCCTAGGCTACATTATTCAACAGTCCCTTCGAGACGAGTTAACTAAGCTTAGGCTCAAGAGATCAGTTGCAACGATTATCACCCAGGTTATCGTAGACCAGAGCGATCCTGCTTTCAAGCATCCGTCAAAACCCATCGGTCCATTCTACACGAAGGAACAGAGAGAAACCTTGCTGAAAGACAGGAGCGACCTCGTCATTGAGGAAGACTCTGGCAGGGGATATAGAAGATTCGTTCCGTCACCTGATCCCAAAGCAGTAGTAGAGGATGATGCCATCAGAGTTCTCATTGACGATGAGTCGGTGGTCATCGCTTGCGGAGGAGGAGGGATACCCGTCATAAGGCAAGGGACACGCCTTCAGGGAGTAGAAGCCGTAATCGACAAAGACTTAGCTGCTGAAAGACTGGCCACATCGATTCATGCAGAGAGCCTTGTCATACTAACTGACGTTGACGGCGTCTACCTTGATTACGGAAAACCGAACCAGCGATTACTCTCGAACATCAGTCCACATGAGCTTGAGACCTATGCCAAAAAGGGATATTTCGCCAAAGGAAGCATGGGACCGAAGGTGGAAGCTGCAATCAGGTTTCTCCGAAACGGGGGAAAGAGAGCGGTGATAGCAAACCTCGGAGACCTGGGAGCAGCCATCAAGGGATCTGCTGGAACACAAGTAAGAAATTAAGAGCTTCCAATCTTCACCACCATCGAGCTGTTTCTGCACTATGCTCTATTCGCGAATTGTCGAGACGTACGCTAAGATCGAGGCGACCGCGAAAAGGCTTGAGATAACCAGTTTTCTCGTCGAGCTCATTCAGGATACTCCCCATTCAATTCTAGACAAGGTGGTGTACTTGACTCAAGGAAAGCTGTATCCGGATTTTCTCGGGATTGAACTCGGAGTCGCAGAGAAGCTGCTCTTCCGTATTCTCGCAAAAGTAACTGGACAAACCGAGGCGAAGGTTACAACCATTTACAAGAAGTTGGGCGATCTAGGAACAGTTGCTGAGGAACTCCTCAAAGACAAAACCCAGGCGTCCTTTCAAAGGGACGCCCTCACTGTGGAAGAAGTCTACAAAATCTTCGACGTGATAGCACACGAGGCAGGCCAGGGCTCTGTCGACTCCAAGCTCAGGCATATGACTGGTCTCTTGGGAAAAGCTTCTGCCAGCGAAGCCAAGTACCTCACGCGAATGGCTCTCGGCCGCCTACGGCTTGGAGTAGCTGACATGACAATTCTCGACGCGCTCGCGATTTCCTTAGGAGGGGGAAAGGATTCTAGGCCTCTTCTAGAGCGTGCTTACAATCGATCGTCAGACCTCGGTTACGTCGCTAGAACTCTCGCAACTGGAGGCATGAAAGCAATCGAATCGCTCAAGGTTACTGTCGGGAGGCCTATCCGGCCAATGCTCGCCGGACGGCTTTCCGACGCGCAGGCGATTATGGTCAAGATGAACGGCGAGTGTGCGGCGGAGTACAAGTACGATGGATTAAGAATCCAGGCACACATATCCGGTGCCGAAGTCACACTCTTTTCCCGACGCCTTGAGAACATCACTGACCAATTCCCAGATGTTCAACGGCTGCTGAAGAATAACATAAAGGCAAACGGAGTAATTCTTGAAGGAGAAGCTGTCCCTGTTGACTCGTCTACCGGTGAACTTCTACCGTTCCAGCTGATCTCGCAACGTCGGGGCAGAAAATATGAGCTTGATAAAACGATCGAGGAGATACCCGTTGCTTTCTTTCCTTTTGATCTCCTCTACGCTGACATGATTGACTATACAGATAGTCTCTATCTTGAAAGACGCGAACGGCTTCGAGAGCTTATCCCTAGGAATGGAAAAACTGAGCTCTCGCGGCAGAAAATTTGCAATGATCCCAGGCAACTCGATGACTTCATGCAGCAGGCGGTGGCAGACGGATGCGAAGGCTTGATGATCAAGTCGACCGGTCCCGACTCAACCTACAAGGCCGGAGCTAGAGGATGGACTTGGATCAAGTACAAGCGTGAATACAAGTCGGAAATGCAAGACAGCGTCGATCTCGCGGCGGTGGGGGCGTTCGCGGGTAGAGGACGACGAGGAGGAACCTATGGTGCCCTGCTTCTCGCAGCCTATGACAAGAACGAGGACATGTTCAGAACCGTCTGCAAGTGTGGCTCAGGATTTACTGATGAAGACTTGAACAAACTACCCAAGCTGCTCGAGAAGTATCGAATAGATCATCGACATCCGAGGGTCGATTCTAAGATTGAACCGGACGCATGGTTCATTCCAGGACTTGTCCTCGAGATAGTTGGAGCAGAAATCACTCTGAGTCCAATACACACCAGTGGAATGAACAGCATCAGGCAGGGTGCTGGTCTGGCCGTGAGATTTCCACGGTTTACCGGGAAATATCGGGAGGACAAGTCACCTGAAGACTGCACGACCACTGATGAAGTGGTTGAGATGTACCGGGCTCAGCTGAAGAAGGTTTCAGAGAGGCTCACCACGGAAGCAACCTAGCTTGAGATCGCGATACAGATTCCCAGACCAAATGCGTCCTGCATCACTCCAAGAGAGACATGAATTCTACAAGCGAGAGTTCCGCACGAATCTCATTCTGGAATGGTTTCGAGGTTGGACGAAGCCAATTGTATTCGCGGTAGTCATTGGACGACATACCAAGATCTTTCCAGCCAGATACCGTGGGGATAGGGACCGAACAATTCTCATTGACGAATACGATACGTTGCTAGATCTCCGACGATATTGCGTAGAATTCAAGCCCGAATCCGTATACTACGACAGGAACCTATACAAGAATTGGGACGAAGCCAGACGTGGCCCAGGCAAGATTGAACAGCTTGGCAAGTCGTTCGGCCAACAACTAGCTTTCGACATTGATCCGGAGAATTTCGAATGTCCGATCCACGGCACTCTTGAAGAGAAAATGAATAGGCGGCAAGGATTGTCGTTTTGTAGATTAGAGCTCCAGCTGGCCCAAGAGCAGGCGCTCGCCTTGGTGGAAGAGTTGTCCCGTTCTTTCGGGGAACTCCGGATAGTCTATTCGGGAAGAGGTTTCCACGTGCACGTTCTCGACGAGGACGCATTCTTCTGGACAGCGAAGCGACGCCTCAAGTTGGCAAGATCTCTTTCTCATAGGGGATACCTAATGGATGAGTGGGTCGCGGGTGGGGGGATGAGACTGATCAGGCTGCCGCACTCCCTCAATGGGTTAGTGAGTCGCGTGGCCAGACCATTGGGCAGAGTTATGGTCCGTTCTTTCGACGCCGTGACTGACCCTTTTTGTCTTCCAGGATTCTCCCGGAGTTAGGTCGTCTACTTCTTTCTCGGCTTACGGATTGACTTTTTCGTCTTCTTGGGAGATTTCTTTGCTTTCTTCTTTGTTACACTCTTTGCTTTGGTCTCTTTTCCAGCGTAGTAATAGTAGGCCTTGCGTTTCTTTGCCGTAGCGCTCAAGGGTTTTGCGGGCATGAGTTAGGGTTTGCAGCTAGATGTCTTAACATTTTCTGGAAAAGCGTTTGTTCTCTAAGTGTCGTCGAGGGTGGAGATAATCCGCTTGTGGGTTCCGTCTATGCTGTCGACCCCTGTGTTTAGCAGTATACATTTGACGTCGAATTTGGAAATCATTCTCCGGAAGAACTGTTCTTGGCGAGCGTGGTCCAATAGTAGGAGATAGGGGTTGTACCATGGTTCGCTGGCAAGCTTTCCCCACATCTCTTTGGGACCCGCGCCAGGGCGTACCATGTACTCTCCCTTCCTGAGGACCTTGATTGCGCCGTCAGCGTCCAAGTGCACTTCGGGAGGACTTTTGTCGTCTCTTCGCAAGAGAACGAGGAGCCTAATTCTTGCCTCATCGGTGACCTTTCCAGGCCCAAACATTTTTTCTCGAGGAACCAGTGCTCTACTGTTTCCGAAAGCGTAGTAACACCAGTGCAGTCCCTCGTCGAACACGCACTTGCCACTTGTTAGCTTGCAGCCTGTGAGGCCTTCGGTGAACTCGCAACTCTCTTTTGTCGTAGTGATGTTCTCGCACTTGCTTTTGTCGAAAATCTTTCGTAGCCAGGGTTTGCTCATTTGTGTCTCCGTCCTCATGTAGAGACTTTTCTCAGGCTGTCTTCCAACCAAGTGTCTGAGTTGCTCTCCTTCGTTATGGTCAATGTAGACCCAGTCGTCTCCAACGATTCTGCCTCCTGGAAGCTCCATCAGCTTGAAGGCCTGTGTTGTCTTGCCTGTCCCGGTTGGGGCAACAATGATGACTCCTTTGCCCGAAACGTCGACGCAAGCACCGTGTATGGAGTGGGTGTTCCTCTTTTCCTCCATGATTGCGGCGGCCATGCCCAAGGCCCAGCTCTTGCATTGCCCGTAGTATTCTGTGTTGAAGAATACTGACTCGTGCGTCTCCGGGCAGTAGTAGGCGGTCGGTTCACGTCCCTCGACGCCATACGCCGAGTATATTCTCGCATCGGGGTGGGAGGAATCGGGTGCCTCCTTCCAATTTAGCTTCCAAAAATCCTTCTGATGCTTGCTGTTGCCGTAGAACTCTACGGTAACGCCGTTGAGGTCAGCCTTTGAACGTGCAGCTTGTGCCTCGTGGAGTTTTTTTTCAGCGATGGCCTTGACCGTTTCAAAGTTCGCTCTTGGTACGTTCTTGTCGCTTTTGACTCGAGCGGTGGATGATGTGATGTAGTTGTCCAGTTTCACGTCTTATGGCTCCGCGCTGACAGAGCGGCAACTGCCTCGAATATGACCTTTACACCGACAGCGGCTGTCTGCCCCGTGTCCAGTTGGGGAGATACTTCGACGAGATCGAATCCGACCGTGTTCTTTTCCATTGTTGCATCAACTAATGTCAGAAGCTCGTCTGTTGAAAGTCCATCCGGTTCGGGATTCCCGACGCCTGGGGCAAATGCTGGATCCAGCACATCGATATCCACTGTTACATAGCTGTGCGAGAACCTAGACAGGAATCCCCGGATTCCTTGAGCTGTCTTTGAAATCCCCGCGCTCCTCAGGTCCTGTGGAGTAATCATCGTGACACCGGATTTCTTTGTGAAATCTAGCTCCGGCTTGGAGAAGGCGCGTATTCCGACTTCCATAATGTGATCGGGGCCAAGTTGCTCGCTGACCCTGCGCATAAAGGTGGCATGGGAGAGTTTTTCTCCCAGAAATTCGTCTCGCAAGTCAAGATGAGCGTCAAAGCTCACGAGTCCTGTGTCCGGCGGCAGGGAATCGGCCGCTGCTTTGGTTATGGAGTGTTCTCCGCCTACCATTATCGGAACCTTCTTTGACTCTACAAGCTCCGAACAAACGGACTTGACTCTATCGAGAGTCTGACCAAGGTCTTCAACGATATCGACATCTCCCCAGTCGTGAACTGCGACCTTCTCCAAGTCCACGCCTGATCTGACGCTGTAGAGTTCCATGTTGGCGGAAACATCCCGGAGTGATCCAGGAGCAAATCTTGAGCCAGCCTTGTAGGTGCTGGTCTTGTCGTACGGAACTCCAAAGAAGACGAAGTGAGACTCGTCATATGCTGAGGATATTCCGGTGAATGGTACCCGAGGTGACAGGTATAATTTTGCTCGGCTCAAATCCATTCGATACTGTCAAGGACAGCCATTGTAAAGCTTATTGGGTAAAGGGCAGAACCGACCATTCGATCAATACGATGCCCAAGCAGGAAGTAAAGCAAGAGTCGAAAGATGAGGCAATTAGCACAGGAGTGATACGACCCGTTGGTCTTTCCTTCTCCTCGTTCTTCTACGCCGCTTCGGGCCTATACTATCTGATCTATCCGTTCGTGGTGCAAGATACGTCGCTGTACCCCTTGTACATCATTGGAGCCTTGTCGATAGTAGGCTCGGTCGGAATAATGAGGGTGACGAGATGGGGTCTCTGGACCGGGCTCGCCCTCTTTCCCCTTCAGATAGTCGCCCCTGCGTTCGCGCTGATGGCCGCCTTGCAATACCCTGGCGTGGCCTCGAGCAGCACCGCTATAGCTTACATCGTATCGCTTGCAATTCTAATGTTCTTTGCATCCTTGACCTTTCTGCTCGTTCTTGATAAGAGAAGGAGCTTCAAGTAGCCGACGGAGCTTCGCTGGCGATTCGTGCGGGAACATCCATTCGCTTGGAAGACGAACTCGCATCTCTAGCTTTTGTTACGTAGCAACGCGGGCAGGAGACTAGCGGCCGGCGTCCTCTAGATCTTGCCTGGATCATTTGGAAGCCGCAGGTCTTGCAGTGACGGGACAGAAGTGTGAGATTGCCGAATTGAGGTAATGGAAGCGTGAAACTGCACCCGGTTTGCCATTTTCCATTGCAACCAATGAACCTCTTGCCAGTCCCGCGGCTGCGAACGACCGCAAGCTTCAGCCCGCACTTCGGACAGGGTGTGTCAAAGGTAACATCAGCCATTCTCTGTGCCACGACAACATCGGAGAGCTGAGAACCAATCCTCTCTTCGTTTTCTGCCAAGGAAAGCATGATGGATCGAAGATGCTCCAGTGCATCCACCAATACGAGTCGTTTAGACGATGCTCCATTCTGGATATCTTGCATCAAGTTCTCCATGTTCGCCGTGAAGGATGGATCGATGATCAAGGGACAATACTCTGAGAGAACATCAGTTACCTTGTCAGCGAGTTCGCTAGCTTTCATCCTCTCGTCCCTGACATACCCGCGTGTGTAAAGTAGATCAATGATACCGGCTCGAGTGGCCTTTGTCCCTATGTTCGTCTCTTCCATTTTCTTCAGCAGACTACTGGGATTGTAACGGTGAGGCGGCTGCGTGAACTTCTCGACGGATTTCATATCCCGAACCCTTGCTCTGTCGCCGATCTTCAAGTCAGGCAGAGATCGTGATTCATCAAACACATATGGCAGGTAGAATTCAATCCAACCCAGTCTGACGATTCGGGAACCTGAGAGAAAGAATCTGTAGTTGTTGTAGTTGAAAATTATTCTGGAGCTAGTTTTGAGGCTGGAGACTGCGAACGTGGCCATGAATCGTCGCGAAATGAGATCGTATAATCTGGCTTCTCCGCCGAACAGGGGCTTTTTCGCAGATTCGCCTGTAGGGAAGATTGCGGGATGAGCTGAGTCATCCTTGGGACCATTGTTCGGACGAAGAACGCCTCGGGCCATGAGTTTGGCGACCAAAGATCGATATTCGGCATGAGACCCGATTCCCCGCAAGATTTCAGCGTACCCGATATCAAGTGGGAGTTTCTGGCTAGACGTCCTCGGGTAAGAGATTAGCGCGTCGAGGTACAATCTCTCAGCCAAAGCAAGCGTCCTCGCCGGGGAGAAGCCAAATTGTCGATAGGACTCTGATTGAAGAGTAGACAAGTCAAATGGGTAAGGGGCTTGCTGCTCAATATCATGGGATTCTATGCCCTTGACTTCAAGAAGAACGTCTCGACACTCGCCGCAGAGCATCTTGGCCTCAGACTGCGAAACAACCTTGTCCCTTTCGTACTCTAGTGCGAAGGTCTTGCCGTCGTGAACGATCGTGGCTTCTATTGTCCAGAATGGAACTGGGACGAAACATGATATCTCTTCCTCCCTTGCAACAACGAAGCCCAAAGTGGGTCCCTGTACTCTTCCTGTGCTAAGTGTGGCGTAGCCTCTCCCTTGCTTCAGCGCCGACTCTGTTAGCAATCGTGACAGATTGATCCCGTAGAGCCAATCTAGTTCATGCCGGCACTTTCCCGCGTTTACTATGGGAAGTTCGGCCCTTGGGTCAAGCTTTTGAAACGCGAAACGAAGCTCCCGCTCTGTCATGGTACTGAATTTCATTCTGAGCGCCTTAACAGCGGCGCCGTTGCATGCGTATTGCAGAATTGTATGACCGATTACGGATCCTTCATTGTCGTAATCGCAGGCGTTGATGTAACGATCCATGTTTGCCGCAAGGGATCCTATGACACGTACCCATCGAGCTAACCTCGCCGAATCCTTGTCGACCAGATATTTTGGCGCCCAGTGATAGTCCCAGACAGGATATGAACTCCTACTTGATCGACCTTTCGAATCGACACCATATAGATGTCCGAGGGCTGAGCAGACTATGAGCGGCCCGGCTTTGGTATGACATTCGAAATAAGGAACACCCTGAGATTCCAATTTCAGGGGGAGATTTTCGTCGTCGAGAGCTGTAGCGACACGTTGAGCCGCGTCGGGCTTCTCGCAAACGATCAGTGTCCTGATCTATTTCCACCTCTCAGGGTTACGAGACAGGAACTGAACCATCTCTCTGGCGCGGTCACCGGTTTCAGGCAATGCGAGTAGACGCTTGAGAAAAGCGTCAGTTGTTAAACTGCCGTAGGCGGCGCACCAGAGCGAGTATGCGTCATTGACTTTACGATACGCCTCCGAATGATTTCCACAAAAGCTCTTAGTGGCGTCTACAATTTTCATTCCACAGACAGCGCACTGATCCAGATGTTTCCCCTCCGTTCTCATGATACTTGTGCCGTCAGACCCCAGAGTCGGCGGGCGTCTGGCTATAGATGTGAGTCCACATCAAATGTGCTAACAATCGCGGCCAAAGCAAACTGTTTTAACTGTATTACCGTAAAATGGTCGCCGGTAGTTCAACCATTGGCAGACAAGAGAGCTGTATTGCTAATCGTCGACGGAATGGCTGACAGGCCGCTAATTGATCATGACTACAAGACGCCTCTAGAATTCGCAAACACTCCTAACATGGACAGACTGGCCAAAGGAGGCCTAGTCGGTCAGCTTGACCCTATATCTCCCGGTATACGAGCTGGAAGCGACGTTGCTAGCCTAGCCCTGCTCGGATATGACCCCGCCAAGTATTACACGGGAAGAGGAGCCTTGGAGGCTCTCGGTGCTGGGATCGAGCTTCGCCCCGGGGATGTGGCGTTTCGATGCAACTTCGCCACTGTTGATGATGATTTCCGAGTCGAAGACAGACGCGCTGGACGAATCAGAAAGGGAACCTCAAAACTTGCCAAGGTGGTTGACGCAATCAAGATTGACAGCGTACCAGGGATCAGGACGATTTTCAAGGCCACGGTTGATCACAGAGCGGTCCTTGTATTGCGGGGTGAAAAGCTGTCAAGAATGGTCTCGGATGTAGATCCGAAAGAAGAAGGCGCGAAGATCGCGATCTCAAGAGCGCTCGATGGCAGCGAAGAAGCGAAACGAACATCTGCAGCCATCAATGAATTCGTCAAGAGATCACATGAAGCATTGCGAGAACATCCATTGAATCAAGAACGGGCCAACGATGGTGAAAAGGCCGCGAACATTGTTCTAACAAGAGGGGCTGGAACTATTCCCAATCTTCCGAGCTTCAAGTCCATGTTCGACCTCCGAGGATGTTGCATCTCCGGAACACCAATGGTCCAAGGACTAGCAATGGCCGCCGGTATGGAGGTCACGGACGTCAAGGGCGCAACTGGCGGGATCAAGACAGACTACGAAGCAAAGGCCAAGGCAGTGATCGAAGGAAGCAAGGACAAGAACTTCGTTCTCGTCCACGTAAAAGCGCCCGACATCGCAGGCCATGATGGCGACTTCAAAGGCAAAGTCAGAACTCTGGAAGAGGTGGATGGGCTCGTAGGCCACATCATAGACGAGGTCGATATCGGGCTCAATTATGTCGCGCTGACAGCCGACCACGCTACTCCTGTTGGCTATGGGGCGCATACCGGTGACCCAGTCCCGGTCATAATCGGGGGTCCGGACGTCCCTGCAAGCAGAGTTCTCAAGCTCAGCGAGGCCTCAGCCGCAAGGGGAAACCTAGGAAGGATACGCGGGCTTGATCTGATGCCGATAATTACAGACCTTGTGGGCCGAAGCAGACTCTACGGCTCCTAGACCGCGTGTCGGCCAAGCTCTCCTAAATCGCCAAAAAAACTGGTCGCATAAGCAACCTTACGACTCGGTACGTTCGAGTCTAGCAATGAAATAACCAGCAGTTCTGTCTCGATGAGGATAGAACCGTCGACAATTATCTTGGCCCTTGAGACCAGGTGAGCCAAAATCTTCCAAGATTGAACGTGTCTCGAAATCAGCGTGTGCAGAGAGAAACTTTGATAACACAAGTTCATTCTCTTCAAGTGTCAGACTGCAAGTGCAGTAGAGGACTCGTCCGCCTGGCCGAGCATATCGGGAAGACTCTTCAAGCATTCTGGATTGCAGGAGGGAGAACTTCTGAACGAGCTTAGGAGAAAGGTGCCATTTCATCCGGGGGTTTCTGTCTAGAATTCCTGTTCCTGTGCAGGGTGGGTCAACAATGACGAGGTCAAAATCTGAGTTGAGTCCCAGATTTGAGGCGTCTCCGATTAGAGGTGAGGCTATCTTTACTCCGAGCCTCTCTGTTTCTAACCTCCAAGAGGCCATTCTATTCCTTGAATAGTCGACGGAGACGATTCGTCCCCGATTCCTCATCAACTGAGCCAGAGTCGCAGTCTTGCCGCCGGGTGCAGCACAAAGATCCAAGACGTCGTCGCCCGGAGCCGGATCTGCAGCCTTAACCGCTAGGAATGAGGCCAGGTCCTGAACTTGGAAGAGTCCTTTCTCGAAATACTTCGCTAGGATCGAAGGTGACTCCCTCAGCAGATGAATACCAGAATCAACCTCAACGAGCTGGCCGGAGTACTTTCTGAGTTCGAGAGGAAGGCTGATGCGACCACGATTTCGCAGGGAATTGACCCGAACATATCGAGGACGTGCGGGAGAGGAAAGAATCTTGAGACCAGTCACCCTTCCAAAGTGGTAGAAGCAATACGAGACCCACCACGGCGGATTGTGGGTACGAAGGCCCACCTGCTCCATCTCGCTCATACCACTCGAAACGTTGGGAGGCCCACTGGCCACTAGACGCCCCAATAGGCGTTCGAGCCATGGACTTTCGAGCCCAGATGATATTTTTCTCAAGGCCCAAATCACATCAGCTTTTGGATTAGTATTGTCTGCAAGAATCGTGTGGGCGGCGAGGCGGAGGAGTGCAAGGCTCCTCTTGTCAAATTCAGAGCCTGGAAACGTTGTCTGAAGTGTTCTCTCCAGCAGGTCAAGTTTCGAAACCGTATCAATGACCAGTGCGAGCGCGGAAGATTTCTCGCGTCGGAGTTGAGGATCAGAAGATGCGATTTTTGACACTGCAGATCTTTCACTCTTTCCCTGTGACACAAGCAGCAAAGCTTCGCGGGCTAGTCTGAGCTTATCCACTAGTTTCGAGTCGATCATTTCTTGTATCCTTACGGGGAACCTTTTTACCGATAAGCCCTTTCGGCTTTGGCCCCATATGATGTCCAGCCTTGACCACTATCTAACAAAACCTGAGCCGGAGACTCCGAAGCCCAGGGCTCCGGCGAAGACGCAGCTCGAGTTCAAGCCTGAGACGCCGAGGGAGATGGATCAGTCATACTTTGTGGGAGCTGGATACGATGGCGAGAGAAGAGCGGTATTCCTCAAACTCTACGATCCTCAAACTGAGAAGATACAGTTCTGGTACGACAACACGGGCCATACGCCCTATTGCCTGTCCAAGGATACTCCCGAGAATCTGCGGAAGAACAAGGAGTTGATGAATCATCCCGGACTCTTAGGCCTCGAGCCAGCAAGACGATTCGACGCTCTGGAAGGCAAAGAAATTCCCGTGACTGTTGTGCTGGCGAAAGACCCTCTTTCCATTGGCGGAAGACCCACCGGATGTATCCGAGACATAATTACCGCATGGGAGGCCGATATCCGATACGTCGAGAACTACATTTACGATAGACACCTTGAGCCTGGAATGTCCTACAACATTCACCAAGGCGATCTCAAACCCGGAACCTCAGCCCAAGTCCCAGCTGTAAGGGAGGCAATCGAAGAAAAAGACGAGGAATACAGAAAGCTGATGGAACGATGGCTGCGCCTCTTAGAATACCCGGTTCCAAACTATAGGCGCCTCGCGCTCGATATCGAAGTTTACTCGCCGGTTGAGACGAGAGTTCCGGACCCGACGGCGGCGGAGTATAAGGTCATCTGTGCCAGCCTTTGCGGATCGGACGGCTCAAAGAGAGTTCTGCTTCTCAAACAGACCGGCACAGAAGGTGTAGAACTTCCTGGAATTGAGGTCGAAGTGTACGATTCTGAACCGGAACTCATCTCGGCCATTTTCAGGGCTGTCAACGACTACCCGTTTGTCCTAACCTTCAACGGAGATGACTTTGACCTCCGATATCTATTTCATAGAGCGCTAAACCATCTCGGTTTTTACCGGGACCAGATACCCATAGAGCTTGGAAGAGAATCCGCTACCGTAAAATACGGTGTGCACTTGGATCTCTACAAGTTCTTCTTCAACCGATCCATCCAAGTTTACGCGTTTAGCAATCGATACAGAGAGGTCACGCTAGATGCTGTCTCTGAGGCGCTCCTCGAAACTGGTAAGCTAGACATTTCGGCTTCAGTATCTCGACTAAGTCCAACCGAACTTGCCGCATATTGCTACCAAGATGCTGAGCTCGTGATGAATCTCACAACGTTCGACGGAGAGGTTGTCATGAAACTGATCACTGCTCTCTCTCGGATTAGCTTCCTGCCCATGGAGGATATGGCCCGTCAGGGTGTCTCAGGCTGGATCAGAAGCATGCTATTCCGCGAACATCGAGCACGAGGTTTCATCATTCCACGGTCGGAAGAGATCACCGCAAAGAAAGGGTCGACTAGCACGACTGCTGTCATCAAGGGCAAGAAGTACAAAGGGGGGATGGTTGTTGATCCGGTTCCAGGTGTTCACTTTGACGTCGCTGTGCTCGACTTCGCTTCACTTTACCCATCTATAATCAAGACGTGGAACTTGGGCTACGAGACGATTCTGTGCGGGCATGCTGATTGCCGGACAAATAAGATTCCAGATACAGACCACTGGGTGTGCCGACACAGAAAGGCAATGGAAAGTCAACTAGTTGGATCGCTTCGAGATCTCAGAATACACTGGTACAAACCCAGAGCCAAAGACAAGGGACTCTCGTCGGATAAGCTCACCTGGTACCAGGTAGTACAGAATGCGCTCAAAGTAGTATTGAATGCCAGTTACGGGGTCTTCGGCTCGGACAGGTTCTCGCTCTACTGTCCTCCCCTCGCGGAGTCAACGGCCGCCGTTGGACGCTACGCGATAACAAACACGATTCAAGAAGCAAAACGACTGGGCATCGAGGTCTTTTACGGGGACACTGACTCCCTCTTCCTGGGTACGCCTGCAAGGGAGAAGCTGGACGAGCTGATTCGTTGGTCGAAGAAGGAGCTTGGCATGGAGCTCGAAGTCGACAAGAACTACCGGTACGTTGCTCTTAGTCTTAGGAAGAAAAACTACCTTGGAGTTCATCCCGATAACAAAGTCGACATCAAAGGACTAACTGGCAAGAAGAGGCACATTCCCGAATTTCTCAAGAACACTTTCACCCAACTTGTAGAGATTCTGGGTCAGGTCAAGACACCGATCGACTTCGACGTGGCAAGGATCAAGATCAAGGATCTCGTGCAGGATTCGTACAGCAAACTCCGTAACAGGAAATACTCACTGAACGACCTGGCGTTCAACATGATGATTGGAAAATCCGTCTCCGCATACACCAAGACTACTCCACAGCACGTCAAAGCGGCCCAGCAGTTGAGCAACAAGGGAAGTGACGTCAGGGCTGGTGACTTGGTCAGCTTTGTTAAGGTCACCACGGGGAGCGGGGTAAAGCCGGTTCAACTTGCTAGCATTCATGAGATTGATGTCGAAAAATACAATGAATATATCCGATCAACCTTCGAACAAGTACTTGACGCCGTAGGCCTCGACTACGAGGAGCTCACTGGTGCAAAGAAGCTGACATCTTTCTTTTCCGGGGCCTAGCCTCGTTTTGCTTGCGATAATCCCTGTGAAAGGGATTCCAGATATTGAGTCAGGGGATAACCTAGGCGAGATAATTGTTTCCAGACTAAAGGATCAGGGAGAGGAATTTCAAGATGGCGACGTTACGGTCGTTTCTCAGAAAGTTGTGTCAAAGGCAGAAGGCCGAGTCGTAAACCTGTCTAAAGTGACACCCTCACCGTTCGCATCCTTTATCGCCAAAGAAGCAGGAAAGGACCCGCGCCAGGTAGAGATTATCCTTCGAGAGACCCGAAAGATCATTAGGATGAAAGCGGGGCATTTGATCACCGAAACAAGGCACGGATTCATTTGCGCCAACGCCGGGGTTGACGCCTCGAATGTCGCAAGAGGGAAGGACATCGTTACACTGTTACCGTTGGACCCTGATGCCTCCGCCGACCGTATTGGCAAAACTATCAGAAAGCTTACGGGAAAAGCCGTGCCGGTAATCGTAACTGACACGTTTGGTAGAGCTTGGAGAATGGGCCAGGTCAACTTCGCAATAGGAATCTCAGGGATGAAGCCAATCCACGACTACAGAGGATCCAGGGATATGTATCGTCACACTCTTCGTGTGACTGAGATTGCCGTCGCCGACGAGCTCGCCTCGGCGGGTGAACTAGTAATGAACAAATCCGACAAGGTCCCAGTTGCGCTGGTGAGAGGATACAGATTCAGGCGGGGCAAGGGAACGGGCAAAGACCTTCTAAGACCTGAAGAACTGGACCTATTCAGATAAGTCCGGCTCTTCAGTAACTGGCTAAGTCTTAATGATACCAGGAACAGGTTGGCAGGATGACAAAGAGTTGACAATGGAGCCGATCAAACCCCCGATGTCGGTACACGTCCGGGATATCCAAAATTTCGCCCGCCTAGCATTAGGCCTAACAGAAGGGTCCCAGATGATCTGGAGCTTCAAACACAAATCCAGCAACATACTAGCATTCTTCACTGCATACATGTACTGGGATGGAGACATTCCAATCTTGGCTTACACAGAGGCCGATTTTGACGATAACAAACCCTTCCTTGCGTACAAGAGCGACTCTCCCAAAGGGGAAGAATGGCAGTTCTCCGACGAAGCCGATGATACCAGATTCAAATACGCCTCCATAATCAACGTGAAAAACCTGCCTGACGCGTTCGCAAAGAGTATCGAAGGCGACTTTCCAGATGCCCCTGATCCGGTTCTAACGGAGCTTCAAGATGCAAAGTCCTTGGCGAGGGTTCTGCTCACACTCTCCATGCGAGATGGCAACGTCTTTCCCCTGTGGCACTTCCGCAGAGGAGACAGACACATACTAGGCAACTGCATACCCTTCGAACACTACTACGACTCCGACGCTCTCCCAATCTTCTTCTACACCGCAACGGTGAGCCCACCCTCCGGACCGTTTCTCAAGTATCTGGCAGCAAAACCACACGGCGAGAGACTTGAATTCACAAACGCCGCTACGGACGCAAAATACTTTTACACGAAGGTCATTGACGTCATCAACTTCCCACTCTTTCCGAAGTAGACCAGGGCCAAAGACTTTTCAGCAGTAGATATTCTCTCAAGACTACTGATATCGTCTTGCCAAGGGAAATCAGAGTCGCCATCGCCGGAATCGGAAACTGCGCCTCAAGCCTCGTCCAAGGAACAGAATTCTACCGCACCGCCCAAAGGAAAACTGGACTGATGAACGAGAAAGTTGGACCCTACAAAGTATCAGACATACGATTCGTTGCCGCGTTTGACATCGACGAGAGAAAAGTTGGGAAGGACCTGTCAGAAGCAGTATACGCAGAACCGAACAACACGAGAAAGATTGTTCAATTGCGCCCCATCGGAGTCAAGGTCCAGATGGCCCAACCGCTAGACGGAATATCCCCTATCGCAGGCGACAAGATACAGCCAAGCAACGCGAAGCCATCTAACATTACCAAGGTACTGGAGGACACCAAGACTGACGTGGTGGTTAACCTCACTCCAACAGGCGCCTCAAAAGCCAGCGACATGTATGCCCAAGCGGCACTGCAGGCGGGCCGAGCATTCATCAATGCCACGCCAGCGAAGATAGCCTCGGACAAGGCGTGGCAGGCCAAATACAAGAAAAAAGGAGCCCTGGTCGTCGGAGATGACATCATGGACCAGATTGGCTCAACCATCCTCCACAAGAACCTCTTATCCTTGCTCGTAAACAGGGGAACACAGATAGGGGAAACTTACCAGCTCGACATAGGCGGCGGAACAGAATCACAACTCGCTCTTGACAAGAAGAGATACGAGATCAAGCGGGGAATAAAGACCGCCGCAGTCGCTGCCGCTGTACCTTACAAGTTCCCAATAGTCGCAGGGTCCTCTGATTTCGTGGACTTCATGGAGAACCGCAGGACGAGCTACTTCTGGATCAAAGGCGAATATTTCGCAGGAACAGACTTCACCCTCGACATGCGCATCTCTCTCGAAGATGGACCGGCGTGCGCCGGAATTCTAACTGACGTCATACGAATGGTGAAACTTGCGGAGGACAAAGAGCAGGCCGGAACACTAAACGCGGTCTCATCGTACGGGTTCAAAGCACCACCGAGACGCGTAGCTCTCGAAAACCTTAACCAAGAATTGGGCTGGATGCCGAAGGGTCCAAGGCCAAATTGAGGCAAACCAGCCAGAAACCGTTCAAGGACCGAATCCTACAATCCGCACGATCCAAAAAGAGCCGGATCGTTCTCGCCATCGATGTCAACGATGGCCCACCTAAAGAACTGAGCGACCGTGCAACCGATCTGATTGAACAAACCCGCCAATGGATATGCGCGGTCAAGCTCGGACGCCAGACAATCCTATGTATTGGTCCAGAAAGAACGACTGAATTGCTAAGGAAAATACATGGTAGTGGGCTAACGACGATAATAGACGACAAGCTCAATGATATCGACGAGACAAACGCGGCGATTACACGGGCTTATCACAATCTCGGATTCGATGCCATAACCGTTAACCCGTTCACAGGATGGAAAGGTGGCCTCGAAGCAACCTTCAAGCTCGCCCACGAACGTGGAATGGGGCTTCTAGCGCTCGTCTACATGAGCCACCCCGGAGCCTCTGAAGGATATGGCCAGAAAATCTTGTCAAACGCCAGATCCAAAAAGACCAGACTCGAGTTCGAAATCTTTGCCGAGAGAGCAGTCAAGTGGAAGGCCGACGGGGCGGTAGTAGGCGCAACCCGGCCCAGCATAGTTAGGAGAGCTAAAGAAATACTGGGGACGAGCGTGCCTATCTTCTCGCCCGGCGTTGGGACACAGGGCGGAGAAATAGCCCGCTCTCTAAAGGCAGGAACAGACTATTTCATAATCGGAAGATCAATCACAACAGCGAAGAACCCAGGGAATGTCGCAGAGGAATTCGCAAAAGCTTCCGTTGACTTATACAACTAGGCCTGGCCAGGCTGCCAGAGCTCGCGTCGTAGGAGATCCCGGACGGCCGCCCTAATAGCATCGCTTCTGCTATGATAGATTCCGGCCTTAACTAGCTGGTCAACATCATCGATAAGTTTCTCAGGAAGCTTAACGGTGACTAGCTTCAAGGCAACAGCAAAGGGGCTTTACGACGCTTAAGAGGAATAAGGGTTTCCCCAATTTTTCCGATAACGTATTTATCCAGCAAAAACGTAGGGACGTACTGACGAATCATGGGCGGCGCTAAGAAGAAGAGCATGGCACAGATGGAAAGGACCCAGGACCAGACTGACAAGAAAGATGAACCCGGATCGAAAAAGGCTAAGGGCAAGACAGTTGTTGAAAAGAGGCCTAGAGGATTGCAGAGTCCAGACATCTCCGACCCCAAGTTCCTGGCCGAGGTCCAGAAGATGGGAGCAATTACCCCCTTCTCAATAGCATCACAGTTCAATCTGAGGCTAAGCGTCGCAAAGGATCTCCTGGAGGACCTGGAGAAGAGGCGGTTGGTGCGGCTTGTGGGCGGCAATGCGAGAATTAGAATTTATCAGCCGGCCGCTGCCTAGACCTTTCTTATCGTTATCACTGTACCCTCCTTCAGCTGCTTGAAGAGTTCCAACCCGCTGGTAATGCGGCCCAAGAGATTAACGGGACTGTAAGGCTTCGTCGGCCCGTAGAAGACACAGACCGCATCGCCCTGCGGCCAATAGCCCACTGATCCCACTTCCATATTGCTGCGGGGCTTCTCGCCCGGAGCTTTCACTGTGACTTGGAAATAGATCTCTTCCCCGTACCTGACCGCCCGACCATTAACTGGAAGATTGCGAAGCAGAGCATCAGAGGTTCGAGGGGCAGCGAACCTAAAGAACTCCCCCTGAGCCTCGCCGAATCCTTCGATCGAAAAAGCGACTTTGGGCCGCGAGACTTCTGAAGCTGGTCCCTGTGACATTTCCTTGCACTCCCCGGTGAACCAAGTTATATAGCTCGCTCAGGGCGCACGCCGACAAAGCGAGTTCGAATGAAACGAGTTATCATTATTGGGGCAGCCGGCAGAGACTTCCACAACTTCAACATGGTCTTCCGGAACTCGCCCGACCATGAAGTAGTCGCATTCACGGCAGCCCAGATCCCCGGAATAGAGGGAAGAACGTACCCGCCGGAGCTAGCTGGACCAAGATACCCGAAAGGAATACCCATATTCGCGGAGAAAGAACTTCCTCGCCTTATCAAAGACCTGAAGGCCGACCTTGCGATATTGTCTTACAGCGACCTTTCCTACGGGGACGTTATGCACATCGGGTCGTCGGCACTGGCTGCGGGGGCGGATTTCCAGTTGCTTGGCCCCAGGAACACCATGCTTCGCTCAAGATTACCAGTGGTCTCTGTCGGTGCAGTCCGAACGGGGGCTGGCAAGAGTACAGTCTCGAGAAAAATCTCCTTAACTCTCCGAGACGCCGGCAAGAAAGTCGTAGTAATCAGACATCCTATGCCATATGGCGACCTCACCAAAGAAGGAGTTCAGAGATTTGCTTCCTTCGAAGACCTAGACAAAGCGGACTGCTCGATCGAAGAGAGAGAGGAATACGAACCCCACATTGAACACGGGTTCGTCGTCTACGCGGGCATAGATTACGAACAAATTCTGCGATCTGCGGAGAAAGAAGCTGACATAATCCTGTGGGACGGAGGAAACAACGACATACCCTTCATACAACCAAACGTCCACTTCGCGGTCCTAGATCCACTACGTCCCGGGGACGAGCTGACGCACTATCCGAGTGAGGTAAACGTCAGACTCGCCGATGTTGGAATCATCAACAAGGTCAACGTCGCCGAACCGAAGAATATTCAGCTAGTAGAATCGAATCTGAAAATGTTGAGCCCCACGGCCATAGTGATCAAAACGGCCTCAGAGGTCACAGTAGACAAGCCTGAGCTAGTCAGGGGAAAGCGAGTCCTGGTCATAGAAGACGGTCCAACTGTCACTCACGGCGACATGGCCTACGGAGTTGGATATGTTGCCGCGAAATCATTCCACGCCAAAGAAATCGTGGACCCACGCAAGTATGCTGTGGGAATCGTGAAAGACATCTTCAAGAAATACGGTCATGTCACCCAGGTTCTTCCTACAGTAGGCTATGGTAACAAGCAGATACGAGACATGGAAGAGACCATCGCCAGAGTAGACTGCGATACCATCATGATAGCGACACCGGCTGATATTAGGAGAATCATCAAGTTCCCCAAGCCAACTGTTAGAGTAGGCTACGAGCTAAAGGAACAGACGAAGCCAGAAATCAAGGACGTTCTTCACACCAAAGGGATCATCTAGACTTCCCCAAAAAAAAACTAGGCAATCGTCTTCCGCAACGTCTCAGCCACATACTCTATCTCGGTTTCTCCCAGCCTAGGATGAACAGGCAGCGAAAAGACCTGCCTGGACGCTTTCTCAGTCTCAGGCAATCGCCCTCTCCGTGCAATATTCGAGTCCCGGTATAATGGAGTAGAGTGTACTGGGGATGAATAGTAGACGCCGGCTTCGATGTTCTTGTTCCACAGCTTATCCACAATTTTGTTCCGTTTCGCGGCGTTCACGCCTCTCAACCGCACAGTGTAAAGATACCAACTGTGCTTTCGACCGTCGGGCTCCTTAGGCAACAAAAGCTTGCCCGTCATGTTCAGCTTCTCCGTGGTCAGCTCAGCATTCTTTCGTCTCTTTTCAAGAAAGGAAGGTAGCTTCTTCAGCTGCGCATAACCGATAGCTGCCGCAATCTCCGTCATGTGATAATTGTGACCCGGTCTAACCGTCCAGTAAGGACGCTGCTCTCCATGAGAACGAACCATTCTCAGAGCTTGAGCGTACCCATCATCGTTCGTCGTAACCATCCCACCTTCGCCGGTTGTAATGTTCTTGCCCGCGTAGAAGCTGAAACAGGTCATGTCAGCAATAGAACCAATTCTCTTGCCGTCAAGTTGAGCGCCGTGCGCCTGCGCCGCATCTTCTATTACAACAATGTCTTTTCCCCTAGCTAAACTCGCGACGGCCGAAATATCAGAAGGAAGTCCGTAGAGATCCGTGGGAATGATCGCTTTCGTCTTCCGCGATATGCACTCTTCAATGCTCTCCATCCTGAGACAATATGTGTCCTTGTCAATGTCCGCAAACACGGGAGTTGCACCAGTCAGGACGACCGCGTTGGCTGCTCCCACAAATGTGAACGACGGAAGAATCACTTCGTCGCCCGGACCGACATCTGCAGCAAGCAACGAGGCGTGTAGCGCTGCTGTCCCATTCACGACAGCTACAGCATGTTTTGCACCAACAAACTTGCCAAAGCTCCTTTCAAACTCCAGAACCCGAGGTCCCATCCCGCTCTTATCAGTCAGGATTCCACTGCGCAGGACTTCGACAGCAGCATCGATCTCTTCTTTTCCAAGAAACGGTTGATTGATCCTGATCAGTTCCCGCATTCGTTCAGCTTCGCTCCGGTTTTCAGCATCATCCTTCTGATGCCTAAAAGAGTTGGCCCAAAACAAATTCTCGTCGCAAGTTTTTCTCAAGCTCAAATTCCGAAAAAATGGGAAAAAATCTCGCAATAGAAAGGTGCGATTGTGAATGCACCACCACCGCCCTGAATTCTCCGGTTGAGTCTTAGACGGTTGGAAGGAAGCAAATCGTCGGAAATGAGCCTATAACGAGGAATTAGAGCCGCATAACTCGCCTAGGTCATGTTTGCTTTCGGTTTCGGACCCCTAGCGCTTGATAAATTTTATATTGCACGCGAAATCTCTCGCCCGGCGAGACTCGGGGACAAAGAAAAAAATTGTCATCAGAATTAGCAGGGCAACAAGTAATCATACTGAGAGAAGGAACTTCGAGAAGCCGCGGCCAGGACGCGCTGAAGGCGAACATCATGGCTGCGAAAATAATTGCCGAATCTGTCCGATCCTCACTAGGACCAAAAGGCATGGACAAAATGCTCGTGGACGGATTCGGAGACGTTACCATCACCAATGATGGAGCGACGATCCTTGACGAGATGGAAGTACAGCATCCTGCTGCCAAGATGATGGTGGAGGTTGCTAAGACCCAGGACGATGAAGTTGGAGACGGAACTACTACCTCCGTTGTGGTAGCTGGCGAACTTCTCAAAAAGGCGGAGGAACTCATCGACCAAGGCGTCCACCCCACAGTAATAGTTGATGGTTACAGGGAAGCCTCGAATCGGGCATTAGAGGTCCTTAACCAGATCGCGATCAAGATCGAACCAAATGATAGGGTAATGCTTCGAAGGATTGCCGAGGTATCTTTAGCGAGCAAGATACTCGCCGAGGATAAGGAGGCAATGGCTGAGCTTGCCGTAAACGCGATCCTCCAAGTTGCGGAGAAAACGCCGGACGGATACAAGGTCGACATTGATGATGTAAAGGTGGAGAAGAAACCAGGCGAGTCTTTGACCGATACCGCCCTCATCAAGGGAATAGTCCTCGACAAAGAAATCGTTCATCCTGGTATGCCCAAGAGAGTAGAGGATGCAAAGATCGCACTGGTCGACGCACCGTTGGAGGTCGAAAAGACCGAGTTCGATGCGAAGATCAACATCGAGAATCCGGAGCAAATGAAAGCATTCCTCGACGAAGAGGAAAAAATGCTCAAAGATATGACGGACAAGATCTCAGACTCTGGAGCCAACGTTCTACTATGCGAAAAAGGAATAGACGACGTCGCCCAGCACTATCTCGCGAAGAAGGGGATACTTGCAGTCAGGCGCGTAAAGCAGTCTGACATGGAGAAACTCGTCAAGGCGACCGGAGGAAAAGTCGTCAGCAACGTAAACGATCTAAAGCCTGAAGATCTGGGATTCGCAAAGCTAGTCGAAGAACGGAAGGTTGCAGACGATAAGATGACGTTCGTCGAAGGAAGCAAGAACCCCAAGGCTGTCACAATCCTCGTCCGTGGTGGAAGCGAGAGACTCGTTGACGAAGCGGAAAGAGCAATCCACGATGCACTGTGCGTTGTCCGGGATGTAGTGCTGGACCCTAGAGTCGTTGGAGGTGGAGGGGCCCCTGAAGCCGAAGTCGCAAGGCGCCTCCGAGAACACGCGCAGAAACTCTCGGGAAAGGAGCAATTGGCAGTCATAGCGTTCGGCGAGGCCCTCGAGACCCTACCTACAGCCCTGGCGGAGAACGCTGGGATGGACCCGATCGATATACTCGTCCAGCTCCGAGTCGCCCATGAGAAAGGACAGCTCTGGGCAGGAGTAGATGTCAACGAGTCTAAGGTGGCCGACCTGAAAGAGAAGGGCATAATCGAGCCACTTGGCGTAAAGGTACAAGTGATAAAATCCGCTGCTGAGGCGGCAGGAATGATTCTAAAGATCGATGACGTGATCGCCGCTGCAAAGTCTAGCCCTGGCGGTCAGGGCGGCCCGAAGGGAAAGGACGAGGGTGACGACGAGGGAAGCAGCGATTACTAGAGAGCCTGACAGCATCGAGATCGGACCCCCAAAACTCACACGCTTCGAGAAAGCGAGAGTGGTAGGGGCTCGGGCTCTCCAGATATCAATGGGTGCCCCAGTTCTTCTCGACCTCAAACAAGATCGGCTGTCACCTATTGATGTAGCGCTGATGGAACTGGAAGAAGGTGTCCTCCCTATCAGCATACGTCGCTCACTACCTGATGGAACAAGCCAGAATATTCCGTTGAAATGGCTCCTTCATCCTATAGAAGAGGAGAAGAAGCCAAAGTCAAAGAAGGAAGACGAATAACCATCCAGCCATCTCAGGAACCGGTCCTAGCGGTCGGTGTGAGTGCTGAGGACGAACGATTCTCGTTCAAGGCTGCGCGTGTTGTCATGGTCCTGCTGTCGGCGGTTTCCATCTTAGCCTATGTCTTGAGTGTGAACCCGTTCGCGATCAGTTTCAATATTTCGTTCGTTTACTTGCCGACGGCAGTTCTGATCGTAGGACCGTTTCTGACGAGAGCGCTGAGAAAAGCCGACAGTTCCTCCTAGTTAACAGGCTGGCTATGAGGCAGCTTGATGGTCATGACGTAAGCATCAGCACCATCATGATAGTAGTGGGTCGCCACCCTCGAGGTCTCAAATCCCATATTCTTGTAGAGCCTTACGGCGTCCTCATTGGCGGTTCTAACCTCGAGGAAGCACTCTTCAGCGCCGTGTAACTCGAGTGCCTTCATTGCGGCAAGAACCAGTTCCTTTCCGATTCCTTGTCGCCTGAAATCAGGTATCACCGCCACAGAGACGACATGTCCTTTTCGGACCATTCTGAACCTGCGAACATCTGAGAAGCCGAACTCAAGTCTGCACATGATGTAGCCTGCAACCTTGCGCTCCTTCTCGGCGACAATGAACGCCTCGGGGCAGGTCTTGTAGACCTCTAGGAAAAAGTAAGGGCTGTAATTTTCTGGAAGACAGACCCTGTTGATCTCGATAACCGATGAGAGGTCGTCTGGATGAAACGGGCGTAGCAGGTATGGTGCTTCGAGCATCTCTCTTTCTAAGATAGTTGGGAATCTTGATGTATAATATCTTGTCGTCGAATTCGATAATTTCTCTCAGTTTGACAACACGTTTAAATCGCTCAGAAAGGAGCGAGCCGCGAAAGACAGGCGACTCTTGAGTGAGTGATGCGCCCCCAACGCCGACTCCTTTACCGGCGAGTCAAACTAGCTTCGCAGTATATGCTGGGCCTCCGCTCGACTCCATCAAAACAATGGTCGCGTCAGAATTCCAGGTCAAAGACGCTTTCCTAGATCCTTACGGGATTCCAACCGTTCAAGTAACGCGAGAGCCGGCTAAGGAGAAGTTCCAGAGGCTGCTGGAACAACTTCGCCAACAGGGGTTAATCGCGGCGATAAGGGGAACGACGGATGGTCTTACGATCAAAGTCTTCCAGAAGCCTCAGGTCAAACCATCAAACAAAAACATCAATCTCGGCCTCTTCCTCGCGACCGTCGCAACAGTCTTCCTCGCAGGCTACTATCTCTGGACTACAGGCCTCTTCGGTAGCCAGGTCCTCCAGCAACAACTTATTGCGATAATTGATCCTACGGCGAATCCGTATCTTAAGGCCGGGCTGTTCGCGGGTGGTCTTCTCTCAATAATAGGTCTACACGAGTTCGGCCACAAAGCGGCCGCCCGACATCACAAGATGGACGCAACGCTTCCCTATTTCGTTCCCGGTCCACCACCGATCGGGACGTTTGGTGCGTTGATATCCCTGAAGTCGCCGCCTGCTAATCGAGATCAGCTCTTCGACCTTGGTTTGAGCGGTCCTGTGGTCGGGTTCGCCGTGACGATTGCTGTTGCCGCTCTGAGTGTGCTGATAGGAATACTGCCCAGTGCGAGCCAAGCGACCCAACTGACGCAGTGGAGTTCGACGTGCGGAGCTCAGCTCGGAATCTCGGGCTGCCTCTCTACTATTGACTTCAGTGTCTGGCCCGGTCAACCGCTCATTCTGATCATTATTTCCGGACTTACAAGCATGGTGAGACCTGGTGTTCTCCTAGATGGCCAGCTTTTCTTTGCTGCCCAGATCGGTGCACTCTTGACCTTCCTCAACATTGTACCTGCTTGGCAGCTTGACGGTGGTCACATTTCCAGGGCGGTGTTTGGTGCTGAGGTACACAGAGTCGCTAGCGTGATTGGGCTACTGCTGCTTTTCTTCGCGGGATATTGGACTTTCGGCATTCTGATTCTCGCTTTCATGTTCTTGTCACGCCGCGGCTTTGCCGGAGTCGAACCTCTCGACGACATCAGTCCAGTCAGCAACTCAAGGAAACTGCTCTACGTTCTCGCTCTTGGCATGTTACTGTTGACCTTCGCGTTCTCACCCTTCTAGAAGAACCATCATGCGTCCTGTGACAGAAGGGCGAGTCAGGGTCCTAATCGAAACTCTCAGACTTATCAAGCTCACCGAGACCGTTGAACTGGAGAATATTGCATCGAGTGCGAAGACCACGGAATCCTTTGCTAGAAAAGTCTTGGTCGAAGCTCTAGGTGAGACTGACGATACGTGGATTTCCGTAAGCCCAAAGCTCAGAGTCAATCTCGCCCTAGAGATTGCGCGAGCAGGACGATTGAAGGAAGCCGCTCAAGTCCTAACCTGGCAGGAATTCGAGAAATTCGGCGCAGAGTGCCTAGAGGAGGCAGGGTTTCGAGCCGAGAGGAACGTGAGGGTGAAGGGAGAGGGGCGAGCATGGCAGATCGATCTTGTCGGATTTCGAGGAGAACTGGTCATCGCGATAGATTGTAAACACTGGAACACGACTAGCTACATTTCCAGATTCAAGCTCGCGGCAGAACACCAACAACATGCCACCTTGTATCTCCTTGCAACCGTGAGGGAAAGACGACAAGGGCTCGCTGTCATCCTAACACTTCGCGAGCCGCCTGCTCAATTGGTGGAGGACACGATTCTCGTCTCGGTTGAGAAGCTTCCGAGCTTTCTGGGCGGTGTGACACCCTATGACGAGAATCTTCCGTTCATTACATCAACTTCCTCCGTCGTGGAAAACCCTATGAGCCAATCCAGCTGAGGTCGAGAAAGAGACAGATGAACGTCGTTGTTGTCGGGGCGGGCACAATGGGTTCAGGAATAGCCTACTCATCAGCTGCATCAGGACACTTTGTGACGGTGGTCGAGCAGGATCAGAAGCTCTTGGAACAAGGCATGCATCGAATTGACGACTATGTCGAGAGGAACCTTGGTCGTGGGCACATTAACAAGGATCAAGCGTCTAGGATCCATGCCAAGGTCAAGGGGAGCGTGGACTTTGCCAAGGCGTGCAGCAACGCTGACTTGGTCGTCGAAGCGGTCTTTGAAGATCCAAGAATCAAAGAACAAGTCTTCGCTACTCTCGACAAAGCCTGTCCGAAGAATACGATTCTGGCCTCGAATACCTCATCGATAAGTATTAGCAGGATTGCAGCTGCTACAAAACGGCCTGAGAAGGTCTTAGGGTTGCACTTTTTCAACCCAGTCCCAACAATGAAATTGGTCGAACTGATCAAGGGAGAGCGGACATCGCCGGACTCGGTTAAGGCCGCGACGTCCTTCGTGGAAACTCTTGGTAAGACTGTGGTCCAGTCCGCTGACAAAACGGGGTTCATAGTGAACAGGGCGCTGATGCCTTTTATCAATGAAAGCGTCAAGCTCCTGGAAGAGAAGGTCGCGACACGTGATGATATCGACAAAGCGTTCCTTCTCGGAACCAATCATCCAATGGGACCTCTACAACTTGCGGATTTTATCGGAATAGATGTTGTCTTGTCAACGCTGAAGGTTCTGGAGACCGAGTTGGGCGAGATGTTTGCGCCGACACCTCTCCTCGAGCAAATGGTCAACGAAGGAAAGCTGGGCAGGAAGACGAAGAGGGGCTTTTATGACTACTGAAGAGCAGGCCCAGATTCCTGAGGATGGGTCGAAGACGCTTACGGATCTTATTCTGAAAGGCGACCATGAGAACGCTGCTAGAGTCGCTGTCGAGATTGTTGCGAAGAGCGGGAGTGCGAACGATGTTGTTGACACGATATCGGACGCGATGAACATTGTTTCCGATCTTCACGGAATGGAACGATATAGCGTTGCCGAGGTGGAGAAGTGTGAGGATGCTGCCGAGAAAGCGCTTGACGCCGTCAGGCCCAGGATCAAGATTGACCGGAAGAAGATTAAGGGACGCGTGATGGTCAGCTCTTTGCAAGGCGACCCTCACAGTTTCGATAGGACCCTCTTGCTGACCATGCTGGAAATCGGGGGTTTCACTGCAATTGATGGAGGAACGGATCTTTCCCCTGAGCAGGTTGCGAGCAAGGTCAAGCACCACAAACCGGATATCCTCGCCGTTCCGATACTGACCGATACGGCAGCGAGAAAGCTCATCGACGCGAACACGCACATCCAGGACACAGGCGGGAAACTCAACATCATTGCCTACGGAAGAAGCTCACAAGGTCTCATGGGCCAAAAGTTCACGATGGTGGAGGATGATTATTTCAGCGCCTTCAGCAAGATCGCCGAGATCCTGATCTCGAAAGCGTAGGTCCACTTTGACATTCGTCGGTCAGAAGCGTGGCCTATGATCGCTCATGCCAAGGAGCTCAGTCTAGTTCTGGAGAACTCTGAACTCTGGTGTCCTGCCACGCAGAACCCCTGCGCAAGACCCTCCTTTTTCTGAAACGCCGGCTGTCTGGCGTGGATAACGGGCGATTCTGGCGATTCAGGGCGCATTCGAGGCTTTGATGGCAAGGCAAAAAGACGGGAAGTCTAGGACGATTCCCGAACGATTTGCGGGCGAGAATCAGGGCGGGACCTAGATTCGAGGTTTGGGCTGATTATGGGCGATTTCAGTCCTCTATTATCCTTAGCCTGTAAAACAGGGACCCGAATTTGAACGTGCTCTCCACATTAAGCTCGATGCGTGTTACTTTCGGGTCACGGTTGCGCCGAGTGCCTGAGGATGGGATCAAGGCCTGTTGTTAGAGAACTCGCTTCGACCTTGAAGCATTGCTTTGTTCATTTGCTGGTCAGGCAGCGAAAGAAGTAATAAATTACCGTAATCGGGTCTTGGCAAGATGGGCGAACGGTTGTCGGTGGCGGTCCAAGGCTTCCACCCGTCAAGGTTTCTATCTGAAGAGACCGCAAGGCTCCGCGAACTTACTCAAGGCAGGAAGGTTATCTCAGCAGTATCAGGCGGAGTTGATAGCACCGTTGCTACACTTGTTGCGAGACAAGCGCTAGGCGATAACCTTCTTCCGATTATGATAGACACCGGCCTTCTCCGGGCGGGCGAGCCCGAACAGGTCAAGGAAAGACTATCCCGCACTCCACTGTCATTGAAGCTCCGCCTCGTCCACGCTAGTGGCCGGTTCCTCTCCTCGGTCAAAGGAGAAACAACCGCGGAGGAAAAACGGAAAAAGTTCCGAGAAACCTTCTACCAAGTCCTCAAGGAAGAAGCCGAGAAGGAAGCCTGCGAGTACATCCTCCAGGGGACGATTGCGCCGGACTGGATTGAGACGCAGGGCGGGATCAAGACTCAACACAATATTCTCGAACAAGTGGGAATAGATCCTGCGACAACTTACGGTTTCAAGATCATTGAACCTCTAGCCGACCTGTACAAGGACCAAGTGCGAACGCTCGGACGCCACCTCAACCTTCCAAGCGAACTGTCAGAGAGACAACCGTTCCCCGGACCAGGACTCCTAGTGCGATGTATTGGGAACTTAACGAAGGAGAAGATCCGTGTGCTCAAGGAAGCGACAAAGATAGTCGAGACAAGTCTCGCTCCCTTCAAGTACGAACAATACTTCCCAGCAGTCATCGAGAACAAGTTCGCTAAGGACCCCTCCACCAAGAGAATCTCAGAAACTGCCGGTGAGGCACTTGGACTTCCGAAGTCCGAGGTCCACACCGAGGTCTTTGAAGACAGGGTAACAGGGGTGAAAGGCGATCAGAGATGTTATGGGCTGCTCGCCGGCGTCAAGCTCTCAGAGGAATCCCGCGAGACCTACGGCTGGCTCCAAGACCGACTTCGCCAACTCCAAAGGGGAATCGTCGAAAAGTTCCCGGAGATTACTAGAGTCACATTGCTCGTAAAGGAACGAAGAAACGGAGGACCCCTATCCATTATCGTCAGAGCGGTTTCAACCCGAGATTTCATGACTGCCGCAGTGTCCCCCGTACCTTGGAAAATCCTCAAAGATATCGGCCAGCAAATCCTGAAGGAAGAGAGCGTTAGCCGGGTCTACTACGACATTACGCCGAAACCACCTGGAACCATCGAGTTCGAATAAGCATGACCACAATACCCGTCGTATACGTCAAAGGCCAGTACAATCACCTGATCGTCCGAAACCTCAAGGATCTTGGGGTAGAATCGAAACTACTACCACCGTCTGTCCCCCTCGGACAGCTCGAATCGATGAGCCCGGACGCTCTGATTATGGGGGGTGGTCCGCAGAGCGTAAGATCTCCCGATCACCTAACTGGTGAGCTGGCGGATGCGGCTCGACTGATCAGACAGGTCAAACTGCCAATGCTGTGTATCTGCGTCACTCACCAGCTTCTCGCAACGGCGTTTGGCGGAGTCACTGAAGCCGCCCGGAAACCAGAGTTCGGCCCCGTGGAAATTTCCGTTCTCGACGAAGGACAAATTCTCGAGGGACTGGGACCCAGTTTTACCGCCTGGGAATCCCACAACGATGAAGTGGTAAGAAAGCCGGATGGCTTCCAAGTTATCGCAAAGTCAAGCAACTGTTCGGTCGAAGCTATGAGACACGAAAAGAGAGATATTTTTGGAGTCCAGTTCCACCCAGAAGTATCGCACACGACGAAGGGCGTCGAACTATTCAAGAACTTCCTCGGGATTGTAGAAGAACACAAACGAACTTGAAACCCCAGAGGGGTTCAGCAGTGGTGCATCATTGCTATCACAGCAAATCACTTAAGAGTTGCGACACTTTCGCGCGCCGCGGGGTTCTATCATGAAGTGTACTGAAGTAAGGACAATTCTATCTCAGTTATATGATAGGGAAGAGCCCGTTACTCCTTTTCCATCAACCGATTTGGAATACTTGTCCGCCAACGGCTATGTTCTGAAGACGACAAAGGAGGATTACGAAAAGGGGGTAAGCGATGTTGCCAGAATGTCCCAAGTGCTTACGCAAATAGACACTGAGAAATCCGCAGAGCAGCAAGCCAAAGCGGCCTTGCAGGCGGATGAGCGAAAAGAGCACTCGTTCCAATTCCACTTTGAAGGAAGGGAGGGTAAGGATGAGCTAAGTGAGAGAATTCAGAAAGAAACGGCTGCGATCTTCGGAGAGGAATCCGAGATAAACCAGTTAGAAGCAAATGTGAATAGACTCATCCAACAGAAATCCACGATTGATCGAATGGTCGCATGTGATGGAGAATACTTGTCCATTACGGGTCTTGGAACCCTCGTGTTTAATGACCTCAGTGTTAGGAACTACAGGGTTGCCGATCAAGAGTTCCCTGATTTCATCACGGAAATCAAGGCAACCTATGCAGAGTTGCGATCTATAGGCGACAAAGCTGCTTCCTACGTGGGTTGGATCAGACCTCTAGTCCCTGAGATAGAGGATCTAGACGACTCGGAAAACGGCGATAATGGTAATGGGGATCAAGGTCTCTCATTGTTATGGAGCACGGGAATAGGACTAGCCAAACTCCAAGGGGATACGACTCAGATTGGCCGAAGGTTCGCTGATGCTCTCTCGGCTCTTCGGACGTTCGACTCCACACTTCCCAACAAGCTCATGGCCGCTGAGATCATGGCCGCACTGAGTAGTCAG
>Ga0209806_1000177_pt1 | contig 39986 bp, 52 predicted proteins | sample GraSoiAngelo_152_FD_186166 | JGI IMG/M metagenome (GOLD analysis project Ga0209806, IMG submission 186166) | Grasslands soil microbial communities from the Angelo Coastal Reserve, California, USA - 14_1009_12_30cm (SPAdes) (version 2) | ecosystem: Environmental > Terrestrial > Soil > Grasslands ... | reverse complement strand
GAGCTGTCGATGGCGATCGAGCACCTCTCGATGGCCCAGGATGTCGGGGCGATCATCCTCACGGGGGCGGGCGACCGGGCGTTCGCCGCGGGCGCGGATATCAAGGAGATGGCGAACCTGACGGGCCTCGAGATGCAGCGCTTTTCGGAAATGGGCCGGCGGCTCGGCGACACGATGGCGGCATGCAACAAGCCGATCATCGCGGCGATCAACGGCTTCGCGCTCGGCGGCGGCTGCGAGCTCGCCCTCGCATGCGACATCCGGATTGCCTCGGACCGCGCGGAGCTCGGCCAGCCGGAAGTGAACATCGGCATCATCCCCGGCTTCGGCGGGAGCCAACGTCTGCCGCGGCTCGTCGGGCCGGGTTGGGCGGCGGAGATGATCTACACCGGCGACCGGATCTCGGCCGCCACCGCGGAGCGGATCGGGCTCGTGAACCGGGTCGTGTCCCCGGACCGCCTCCTCGCGGAGGCGAAAGCCTTGGCCCACAAGATCCTGGAGAAGAGCCCGGCCGCGATTGCGCTCGCGAAGGCGTGCCTCCGTGCCGCATGGGACATGCCCTTGTCCGCCGGCCTCGACTTCGAGACCGCGGCGTTCGGGGTCGTCGGGTCGACGCACGACAAGGCGGAAGGGATGCGCGCCTTCATCGAGAAACGAAAGCCCGCGTGGACGGGCGCGTGATCAGTAGGACTCGAACTCCTCTTGGAGGTCGATCACGACCTGCTCGAGGACTTCCTCGAAGGAGGAGCTGCGGTACTCCCGCATCCCGCCGAGTTCGCTCTGGATCCGGGCGATGAAGTTGTTTGAGCTCTTCAGGAACTCGACGTTCACGAGGGATTCTTCCATCCGTATCCGCTCCTGGGGGCCGGTGCGGCGCGGGAACCCAATCGGGCGTATCCGAGGTCCCTATTTAATAGTTGCCCGCAGATTCGCCGGATGCGCGCAGTCCTCGTCTGCGGCCCGTGAAAATCGCGCGCGGTCGCACCTCCGCTGAGAAGCTTTATTTAGCACACGCCCCTTGAAGCGCTCCCTCGGACCGCATGAGCGGAGTGAATCGTTGGGAAATATCCGGCCGACGTATATCAAGCGAGTCGCGATCGAGCTGGCGAAGCTCTATCCGAACGAGTTCACGGCCGACTTCGACCACAACAAGGCGAAGGTGTCCGAACTGACGGACATCCGGAGCGTCCTGATGCGCAATCGGATCGCGGGGTACGTCACCCGGTACCGTCTCCGGTTGGCCCTGTAGGCCGCCACCCTCCGCCCTCCGCTCCGTCCGCGGTCGGATCCCCCATGTCGTACGCCGTTGAGACTCGCGACCTCACCCGGGTATTCTCCGGGAAGAAGAAGCGCTGGTGGCGTCGCAAACCGACGCCGGACGAGGAGGAATCGCTCGGGCCCGTGACGGCGCTCGATGGCGTGTCCCTCCAGATCCGCGAGGGGGAGCTGTTCGGGCTCCTGGGCCCCAACGGCGCCGGCAAGACGACGCTCATCAAGATCCTCGCGACGCTCCTCCTTCCCACGTCCGGACAAGCGCTCGTCGCGGGCCATGATGTGACGAAGGACCCGTTCCCGATCCGTCAGCGGATCAACATGGTGTCCGGCGGCGAGACCTCCGGATACGGCCTTCTGACCGCCCGCGAGAACATCTGGATGTTCTCTCAATTCTACGGCGTCCCGAGCAAGGTCTCGAAGGCGCGGATCGACGAACTCATGCACATCTTTGGCCTGTGGGACAAGCGGGACGCGAAGGTCCGCATGCTCTCGACGGGACAGCGGCAGAAGATGAACATGATCCGCGGATTCGTCACGGGCCCGGACATCCTCTTCCTGGACGAGCCCACGCTCGGCCTCGACGTAAACGCGGCGCGCGTGATCCGGGAGTATGTCATGAACTGGGTCCGCGGCCAGGCGGGCAAGACGGTCCTCTTGACGTCGCACTACATGGCCGAAGCGGACCAGATGTGTGACCGGATCGCGATCATCGACAAGGGGCGAATCCTCGCATGTGACACGCCCGCGAATCTGAAACGGATGATCCGCACGGAGACGACGTTCCAGCTGGAGGTCGACACGATCCGGGACACGACCTCGTTCATGAGCCTGCAGGGCGTCAAGAACTTCTCCCACAAGGATGACATCTCGAAGAACCGTTCCCACCTGACGTTCATCCTCGAGGACGAGGGACCCGTGGCGGAGATCCTGAGCTCGATCACCTCGCAGGGAGCGAAGGTCCATTCGCTGCAAAAGTCCGAGCCGACCCTGGAGGACGTCTTCATCAGCATGGTCGGGAGGGGCTTGGATTGAGCGTGGCGACGGAGCGACGCACGGACCTTCGATATCGCGTCGGACTCAACCTACGGGCGGTCGTCGGCCGCTCCTACCCGCGTATCGTCGGCGCGAACCGCGAGCCCTCGTGGATTTTCTTCGAGGCGTTCCTTCCCCTCCTCGGAATCGCGGCGTATGTGTTCATCTACCAATTCTTTGGACTCCAGGCGACGGCCGCGATCCTCGGGAATCCTCCAATGTGCGGAGACCATGTTTGCGCGAGTGTGGCCGAGCAGAATCAATACCTCGCAGCGGTGAACGCCAACACGAACGCACTGATTGCGTCCGTCGTCCTCGGCGGGACGATGGTCGCCTTCTGGCTGAACGTGCTGTGGTCGATGGCGAGCCAGCTGTACTGGGAGAAGGAGATCGGGAACCTGCAGCTCTACATGATGGCGCCGATGAACCGCATGGCGCTCCTCGGGGGCATGGCCGTCGGCGGGATGGTCATGACCTCGATGCGGGCCGTGTCGACCCTCGTTGCGGGCATCTTCGTCTTCGGGGTCATCTTCCAAGTCGCGAATCCGCTCCTGCTGCTCGCCGTTTTCTTTGCCACGTTAATCGCCCTATACGGTCTCGGGATGATGTTCGCCTCGCTGTACCTCCTCTGGGGACGGGAGGCGTGGAACCTATCCGCCCTGATGGAGGAGCCGATCTTCTTCTCGAGCGGTTTCTACTTCCCGCTTGGCGGGTTATTCCGAATCCCCGGCTGGGGACCGGCCGTCGCGATTGCGGGATCGTTCATCCCCGCGTCAATCGGGCTCGATGCGCTGCGACAGCTTACCCTGGGTTCGACCGCCTTCGGAGGCTCGCTCTGGATTTTTAGCGTCACGACGGAACTCGAGATTCTCGTCGGCATGGCCGTGTTGTTCTTGATCCTCGCAAGGTACTGCCTCGCATACCTAGAGACGCTCGCGAAGCGAGAGGGGAAGCTGACCTCACGGCATCAATGAGCACGTACTGGCGGACCTTCAAGACGGCAGCCTGGCTCGGCTGGGAGATGGACTCGAACTGGACCGAGCCGTGGCTGTTCGTCCTCTACTCCGTCATCAAGCCCGTGGCCGGCGCCTTCATCCTCGTCCTCATGTACATCGTCTTCGTCGCGATCGGCCGGCCGCAGGGCGACCCCGATGCATTCTCCTACATGTACGTGGGGAACTCGTTCTTCATCTTCGTCGCGTCCGTGCTCTTCGGGACGTTCCAGGTGATTCAGTCGGATCGGGAATGGTACCAAACGATCCGGTATGTGTACATCTCGCCAATCTCGTACTACGTGTACATCTTGGGACGGGCGGCATCCAAGATTGCGGTCTCGGTGTTCGCCGTCGCGATCACCTTGGTGTTCGGCGTCATGTTCCTCGGCGTCCGATTGCACTTGGCCTTCGCGGATGTTCCGTTGTTCGTCGTCAGCACGATCCTCGGCTTGTCGGTGCTCCTGGCGATCGGGATCTGCCTTGGCGGGATCTCATTCTTGACGGCGAAACACACCCATGGTCTCGCGGAAGGCATCCCGGGGCTGTTCTACGTCTTCTGTGGGGTCTTGTTCCCCCTCTCCGTCCTCCCGGATTGGGGCCAAGCAGTTGGCCGCGCGATTCCCCTGACGTACTGGTTCGACATCACCCGGCGCCTCCTCACGGAGGGTTCGACGGTCAACACGACTCTCGGAGGGTACGACCCGCTGACCATTCTACTGTTTCTCGTTGTGTCGTCGGTCGGCTTCTTCGGCCTCAGCGTCCTCATTTACAAGGTCGGGGAGTATTTTGCCCGGAAGGCCGGCAAGATCGACATGACGACGTCGTACTAGGCCCGCGAGGCGCGACGGGTCACCTGCTCTCGGCGATACGGATACCGTTGGATGGCGCCGCACGCCGTGCACGTGACGATGATCCGGCCCGGTCCGATGCGGATGCGCGCGCTCACGGAGGGAAGGAGGAACGCGAGGCACTTCTTGCAAAAGGACCGCTTGAACGGCGCCGGCACGCGGACGTTGTAGCGCATCCCGATCCGCCGGGCCAACTCGACGTACCGCTTCGCCCGTCCCGGATGCCTCCCCAGCGACTCCGTCTCGGCGAGGCGGAACAAGGTCGTCATCCGTTCTACAGCGATCCGTCGCTCCATGCCGCGGTGCCGGTGTCGCGCCATCGGACCGCACACTCGTTCCAGCCCATAAAATCCTCTGGCGACGAACCTTTAACTACGCGCCGCCGCTTACGCGCCGGGGTCCCGTGCGCGACCGCGTCCGTCGCATCTACCGGAACGTGAGCGACGGCCTCGACCTAATCGTCTTCCTGAACTCGACCGAGCCGCACATCGACCGATCGTTCTTCTACGCGACGGGCTTGACGGATGGCCTCTTCGAAGGCTGCGGCGCCTGGCTCACCCCGGACGGCGGCTGCGAGATTACGACGTCCGCGCTCGAGGAAGAGGCGGCCAAGAAGAGTGCCCTCCCGCTCCACGTGTTCCGGTCACGGGACGATTCGACGAAACTCATGAAGGCAGCCCTGCGCGGCCACAAACGGATTGGGATCAACGCCTCCGAGCTCACCTACGCGGCGTTCGAGCGGCTGCGGAAGCTCGCCTCGAAGTCGGCCCGGTTCATCGACATCTCGGAGGCGGTCGTCACGACGCGTCTCGTGAAGGACGCGGCGGAGATCGAGCGGATCCAACGCGCGTGCGACATCGCATCGCGGTCCTTCGAGGAGGTCCTGCCTTTTATTCCGTCCGGGGTGACGGAAGCGGAGGTCGCCTCGGAGCTCGTCTACCGGATGCAGAAGAACGGGGCCACCGGGCCCTCGTTCCACACGATTGTCGGCTCCGGTCCGAACGGGGCGGAGCCGCACTACACCGCCGGATCGAGGAAGATTGAGCCGGGCGACATGATCGTCATCGACTTTGGCGCGGCGTACCACATGTATTGCTCCGACATCACCCGGACGGTCGTCGTGGGGAAGGCGTCGGAGGAGCAGCGCCGGATGCACGAGACGGTCGCCCGCGCGCAAGCCGCCGCGTTCGCGAAGATGAAACCCGGATCGACCGCGAAGTCCGTCGACGCCGCCGCGAGGTCCCTCATCGACCGTTCGAAATACAAGGGCCGATTCATTCACGGTCTCGGCCATTCGATCGGCCTCGCGGTCCATGACGGCGGCGCGCTGAACTCCACGAGCGACCTCGTCCTGCGGCCGAACATGGTCTTCACCGATGAACCCGGGGTGTACGTCCCGGGATTCGGCGGGGTTCGCATCGAGGATGACGTCCTCATCACGAAGGGCGAACCTCGCTTCATGAGTACCGCTCCGCGGGACTTGCGCGAGCTCTGAACCCTCAAGGACTCGGGGGTTCCTGCAGCTCGCGGGCCAAGATGCTCATCCGCATCACATTGACGAACCGGCCATCCTTGTAAACATCCTCGCGATGAAGACCTTCCCGCTGGAAGCCGAGCCGTTCGTAGGTGTGGATCGCACGGACGTTGTACTCGAGGACGTCCAAGGAGACTTTGTTCAGCCCGAGGACGTCGAAGGCGTATCGGAGGGCGACGCGCATCGCCTCCGTCCCGTATCCTTTCGACCAGAGCGTCGGTTCGCCGATCACGATTCCGACGTCGGCCTTGCGGTGGACCCGATCGATCTTGTGCAGGCCGAGGTTGCCGATATGGTTCCCCTCGACCTCGATCGCAAAGATCTGCTCGTCGGTCCGGCGCTCGTAGTCCCGGAACCACCGCTCCTCCTCGGCCATCGTGACGGGAGCAGTCCGTCCAAGGAAGTAGATGACCTCCGCGTCGGAAAACCACTTCACGCAGCGCCTCAGGTCGGTTGACGCAAGGGGCCGGAGGAGCACACGCGGACCTCGCAGCACCCGCCGGGACTCCAGCACGGGCTCCGCACACGGGCGGGTGCTAAAGAGCTTTCCGCATCACGCACTCGATAGCACGAGCGCCGTCGTCGCGACGCCGCCATCGTCATCGCGGACCGTCAACGTGACGAGGAACGGTCCTGCCGGGTCGTACGCGTGGACGATGCTGACATCCTTGACGAACGGCGCGGACCCCCCTTGGCTCTGCCACGGATCCGGGGACACACGGTTGTTGAAGAACATCTGCGTCACGCTCGTGCCGTCACCAAAGTCCCAGGTTGCGGTCAGATCGTCGCTGCCGGGATCTCGAAGGCTGGCACGGAACGTGACGCCCGCGTGCAAGAAGAACGCCGCGAGGTCCGCCTCGGTCCACGTCCAGGTGGACCCGTGTCGCACGTTGAAGTTGTGGTGAATCCGGACCTCGTGGCCATCGGGGAAGACGACGATAATCCAAGCGGGGTTGTCTCCCCCCGGCCCACCGTTCACAGGGTCATTGTCCGGCGTGTACGCGAGCGTCGCGGTCACATGATCATGAAGCGAGAACGTGACGAGGCCCGTCGTCGCCGCCTGCGAGGCCGGGCTCCCCGGCCTCCGGATCAGATTCAGGGACGCGAGGACGCCGGCGTCGGATGCAATGGTGAACGTGAGATCGTGCCATTTCTCGCCCGCCATCTCGATCCGGAACGAGGCTTCGGCGACCGCATCGAGCTGCCGAGCTTCCGGTGGGCTGTTTGCGATCGAGACGGCGGCCCGCGCCGTTGCGACATGCGTGCCGTCGGATACCTCGACGACCGCGGCGCCGGAGAAGTCGTCGGTGTACCGGGCTGCCACGGTCGGCGTCGGCGACCACGTCGTGTCAAACTCCCCATCGCCCGTGAAGTCCCATCGGAAGGAGAGCGAATCGCCATCGGGATCGCTCGAGCGGGTGGCGTTGAGGAGGATCGTGTCGCCCTCGTGTCCGGTGTACGGCCCGCCCGCGTCCGGGACGGGCACGCCGACCGCGACGACGTCGACGAGGGGCGCCGCGGAGGTCGCGTCCGGCACCCCGTTCGCGTCCATGTCGGACCGGGCCCGCGAGAGTTCCATGCGTCCGGCGCCGAGCGCGGGCGAGACGAGGGTGTATGATCGGATGACGGGCTCATAGGCGGACGGATATCGCGGGTCATCCGAGCCACTTGCGAGCGCGGCCGGGAGATCGACGAACCACCGCAGCGTGTGCGATCCGTCCGGATGGGCCACGATCCCATCCGGCGCAACGGAATAGCTCCCCTCCTCCACACTCCATCCCGCAGGCACGTCGTCCTCCAGTACGCCGTGGGTCACGTTGACGTCGGCGGTGATCGCGTCGTCGAACGTGTACACGGCGATGTTCGTCGCGTCGATCGTCACATGGATTCGTGCGCCGGCCTTCCCATCGATCTGGGTCCAGAGCGGTTCCTTCCCGACCACGACCGTCGCATTCGCGTGGAGGTAGGCCCAGAAGTCGCTCTGCGTGTTCGAATCGGGTCCGTCGTAGTGCGCGTTCGCCAAGATCGGCCGCGCGGCGAACGGAAGCGTTTCGCCTCCGATCCGGTATCGGATGTCGGCTTGGGTGAACTGGAATTCCTCGGAGCACCACCAGGAGGGTTTCGGCAGGAAGCCTTGCAAGACCTCTTCTCCGTACGAATACAGAAGGGAGCCACCCGCCGGGATCGTCTGGACCGCCAGGACCCCGTCTTGCGTCGTTCGCATGGGATTCGGACGAGGCGACGCGAGCGGGTGCGGGCTCATGAGGACCGCCGGCTCGGTCACTTCGACGGGAACCGTTGCGGCGTTCTCCACCCGGATTCCGACCGGCGACGTCACCGTGTGGCCGTCCCGATCGTACGTCTCGTTCACGACCGTGGCGGTCACGAGCCCGCGACCCGCGGCCTCCCAGAAGGTCATCGTACCGGAATCCCCGCGTGGCACGGGCGGCCCGATGTGCACGGAGCTCACGGCCGTGACGGCTGCGACGAGGACGATGAACACTGTTAGCTTAAACGAAAAGGCTCTCATCCCGTCCCGTTCCGCGGCCGAATCAAAGATATGAAAACCGGTTTCCTTAAGGGTGCCGACATAATTCTCACATGTTCCGCCGGGTGATTTTCAACTCTGATACGATCGGTCCATCCCATCGAAAGGCCCGGTTCGACAACGCCTTGAAGGGACGGAGGCTTCCCTCGCGCGTGATCGTCTACGACCCGCGGTTCCTCGACCATGTGGCTTCGCCTCTTCACGTGGAGCGGCCGGAACGCCTCGGGTCGGTCGTCGCCCGCCTCCAGCGGGAGGGTCTGTTCACGGAGGTCACGAAGGCGGCTCCCGCGAGCCTCGCGGACTTGGAACGAGTCCACCGGACGCCCTACCTGGACCTCTTCCGAAACCTCGGGGAGGGGCTCCTGGACCCAGAGACCGCGGTGCATCCATCGACGTTCGAAATCGCCTCGCTCGCGGCGGGCGCGGTCCTTCACGCGACGCGGGTTGCCGTCCGGGACGGTCGGCCGACGATTGCGCTCGTCCGGCCGCCGGGCCACCACGCGGGTCCGGACTACGGCGGGGGCTTTTGCTACCTGAACAACGTCGCCATCGCCGCCGCGGCGCAAGTCGCCGAGGGCCAGCGGGTCGCCATCGTGGACTACGACGCGCACCACGGCAACGGCACGCGGGACATCTTCGCGGATAGCGCAGACGTGCTCTATCTCTCGACGCACGAGTACGGGATCTATCCGGGGACGGGCCCCGCGGAGGACGTCGGCGAGGGGGAGGGCCGCGGGTTCACGGTGAACATCCCGTTCCCGGCCGGCTGCGGCGACGCGTCGTACTCGGCCGCATACGAGACGGTCGTCGAGCCGATCCTCCAGCAGTTCCACCCCGATGTCCTCCTCGTGAGCCTCGGGATCGACGCCCACTACCGGGACCCGATCACGTCACTCGTGCTCTCGTCGCCCGGATACGTGGACCTGCTCGGCCGAACCGCGGCTCTCGCCGTCCGGATCTGCGGGAATCGGTTCGTGGTGGCCTTGGAGGGCGGTTACCACCTCGAGGCGCTCAGCGAAGTCCTCGCGGGTGTCGTTGGGCAGATGCAAGGTCGGTCCATCGGGTACACCTTGACGGATGTCCTCGATAGCGACGTCCACGGCCGCGGCGCCATCGACGCGACGACGCGGGCTCAGCAGGCGTTCTGGAACCTACGCTGAGTGGTGCCGCTTCCGCTCCGTGACCTTGCGCTCCTTCTCTTTGACGATGCGCTTGTACAACGTCTCCAACAGGCCGGTCAGCGCGACGTGGAGATCCCAGTCGAAGTGGTGGGCGTAGTAGATGCGGTGGGCGGTTGTGAAGCGCGCGCGCAAGGAGTACTTCCAGCGGTCTCCCTCCGGCTTGTACTTCTGGAGGTGGATCGCGAGAGTCCTCGGCTCCACGAGGGGCGCAATCCGCCGCATCTCCTTCTGGACGATATCGTAGATTTCGTCGTACGTATCCTTCGGGTCGTCTTCGAGTCCGCCGATTTCGACGAACAGCTGCTGCCGCTCCCGGAGTCCGGCGAGGAACTGCATGAGGTCTTGGCTCGTGATGATTCCGACGGGTTCGTCGCGCTCCGCCACGATGATCGAGGAGATGTGATTCTTCGCCATCAGTTCCGCCGCACGCTGGACGTCCGCGTCGGGGCCGACGGTGTAGGGCGGGTAACGCATGACGCCTTTCACCTCGAGGCCGACCTTCGCCTCGCGGCCGGCGCGCTCGCCGTAATGCTCGCGGACTTTCGGCCGCGCGAACAGTTCGACGACATCTTTCAGCCCGACCACGCCTTTTAGATGGCGATTCTTGTCCACGACCGGCACGGAGCGTTCGCCGAGAGATCGCATGATCTGCACGGCATGCTCGACCGTGTCGTCCTCCGCGACGCATTGGGGATTCGGCGTCATGAATTCCCGCACCGAGAGGCCCTCGACCGCCCGCGTATCGACGAGGGCCCGAACGATGTCGCTGCGGGACACGATGCCGATGAGCGACTTCCCCTTCACCACAGGGACCGCCCGGAATCCGGCGGAGATCATCTTCTCGGCGGCCTCGGGAAGGGCCGTATCCGGGTTGATTTCCGGCGCGATCTCGAGCACGGTCGAGACCTTCGTGGTCGGCGGCAGGTTCCGTCGGCGCATCAGCTCCCGCATCGTGACGACGCCGGCGAGTTTCTTCCGTTCCAGGACGGGCAATTCGTGGACGTCGTTCGATTTCATCTTGCCGAGGACGTCGCCAAGCGTGTCGTCCGGGGTCGCGGTGACAAGGTCCGTGGACATGTAAGCGGAGACCGGCAGGTCCTGGACCCTGTTCCGCTTCATGGAGAACCCGCTTGGGGAGGAAGCGATAGCGGGCGTGCGTATAATAAAGTTCTTTCCGGGCTCATCGATTTCGCGTCGAGATGAGGGTCCGCGCGGTCGTCGTCTTCCGGGGGCGCGTCCAAGGCGTCTACTTCCGGGCCAACTGTGCGGACAAAGCGGACGAACTGGGGCTTGACGGATACGTCCGGAATATGCACGACGGCAGTGTCGAGGCGGTGTTCGAGGGAGAAAAGTCGCTCATCGAAACATGCATCGATTGGAACCGGAAGTCGCAACCGTATGCGCGCGTCGAGGCGGTCGAGGTCAATTGGTCGGAACCGCGGGGCGACGTTCGCGGATTCCAAGTTCACCGCTAATCGGCCTCGAATGGCTACCGCAACTCAATCCGGTACGTCGTCTGCGGCAGGTCATGGTGGATCGTCCACACGGCAGCATCGGTTAGGAGGCCCTTGTCGATCCACGCCCGGGTCTTCTTCGGGACGGTCGCCGGCCCCAACACCGCGCCCGGTCGCCTCGGATCGTCGATGTAATCGGTTTCCAAGAGGAAACGGGGCTGGCCCTTGAGCGCCTCGACGACGAGGTCTTCTTTCGCGAGAATCGAAGGAACGAGCCCGTGCGTATCCTCCGTCCGAGTCAGCGGTGTCGAATGATGTTTGACGACTCGCTTCGGATCGAGCCGCGCATTCGTTGCAATTCGGGCAAGTCCCGCAAACGTCTCGCGTGTGGGGTCTTCGGTGTGCAGGACGACGGCGCAATCGAGCTCTTTCGCACGGGCCATGGCGTATCCGAGGAGTTCGTTGCACGCCGTCACGATCTCGGCGTCGACGGGAAAGTGAGGCCGTCCGATCTCACCGAAGGCAACCGCCCTCTCCCCCGCGATGTGGGCGGCAGCGAGATCGATCCCTTTCCGGATCGCGTCCACTGCGGCAGCCGATCCGATGGTCTCGCGGAGGTTGAGGAGGTCTACGGGGTACGGGCCAAGGGCTACGAACACCTGCACGCCGGTCGCGGCGCGGACCGCCTCGGCCATTCGGATCGTCTTCTCATAGGCAGGTCCATAGTCCTCGCCGCGGTGAATCGGGATGTCGTCATAGGGAGCGTGCGTCAGGAGGAACGCAGTCCCACCTGCTTTCTCGAACGCCTTCGCGGCGAGCACGCCCTGAAACTCCGGTCGGAGGTGGATGTGGTTGTCAAAGATTGGGAACCGCGCGGCCACTTACCGTCTCCCCGAAACCGAATCCTAGGGGTCGGATAAGGCCTTCGCGCCCCCACGAACGTCGCGGCTTAGGCTGACGAAGACTCTTCCGCACGCGCGCGGAGAGCTCGGTTCATCTCCTCGAATCCTCGCCGCGTGTCTCGGTCGAGGCTTCGACGGAGGAGCGGGACAAGCAGCCCGTGAAACTCTTCTCGCTGCACGAACCGGACCCGATCGTTGCCCGTGGGCGTGATTTCAAAGATGTGTTCGCCATCGAAGAGTCCCGGGATGCCCAGATGCCCAAGCCATCGAAGTTCGCGGTTGGGCTCGACCCTTTTCAGAGTCGGTCGGAACGTCATCCCTTTCGTCCCGGATGCCCGGAGCAGGACCTCGAGGCGGGAGCCGGCTCGCAACTCGCCTCGGATCCGTGGGATGAACGGATTCCATTCCGGGAACGCCGCGAAATCCGTGAGATGTTGCCACACACGCTCGGCCGGCGCGTTGATGTCGATCTCCGTCCGAAGCTCCTTCATGGAATCCTCGGACGGCGGTGGTCCGCCTACCGCAGCAGGCCGGCGGCCTTCAGTTCCTGCGTGATTTTCTCGACGGCCTGCTCGACGTCCTGCGGTTTGCGGGCGCCGGTGCACACGAGCTTGCCGCTGCCAAACAGGAGGACAACGACCTTCGGTTCGTCGATCCGATACACGAGGCCCGGGAACTGCTCCGGCTCGTACTCGACTTTCTCCAGTCCCAGGGAGATCGCGATCGCGTTCAGGTTGATCTCCGTGCCGAGGTCCGACGAAGCGACGATGTTCTGGACCTCGATCTCGGGGTTCTTCTTGATGGGGATCCCGGCGGCCTCGATTTGCTTCGCGACCATGTCAATCGCGGTCTTGACGTGCTCGAGGCTCTTCGCCCCCGTGCAGACGACTTTCCCGCTTCGGAAGAGGAGGGTCGCGGTCTTCGGCTCCTTCAGGCGGTAGATGAGCCCCGGGAACTGCTCCGGCTCGTACTCCGCGCCGCCGAGGGCAAGCGCGATCGCCTGGAGGTCCAGCTGCTCCCCCAAGGACGTCGAGGCGACCACGTTCTCGATTTTGATTTTGGCCAAAGGCACACCTCCGATCCTCAGCGGGCCGGAGGGCTCCGCAGAGGGCGTCAGTGGGCAGGGGATTTAAATACCACTTTATAAGGTTTGGTCGGCTTGGCTCTGTAACCTCTGTGCTAGTACACTCGATGATGCCTGGGCCGGCGACGAGGCAACGAGGCAACGTTGAGGTTGCAAGGCCGCTCGATTGCTCCCATATTGAGCCAACAGTGTTCCTCGGATTTTCACTTTCGGGCATCTCCCTGGAAGGCGTGACGTGCGCCTTTTCCCTACGGTACGCATGGACGTCCATCGGGCCCTGGTATTCCCAATCGCATGGGATGAACGAGGCCTTGGCAAGGGCTGTACGGTTCCAGCCCGGTGCCCTCCGCCATGATGTCGTGAGTCCCCTCTACGACCTGCCGGCGCTGCCGACAGGCGCACGAGGCAAGCCGAGCGGAGTGGAGTAGTGTTAGGGTACCAACCCCAACGTTACAGAACCGTCGGCTTCGTTCGTGTCTGAGGTCGCGCGAAACGCGAATTCGCGCGCTCGTACAAGGGCGTACAGCATCCGGTTGTGGGGTACCGGAATCCGGTGGCGGTCCGCGGCCCGGACGATCACGCCGGTGATTGCTTCAATCTCCGTGCGGCGGTGCCGCTCGAGGTCCTGCAACATGCTCGCGCGGTTCGAGGCGGTCCGCTTCGCGATGAGGACGGTCCGCTTGTACAACTCGTCCGAATCGACGCGGGCGCCTTCGGCCTTGGCAACCGCCACGGCTTCCCGACACACGTCGCCGAGGACTTCCTGAAGCCGACGGTCGCGGACCAAACGGCCGTTCGGAACCCCGGCGAGTGCCGCGACGGGATTGATCGACGCGTTCACGACGAGCTTCGACCACAGCTCGGACCGGATGTCGCTGGTGACCCGCGCCGCAATCCCGACGTCCGCGAAAACATCTCGCAATCGAACGAGATCCGCTTCGTCGACGCGAGCCCATGCGCCCAAGACCGTCTCACCGACGCCCGCGTGCCGCACCTCGCCCGGCCCTTCGAACGTGACACCGTGAGCCGTCGTGCCCGCGACGACGCGCCGTGCCGTCTTCGCGATGGTCTCTGCGTTGCCGAGGCCGTTCTGGAGCGTCAGGAAGATCGCACGATCCGCGAACGGGCGCAACGCAAGCATCGCGTTCGCGGTGTCGTACGCTTTTGTCGTGACGAGCACAAGGTCGGGCCTTGCGTTCCGCGAAGTCCGCGTCGCCGCGCGGGGTTTCGCGATCAACGTCGTCTTCCCGGAGATTCGCAGTCCATGGGAGCGGATCGCCGCTACGTGCTCCGTCCTTCCGATCAGGATCACATCATGACGGCGGGAGAGAACGCCTCCGAAAAAACTGCCTATCGCGCCCGCTCCGAAGACGAGGATTTCCACATTCCGAGGATGCGTCCGCGCGGCAAAAACGGTTTCGATGGGGCGTTTGACATTCTCGCGTTTTTATAAAATTCCGAGAATGCACGATTTTTCTCGCTTCGCTACTTTTAAGTGCCCATCATCCATTACAGAAAATAGGGAGGAAACAAGTGGCCAAGAAAAAGAAGGGCAAGAAAAAGAAGAGATAGACGCTTGCCCGGCCAACCCTGGCGGTGACTCGCCCTCTCGGGACTCACCGCGCTGCACCCTTTTCCCGTTTTTCATTCCTTTTCATTTCTCGACAGACTCGATCTGCGAGTTTCAAGGGTTCGGGATACCCGTGTTGCGTCGAACGCTGGACGATTTCTAGGGAGCGATCCAGAGAAATCCGGTTGCCGACCGAGACGAAGATCGGACGCGCACGGCCCGGCGGAGTCCACGCGTATCCTTGCACGCGTCCGCGGAGCTCAATCGGGAGCACATGCTCAGAGCCGCGTCGTTTCGTCTTCACCCGACCGACCAATGGATGCTTCGCGACGCCGACCGTCGGGAGGCCGAGGCGGACCCCGACGTAGCACGCGACGCCGAACAGGGCCGGATGGAGTCGGCCATGTCCGTCCACCAGGAGCACGTCAGGTCGATGCGTCAGCCGACGGACAGCGGTTTCGATTCCGGGAGATTCGCGGTAGGCCAGGTACGTCGGGATGTAAGGGAAAGCCGTCTCGTACCGGACCGTGACAATCTCGACCGGCGTGAGGTCGTCCGCGTCCAAGCAAACCGCTGCGATGTACATCGAGTCGCCATCATACGCCGCATCAACGCCCCCGATTCGGTTGACGTTCCCCAGCGAATCTCGCTCCGTCACTTGGGCGCTCAGGCGATGCTGGTCCTCCCGGAGCGCCGCGAGGAATTTCGTCGGTCTAAGCACGCCGAGAAATCGTTCGGTCGGGACTCGGCCATGAACCGCACGAATCTCTTCTCGTTCCAGGAGCCGGGTTGCCCCGGGAACGACCGGCCGACCGTCCGCGCGGACGGCGCGGTGGGCCCCCGGAAGGTCGGGGTGATCGACGAGCCAGGTTGCGACGGCCCGAGCCGCTCGGATATCGCCCAGCGCCCGCGCAATCGCGCCGCAGGTTGCGACCCGACCCGGTTCTACTTGGTCAAGGCAGTTCGCAAGGGCATTTCCGAAGTCCACGTCCACGGCCCCGTATCAGCTCAATTCCACATTACGTTTCCATTTCGATTTTCTCGGACGGTGGCTTCGGCACGTCGAATCCCCCGCCCCGGTCATCCGCGAAAACCCTTTCTACGGGCGGACCCATCGAAGGCATCTCGAATGTCGCTCCTCCTCCGTGGTGGGCTCATCGTCACGCAGGATCCGCAGCGCCGCCTCATCGCGGGCGACGTGTTCGTAGAAAATGGCCGGATCACGGCGATCGGTTCCGTGAATCGCGAGGCGGACGAGGTCATCGATTGTGCGGGTTCCGCGGTCCTGCCGGGCTTCGTCAACCTCCATCATCACGTCGCGAACACGCTCCTGCGCGGGGTCGCGGACGACATGCCGCTGGAAGAGATGGTCCCGAAGGCGTCCGCGATCGACGCGAAACTCACGCGCCGCGACGTCCAGATCGGCGCGCTCCTTGGATGCGTCGAGATGGTTCGCTCCGGCACGACGAGCTTTCACGATCTCTTCTATTGGGAGGACGAGGTCGCCCGGGCCGTTCGGGAGTCCGGGATGCGCGGTTTCCTTTCCTGGGTTACCCTGGACGAAGCGTTCACGACGCAGCACGGGAGCCCGTTGAAGAACGCGGAGGCGTTCATCGCCAAGCAGAAGGACGATCCCCTCGTCACGCCGTCCCTCGGCGTCCAAGGCGTGTACGTGGCGTCGGAGGAGACGTACGCAAAGGCACGGGAGATTGGGGATCGCCACGACGTTCGACTCCACACACACCTCTCGGAGACCCGCGCCGAGGTCGAGGGCCATCGAAACAAGACCGGCCTCCGACCCGTCGAGTGGCTCGAGAAGATTGGCTTCCTGAACGACCGGGTCACCGCGGCCCATTGCGTCTGGGTGACGCTCAACGAGGTGCGGATCCTCGCCCGCCACGGCGTGAGTGTCGCCCACTGCCCCGTGTCGAACATGAAGCTCGCGAGTGGCGGGGTCGCCCCCGTGCCAGAGATGATGCGAGAAGGCGTCGTGGTCGGCCTCGGGACCGACTCGCCGCTATCGAACAACGGGATGGACGTCTTCGCCGACATGAAGGTCGCGGCTCTCCTGCACAAAGCGACGCGGTGGGATGCCGGCGTGATGTCCGCGCAAACGGTCCTCGACCTCGCGACGATCCACGCCGCGCGAGCGTTGCGCGCGAATCACGAGATCGGTTCGATCGAGGTCGGCAAGCGCGCCGATCTCGCCGTCGTCTCCTTGAAAGGCGCCCACACGACTCCTTTTTATCCGGAGACCGTCATCAGCCGCCTCGTCTACAGCTGCCGGGGGAGCGATGTCCGAGCGACGATCGTCGATGGCCAGATCCTCATGGCGGATGGCGTCGTGCGGACGGTCGACGAGGCGGATGTCGTCGCACGGGCCCAGGAGACGGCCCGGGAGCTTTTTGAGGCGTGAGCCGTGATCGTGGGCGTCGACGAGGCGGGGCGAGGTCCCGTCCTCGGTCCTCTCGTCGTGGCCGGCGTCGCGGTCGAGACCGACGTGGCGTTGCGGCAGATGAACGTGCGCGACTCGAAGAAACTCTCCCCCGAGCGCCGCGAGGCTCTGGCGCCGGAGATCGAGAGGGTGGCGCGGTTCGAACTCGTCGTGGTCCCCGCCGAGCGGATCGACGCGATGCGTGCGGAGATGTCCCTGAACGACTTCGAGGCGAAGCTGTTCGCCGAACTCATCCAACGGCTGCGCCCGGAAACCGCGTACGTCGACGCGGCCGACGTCGACGAGATCGAGTTCAAGCGATGCGTCCAGCGGGAGCTGTCGTTCGCCGTGGAGATCGTATCGCAACACAACGCGGACGAGCTCTTCCCCGTCGTCAGCGCGGCGTCGATCCTCGCAAAGGTCCGCCGCGATCGAGAGATGCGAGCCATCGAAGAGGAGTTCGGCGTGCCGATCGGTTCCGGCTACTCGCACGACGTGCAGACGATCGCCTTCCTGGAAAAGTGGATTAGGGAGACGGGGACTCTACCGCGACACACGCGCACGTCGTGGGACACCGCGCGGCGGCTGCTCGCGGAGTCGCGCAGCCGGAAGCTTGAGGAGTTCGGGGAGGGGAAGTCATGAGGGAGATGCTCGAGGACCTGATCCGCAAGTTCAATGCGAAGATCGCGTCCGATCCGGCCTTGCGCGCCGAAGTGGGCGACCTCCGCAAGACCGTCTTGATCGACTTGAAGGACGGCACGAAGTACCACTTCACCCTCGCCGATCAGAAAGTCGCGGGCCTCCTCGACGGCGGCGTGGACCACGCGGACATCACGATCTCGACGGACCCGGACACGCTCCGTGCTCTCATCCTCCGGGAGATCGGACCGTTCAAGGCGTACGCGACGGGGAAGATCAAGTTCCAAGGGAGCCTCGAAGACCTCGCGCGATTCCGCAAGTTCTTCTGAGTCGCTCCCCGCGATAGGTTTATCCGACTCGGTCCAATCCGGACGCTCGACCGCCGTCGCGGGCCTGCGGCTCGATGCTTTCGGGTAGCGGGGTGGGGTAGCCAGGATATCCCGTCGGGCTCATAGCTCGGGACTCCAGGTCCCCGGTGAGACACCCGGAGATCGATGGTTCAAAAGGGCCGCGAGGACACCCCTCCGGCTCGGGACGTCCATCCCCCGCTATCGAACGCGGGCATACGCGAGGCGGTCTTCGGGGCGGCTCGCGAGGTTGCTGGGGATTAACCTTGTTCAAGGTTAACCGGATTTCTCTTTTCCCATACAAAGTACTGCGGCCTGATTCTCACGTCGCAACGTTTATCGCCATTGGCTCGGGTGGTCCGGCAGGCTTTCGATGGATCGCGTCAAGACGGGCGTCGCGGGCCTCGACACGATGTTGAACGGCGGCCTTCTGCCCGCCCGACCGTACGTCATCTCCGGGCCCACCGGGAGCGGCAAGACGATCCTCTCAGCGCACTTCCTGCTCGAGGGGCTCGGCCAGCACGAAGCGTGCCTGCTCGTCACCCTTGACGAACCCCCGATCGAGGTCAAGTCGAACATGGCCACGTTCGGGTGGAACCTCGACCGCCTCAAGATCCTCGACGCGACCCCGGACGTCCGGGCCCACAAGAGGCAGCGGTCCGTGATCGACGTCGGCACGGCCCTCGATGTCCGGGACATGGAGGACGTCACGGAGATCCGACAGTCTTCCCAGATCCGCGCGCTCGAAGTCAACGTGCACAGCGTCCAGAAGATGATCAAGCAGGAGTTCGCCCACCATCTCGAGCGGACGAAGGAGCGCTACAAGCGGATCGTGATCGACTCGATGACGGCCCTCAAGATGTTCTCGATGCAGGGCCAAGACCACCGGGTCCTGACCCAGTCCTTCCTCCGATTCCTCGCTGAACTCGAGTCGACGACCCTGATCGTCTCCGAACGCCTCGACCGGAAGATTCTCGAAACGGAGTTCTTCCTCTCCCGCGGCGAGATTCGCCTGCACAAGTGGGTCGACGGAAGCGTGGTCCGCCGGGCGATCTCGATTGAGAAGTTCCGCGGCTCGGCGTTCGACGACAAGATGCGACCCGTGTCGATTACCGACAAAGGGATCGTCGTCTATCTCGACGGCCCGGCCCAGACGCGGGTCGCCTCGGCAGGCCCGACCCCGGGCGAATCGCTCCTCGAGACGCGCCTCATCGACGAAGTCTCGAACGTGATCGAGTCGGTCATGAAGGGGATCGAGGATGCCCACCGCCGCCAAGTCCCAATCCGCGACATCGAGGTGTCCCTGTCCCGCGCCATGCTCGCGTTCCAGCGCCGGAACTATCGGAAGGCGATGAAGATCGTGCTCGCCTGCGACTCGGACCTGAAAGAACGACTGCGCCAGGCGCCGCCCGCGCCGCCCACCGCGACTCCCCCCCGACCGCCGCTGGTGGCCCGATGACGGCGGCGGCGAAGATCCGTACGGGGATCGCCGGACTCGACAAGATGCTCCACGGGGGATTCGTCCCCGGCCGGCCGTACATCGTGTCCGGCCCACCCGGCGCGGGCAAGACGATCCTCGCCATGCAGTTCCTCCGCGAGGGCTTGGAGGGCGGGGAACGCTGCCTGTTCGTCGCGCTCGAGGAGCCGCCGAACGAGCTGAAGATCAACATGCGTGCGTTCCGCTGGAACCTGGACGACCTCGACGTCCTCGATGCGAACTCCGACATCCGACGCTTCGAGCCCACCCCAATCTTGGAAATCTCGACCGAGGAGGAGCCGATCAAAGTCCGAGCCTTGGGAGACCGGATCCGCAAGACCCCGGACTTCGAGAGCAAAGAGGTCACGGTCCACTCGTTGCAACAGCTGCTGAAGACCCTGTTGCTCAAGAGGAACTACGAGCGGGTCGTGATCGATTCGATTACCGCGCTGAAGTACTTCTGCATGCGCGAGTTCGAGGAGGCCGTCACGACGCAGTCGTTCATGCGGTACCTCGCGGAGTCGAAGGTGACCTCCCTGCTCACGCTCGAGCTCCCGGAGGAAGGCGAGGTCCCGCCCGAGGCCTTCCTCGCCCGCGGGGAAATCCGCCTGCACAAGCTCCGCGATGAAACGGGAATCAAGCGGTTCATCTCCGTCGAGAAGTACAAGGGCTCCTCCCACGACGAATTCGTCTACGCGTTCGACATCACGAACGCCGGGATCGTCCTGAACACCGCGGCGTAAACCGAATTCGCCTACGGACGCTGTTTTCTCGCGGCAGCCCGACGGCGGATGTCAATGCGGAGTTTGTCTGACATATGTATGACTACTTTTAAATAGGGCCAGATGGATTCGGCCGGCCGTCAGTCTCCATCGGGATGGGATGGCACAATGAAATCACTTCTCAACGAGGCTCTGGCCCGACACCAGGAAGCCGAAGCAAAGGAAGAGCGCGAAGCCGCGAAGCCCAAGGCCGTCGACAAGAAGACCGGCGACGATGAAGAGATCGAGAAGATCGTCGAATCGATCAACGTCTCGATTAAGATCGTCGGCTGCGGCGGCGGCGGATCGAACACGATCAACCGGTGCAGTGAAGCCGGGATCACGGGCGCGCAGCTCGCCGCGGTGAACACGGATGCGAAGCACCTGCTGTCCGTCCACGCGCCGAAGAAGATCCTCATCGGGAAGCGCCTCACGAAGGGCCTCGGCGCCGGCGCCCTCCCCGAGGTCGGGGAGCAGGCGGCTCACGAGAACGAAGAGGAGATCCGGGAGTTTCTCCGCGGCGCCCATGTCGTGTTCATCACAGCGGGCATGGGCGGCGGGACCGGGACTGGCTCCGCGCAGTACGTCGCGCGGGTCGCGAAAGAGGAAGGCGCCCTCACGATGGGCGTGGTCACGATGCCGTTCAAGTCCGAGGGCCGAATCCGCATGGAGAACGCGGAGGCCGGCCTGGACAGGCTGCGCAAGTTCAGCGACACAACGATCGTCATCTACAACGACAAGCTCCTCGAGCTCGTGCCCCGTCTTCCAATCAACGCGGCGTTCAAGGTCGCGGACGAGATCCTCATGCAGTCGATCAAGGGCATGACGGAAATCATCACGAAACCGGGCCTCGTCAACCTCGACTACGCCGACCTCATGACGATCATGAAGGGCGGTGGCGTCGCGATGATCGGGATCGGCGAGAGCGAGGAAGAGCGGGACCGGATCGACTACGCGATCAACGAGGCGCTCGAGTCCCCGCTGCTCGGCGAGGTCGACCTGACCCACGCCCGCGGCGCGCTCGTTCGCGTCGTCGGCGGACCCGACCTGACGGTGTCCGAGGCCGAGAAGGCCGCGGAGATCGTGGGCCAGAAGATCAACCCGCAGGCGCGGATCATCTGGGGCTGCTCCGTCGAGGACGACTTGGACCACACGGCCCGGGTGCTCCTCGTGATCACGGGCGTGAAGTCGAAGTCGCTGCTCGGTAAGGAGATCTACACGGGCCCCGTCAAGACGTCCGCCGAAGTGGACGAAGTACGCTGACCTCCTCCTCTTTTTACCCGAACCTTTTTCCTTTTCTCCTCCATCGGCCGAGCGTGAGCACGCGCCGGCCCCGGTATCGCTACATCGCGTTCCGCCTCGAAGGCGCGCGACCGTTCCGACGCGACGAGGTGCTCGAGGCCCTTCGGACGACGACACCGCGGCTTTGGCTCGTGGACTTCGACGGGACGTCGGGCCTCGTCCGGACGAACCATCTTGAGAAAGACGCCGCGATTCATGCGCTGACTGCCATCGGAACCATGGGCGGAGAACGGGTCCGCGTGACGACGGTCGGCACGTCGGGGACGATTCGCGCCGCGACGCGGAAGTACCTGAGCCGCGTGGACCGCGGGCGACGAGAACGCGGAAAGAACCCTTATAAGTGACCGCTTTATTAGCGACCCGAGGTTTATCATATGCAACCGGGCCAGATGGCGTACGACCGTGCGATTACGGTCTTCAGCCCCGACGGCCGACTTTTCCAGGTTGAGTACGCTCGCGTCGCGGTCACCCGCGGCAACACGACGGTCGGCCTGAAGTTCAAGGACGGGATCGTCCTCATGGCCGACAAGAAGATCGGCTCGCGGCTCGTCGAGACCTCGTCGATTGAGAAGATCTTCCAGATTGACGAGCACGTGGGCGCAGCGACGTCCGGCCTCGTGGCCGACGCGCGGGTCCTCGTGGACTACGCTCGGCTCGTCGCCCAAATCAACAAGGTCACGTACAGCGAGAAGATCGGCGTGGACTTGCTCGTCAAGCGGATCTGCGACTACAAGCAGAACTACACGCAGTACGGTGGCGTCCGGCCGTTCGGGACCGCGCTCCTCGTGGCCGGCGTGGACGATCTCGGGACCCACCTGTTCGAGACGGACCCGAGCGGGGCCCTCGTCTCGTACAAGGCCGGCAGCATCGGCCAGGGGCGCCAGGCCGTCATGGAGCTCCTCGAAGAGAAGTACAAGGAGGCCATGTCGAAGGACGACGCGATGCTCCTCGGACTCCAAGGGCTGCAGAAGGCCGCGGAGGGCGAGAAGCTCGACGCCCGCGCCATCGAGGTCGGCCTGATCGTCGAGGGGGAGAAGTTCCGCCGACTGTCCGAGGCGGAAGTCGGGCAATATCTCACTCGACTCCCCGCGGCATCTTAGGCGAGGTCATGCCTAAAGAGCTACGATCGGACCGTCGGGACGATATCTTCAAGGAATATGTGATTGCCCGCATCGAGACGGCGGGCGAGAAGTTCGAGGTCCTCGTGAAGCCTGAGGCCGTCCAGAAGATTCGGGACGGCAAGGACGTGGACCTGCTGCGCGAGCTCGCGATCGACGAGATCTTCAAGGATGCCCACAAAGGATCAAAGGCGTCCGAGGAGAAAATGACGGAGTTCTTCGGGACCACCGAGGCGCTCGCCGTCGCGAAACAGATCATCCAACGTGGCGAGATCCAGCTCACGACGGAACAGCGTCGCCAGATGCTCGAGACGAAGCGCAAGCAAATCGTCCAACACATCGCGGCGAACGCGATCAACCCGCAGACGGGCGCGCCGCATCCGCCCCAGCGTATCGAGAACGCGATGGAGGAGGCGAAGGTCCATGTCGACCCGTTCAAGGCCGTCGAAGAACAGGTCAAGGAGGTCTTGGACGCATTGCGGCCCCTAATCCCGATTCGATTCGAGAAGGTACGGATCGCCGTTAAGTTGAGCGCCGAGGACAGCGCGAAGGCCTACGGCGACCTCAAGTCGTTCGGCTTGATCCTCAAAGAGGAGTGGTCCCCCTCGGGCGCCTGGATCGGCGTCGTCGAGATGCCCGCGGGGCTCCAAACGGAATTCCTTGAGCGGCTCAACGCGAAGACGAAGGGCAACGTCGAGACCCGGATCCTGAAGGCCGATCAGCGAATCTAGCCGTTCTTCCTTCTGGCCTGCGCCGCGACCGAGGCATTCGTAGACGGCAATGGGTCGTGGTAAGATCTCAGCGGCGCGCCGGCTGGAAGAGTTCAATGGGGTTGCCCGATGGGTCGTCGATCACAATCTGGGACCCGCCGGGTCCTGTTACGATCGTGTTGCGGAATCGCAAGCCGGCCGCGCGGAGCCGAGCGACCTCCGCGGCGATGTCGTCTACCACGAGCTGAATCCGATTCCACCCGCCTGGAGCCGGCTGGCGGCCGTCGGGCATCGGTCGTCCCGCCGAACTGGTCGGGCCGCTTAGCAGCAACCGAAGGTCCCCGAGCAGCACATCGGCGAAGGCCGGGGCTGCGTTGGAGAGGAGTCTGAAGCCGAAGTGCGTCGTGTAGAAGGCAACGGCGGCATCGACATCGTTGACCATGTACCGTACGTTGAACCTCGTCATCGAATCCTTCCGCCCTCACCAAGACGGGATATTTGAACCTGCGGAGGCGCCCGTTCGAGCCGGCGAGTGGGACTCGATTCGCCTTCGCGCGTCCCTTAAAACCGGAAGCCTCAAGTAGGCGCCGCTGTTTCGAAGCGGTGCGTGAGAGAGAGAAACCAATGCAGGGCAGTGGGTCGCTTCGCCCGATCGTCATTCCTGGCGAAGCCGTCGGTGGCCCCGGGCTGAAACCGGGCCCCGGAACGTACAGCGAAGGCGGACAACTTTTCGCGGCGCAATTGGGCATCCGGAACGAGCACGATGGCCTCGTCAGCGTGATTCCGCTGAGCGGCCGCTACCTCCCGCAACGCGGCGATGCGGTGATCGGCGAGGTCGTCGACATCGGTCCTTCGCACTGGCTCTTGGACATCAACTCTCCCTATCCCGCCCCCCTCCACGGGACGGAGTCCCCGTGGCGCGTCGAGTTCGGCGACACCGCGCGATACCTGAAGGTCGGCGACGTCATCATGTGCCACGTCCTGAGCGTCGACGAGATCAAGCGGGTCCAGCTCACGATGCAGGAGCGGGAGGCGCGCAAGCTGAACGGGGGGATCCTGATGGAGGTCTCCCCGACGAAAGTGCCGCGCGTGATCGGGAAGCAGGGGAGCATGGTGTCCCTGATCAAGGACCTGACCCGCTGCCAGATCTATGTCGGCCAGAACGGTCGGATCTGGTTGGACGGGGACGACCGGAGCACCGCGCTCGCGGCGATGGCGATCCGGTTGATCGAGGAACGGGCCCAAGCGGTCGGCCTCACCGAAGCCGTACGGGAACTGATTGAGAGGGCGGCGAAAGAGCCGAGGCCCTCGTGAGGAAGGTTTTCCATGGAAGACATCGAGCACTTTGCGAAGCAGATGAAGTTGATAGACGCAGACGGGCGCCGGCTCGACGGCCGCAAGTTCAACGAATTGCGACCGATCCGGCTCGAGGCCGGGGTCCTCCGGAGGGCGGACGGGTCCGCATACATGGAATGGGGCGGGAACAAGGTCCTCGCGGCCGTATACGGCCCGCGGGAGGCCCATCCGCGGCACCTCCAAGATCCGGCGCGGGCGCTCGTCCAGTGCCGGTATAACATGGCGCCGTTCAGCGTCTCGGACCGCAAACGCCCGGGCCCCGATCGGCGTTCGGTCGAAATCTCGAAGGTAATCTCCGAGGCCTTCAGCTCCGTCGTCTTCGCCGAGCAGTTCCCGCGCACGTCCGTCGACATCTTCATCGAGGTCCTCCAAGCGGACGCAGGGACTCGGTGCGCGGGCTTGACCGCGGCGAGCGTGGCCCTCGCGGATGCCGGCGTCCCGATGCGGGACCTCGTGGCGTCGTGCGCGTCCGGCAAGATTGACGGCGTCGTGTGCCTCGACCTGAACAAGGACGAGGACAACTTTGGGGACGCGGACTGTCCCACGGCGGTCGTCCCGCGCACGGGGGAGATCGTGCTGCTCCAGATGGACGGGCACCTCACGTCCGATGAGTTCGAGAAGGCCATGGATCTCTCGATCGACGCGGCTCGGCGGATTTACGACCTGCAGCGCGACGCACTCCGCCGACGATACTCCGTCACCCTTGAAGACATCCTGAAGGAATCTCCGCCCGTCCAGTCGCCCATGCAGCCGGAGGGACGGCTGCCGTCCGAAGACGACTTCGGTCCGGAGGGGATCTGATGAGCGAGGAGATCGTGTCCGAGCTCATGCGGGCTCACGTCTACCGCCTTGCGTCGACGGGGCAGCGACTGGACGGCCGAGCTCTCGACGAGCCGCGGAAGGTGAGCCTCGAGCGGGCGTTCGTCAAGACGGCGGAAGGGAGCGCCCGCGTGAAGCTCGGCAACACGGATGTCTTGGTCGGCATCAAGATGTCCGTCGGCGAACCGTATCCCGACACCCCGAACACCGGGGTCCTCTCGACGAGCGTCGAGCTCATTCCGATGGCGAGCCCGACCTTCGAGGCGGGACCGCCGCGACCTGAAGCAATCGAACTCGCGCGGGTCGTGGACCGCGGGATTCGCGAGTCGAAGATGGTGAACATGGAGAAGCTCTGCATCACCCCGAAGGAGAAGGTCTGGATCCTCTTCATCGACATCCATGTCCTCGACTACGACGGGAATCTGTTCGACGCGTGCTCGTACGCCGCCGTGGCGGCCCTCGCGTCGACGGTTGCACCCGCAAAGAACCAGGGGCTCGGGGACGACTTCCCGCTTCCGGTCGAGCACTGGCCGGTGAGCGTCACGACGGCGAAGATCAAGGACCGACTCTTGGTCGACCCAAGCCTCGACGAAGAGCGGATGGCGGACGCCCGGCTCACCGTGACCACGGATGAGAACGGAGACATCCGTGCGATGCAAAAAGGCTTAAGTGGAACCTTCTCTTACGACGAAGTGAAGGGGATTATCGAGACCGCCCAGCGAGTCGGGCGGCGCATCCGTCCCTTGCTTCAATCGTCCTGAGGTCTTCTGTGGCCCGTCGCACGCGAAAGGCAGGCATCGTCGCCCGATTCGGCCCGCGCTATGGAGTGCGCATCCGCCGACGGGTCCAAGAAATCGAGGAAGGCCTGAAGCACCGGCACGCATGCCCGCGGTGCGCGGCGGTCTCCGTTCTGCGTCGTTCCACCGGCGTGTGGGAGTGCCGGCGCTGCGGTTACGTCTTCGCGGGAGGCGCGTACCGTCCGATCGTCACGACGTCGTTCAAACGCGAGGTCGCCGAGGCTGTTGAGAAACCCGAGCCGAAGGCGAAAGAGGCCTGAGATGTACAAGTGCGCGAAGTGCCTCGAGCCCATCCGAGCGAACATCAACACCGTTGGAATTCAGTGTGAGCGATGCGGCTCGAAGATGTTCTACAAAGAGCGGCCGAACGTCAAGAAAGTCGTCAAGGCGCTGTGACGATGCGACGCGCGACGATTACGTTCGATGGGCCCGATGCGGCGATGGTCTATGAGGCGTTGCGGCCGGAGACCGGACGCGATGTGCCGAAGGCCCGCGTCTCGATGCTTGCTCGTCGGAATCGGCTGGCGCTCGGGATCGCGGCGGACGACACGAGCGCCCTGAGGGCCGCAGTGAACTCGTACCTGCGATGGGCCGACGTGGCCGTGCGCGTAGGCCGGGAAGTGAAACGGTGAAAGACATCTCGCCGCAACTCCAGAACCAGATCGCGCAGTATCAGCAGCTGCAAAACCAACTCCAGGTCCTCGGGACCCAGCGCGTCCAGCTCGAGGCGAAGTTGCGGGAGATCGAGGGGACCCTCGAGGAGCTCGGGAAGATCTCGGGCGAGACGCCGATCTACAAGAGCATCGGAATGCTCCTCGTCCGGCAAGACGATCGCGAGGCGCTGAAGAAGGAGCTCGAGGAGCACAAGGAAACCCTCACGATCCGCGTGAAGTCGATCCAGAAGCAGGAGAAGTCCCTGTCGGAGCGGTACGAGGATCTCGCGGGCAAGATTCAATCCGCGCTCGGCACGACGCCCTCGGCCGCGGAGAGCCGCTGAATTCTCTCCCGATAACACCGCCGCAAATCCTTATATCGGCAGGCTTATTGGCGACCTCGTGGCCGAAGACTCGGGCTCCGCAGAAGGCGGGGAGCCCGCCGCGCCGACCCGCCCGGGCCTCGCGTTCAACCGCCAGAGCCTCGAGCGATTCCTGATGATTTTCCTGTTCCTGCTGGCCCTGTACGCCATCATCGACCAACAGGTCGGGACGTCGTTTGCGATGCTCGCGGGCTCCGTGCTCTACCCCGTCTTCGGGTTCGGCGGCGCGCTGCCCGTCCTGACGATTCTGCTCCTAGGGCTTGCGACGACGACGATCGGCTCCGTGCTTCGGGACCACTACACGAACTGGGTGAAAATGGCCCGGACGCAGCGGGTCATCCGAGCGTGGTCCCGCGAGCGGATGGAGGCCATGCGAAAAGGCCAGCAGACGAGGGTCCAGATGCTCATGGAAGCCCAGAAAGGGTTCGCAAAAGATCAGATGGAGATGATGACGAGCCCGTACAAGGCCACCGCCTGGACGATGTTCTTCTTCATCGTGATGATCGTCTGGTTGCGCCTCTTCGTCGATACCGTGCTCCTGGACCACGGAAACCAGTGGATCACGGTCCCTTGGTCCACCCACGTGTTCCTGCCCTTGTTCGTGGTCCTCATGCCGGCTTGGCTGCTCCTGTACTCCCTCCTCGCGATTCCCTTCGGGCAAATCGTCACCCGCATCTTGCGATACGTCCGTTTCAGGCGGCGCCTCCAGGCGATGGGCGTCCCGCTCCGGGCGGAGCCGGAGTAGACCGTCTGAGGGACCCGGATGATCCTCGTGATCGGAGGACCACCCGGCAGCGGCAAGACGACCGTCGCCGAGCGGTGGGCCGCCGCCCGTGCGTACGTCCTCGTTTCCGCAGGCACGAAGTTCCGGGCGATGGCGAAGGAGCGCGGGATGAGCCTCGAGGCGTTCGGTCGCGCGGCGGAGAAGGATCCCACGGTTGACCGGGCGCTCGACGCGGCGATCCTCGCCGAGATTCGGAAGTACGACGCCGCGGGCGCGAACGTCGTCGTCGATGGACGGATTCAGGCGCATCTCCTGTCAAAGGAACGGGTCCCGTGCATCAAGGTCCTCATCGATGCACCCCTTGACCTGCGCGCGGAGCGGATTTCCCGGCGCGAGAAGAAGAGCGTCGAGGAGGCGAGGCGGGAGATCGTCGCGCGCGAGAAGTCGGAGCGGGTCCGGTACCAGGCGATTTACGGCATCGATGTTCGCGACACCGGGATTTTCGACCTCGTCATCGATTCCCGAAACCGGACGCCGGACGCGATCGTGGCGATGATTGGCGCGCGGGTGGGGGGATGACCGACCTCGTCGTCCTCCACGAGGTGCCGGATTCGAAGCATGGGACGAGGCCGGAGGAGCGGTCAATCGGGGAACGGATCCGCCTCGGGGTCGCGATCGTCGACAAGCCCGCGGGGCCGACCTCCCATCAGGTGAGCGCCTGGGTCCGCGACATGTTCGCCGTCCCGAAGGCGGGCCACTCGGGGACCCTCGATCCCCGCGTGACTGGGGTGCTTCCCGTCGCGTTGGCGGACGCGACCCGGGCCGTCGAAGCCGTCCTCGCGGGGGACAAGGAGTACGTCGGCGTGATGCAGCTCCACCAGGACGTCGAGGAGCGACGCGTCCGTTCGATGATGGCGCGGTTCGTCGGGGCGATTTACCAGATCCCGCCGGTTCGTTCAGCCGTGAAGCGCGAGCAGCGCACGCGGATCGTGTACGAGCTCGAGCCGATCGAGGTCGACGGGCGGACCATCCTGTTTCGCGTCCGATGTGAATCCGGGACCTATGTACGGACGCTCGCTGCGGACATCGGCGACGCGCTCGGCGTGGGCGGGAACCTCGTCGACCTCCGTCGAACGCGCACGGCGACTTTCGGGGAAGCGGATGCGCATCCGCTCAATGCGTTCCGCGACGCGATCGCGTACTGGAAGGAAGACGGGGACGAAGCCCCGATTCGGTCGCTTCTCCGGGCGATCGAAGATCTCCTTCGTCATCTGCCGCGGATGGTCGTCAAAGACACCGCGGTCGATGCGATCTGTCACGGGGCGAACCTCGCGGTCCCGGGCGTTGCGAAGCTCTCCGCTCACATTCGGTCCGGCGACCTCGTTGGCGTCTTCACGGGAAAAGGCGAGGGGGTGGCGCTCGCGAAGGCCCTCATGACGACGGACGGAATCGTCGTCGCGAAGTCGGGTGTCGCGGCGGACACGGTCCGCGTCCTCATGAATCCGGGCACGTATCCGAAGCTCTGGAAGTGATCGAATGGGCGTGGACGCCTGGGGGTTCGACGAGGAGCGACAGGCGGTCGCGCGCCGCCTCCGGTCGAAGCGCTTGCGGTTGGGCGCGGTCCGCACCGCGAGCTTCGGTGTGATCGCGGGCATCCTCGTGTTCGGCGGGGCGGCCGCATGCCGGGACCTCATCCTGTCCCTCGGTTGGCCCGGATGGGCTTCCGTCGTGACGTTCCTCGCGGTGTTGTTCGGCGTCTTCGCCGCGGCGGAGGTCCCCTTCAGTTATGTCGGCGGATTCCGGTGGGAGCATGCGATCGGCCTCTCGACGCAGACGTTCGCGGGATGGATGAAAGATCTCGGGAAGTCGTTGGCCCTCGGCCTCGGGTCGACGATCGTCGTCGGAGGCGTGCTCCTTTGGCTCCTCGCGACGACGCCTTGGTGGTGGCTCGTCGGATGGGTCCTTGGCACCGCGGTCTCCGCGGTCCTCGGGTTCCTCGCGCCCATCGTATTCGTCCCGCTCTTCTTCCGATTCCGCCCACTCCAAGATGAGCGCCTGCGGAACCGCTTCGTGGCGCTCGCCACTCGCGCCCACGTGCCGGTGCTTGGTGTGTTCGAACTGCAAGCGTCCTCGAAGACGCGGAGATCGAATGCCGCGGTGATGGGATTCGGCCGAACGCGGAGGATCATCGTGACCGACACGCTGCTGCGCGACTTCCCAATCGACGAGGTGGACTCGGTCCTAGCTCACGAACTCGCGCATCAGAGCTACCTCGATCCGATTCGGGGGTTCCTCGTTGGCTCCCTATCCTCGCTCGTGATCGTTGCGCTCACCGCCTGGCTGTACGCCATTTCGCATTCCTCCTTCGGTTTTGCGTCGATCGCGGACGTGGCGGGACTCCCGCTCGTTGCCGTCCTCTTCAGTCTCGTGGCCCTCCCGTTTCGTCCGGTGGAGTTATGGTGGTCCCGGATCCGGGAGGCCCGGGCGGATCGATTCTCCCTCGAGTTGACACGAAATCCAAACGCCTTCGCGGCGGCGATGGTCCGTCTCCACGACCGCAACCTCGGCGTTGCGATCCCGAGCCGTTGGGAGAAGTGGCTGTTCTATAGCCATCCGTCCGGACGTGAACGCGTGGCCTTCGCACGCTCGTTCGCTGCTTCACAAGCGGCAGGCGCGCGGGACCTCGGGGGCATCTGAAGAGGCAGGGTGGCCCGTCCGTCAGGTAGGTGTGAACTCGTCGAGTTCGATCCGCGTTGAGAAGTTCTAAGACGCGTGAGCCAGGCGCGCGGGTGGTGGGTGCCGAGGTCGCCTGCTCCGGTGGCCGGCGACCAAAACTCCTAAGAATCGGACTACTTGTGGGTTTCCGAAGCCGGGGTCGCCTAGCCCGGTAGGGCGCGGCGCTGGAGTCGGCGGAATGCCGCCGCCAGCCACGCCGTGGTCGAAAGACCTCGGGAGTTCAAATCTCCCCCCCGGCGTTCAGCTCTTTCGGCGCGCCGCGGCGAGTTTGGCCTTCAGGGTTTCAATCGGTTTCAGCGGCAACGGATCCACGCCTCGGAGGGCCGCGAGGTAGAGGCTGACGTAGTCTCCCAGATACAGTGTGCCGAGCATTCGACTCAGGAGGGACGGGCCATCGTCGCGGACTTCCTCGACCTTCGTCCGCTTCGACATCAAGGATGTCGTGATGTCGAGTTGCCGTTTCAACTCGGGTGGCTCGTCGGCGTCTCGGAGAATGATCGGGCGGTACGACCGAGCCCGCGGGTCCTCGACCCAGCCGACGAGCTCGTTATGGTCCGCCTCCGGAAAGGTCGAGGAGAAGGCGAGGACCTTCGCGTTCTCGTTCAGCTGCGTCTGCCATCGTCTCGCGACCGCAGTGAAGGGAGGCGCCGCATAGAGGATCGGGACCGTGGTCTTGAGGCGGAGCGCGAGGGCTTTCGCCCGGTTCAAGCGAAGGCCGCTCTCCGGACGGAGGCGTGTCCTCAGTTCGTTCAAGTGGGCGACGGCTTGTTCCACGTCACCTCTCAAATCTCCGTACGTCCATCCGCTTCCGATCGTCGACAGGATCCCGAAGAGGTGACCGAACGCGCCCCGGGGCGGCAACCCCGCGGGCACCTCGAAGATGGGCCACCCGCCTCCGCGTGCGAGATCTCCAAGACGGCCGCCGGAGGTGATCGCGATGACCCGGCACCCCAGTTTGATGCCCTCGGCCGTCGCCCCGAGCGTCTCTTCCGTGTTGCCGGAATACGACACGGCGACGAGGAGGTCCTCCGGACGGGCGTACGACGGAAGACGGTAGTCCCGGATGACCTGGATGGGCACTTTGCAACGGTCCGCCACCCAAGCGGCGAAGACATCCCCCGCAATCGCGGAGCCGCCCATCCCGATCAGGAAGACGCGTTGGGCCTCGGCGATTGGCGCCCGGGCCCTGCCCTCGGCCCAGATCGCCGCCGCGGAAATCTGGTCGGGAAGTGACGCGATGATGTCTCGCATCCCTCCCGGGTCGACCCGTGCGACGGCCCGCGCGTCGAGCATCCCGGACGGCATGGGACCGGCCGAAATAAGGACTCCGTCCTCCGAGCTGGAAACCAAGAAGTTGGTTCTTACAATAATCTTGATATATCCTGCCGGGCTGCAAACGGCCGTGGATCTCCAACGGGCCATCGAGGCGCTGCGGGCTGGAGCGTTCATCCTCGTCTACGACGGCGATGGCCGGGAGGCCGAAACGGACCTCACGATCGCGAGCGAGTTCGTATCGCCGGCTTCGATCCGAACCCTCCGCAAAGAGGCCGGCGGACTCATCTGCATGACCCTGTCCGGCGAAGTCCGGGCGCGCATCGGCCTGCCGTTCATGGCCGACGTCCTTCGGCGGGCGACCCGCGCGTACCCCGTCCTCGCTGCCCTTTCGACGGAGGACATCAAATATGACCGGCACAGCGCTTTCTCGATTTCCGTGAACCACCGCGACACGTTCACCGGCGTGACGGACATCGACCGTGCGAAGACGATTTCCCGTCTGGCCGGAATCGCGAAGGAGGCCACGAAGCGGGAGAACGGCTGGGCCGCCGACGTCTTCGCCAACGAGTTTCGTTCTCCGGGCCACGTGCCGCTCTTGAACGCCGCGGAACCGCTCCTCGCCGAACGACGCGGTCACACGGAGCTCACGACGGCGCTCATGATCATGGCCGGCCTCGCGCCGACCGCGACGATTTGCGAGATGATGGCGGACGACGGACACGCCGTCTCGAAGGAAGATGCAAAGGCATATGCTCGGGCGAGGAATCTCGTGTTCCTGGAAGGGCAGGACATCGTCCGAGCGTGGCGTTCGTGGTCCGCGTAATGGCGACGGGGGTCTTCGATCTCCTCCATCCCGGTCATGTGTACTTTCTCCGCGAGGCGCGGAAGCTCGGCGACGAGCTGTGGGTCGTCGTCGCGCGCGACAGCACCGCGCGGAAGTTCAAGCACGAGCCGATCATGCCGGAGTCCGCCCGCTTCCAGATGGTCGAGGCGCTCAAGCCGGTCGACCGTGCGGTCCTCGGCCATGAAGGCAACATCTACGACATCCTCGAAGAGATCCGCCCGGATATCATCGCGATCGGGTACGATCAGGTCCATAGCGAGGAGCGGATCCTGGAGGAATGCCGCAAGCGTGGCCTCGCTACGAAGGTCGTCCGGCTCCCGCGGTTCGAAGGTGACCTGGTCGGCACCCGCAAGATCGTGAGGAAGGTGGCCGAATGGCTCGCGCTCCAAGAGCGGCTCAGCGAGGTCGAACGCGCAAAGCCTCGCGGGGCCGTGGATCATCCTCCCTCTCGCCGACGAAAGCGAAACGCCTGAAGCGGATCGGGATCGTCGACACGTCCTTCTCCCGTTACGACATGGCATCCGCCGCGATCGACGAGTTGCGGAAACAGGGCGGGGGCTTCACGGTCGAGCGGTACACGGTCCCTGGGATCAAGGATCTCGCCGCGGGCGCGAGGATCCTGTTCGACCGCGGGTGCGAGCTCGTGCTCGCGCTCGGCATGGTCGGACGGCAGCCGGTCGACAAGGACTGCGCCCTCGCCGCGGACTTTGGTCTCCAAGCGGTGCAGGCCGCGGTCGGGCGACACATCCTCGGCGTCATGGTCCATGAGGAGGAAGCGGCGGACGAGATCGAGCTCGCGGGGTTGTTCGACCGGCGGACGCGGGAGCACGCGGTGAACGCGTACGACCTCCTCTTCCGGCCCGAGGCGATTCGCGCGAGGGCGGGGACCGGTCAGCGGGAGGGATTCGAGGATGCGGGACCGCTCAAGGTGACGCGGTCATGAGGCTCGCGATCGTCGCGGCGGAGTTCAACCGCGAGGTGACGGACGTCATGGTCGAGCGAGCGCTCGCGCGGGCCAAGGAGCGCGGGATTCGCGTCACGTCCGTGGTCCGCGTGCCCGGAACGTTCGAAATCCCCCTCGCGGTACGAAGACTCCTCGAACGCGCCGACGTCGACGCGGCCGTCGCGATTGGCGCAGTGATCAAGGGCGAGACGTCGCACGACGAGGCGCTCATGGCCGCCGTGCCGAAGGCGCTCCTCGACGTCCAACGGGACACGCGGAAACCGGTGGGCCTCGGAATCACGGGTCCCGGGATGACGGACGAGCAAGCGATGGCCCGCGTGGACAAGGGTGCGGAGGCCGTCGACGTCGCCTTGGCAATGCACGAGCTGCTGCGCGGATTGTGAACGGTTTTCCCCCTGAGATTCACGTCGTAAAGGTTTAATCCCGCGGTCGGTCCATGTGGGCCGGTTCGGAGCGAACGCGATGGTCGACACGACCGGTCTCGAGACCCTGCTTCGCGAGATCGAGCAAAACGAAGGCGTCCAAGAAGCGATGCTCGTCTCGCTCGCGGGGACGTACCTCGCGGGCAGCTTCCCGCGCGGTGTGCACGTGGACACCTTCGGATCCATGTTCGCGGTCCTCGTGGGGTCGGCGGAGACCGTGACGTCCGAGGCGAAAGATTCGCTCGAGTCGGTCGTGATCCACTGCAAGTCGAACAAGTACCTGATCATCCACGGAGGCCGGAAGGCCCTGCTCGTGTTGCGACTCCCGACGACCGCGGATCCGCTGAAGATGAAGAACGCCGTCGAGAAGTACATCCCACGGATTGAGGAACACCTGTGAGCTAGATCCTTCGCATCCCGCGGAGGAACCACTGGCCCACGCATTTCGTGACGTATCGGACGGTCGCGGCCGCCCCGCGATCGATCCCTTGGGCGGCGGTCCGCCCCTGACCAAGCACTTGGAGGACGTCGTCCACGCCGAGGGCGCCCACGTCGATCGCGGTCGTGGCCCTCGCGACCTCGTCGAGGAAGTGGCTGTCGCTCCCTCCGGTCTCACCGACCTTCCGCTTGCGGGCCAACGCGCGGGCTCGTACGTTGCCGCGTCGCAGGGTGCGACCGTTACACGTCTCGTACGCGGGGAAGGCTGCCTGCCCCACGGCGGCAGGGCCGAGTCCGGACCAAAATCGGAACGGGTGGGCCGCGACGGGGACGCCGCCGAGCGCCACGATCCGTTCGGCGGTCTCCGCGACGGAAAGGTCCCGCGGGACGAGATCGCGGACTCCGTACCCGAGGACGTGGCCGGCCTCCGTCGAGACTTCGATCGCGGGGATCACGAGGAAGCCGCCGCTCGCCGCCGCCTCCGCCACCCGGATTCCACCGACCGCGTTGTGGTCCGTGATCGCGACTCCCGCGAGGCCCATCCGCTGGGCGACCGCGACGAGTCGGCCGGGGTCGACTCGGGAGTCCGGCGAGTACTGCGTGTGATTGTGAAGGTCCAGGAGCATCGAGGAGGGCGCACAAGCGAGCCGGTTCGCTTAAGGCTTGCGCGCTGGGATTCCCGCGGAGTTTTTATCGACTACTGCCTGTATGAGGAACCGTGTCAGTCGAGGCCCGGTTCGGCCTGCTGCACGACCGCGTATTTGCGGACGGGAGAGAGTACGAGGTCCGTCGCGGCCGGCATGGGGTCCACCTGATTGTCGATCCGCATGGCGCCGCGGGCCGGGTCCACTACGACGAATGGCGGGACCGACTTTCGATTGATTCCCCTCACGGGTCGCTCGAGATCCGATTCCGATGGCGCCACACCACGTTCCCATGGCGAGGACGAGTCTACCGGGTCGGCTCGACACTCGGGAGTCGGGTCCGGGTCTTCGAAGGCGACCGACGGGTCTTGGAAGGCAAAGAAACCTGGAGCGGCATCCGGTTCGATGTGATATCTCCCGAATTTCAAGACATTGCGCGGGAGCTCGCGGTGGGATTCGGCCTTCGGACCCAAGCATTCGCAACCGCGATCGTCCTGGCGGCCGGAGCGCACTGAACGCCCTAGTGGACGCGCGTTCCCTCTTTCATTCCCTTGTCGACGGTGAGCGGGGCCCCGTCCACCGCGAGGGTCATCCGTGTTTCGCCGTCCCGACCAAGAAAGAGGATGGTGCCCCCGGGGCCCACTTGGAGTTTGTATCTCTCGAATTCCGAGAACGGCAGGACGCGCGCGCCTTTCGACCCGAGAATCTGGTCGCCCACTTCCGCGTCTTCGGGCGGGAGGACGAGTCCGACGTCCTTCGAGTCCTCGCCCGCGAGCAGCATGCCGCGGCTCTCAACGCCGCGCAGCTTTGCGGGTTCCAGGTTTGCGAGGACCGCGATTTTCCGCCCACGGAGCTGATCGGCCGTGTAGTTCTTCCGAATTCCCGCGACGATCTGCCGGTGGTCTCCCCCGAGATCGATCTGGAGGACGTACAGACTGTCCGCGTTCGGATGTTCCTGGACGTCGACGATTCGCGCGACGCGGACGTCGAAGCGGTCCATCGGATCCTCGTCCGTCTCGAGCTCGATTTTCGTGAACAGCGGCTTGCCCACGTGCAGTTCCTGGCCGTCCGGCAGATCCTCGAGGACGTCCTCCCACTTCTGGGTGTGCACGTCGGAGTCGTAACCGAGGGCATGCCACAGCCGCGAGGAGCTGAAGGGAAGGAACGGCGCCGTGATGAGGGCGAGCGAGCGGCAAACCCGCAAGGCGACGTGCAGCGCGGTCCCGCACGCCGCACGATCCTTCTTGATCAGGTCCCACGGCGCCTTCTGATCGAAGTATTGATTTCCCAGGCGAGCGAGCTGGATGGCTTCCTTCATCGCATCTTTCAGATGGACATATTCGAGGTTCTGTCCGACCTTCTTCCATTGCTGCTCGATTGCGCGGACCATCGACTTGTCCGCTGCGTCGAGGAAGCCTGCCGGCGGTGTCGCGTGATTGAAGTTCTTGTCCGCGAACGTCAGGGCACGGTGTGCGAAGTTGCCGTACACCGCGAGGAGCTCGCTGTTGTTCCGTTGGGCGAAATCCGCCCACTCGAAGTCCGTATCCTTCGTCTCGGGCATCGTGGCGAGCCCGTAGTAGCGGAGCTGGTCCGGGTCGAACCGGTCGAGGAGATCGGGCAGCCACACGCCCCGTCCTCGGCCCGCGCTCATCCGCTCCCCCGAGATGTTCAGATACTGGGTCGCCGGGACATCGTAGGGTAGGTCGAGCCCCTCGTCGTACGCCAGGAGGTAAGCGGGCCAGATAATCGTATGGAAGACGATGTTGTCTTTCCCGATGAAGTAGTAGTGCCGGGCCTTCGGATCGTACCAGAAGTCCCTCCATGCGTCGGGTGTACCGTGGCGGCGGTACCACTCCCGCGTCGCGGTGAGGTACCCCATCACGGCCTCGAACCAGACATAGATCCGCTTCGATTCGTACCCGGGGACTGGCACCTCGATGCCCCAGTCGAGGTCCCGCGTGATCGGCCGATCTTTCAGCCCCTCTCGGAGCCAGCTTCGCATGAACGTGAGCACGTGATGCCGCCAATGCTCCTTGTCCTTCGAAGCCCACTTCGTGAGGGGCTTCTGGAACGCGCTGAGTCGGAAGAAGAAGTGCTTCGTCTCCTTGGGGATCGGCGTCGTCCCGTGAATCTGGCACTTCGGATCCTTCAGCTCGAACGGATCGAGGAGCCTCCCGCAGTTTTCGCACTGGTCGCCGCGGGCGCGCGGGAACCCGCAGTGGGGGCAGGTCCCTTCCACGTACCGGTCCGGTAGGAACCGCTGGTCCGTCGTGCAGAACGGGGACGTCATGGACGCCTCGTAGACGTGCCCTTTCGCTTTGAGCGCGAGGAAGATCTCCTGCACCCACTGTTTGTGGTGTGGGTCCGCGGTGTTCCAGTAGAGGTCATACTGCACGCCGAGCTGCGCGATGTTCTTCTCGTGGAGCGCGTGGTACCGTTCCGCGATCGCGCTCGGCGGGAGGCCCTCCCGATCCGCGAGGACCGTCACCGGCGTGCCGTGCATGTCGCTGCCGCCGACCATGAGGACCTCGTCCCCCTTCATCCGGTGGTATCGGGCGAAGACGTCCGCGGGGATGAACGTCGAGACCGCGTGACCGAGGTGTCGAGGGCCCGCCGCGTACGGCCACGCCACGCACACGAGGATCTTGGTCATCCGAGCGCCAGAAGAAGGGAGCCTCCCTTAAAGGATTCGCGAGGTCGTCGGACCCATGAAGGCGGCGCGCGAACTCGGGCTTGATAATCACGCTCAATAACTTTTGACCAACACTGTGATGGGCCGAAAACCACCATCCGGCACCGTCAGTCGGAGCGGAGTCCAACGGTGGCCCAGCGCAGTACACATCATGAGATAAACTCGCGGCGCGAGATCGACAAGTTGATGGCGAAGCTGGGCACGATGCCGCAGATTCTCTGCTGGAATTGCCACAAGCTCACGCCGTTCGAGCTTGACCGATGCCAACATTGCGGTTCCGCTTTTGCGGGCAGCACGGGCGGCGCGTACAGTTCCGGCCGCGTCCCGACGTCCCGGCCCGTGTCGGCTGGAAAGCCTGGTCGGGAACGTCCGAAACGGACCCTCGCCGAGATCGTCGACGATCTCCAAGAAGTGGACGAAGAGCCGACGTCCAGCCGAGGACGGCCGCGGGAGAAGGAGCTGTCCGTCCGCCTCTATCAGTGTCCCTCGTGTGGTCGATTCGTTTCCGAGCTGGCGAACGAATGCGTCTGCGGCGTCGGCTTCTCCCCGATCTCGGAGGTGACGTTCGCGTGCCCGCAGTGCGCATCACGCGTGCCGTCCGATGTGGACGGCTGCCCCGTCTGCGGCGTCGAATTCGAACCCTGGGGCGGATCGGGCGGATACGCGTACGCTTGTCCCCGCTGCGGAGTCCATGTCGAGTCCGATGCGATCCGCTGTTCGTGCGGCGTCTGGTTCGAAGACTGACTCCCCTCCAGTTATCAGGGCCGAGAACCGTCCAACAACCGCTTTATCATTCGACTGCGTCGTTCCTTCCGTCGACGGGCCCACCCGTCGAAAGGACCCCAGCCCATGATGAAACCGAAACGCCCACGGATATCGGGCCGGAAGACGTACTACCTCGTCCTATGGTGGATGTCCCAGACTCCGTATGCAGCAATCTTCGAGAACCAAGTGGCCGCAGAGGCCGCGGCGAACGTCCGCAATGCGCTCATGGTGACGATCTCGGGCCGGGATGTGAAAGTGGACCAAGTGCTTGACTGGTACCGCCGCGACGAATCCGGCGCTCCGATGCCGGCCGAATGGCGGGACCTCGTCGGGCAAATTCACGTTCCCTGGCTCGCGAAGCCGAAGCCCGCGCTTTGATGCGTGAGCGCCGGCCGGACACCTTGGGTCGCGACGACCGTTGCCTCCGGGTGCCCCCTCCCGGTCTCTATCAATTCGGATAGGGGAACGCAAACGACTATAGCTCCAGACCACAGGCGCGGAAGGGAGGGATCATGGCCCAGTCGCAAGGCCTCGTCGCCGAGTGCCCGACATGCCAGGCGGTCGTCCCGGCCGACGCGACGGAATGCCCGCAATGCGGAGAGCAGTTCGAGCCGGAGGTCCATTCGGTGGGGGCCTCGGGGAATGCAATCGGGGTTGACGAAGACTCCGGGGACAAAGAGACGGGGCAGAAGTCGGGCCGCCGCGAGAAATTCCTCTTCTATACCGGGATCGCCCTGATCCTGTTCGGCGGTCCGGGGATCGCGTTGGGCTCGTGGCTCCACGACGTGCTGCGAATCCCCGTTGAGCAGTACACCGCTTTCGACACGTTCGGCGCGTTCAACCGGCTCGTCACCGCCGTCGGGCTCATCGTCCTCATTGTGGGTATCGTCTGTCTGATCCTCAGCTTGCGGTTCTCCCGGCCCACGGATGTTGAGAAGGACCTCAGCGCCCTCCGTGGGTCCTGAGGGGTTCGCGGATTTTCGGGGCCCCACCCCTATATCATTAAATACCGTGCAACGGATGCGAAACGAGTCGGCGGCAGGGGGCCGCCGCATGGAGTGATGGATGTCGTATTCGGGGTCTGGCGTCCGACCTTCCAACGTGCCGGTGGAGGAAGGGAAGGTCTACGAGGCCAAGATCGAGGATATCGGACGAGAAGGCGATGGACTCGCGCGGATCGCGAACTTCGTGGTCTTCGTCCCGGGGACGAAGATCGGGGACGAGGTCAAGATCAAGATCACGAAGGTCCACCGGCGCATGGCG